>WNFK01187361.1_pt1 | contig 17824 bp, 14 predicted proteins | sample 5400281 | NCBI WGS metagenome assembly WNFK01 (sample SAMN13153350, study PRJNA577476) | soil metagenome | isolation source: 20 cm soil on Douglas fir-dominated hillslope | place: USA:California | collected 2013-09-17 | reverse complement strand
TGAAATGACAGCCTGGGAGGTCCTCGTCCAGCAGACCATCAACGGCCTCACCCGCGGGGCCGTCTTTGCGCTGATCGCGCTCGGCTACACGATGGTCTACGGGATCATCGAGCTCATCAACTTCGCGCACGGCGACGTCTTCATGTTGGGCCTCTTCATCTCACTCGCCTGGTTCGCGCTGCTCGGCGTCACGAAAACCCTGACCGGCTGGGAGCTGGTGACGATCCTGCCGCTCGTCTTCGTCCTGACGATGCTCACCACCGCGGCGCTCAACGTGACAATCGACCGTGTCGCCTACCGCCCCCTGCGCCGCTCGACGCGGCTGGCGCCGTTGATCACCGCCATCGGCGTGTCGTTCATGCTGGAGAACCTGGCGCTCCTCTGGAAGGGCCCGGCGCCCATCGCCTATCCCGACGTGTTCCCGTCGGTCGACATCCTGCGCGAGTGGTTCGGCGTCGACTCGGCGATCTTCTTCACCACCAAGGACCTGCTCGTGGTGGGCGCGACGATTCCGCTGATGATCGCGCTCAACTATTTCGTGACCCGAACGCGCTGGGGCAAGGCCATGCGGGCGACGGCGCAGGATCGCGAGACCGCGCAGGCGATGGGCATCAACGTCGAGCGCGTCATCCTGGTGACGTTCTTCGTCGGCGGCGCGCTGGCGGGCGCGGCCGGGCTGATCCAGGGCATCTATTACAACATCGGCATGTGGTGGATGGGCTACCAGGCGGGCCTGCGCGCCTTCACGGCGGCGGTGCTCGGCGGCATCGGCAACATGCCCGGCGCGGCGCTCGGCGGGCTCTTCATCGGATTTCTCTCGGCGTGGAGCGATCAGTACATCTCCGCGCGCTGGACCAACGCGATCGTCTTCGCGATCCTCATCCTGGTGCTCGTCTTCCGTCCCCAGGGGCTTCTGGGCGCCCGATCGGCCGACAAGGTATGACGCCGGCGCTCCGCTGGACGGCGCTGGTCGTGGCGCTGCTCGCCTATCCGTTCGTCGATCGCGCGCTCGGGACCCAGACGGTGCACGCGGTCTCCGACGGCATGATCTACGTCCTGCTCGCGCTGGGCCTCAACATCGTCGTCGGCTACGCGGGCCTGCTCGACCTGGGGTACGCGGCGTTCTTCGCGATCGGCGCCTACGCGATGGGCCTCTTGAACTCGCCGGTCGTCGGCTCACCGCTGTACGGACACGGCTGGAGTTTCTGGCTTTGCATCTGGGTCGCCGCGGCGGTGTCCGCGCTCCTCGGCACTGTCATCGGCGCGCCGACCTTGCGTGTACGCGGCGACTACCTCGCGATCATCACGCTCGGGTTCGGCGAGATCATCCCGGTCGCGATCCGTAATCTCGGCGACATCACGGTCGACATCGGCGGCTGGCGCCCGATCGAGCGGCTTAACCTGACCGGCGGTGAGAACGGCGTCAACCCGATCGGCCGCCCGCACCTGCCGGGCGTGCCGTTCGAGACCGACCCCGTGCCCTGGTATTTCCTGATCCTCGTCATCGGCGTCCTGTCGATCTGGGCGATGAGCCGGCTCCACGATTCGCGCCTGGGCCGCGCATGGATGGCGATCCGCGAGGACGAGACCGCCGCCGATTGCACCGGCGTCAACCCGATCTCGACCAAGCTCCTGGCGTTCGCGCTCGGCGCCTCGTTCTCGGGCTTCGCCGGCTCGGTCTACGCCGCCAAGCTCCAGGCCATCACTCCCGGCGCGTTCGAGTTCCAGGTGTCGATCATGCTTCTCTGCATGGTGGTGCTCGGCGGCGCCGGCAGCATCAAGGGCGTGATCCTCGGCGGTATGCTCATCACGATCTTCGACCGCGTCGCGCTCTCGCAGATGACATTCTTCGTGCGCTGGGTCGGACGCACGACCGGCGTGCACGCGCTGACGGTGGCCGACGTCACGTTGTGGCGCTGGTTCTTCTTCGGCCTGGGGCTGGTGCTCGTCATGCTGCTGAAGCCCGAGGGCCTGGCCGGCCGTCGGGTCCGTCCGATCGCGCCGGCCGATGACGAGCTCGATTCGCCTCGCATCGAGGAAGCGCCGCGCCGCACCGCCGCCCTGCCGGCGTGGCTCCTCGAGAGTGCCCGGCGTTCTGCCGCGCCCGATCCGATTCTCGACGTGCGCGGGGTGGCCAAGCGCTTCGGCGGCGTGGTGGCCCTCGGCGAGGTCGACCTGGTCGTCCCGCGCGGCGCCATCATCGGGCTGATCGGTCCCAACGGCGCCGGCAAGACCACGTTCTTCAACATCGTGACGGGCCTCATCCCGCCCGACGAGGGCCGCATCGTATTCGCCGGTACTAGCATCGTGGGACTCCGGCCGAACGCGATCGTCGGGCGCGGCATCGCCCGCACCTTCCAATCGATCCGGCTCTTCCCGCAGATGACCGTGCTGGAGAACGTGCTGGTAGGCGAGCACTGCCGCCTGCGCGCGAGCGTGCCCGGCGCCGTGCTGCGCCCGAAGTCGGTCGTGGCCGAAGAAGCCCGCGCTCGCGAGCGCGCACGCGAGCTGCTCGCGTTCATCGGCCTCGACGGCAAAGGAGACGATCTCGCGCGCAACCTGCCGTACGGCGACCAGCGCCGGCTCGAGATCGCCCGCGCGCTCGCGACCGAGCCGCGCCTCCTCCTGCTCGACGAGCCGACCGCGGGCATGAACCCGCGCGAGACCGAGAACCTGACCACCTTGATCGGATCGCTCCGCCGCGAGCTGGACCTGGCCATTCTCCTGATCGAGCACGACATGGAAGTGGTGATGGGCATCTCCGACCGCATCACCGTGCTCGACTACGGCGTGCGCATCGCCGAGGGCACGCCGGCGGAGATCCAGCGGCATCCCAAGGTGATCGAAGCCTATCTGGGCACGGGCTACGAGCGCGAGCCGCATGCTTGAGCTGGCCGATGTCCACACGTACTACGGCAACATCAGGGCACTCCGCGGCGTCTCGCTCTCCGTCGCGTCCGGCGAGATCGTGACCCTGATCGGCAGCAACGGCGCCGGCAAGACGACCACCCTGAAGACCATCCTCGGCACCGCGCGCCCGCGCCGCGGCACCGTCACGTTCAGCGGCCAGCGCCTCGACACGCTCTCGACCGATCGCATCGTGCGTCTGGGCATCGCCCAGTCGCCGGAGGGCCGTCGGATCTTTCCGCGGATGAGCGTGCTGGAGAATCTCGAGCTCGGCGCCTTCGCGCGCAAGGACCGCGCGGCGATCGGCCCCGACCTCGAGCGCGTGTTCGCGCTCTTCCCGCGGTTGTCGCAGCGCTCGACGCAGCAGGGCGGCACCCTCTCCGGCGGCGAGCAGCAGATGCTCGCCATCGGGCGCGCGCTGATGGCACGACCCACCCTGCTCCTGCTCGACGAGCCGTCCATGGGCCTGGCGCCGATCCTGGTCGAGACGATTTTCCGCATCATCGAGGACATCAACCGCCAGGGCACGACGATCCTGCTCGTCGAGCAGAACGCCCGGATGGCGCTCGGCGTCGCGCATCGCGGCTACGTCATGCAGACCGGTCGCATCGTGCTGCAGGCCGCGGCCGCCGAGCTCTTGCGGTCGGACTTGGTGCGGAAGACCTACCTCGGCGAGAAGTAGCGCCTGTGTCAGCGCCGGACGGTCAAGCCCGCGAGATCCAGCGCGGGCATGCGGCCCATCATCAGGTCCGCGACGATCCGGGCGGTGCCGCACGCCATCGTCCATCCCATGTGGCCGTGCCCGCTGTTGAAGAAGAGGTTGCGATTGCGGCCGAGCCCGAGAATCGGCGGCCCGTCTGGTGTCATCGGGCGCAGGCACGCGCGATACTCGCCCCGGTCGTAGTCGGCGGCATCCGGGAAGAGATCGCGCGCGAGCTTCAAGATGTTGTTGAAATCGCGCGGCGTCCAGCCCCAGTCGTAGCCGGCGAACTCCGCGGTCGATGTCAGCCGGAGCCGATCGCCCAGGCGTGACCAGCCGACCAGCCACTTCTCGTCGACGCCGGGCACCACCGGCGCGCGGCCGCCGGGCTTGAGCGGGAACGTCGACGAGTAGCCCTTCGCCGGATAGACCGGAAGGCTCACGCCGGCCGTGCGGGCGACGATCGGCGCGCCGACGCCGAGCGCCAGCACGTAGTTGTCCGCCGTGAGCACGCCCGTGTTCGTGAGCGCCGCGTCGATCCGATCGCCGCCGGCCTGCAGCGCCGTCACGCGGGTGCCGAGCTGCACGACGACGCCAAGCTTCTCGCGACAGACTCGCGCGAGATTCTCGACGAAGACGCGCGAATCGCCGCTCGAATCTCCGACGTCGCGGATCGCGCCGGCGATCTTGGCCTGGACGGGCTCGAAGACCGGATCGAGCTGGGCCACGCCGCGCGCGTCGAGGATCTCCTGCTTCTGCCCGTGCTCGGCCAGGAGCGCCATCTTCTTCACGCCGGCCTCGAGCTCGGCGCCGTCGCGGTAGAGGTAGAGCGCGCCTCTCGTGATCGCGTGGTACTCGATCTGCTCGGCGCGCACCAGGTCGTTCATCACCGACTGGCTGTACTGACAGAGCCGCAGCTTGATCAGGGTGTTGCGGCGCGCCCGGTCCGCGGTGCACTCACGCAGGAAGCGCAGGCCCCACGTGTACAGACGAAGATCGGTCGTCGGCCGGATGCGGATCGCCGTCTCGCCGCCGCGCAGCGAGTCCCACAGCATGCGCGGCGCGCGCGGCGACGCCCACGCGAACGAGTGGCCCGGCGCGATGATCCCGGCGTTGCCGGCGCTCGCCTCGAGGCCGAGCCCGTCCTTCTCCTCGAGGATCGTGACCTCGTGGCCCGCCTTGGCCAGAAAGTACGCCGTCGTCACGCCGACCACGCCGCCGCCGAGCACGAGTGTCTTCATGGGGTCACGCCTCGAGGAGGAATCCGGCTCGAACCGGATCGTCGGGATCGAAGAGGAACTGGCTGAATCCGGTGAGGTACGAGGTGCCGGTGATCTCCGGCAGGATCGCGCGCCGGCCCTCGACCGTGGTCTCGCCGGCGATGCGGCCCGTGAAGTCGAGACCCAGGAGCCCGCGGCTCGTGATGCTCCCGCCCACCGGCAGGAGCCCGCGGTGATGGAAGAGCGCCATCCGCGCGCAGGTCCCGGATCCGCAGGGCGCCGCGTCGACCTGACCCGGTCCCCACACGAGCGCGTTCGGCGAGACGCCCGCGCCGTCCGGCAGCTCGTGTACGAGGACGTTGTCGACGCCGACCTTGCCGAGGCCCGGCACGTTCACCTCGAGCTGAGCATTGACGGCCTCGCGAACGGCCATGCCTCGCTGCGCGATACGCTTGGCCAGCTCGCGCCGCACGCCGACGCCGAGCTTCTGCGCCTCGACGATGGCGAAGACGTTGCCGACGCCGACCGCGACGTCGACCGGCACCTCACCGACCGATTCGACCTCGACGCTCTGTCCGGCGAGCACGACGAACGAGGGCGTCCAGCGCAACGTGACTTCGCGAACGCGGTCGCGGTCCGAGCGCGCGACCGTCTCAACGACGCCGGCCTCCGTGTCGATGATCACGGGCGTCTCGGTGCCGACCCGCGGCACCATCCCGGTCTCGATCGCCACCGTCGCGGCGCCGATCGTGCCTTCGCCGCACGAGACGTAGTAGCCGCCGGGATAGATGAAGAAGAGCCCGAAGTGAGCGCCCGGCGTGACCGGCTCGGTCATCACCGCGATCAGGAGGCTCCGGTGCCCGCGCGGCTCGAGGCAGAGCCCGGTCCTCAGATCGTCGTGGTGCTCCTGGAAAAAGCGCCGCTTCTCGCCGATCGTCGCGCCCGGCAGCTTCCCGAGGCCGTTGGTGAGCAGACGCATCCCGATTCCCGCGGTGTGAAAATCGATGGTCGAGATGACTCGATCGGACCGCATGGGCACCTCACTCTGCGCGACGTCTGCGGCACACGCTGCCGCGTCGAAATCATACCGCAGACGCGGCCCGCCCGGCCGCTAGCGACAACCTCGGCGAGCACGGCCGGCTCGTCGAACGCCAGGATGCGACCGCCGCGCATGACCCACACGCCGTCGATCATCACCGCCGCCACCGCGGCCGCTCCGCCGTGCTGGACCAGATGCGGCACCGTCACGGGCGATCCGGCCAGCGCGGCTGTGCGCGGATCGAGCAACACGAGATCGGCGCGCTGTCTAGGCTCGATGCGGCCTACCGCCCCAGCCTGACCGATCGCGCGGGCTCCGCCGCTCGTCGCCATCTCGAGGATCCGGCGCGGCGCGGGCCATGCGCGCGGGTCCGGCGTGTCGGGCCGAGGCAGCATGAGGGACAGGCGCATGTTCATGAAGAGATCGTGTCGGCCGCCCGAGTTCGACGAATCCGTTCCGAGTGCCAGCGGCACGCCACGCTCCAGCATCATGGGTACTGACAGGCGCCCGCTGCCGAGCATCAGGTTGCTGGCCGGATTGTGAACTACCGTCACGCCGTGGCGAGCGAGGAGATCGGCCTCCTCCGGCGCGAGCCACACGCCGTGTGCCACCGAGAGGCGCTCGCTCAGAAGACCGGCGCGCGCCATCTCCGCGACCGTCCCGCCCGGCCACACCGCCGCGCCCCTGACCGCCTGCGCCCGTGTCTCCACGAGATGCGTGTGCGCGTGAAGTCCAGGGTCGGCGGCGAGACGCCGCCACACGTCGATCAACGCCGAAGAACAGCGCTGAAACGCGTTCGGACCGAGCAGGGTCGTGACGCGGCGGTGACCGCGCCACTGACTCGCGAGATCGCGATACATGCCTTCAGCAGCGGCGGGCTCGGAGCGCGGCGCGGTGTCGAGCGCGGCGCGGATCTCCGGTGGAAGCGCGACCTGCAGGAATTCGTGGTCGAAGACGTCGTGCATGAACGGCGCGAACGCGACGCGCATGCCGCTCGCCGCGTGCGCGGCCAGCGCGGCCTCGGCAAATCTCGTGTGCGGGAAATGATCGAGGCAGGCGGTGATCCCGTTACGGATCATCTCGGCGGCGCCGAGCAGGACGGCCAGCCGAATCGCTTCTGCGCCGAGCGCCCGGCCGTAGGCCACGGTATAGAGCGCCCATGGCTCGAGCGGCAGGCTGTTCTCGGTCCCTTTCAGCAAGGTGCCGTAGGAGTGATAGTGCGCGTTGACCAGACCGGGCATCAGGATCATCCCGGCGGCGTCGATCACCTCGCCGGCTCGGGCCCGGGTGTCCCTCTGCTCACGGTCCGTCAGCGCGACTGCCGCGATCGAGTGGCCCTCGACGAGCACGCCGCCCGTGCGCGGCTCGTTGCCCGCAGCGGGACGGACCAGCCGCGCGTTGGCGATGTAGACGCTTGCCCGCGCGAGCGAGCCGCGTGTCCCACTCGGCGAGAATTCGCACGGCCATGTTCGCCGCCTTCACGGAATGCTCGATGCCGCCGTAGACGAAGCGATCGGTGATGCGGTTCGCGACCACCGTACAGACGGCGCCCGCGCGGAGATTGTAGAGACCGGCCATCGTGAAGATCGTGGCCGCCTCCATCTCGAAGTTGAGCACGCCGGCGCGCCGCAGGTCGTCCACCTTGTCGCGAAAGAACGCCTGCTCGTAGCCGTTGAAACCCGGCCGGCCCTGGCCGCAGTAGAAGGACGCGGTCGAGCAGCTCACGCCGACGTGATAGCGGAGCCCGAGGCGCTCGGCGGCCTCCACGAGCGCCGCGGTCACCGCATAGTGCGCGACGGCCGGATACGCCGGATCGACGTAGTACTGGCTCGTCCCGTCGTGGCGCATCGCCCCCGACGAGATGACGATGTCGCCGCACTCGATCTCCGGCTGGAGCGCCGCCGTCGTGCCCACCCGGATGTAGGTGTCCCCGCCGAGAACCGCGAGCTCCTCCAGGGCGCTCGCCGTCGAGCCCCCGCCCGCGCCGGTCGAGCAGCACGTGAGCGCGACACCGCCGACCTTGCCGGAGAACGTCCGGTGCTCGCGATAGTTGGCGATGCGGCGCGACTCGTCCCAGTCGGCGGCGATCAGGTCCACGCGCTCCGGATCGCCCGGCAGCAGGACGTAGCGTTCCACGTCACCGCGCTTGCACCGGATGTGGTACTGCAGGCCCGCGTCCATCTCGGGCCGCGTGGCCGCCGAGGTCCAGTTGGATGGCGTCATCCCTTGGTCTCCTTCTTCACGACGATGGCCGGAATTCCGGTGCTGAAGCTCGCGACCGGCACGAGCTCGGACACGTCTTCTTCGGCGCAGTAGCCCACGTCATCGGGCGAGCCGATGCGGCGCACGACGGCGGCCGACATCGACTGATCGAAAGCCTCGCGCGTCCCCGCGAACACCGACGCGGCGTTGCGCGCGATCGCGGCCGACTCGCGCAAGGTCACGGTCTCCCCGCCGGCCCGAACGAGCTCCTCGCCGTGACGCAGGAGGGCCGCGGCGCAATAGGAGTCGTCGAGAGCCGGAATCAGGCTCTGCTCACGTCCGGCGCACACCAGGCTGATGCTCCGGCCGAGCCGGCGCGCCAGCGCGACCGCCGACCGCATGACGGCGGCGCCGTTGCGCATGCAGCCGATCAGCACGTGCTCGACCCCGCAGTCGCGCACGAGCTCGGCCGCGAGTGTGCCGTTGGTCGTGGCGAGGATCACGCGGCGGCCCGCGAGGTCGATCGCGTGGAGCGCCGCCGGCGAGGGTGTCAGATCCGCGTCGGCGGCCTTCAGCCCCGAAGTATCTTCGGCGCATACCAGCGCATCGAGCTGGACGCGCAGCTCGGCGACTCGCGGGCGATCACGCTGACCCACCAGGATGACCTCGGAGCACCCGCGGTCCAGCAAGGTCACGATCGTGGTGCTCGCGCGGATCACGTCGATCAGCACCGCGACCGGGGACGGCTGCCGCGTCGCCTCGCGCGGCAGGAAGCAGACCTCGAAGTCCACTGAGCCGGGCTTACGCGGTGGCCGGCGCCGCGTTGGCGGAGGGGACGTCGCCCGGATCGGCACCCTGCGCGCGCATCGCCCGCTGGATCGCGACCGGATCGACGTCGCGGAGACGCGAGCCTCGATTCAGCGCCAGCGCGGCCGCGATGCCGGCGGCCTGGCCCTGCACCATGCACGGCGGGATCTCGCGCGAGATCTTCTGCGCCTGCGGATCGGCCGAGTAGTGCCGCCCGGCCACGATGAGCTGGTCGACGTTCTTGGGGAGCAGCGCCCGGTACGGCGTGTAGTAGTCGCGCCCCCGGCAGACCGTGTCGCGGAAGTGGCGCCGCTCGAGCACGTCTTCCTTGGTGACGACGTACTCACCCTCGAGCAGCCGGCTCTGGCGCACGCCGAGCTGCGGCGCGACGTCGATCAGATAGCACTGAGCGAAGCCGGGAAGCTCGGCGCGCGCGAACGCCATCAACGACGCGATCCGTCGCCTGCCCTCCAGCTCGGCCGCGGTCATGTCCTCGACCTTGAGGGCGTCGTAGCCTGTCATGTGCGGGCAGTTGCACCAGACGATGCCGGGGAGCGGCGTCTTGAGCCACCAGAAGTCCCAGGCGCCGCCGAGCAGTCGCTTGGCCTGCCGATCCAGCGCGCTGAACACGTTGCCGAGCCGGAACACGGTCGTGACCATGTACCCGCCGACGACGTGCGGGGCGCCGGCCCGCGCGGCGACGTCAAGGTCGCCGGTCGCGTCGACGACGATCTCGGCGAGCAATGCCTGGCGGCCCGCCTTGGTCTCGACCACGGCGCCGCGCAGGCGCCCGTCCTCGACGATCGGCTCGGAGAACCAGCTGTGCAGTCTCAAGTTGACGCCGCTCTCGACGACGAGATCTTCCGAGACCCGCTTCCAGCCGTCCGGATCGAACGCGACCGCGTAGACGATCGGCTGGGGCTTTCCGTGAGCGCGGAAGTCGTGGCATCCCCAGCGCGCCCAGGTCCGCCATACGTCCCAGCCCACCCGGCGCTCTTCGATCGGCGGCGACACCGCGAGTCCGAGCTTCTCGAGCCGCTCGACGGCCTCACCGATCAGCCCCGTCGTGGTGATCTCGGCTCCGTTCACCATGTCGTCGAGCACGAGCACCATGCCGCCCGACGCGAGCCCGCCGAGGTACGGATAACGCTCGATCAACGTGACCCGCGCACCGCTCCGCGCCGCGGCGACCGCGGCACTGACTCCGGCCGGGCCTCCGCCCACCACGAGCACATCGCTCCGGTCGACGATCGGGGTCGAGCGGGTCGCCTCGGCGACCGTCGGCGGCGCGGCCATCACGACACCTCGCCCTGTTTCCACGTGACGATGCGCCGCTCGGCGAAGCTGACCACAGCGAAGAAGACGACGGCCCAGGCCGAGGAGACGAACACCGTCGCGTAGAGAAGCGGCGAGCGGAAGTTGTGGGTGGCCTCGATGATCAGGGCGCCCAGCCCCAGGTCGGCGCCGATCCACTCGCCGACGATCGCCCCGAGCACGGAGGTGGTCGAGGCGATCTTGAGCGCCGAGAACAGGAACGGCAGCGAGCTCGGCACGCGCAGCTTCCAGAACACCTCGGCCTTGCTCGCCGACAGCACGCGCATCAGCTCGAGCGATTGCGGGTTCACCGACGTGAGGCCCCGCACCATGTTGGCGAGGGTCGGGAAGAAGCAGATGAACGCGGCAATCACGACCTTTGAGGTCATCCCGAGCCCGAAGATCAGGACCAGGATCGGCGCCTTGGCCAGGATCGGGATGGTGTTGACGAACACCGCGATCGGATACAGCGCCGCTTCCAGACGCCGTGAGTGCACGAACAGCACGGCCACGGCGATCGCGATCGAATTGCCGACGACGAAGCCGATGAGGCTCTCGACCGCGGTCGGCACGAAGTTGCGCATGAGCATGGGGAAGTCGCTCACCAGGGCTTTCGTCACCTGGATGGGCGTGGGCGCGATGTAGATCGGTAGCGAGAACACTTGCGCCAGGATCTGCCAGGCGGCGACGAGCACCGCCGCGGCGATGAAGGGCAAGAGCGCCTGCGATCGGGGGCGCGGCTGCCGCGAGACGGCCGGCGCGGGAGCGCGGCGCGCCGCGGCGGGCTCGGCGATGACCGCGGTCGGCTTGTCGTCCATCAGCGCCGTCCGTCCATCAGCACGTCTGTAGTAATGCGCGCAGGTGCGAGGCGATCCGGATGAACTCCGGCGTCTCGCGGACGCTGAGCGGCCGGGGATAGGGCAGCTCGCAGGCGACGAGCTCGCGCACACGCCCCGGGTTGGTGGCCAGGACCAGGACGCGCTCGGACAGAAAGACCGCCTCGGGAATGCCTCGTCGAGCGCGCCGAACGGCTCGTCCATCAGGAGGATCCGCGGCTCCGAGACGAGCGCCCGCGCGATCGCGACCCGCTGGCGCATGCCGCCCGAGAGCTCGTGCGGCAGCGCGTGCTCACGCCCGGCGAGGCCGACGAGCCGCAAGAGCTCTTCCGGCTTGCGGAGCCCGGCGCGATCCCGCTTCTTCGGCCCGACCTCGAGGGGGAGCCGCACGTTTTCGAGCGCCGAGCGCCACGCGAGCAAGGTCGCGTCCTGGAACACGAACCCCAGCTCGCGGTTCAGTCGCGCCCGCTCCGGAGGTCCCCCGAGCACCGTGACCGTGCCGTGAGTCGGCGAGACGAGATCGGCGACGAGACGGAGCAGCGTGGACTTCCCGCAACCGGAGGGTCCGAGCAGGCTGACGAAGCCGCCCGGCTGTACCGCGAGGCCGACATTCTCGAGCGCGGTGACGGAGCCGCGCTCGCTCGTGAACCGGACGGTGGCGTTCTCGAGCTCGACCGCGAGTGTCGCGCCCGGACTACTCATGGGCTCGGCGGACTCGCCCGCCTACGCGCCGATCTTGGGCCGCGCGGCCGCCGTCGCCTTCAAGATCGCATCGGTCATCACGTCGGTGACCTTCGGAGCCGGGCCCTGGAACTGCTGCAGCTCGTCGTAGATGTGCAGCTGCTGCTCCCACACGCCGGGCTCCATCGTGCCCCAGCCCTTGGCCGCGGTGGTCTTGGTGAAGCTGAAGCCGAGCACGGGCTTGATCGCCGCCATCTCGGCGTCGCGATCCAGATTCGGGTACGCCTTCACCAGGAGATCGACGGCCTTGTCCGGGTTCTGCTGCGCGTAGGCCCAGCCTTTGGCCGCCGCACGCGTGAATCCGGCGAGCACGTCGCCGTGCTTCTGGAGCGTGTCGTCGGTCGCGTAATAGAGGTTCGCATAGAGCTGGATGCCCGCGTCCCAGAGCCGCATGTCGACCCGGTCGGCGCCGAGCGGCTTCAAGGCGCTCGCGTTCGTGAGCCAGCCGGTGACCGCGTCGACCTGGCCCGTCAGGAGCGGCGCCATGTCACTGCCCATCACCACGACCTGCACGTCGGACTCCTTGATCTTGTGCTTGGCCAGGAGCGCGCGCAGGAGGATCTTCGCGGTGCCCTGCGTGCCGATCTTCTTGCCGATCATGTCTTGCGGACTGCGGATCGGCTTCTTCGGAAGCGAGAAGTACGTGAACGGGTGCTCCTGATATCCGACCGCGAAGCACTTGACCGGGATGCCGCCGGCGCGGGCGAGCATCAGCGATGGGCTCGACGACAGGTTGCCGGCCTGCGCGGATCCGGCGGCCACGACCGCCACGCCGTCGACGTTCGGACCACCCGGCGCGAATTTCAAGTTGATCCCCTCGGCTTCGAAATAGCCGAGGCTTCGCCCGGCGACCTCGCCGATCTGGCCGTTGCTCATGATCCAGCCGAGCTGGAACGTCACCTCACTCGTCGCGGCGCGGGCGCCGCGGGCGACGGAGATGACACCGCCGCCCGCCGCGATTCCGGCGAGCAGTGCGGCCGAGCGGCGGAGCATGTGGCGGCGGGTCAGATCCTGACTGGCGGGTGTCCGGCTCATAGATCCTCCTCGAAGCTCTGCACGACCGTTCCGCAACCTTAGCCGGTTTCCCCGGAGAATCCAAGCGCGCGAGGTTCCCTTTGACCTCCGTTTGACCTCCGTGCCGGCGTCACCTACGCTGCGACGGTGAACTCGAGCGTCGAATACATCGGGCCGCGGGCCGCCTTCGCGACGCTCGGTGGAAGCCCGACCTGGGGCCTCGGCGATCGGTTTCACGAGCTCGCGGCGACACGCGGACACACGAGGCTCGGCGTCCACCGACCTCAGACGCCCTACGGCCTCGGTCCCCAGGTGGAGCACTTCCGAGGGCCGAGCGGGCGTGAGTTCCTGCGCATCCCGACATACGGTCAGGTCGTCGACGAAGATCCCCTGCTGCACGCCAGCGAGTGGAAGACGTTCTGGATTCTCTGGAAGGCGGGTGTGCGCGTGCTGCTCGTCGGCGGCACCAGCGGCAGCTGCGACTGGCGGCGAACGGCCGCCGATGAGGATGCCGTGCGTCCCGGCGACTTCGTGCTGCCGAAGAGCTACTTGACGCGCGACACGATGCCGACCGGCCTGCCCGGCACGGAGCTCGAGTTTTGTCTGCCGCGCCAGGTCGCGATCATGGACGATCCCTTCTGCCCGCCGCTCGCGGACGCGCTGCGCTCGCGCGCCGGGCGCGCGCCCGATTTCAGATTCCGCCGCATCCACGGCCCGGAGGCCGGCGTGGTGCTGAACCGCTGGCTCGCCGGAAACGGCTTCGAGTCGCTCGCGACCTGCCGCATGCTCGAAGCGTCGGGCCGCCAGATCGGCATGCCGATCATCACCGGTGACTGCGTGAGTCCGGTGCTGGCGCGCGTGTGCGGGATGCATCTCGCGTACTACCACGTCGTGGCCAACTGGGGCACCGGGCTCGAGCCCGACGATCCGACGATCGTCTTGAATCGGCTCTACATGGAGACGCTTCCCGCGGTGGCCGCGACCCTCGAGCTCTCGTTTCTCGACGAGGCGAGCGAGCCGACCGCGTGCCGGTGTCGCGAGCTCCTGCGCGCTCGCCCCCCGGAGTACGCGCGAGCGCTGAGCCCCCGCGCCACGCAGTAAACTCGACGTCCAGGAGGAGAGCCCTTGAAGACGATCACTCCAGCGCTCAAGCAGATCGCGTCGGGCCTGCGATTCCCCGAGGGCCCGGTGGCGATGAGCGACGGTTCGGTGGTGCTGGTCGAGATCGAGCGGCGCACGCTCTCGCGCGTCACGCCCGACGGCAAGATCCACGTGGTCGCCACCTTGGGCGGCGGGCCGAACGGCGCGGCGATGGGGCCGGGCGGCAAGATCTACGTGACCAACAACGGCGGGCTGAAGTTCATGGATCGCCCGGGCAAGCTGTTTCCGATCGCGCAGGGCGACGACTACAAGGGCGGGCTGATCCAGCGCGTCGATCCCGAGACCGGAAAGTTCGAGACGCTCTACGATGCGTGCGACGGGATGAAGCTGCGCGGGCCGAACGATCTCGTGTTCGACAACGCCGGCGGCTTCTGGTTCACGGATCTCGGCAAGACACGCGATCGCGACATGGATCGCGGCTCGGTCTACTACGCGAAGGCCGACGGCTCGATGATCAAGGAGGCGATCTTCCCGCTCGAGCGGCCGAACGGGATCGGGCTCTCGCCGGACGAGCGCACACTCTACGTGGTCGAGACGCCGACGGCGCGCTGCTGGGCGTTCCAGCTCTCGGCGCCCGGCCAGATCGAATCGGCCAATGGTCCGTATCGCGGCGAGAAGGGCACCGTCATCGCCGGGCTCGGCGGCTATCAGATGTTCGACTCGCTCGCGGTCGACGGTGAGGGCCACATCTGCGTGGCGACCCTGATCACCGGCGCCGTGAGCGACATCTGGCCGGACGGCAGCCGCGTCGACCAGTACAAGCTGCCGGACATGATGGTCACCAACGTCTGCTTCGGCGGTCGCGAGCTCAGGACCGCGTTCGCGACTCTGTCGATGGGCGGCACCCTCGTGTCGTTCGAGTGGCCGCGGCCGGGCCTGGCGCTCAAATACCTGAACACGCCATGAGTCTCTCCGACCGCTATGGCCTGACGCTCTCGACGCCATCGGACGACGCCGCCCGGCACTACCAGGACGGCATGGACAGGCTGCTCTCCTACGGCTTCGGCGCCGATCAGTCGTTCGCCGCGGCGATCGCGGCCGACGAGGGATTCGCCCTCGGCCACGCGGGCGCAGCGCTCTTCTCGCTCTTCCAGGGCGACGGCGCCTCGGCGAAGGCATCGATCGAGCGGGCGCGCGGCCTGACGGCCGGGGTGACGCGGCGCGAGCGACAGCACGTCGAGGCGCTCGCCGCGATCGCCGGCGGCGAATCCGCGCGCGGCCTGGCGCAGATCGAGGAGCACGTGAACGAGTTTCCGCGCGACGCGCTGCTCGTGAACCAGGCGGGCAGCACCATCGGGCTCGGCGGCCGTGCCGATCGCGAAGCGCTGCGTGTCGGATTCATCGAGGGCCTGGCCCACGCCTACGGTGACGACTGGTGGTATCAATCGGCGCTCGGCTTCACGTATCACGAGGTCGGACGCTACGAAGAATCGCGGCGGCTCTCCGAGCGCTCGCTCGCCCAGTACCAGGGCAACGCGAACGCCAGCCACAACATCGCCCACGTCTGCTACGAGACCGTCGACAACGAGGGCGGGATCGCGATGCTCTCCGACTGGCTCGGCGGCTACGACCGTCGTGCGCCGTTCCACTGCCACCTGGCGTGGCACGTGGCGCTCTTCGAGCTTCAGTGCGGCCGGCCCGAGCGCGCGCTCACGATCTACGAGCGCGACATCGCGCCGTCCTCCAATCCGCGCCTGGCCATGATCGACGGCTCGGCCTTGCTGTGGCGCTTCGGGCTCTACGACTATCAGAAGGGGCCTCTGCCCTGGCGCCGGCTGGCCGACCTCGCGACCCGGGTCACGCGCCTGGGTTTCATCTTCGGCGACGTCCACGCCGCCCTGGCCTATGCGTCCGCCGGGGACGCCGCGGCGCTGTCGACTCTGATCACCGGCCTGGAAGGCCTGCACGCGAAGGGGCATCCGATCGCCGGCACGGTGGCCCTGCCACTGGTCAGAGGCGTCGCGGCCTATGTGGCCGGTGACTACGCCGGGGCTCTCGGCCTCATGGAGTCGGTCGACGGCGAGATCCACAGGGTGGGCGGCAGCCACGCCCAGTGGGAGCTGTTCGAAGAGACGATGGTGGTCTGCCTGCTGCGGCTCGGGCGACTCGATCAGGCCCAGCGACTCATTCGCCGGCGCCTGGGCGTCCGCTCGTCGCCGCGCGATCTCGCCTGGCTCGATCAAACGACTCGCTGACCGGTACAACCTTGACCAGGGTGATGCCGGACTGTCCAGTCAAAATAGTCAATCGATCGGCGTTCACGAGCGCGGCTCGCGCATAACTCGGCAATACGTCGTCGTTTCCGCAAACGATGGCGCGTGGCATCCGATTTGCCACTCTCCCGGACGTTCGCGATGAGAGCAGAGAGCGCCCGGGTCAACATCCGCCACACACGAGGTACCGCGCTACCGCTGCATATGCCGCTTCGCCGCCTAGCGTTGTGCCTCGATTGCGAGGCATGCTTTGAAATCGGAATCTCGTCATGCCCCGCGTGTGGCGGAGATACCTGGGTGCTCCTCTCCAAGTTCCTCGACCAGGGGCCGCTGAAGGTCCTGCCCCAGTTCCATCCGTTCCCCAAGAGCTGGACTGGCGACTCGAAGGGCCGCGACGAGGCCTCTGGACAGGCCGCCAAGCAGATCGTGGTCATCGCGCGCGATCGGCAGAAGCTTTTCGAGTACGCCAAGCGAGCGTTCACGGGCAATTCTTCGGTCGAGGTCGTCCTCGATCGCCGGCGGGCCGAGCGGCGCAGCGGCGAACGGGCCAGCTCGCCGGATCGGCGCCGGGGTGATCGCCGGCTCATGAACGAGATCGACAACCACCTCCGGGCTCTTGGCTGGGCGGTGGTGCGCCTCGACGTCTTCCGGACGCTCGGTATGCCGCGGCGGTAGGTAGTCAACATGGGGGCTCATGCCCCCAAACCCCCCCTCGCTCGGAAGCGCCCCGGCGCAGCCGTGGCGCTCCTCGGTAACGCTGGCGGTTCGGTAACGGCTGCCTGGTAACCCTGCCCCCGCCCAGTAGCGTTGGTCCTTTTTCTGACCTTGGTCGGTCTCCGTCGTTTCTGCGATCGCTATCCGACCGCTCGCTTCTGAGCTACCATTCCGGCCGTGGCCAGGCTGGCGGTCTGGCTCGTTCCCCTGGGTGGATCACGGCGCTTTCGGAAAGGAGCGGCGAGATGACCTACGACCTCCTGATCAAGAATGGACGTGTCATCGACGGATCCGGGCGGCCCGCGTACCACGGTGACGTCCGCCGGGCTTCGTCGACAATCACTGCCACTACGACGCGCAGGTCGTGTGGGATCCTCTGTGCACCTACTCCTGTCACCACGGCTCCACCACGGTGATCATCGGCAACTGCTCGCTCGCGCTGGCGCCCGTCAAGCCCGAGGCGCGCGAGAAGCTGGCAGGCATGCTCTCGTATGTCGAAGCCATCCCCATGGACGTCCTGCAGGCCGGCGTGCCCTGGAACTGGGAGACGTTCCCCCAGTACATGAGCGCGATCGGCCAGCGGCTCGGCGTCAACGTCGGCACGCTCGTCGGCCATTCAGCCGTGCGGCTCTACGCCATGGGCGAGGAGTGCTCGGACCGCGACGCCACGCCGGACGAGCTCGAGACGATGCGCCGCCTGGTCCGCGAATCGCTCGAGGCCGGCGCGCTGGGGCTCTCGATCACGCGGAACATGAACCACTTCGACATCGCGGGTAAGCGTATTCCCGCGGCGTGCGCCCCGGAGTCGGAGCTGTTCGCGCTGGCCGACGTGCTGCGCGAGGCCGGCACCGGCATCATGCAGTGCGGCGGCGGCACTAATCCCGAACTGAAGGACAAGCTCCTGTCCCGCATCTCGGAGGCGTCCGGTCGGCCGATCATGTACAACACTCTGCTCG
>WNFK01045856.1_pt3 | contig 17843 bp, 20 predicted proteins | sample 5400281 | NCBI WGS metagenome assembly WNFK01 (sample SAMN13153350, study PRJNA577476) | soil metagenome | isolation source: 20 cm soil on Douglas fir-dominated hillslope | place: USA:California | collected 2013-09-17 | reverse complement strand
CCACCGCGCCGCGCACCGTCGGCTGCTGGGTGCTGACGGTCTCCGACACCAAGACGCCCGAGACCGACACGAGCGGCGCGCTCATCAAGAAGCTCCTCACCGACGCCGGTCACCCGGTCGTTGGATCGACCATCGTCCGTGACGAGCCGAAGGACGTTCAGCGCGTGATCCGCGAGGCGTGCGCCAGCGACGCGGTGAGGGTGGTGATCGCCACCGGCGGAACCGGGATCACCTCGCGCGATTCGACCTACGAGGCGATCGACGCGATGCTCGACAAGCGGCTCCCCGGTTTCGGCGAGCTGTTCCGGATGCTGTCGTACCAGGAGATCGGCGCCGCCGCGATGCTCTCGCGCGCGCAGCTCGGCATTCATGCGCGGCGCATCGTCGTCTCGCTGCCCGGCTCGCCCAACGCGTGCCGGCTCGCCCTCGAGAAGCTGCTGATCCCGGAGCTGCCGCACCTCGTCCGCGAAGTCAGCCGCTAGCCGGCTGCTGAAAAAGGCCCATCTGCGTCGTTGGCGCCCTCGGCTGCACGCTCAACGTACAGAGAGTACGCCTCGCGTGCAGCCGTCGGGCGCCGCCTCGCATCTGGACCTTTTTGAGCAGCCGGCTGGTTCTTCAGCGTCGTGCGAGCCGGATCGCCGACCGTTCCGTCGCGCGGCGGGACGGTATACTCGTTCGTAGAGTGCTCGGGAGGGCAGGGATGATCGGCTCGCGTCGGCGTGCGCTGGCGGCTCTGGTGGCGGTGGTGGGTCTCGCGGTCGGCTGTGCCGGTCCGTCGACCGGCGGCGGCGCGCTGTGGCGCGAGAGCCCGGCCGCGAGCGCGGCGCCCGATCTGGCGCGGATCAACACCCTGCTCGCCGATCTCGCCGAGCGGCTTCAGCCCGGGCTCGTCCACGTCAGCGTGCAGCGGGCCGTCAAGGAGGACACGCCAGGCGAGGAGAACCGGGAGCCCCGGCGCAGCACCGGCTCGGGCTTCGTCATCGATCCGAGCGGGCTGATCATCACCAACGCCCACGTGATCGACGGCGCCGCGTCCATCCAGGTCCGCCTGAGCGGCGGCAAGCGGTTCCCGGGCAAGGTGATCGGGCGGGACAACCGCGTCGATCTGGCGCTCCTGAAGATCGACGGCGCCTCCGGCCTCACCGCGCTCCCGCTCGGCGATTCGAACCGGCTGCGCGTCGGCGAGTTCGTGCTGGCGCTCGGCAGTCCGTTCGGACTCGAGCAGAGCGTCTCGTTCGGGATCGTGAGCCGCAAGGGCGCGCCGCTGACGGTCGCGACGCCGGGCTTCGACTTCATCCAGACCGACGCCGCGATCAATCCCGGGAACTCCGGCGGGCCGCTCGTGAACGTGGCGGGCGAGGTGGTCGGCGTCAACAGCATGGCCGCGCGCAACGGCTCGATCGGCTTCGCCATTCCCTCGAGCCTCGTCAAGATCCTGCTGCCCCAGCTCGCCGAGAAGGGGCGCGTCGACTGGGGCTGGCTCGGCGTCTCGATCTCGGACGTGACCGACGACGACGTGGCGCGCCTCAAGCTCCGCGAGGCCAGGGGCGTGTGGGTGCGCCGCGTGATGCCGGGTGACCCCGCGGACAAGGGCGGCGTGCGCGCCGACGACGTGATCGTCGGCATCGACGGCGCCCGGCTCGAGACCACGCGCGATCTTCAGCGCGTCGTCTCGTCGACGCCGGTGGGCAAGAAGGTGCGCGTGGTGCTCCTGCGCGAGGGGCGGGAGACCGAGGTCGAGGTGACGATCGGGCTCTACCGGGATCCCGACGCGTCGCAGTAGTCAGGCGCGCGCGCGGGGCTCCGCGAGCGCGGCGAGCGTGGCGCGTGCCCAGGGCTCGTCGAGCGTCGGCGCGGGCGTGTACCGGACCGCGCTGGTGATCCGCATCCCGCCCTCCCAGTCGGCCGGCGCGTCCTCGAGCACCTCTTCGACGGCGAGCAGGAAATAGCCGAGACCGTATTCGTTGCTGTCCGCGACCGGCAGCGGTCCGTCGACCGTCCTGAGCTTCACGTACACGGTTGCGTCGGGCTCGACGGCCAGCAAGGTTCCCGTCCCGCGCTCCATCAGATTGCGGGCGCTCCGCGTCCGGGCGCCGATCACCAGACCGACGGTGCCGCTGTCGTAGGCGCGCAGCTCGAGATACGAGAGGAGCATGGGATGCGGCCGTCCGTCGGGGTCCACCGTGACGAACGGGAGCGCCGTGCCCAGTCGCGGGGCGAGGTCGCGCTGCGAGAAGCGGTCGACGAGAGCGGGCGTGAGCGCGCCGCCGAGAGAGCGGGTCATGCCCTGCGGTCGGCGAAGCGCGAGATCAGCCGCCGGCCTTGGGAGTCACCGCGGCCGCCACCGCTTCGCCATGACCGTCCGCCGAGACGTCGCACGCCCCGCCCGCGCCGTTTCGATGGACCGCCAGATCCTTGATGGTCGGTGACGTCCCGCACAGCGGGCACTTGGGATCGCGGCGCAGCCTGACTTCGCGGAAGCGCATGCCGAGCGCGTCGTAGGTGAGGAGCCGGCCGATCAGCGGCTCGCCGATGCCCAGCACCAGCTTGACGGTCTCCGTCGCCTGAATCGTTCCAACCACTCCTGGGAGCACGCCCAGGACGCCGGCCTCGCTTCAGGAGGGGACGAGACCCGGCGGCGGCGGCGTCGGATAGAGGCAGCGATAGCAGGGACCCTGGCCGGGCGCGAACACCGTCGCCATGCCCTCGAACTGGAAGATCGAGCCGTGGACGTTGGTCTTGCCGGCGAGGAAGCACGCGTCGTTCACCAGGTAGCGCGTCTCGAAGTTGTCCGAGCCGTCGACGACGAGGTCGTAGTCCTTGATGATGTCCATGATGTTGTCGACGGTGATCCGCGTCGGCAGGGCGATCACGTTGACGTCGGGATTCAGCGCCTTCAGGGTCCGCGTGCCCGACTCGACCTTGGGCTTGCCGATGTCGGCGGTGGTGTGGAGCACCTGCCTTTGTAGATTCGTGATATCGACGGTGTCGCCGTCCATCAGGCCGAGGGTTCCCACGCCGGCAGCGGCCAGATAGAGGGCGGTGGGCGAGCCGAGCCCGCCGGCGCCGATGAGCAGGACCTTGGAGCGCAGGAGCTTGCGCTGTCCCTTGTCGCCCACCTGCGGGAGCAGGAAGTGGCGGCTGTAGCGCTGGATCTGGTCGGCCGTCAGCGGGACGTCGCGCACCGTCGGCAGCCCGGACTGGACCCACTTCTGGTAGCCGCCCTGGAGGTTGATGACGGTCGGGTACCCCAGATCCTTGAGGGCCTTCGCCGCCAGCATCGAGCGCAGCCCGGTCTGGCAATAGAGCACGATCGGCGTGGACGGCTCGGTGACGGCCGTGCCGACGCGGAACTCCAGGAAGCCGCGGCTGATGTTCGTCGCCGCCTCCAGGTGGCCATCCCGGAACTCGTCGGGGTCGCGGACGTCGATGACGGCGATCTTCTCGCCCGCGGCGAGCCGCTTGGCGACCTCTGCAGGCCCCTCCTCCGGAACGACCTGCCTCGCCTCGGCCAGCATGTCCTTCAGCGTCTTCATGGTTTTGATATTACCCCTATTCCCGGTCGGCTCAAGGGTGATGCGCGATCCAGGACCTTCATCGCGGCGGGATGCCGCTGCTATACTCACAGAATTCCATGACTAATTCCATCAAGGGCATCATCCTCGCGGGAGGATCAGGAACGCGACTTTACCCCCTGACCCACGCGATCAGCAAGCAGCTCGTCCCCATCTACAACAAGCCGATGATCTATTACCCCCTGTCGACCCTGATGCTCGCAGGCATCCGACGGGTTCTGGTCATCACCACGCCTCAGGACCAGGAGGCGTTCCGGCGCCTGCTCGGCGACGGCGGCCACCTCGGGCTCACCGTCGAGTACGCGGCCCAGCCCCGGCCGGAGGGCCTGGCGCAGGCCTTCATCATCGGGCGGCGCTTCGTCGGCGCCGACCGGGTCGCCCTGGCGCTCGGGGACAACGTGTTCTACGGCCACGGTCTCCCCGAGTTTCTCCAGCGCGCCGCCGCCCGCCCCTCGGGCGCGACGGTGTTCGCCTACTGGGTCCGCGATCCCGAGCGCTACGGCGTCGTCGAGTTCGGGGCCGACGGCCGCGCGGTCGGGCTCGAGGAGAAGCCGATCAAGCCGCGCTCGCCGTACGCGGTGACCGGCCTCTACTTCTACGACAACCAGGTCGTCGAGATCGCCGCCGGGCTCAAGCCCTCGGCGCGCGGCGAGCTGGAGATCACCGACGTGAACGCGGCGTATCTGCGGCGCGGGGCCCTCCAGGTCGAGAAGCTCGGGCGCGGTATCGCGTGGCTCGACACGGGCACCCACGAGGCGCTCCTGCAGGCGTCGACCTTCATCCAGACGATCGAGGAGCGCCAGGGGCTCATGGTCGCCTGCCTCGAGGAGATCGCCTTCCGGATGGGCTACATCGCGGCCGACGACGTGCTGCGCATCGCCCGGCCGATGAAGGACAACTCGTACGGGCGGTATCTGTTGCGCCTGATCGAGTCCGAGCCGTAAGATCGGAAGACCGGATGGACCTCTCGCCCGCCGCCAAGCGCGCCTTTCAGATCCAGTCCTATGGTCCGTCGCCCCGCATCGACGGCGTCGAGATCGTCGAGCTCAAGCGGTTCGCGGACGACGGCGGGAGCATGACCGAGCTGGCGCGCCTGACCGAGGGCCATCCCGAGGCGCTCGCCGGCTTCACCGTACGCCAGATCAACTACAGCGAGGTCGAGCCCGGCGCGATCAAGGCGTACCACCTCCACCAGCGCCAGACCGACGTCTGGTACGTGCCGCCGTCCGATCGGATGCTGCTGGTGCTGCTCGACGTGCGGCAGGGCGCGAAGACCGAGGGCGCGCGCATGCGCTTCACGCTCGGCGCCGGCGCCTCGCGCCTGGTTCGCATCCCACCGGGCGTCGCGCACGGCGTGCGGAACCTCGCGGCCGCGCCCGGGCGGATCATCTACTTCACCGATGTCCATTTCTCGCCCGAGCCGGCGACGTGCGACGAGGGCCGGCTGCCGTGGGACTACGCGGGCGCCGAGATCTGGGAAGTCATTCGCGGGTAGCGACGTGAAGCTCCTGGTCACCGGCGGATGCGGATTCATCGGCTCCAACTTCATCCGCCACGTCCTCGCGACGCACGCCGACGACCGCGTCGTCAATCTCGACAAGCTGACGTATGCCGGGAACCCGGCGAACCTGGCCGACCTCGCGAACGATTCGCGGTACACGTTCGTGCAGGGCGATGTCTGCGACGCGAAGGTCGTGCGCGACGTCATCCGGGGGGTCGACGCCGTCGTCAACTTCGCCGCCGAATCGCACGTCGACCGCTCGCTGATGGAGCCCGACGCGTTTCTCCGGACCGACGTCTTCGGCGTGTTCGCGCTGCTCGAGGCGGTGAAGGAGCTGAAGATCGCGCGCTTCCTGCACATCAGCACCGACGAGGTCTACGGGTCGGTCGAGCGCGGGTCGTCGCGCGAGAGCGATCCGGTGCGGCCGTCGAACCCGTACTCGGCCTCGAAGGCCGGCGGGGACCTGCTCGCGCTGGCCTACTGGCACACCCATCGGGTGCCGGTCCTGATCACCCGCTCGTCGAACAACTTCGGGCCCCATCAGTATCCGGAGAAGGTCATTCCGCTCTTCGTGACCAACGCGCTCGACGACCAGCCGCTGCCGCTCTACGGCGACGGCCGGAACGTGCGCGACTGGCTCTACGTCCTCGACAACTGCGCGGGCATCGATCTGGTCCTGCGCAAGGGGGGCGAGGGCGAGGTCTACAACATCGGGGGCGGCCACGAGGTCGAGAACATCGTCCTGACGCGTCAGATCCTCCAGCTCACCGGCAAGCCCGAGACGCTGATCCAGCCCGTGAAGGACCGCCTGGGCCACGACCGGCGCTACTCGGTCGACTCGCACAAGGTCCGCCAGCTCGGCTGGACGCCGCGCCACCGGTTCGGCGATGCGCTCGGCACGACCGTCGCCTGGTATCGCGAGCACGAAGCGTGGTGGCGCCCGCTCAAGTCGGGCGAGTTCCGCGCGTATTACGAAAAGCAGTACGGCCACGGCCACCGCTAACCGGGAGTGCGGCAAGGGATGGGAGAAGGTCCCATGAAGCGAAGCGTGACGCCGATGCTGGCGTCTCTCCTGCTGCTGCCAGCGCTCGCCCTCGGCGCGCCGGGGACCGCGCCCGAGCCGCGCCTGCATCCCAAGGAAGTGTCGGCCTTGCCGTCGTTCGTCCGGCGCATCGAGCCCTCGGTCGTCGCGCTGCGCGTGCGCAACGCCGAGAAGGCCACGTCCTCCACGCGGCTCGGCAGCCGCCGCTTCGGCAGCGGCGTGATCTTCGATCAGCGAGGCTACGTGGTCACCGTGAGCTACTTGCTGCTGGACGCGGTGGCGATCGAGGCGCGGGGGCGCGACGGCCGCACCGTTTCGGCGCGCGTGGTCGGCCTCGATCTCGACACCGGCCTCGGCGTCGTGAAACTCGAGGGGGCCGGCCCGTGGCCGGCCGCGACGCTCGGCGACTCGCGCGCGGTCGCCGCCGGCGCCAGGACCGGCACCGTCGGCGTCGACGAGGACAACGATCTCGTCCAGGTCTCGGGCGCCGTGCACGCGGTCCGGCGCTTCTCGGCGTACTGGGAGTACATGCTGGACCGGGCGATCATCGTGGCGCCGGCGAGCCCACAGTGGGGCGGCAGCGCCGTGGTCAACGAGCGCGGCGAGGTCGTCGGCATCGCCTCGCTCCGACTCGGCGAGCCGCCGCACGTGAACCTGGCCGTGCCCATCGAGAAGTTCGTGCCGGTGAAGGACGAGCTGATCGCGTCCGGCCGCATCGCGAGCCGGCCGCCGCGGCCGTGGCTCGGACTCTACACCGTCGCGGTGGCCGACGGCCTCGTGGTCAGCGAGACGTCCCCGGTGGGGCCGGCGTCGCGGGCCGGGTTCCGGCAGGGTGATCGCATCCTCCGGGTCAACGGCGTGGCCGTCGCCTCGCAGGAGGAATTCTACGAGCAGCTCTGGTCGCGGCGCGCCGGCGACCTGATCGAGCTCGCCATCGAGCGCGACAAGCAGGTGCTCATCATCGCCGTCCCCTCGGTCGACCGCCACCGCCTCTATCCGGTGCGGTAGTCCCCCGACGTCCCCGGCGACACGGTTGATCAGTCCGGAGGTCCGCACCGGGCCGGTGGGGTAGACTCTCCTCGATGAAGGGCGCCGAAGATCCGTATCAGGGACGAGGCCTCATCGCCGACCCGATCCATCAGTACATTCTCTACACGCGACCGGGCGGGATTCCCGGCGAGGCGACCGAGCAAGCCGAGCACAGCCGCTTCCAGCACTCGCTCGGCGCGATGCACCTGGCCGGCCGGCTCGCCCGGCACCTCTATCCCTCGCTCCGGGCAACCTTCGCGGCCGCGCCGTCGGCCGCGCTGATCGAGGAGCTCCTGCGGACCGCGGGGCTCCTCCACGACGTCGGCCACGGCCCGTTCGGCCACTTCTTCGACGACAACTTCCTGGTGGACTACGACCTGACCCACGAGCTGCTCGGCCAGCGCATCATTCGCGAGGAGCTGGCCGACCTCCTGCGGAGCCTCCGGCGGAGCCCGAACGGCGTCTTCGACGCGGGCGAGTCGATCGATCCGGAGTGGATCTGCTACCTGATGGGCAAGAGCTACACCCAGCCGCTCGAGTCGCATCCGCCCTGGCTCCCGCACCTGAAGCCGTTGCTCTCGGGCGTCTTCACCGCCGACAACATGGACTACGTGCTGCGCGACTCTTACATGTGCGGCGTCGCGGTCGGGCCCATCGACATCGACCGGATCATCTACTACTCGTTCTTCTCCGATCGGGGGCTCACCCTCGACCGTACACGAACGTCTACTACCACCGGACCACGCGCGGCATCGACCTCCACCTCAAGGAGATCTTCCGCGACACGATGCGCATCGCGTTCCCCTTCGATCTCCGCAAGGAGCTCCATCCGTACCTCCATCTGACGGAGTGGACGCTGCTCGAGGAGGTCGGGCGCTGGCACGACGCGGAGGACGCGGACCGGCGCGCGCTGGGCGCGGAGTGGCGGCACATCCTCGACCGGAAGCTGAAGTGGCGGATGTCGGGCGAGGAGGTGCTCGATCAGTTCGAGGCCCGCAAGGGCCAGAGCTTCCTGGACGCCGAGACGGTGAAGAAGCGGGTGCGCACCTTCCTGCCGGCGGCACTGCGCGACGTTCCGTTCGAGATCGACATGGCGCTGCAGGACCCGCGGCCGCTGAATCCGCTGAAGATGGGTGACCGGCAGATCTACGTGTACGACTCCTCCACCAAGCGCGTCTCCGAGGAGCCGCTGACCGAGATCCTGAAGTATCTGCCGGGCAAGGTCGCGCAGTGCCGGATCTTCGCGATGAGCCACGAACGCGACGCCGAGCTGGCCCTGGCGTTGAAGCGCGCGCTCAGCGAGGAGCCGCCCTCCATTCTGACCAACGTATGATGAGCTGGCGGTTCGTCACGTTCGCCGCGCTGTTCGTCACCTGCCTGCTGACCGCCAACATCATGGCCGCCAAGCTCATCTCCCTCGGGGGCGTCGTGCTCACCGCCGGGATCGTCGTCTTCCCGGTGTCCTACATCGTCGGCGACGTGCTGACCGAGGTGTGGGGCTACGCGGCGGCGCGGCGCGTGATCTGGCTCGGCTTCGCCTGCAACGCGCTGATGGTCGCGGCCATCTGGGTGGGCGGCGAGATCCCGAGCGCGCCGTTCTGGAAGGGCGGCGCGGCGTACGCCGAGATCCTGGGCCAGACCCCGCGGATACTGCTGGCGTCCTTCGTCGCCTATCTGTTCGGCGAGTTCGCCAACTCCTACGTCTTGGCGAAGATGAAGATCATGACCCGCGGACGCTGGCTCTGGACGCGCACGATCGGGTCGACGGTGGTCGGGCAGGCGCTCGACACCGCGGTGTTCGTCGCGCTCGCCTTCGGCGGCTCGGTGCCGGCCGGTGCCTTGACCGGGATCATGGTCGGCCAGTGGATCGCGAAGGTCCTCTACGAGGCGGCCGCCACGCCGCTCACGTACGCCGCGGTCGCCTGGCTGAAGGCGAGCGAGCGGACCGATACGTACGATTACCACACCGACTTCAACCCGATCAGGCTCTGAGGTGACCGAGCGCCTGTACTGGCCGAGCTGGTTCCTCGCGGCGCTCCTGACCGGAGTCGTCGCGGGCTTCATGCTCGGCCACGCGCTGATCCTGGCGCGCTTCGTGGACTGGCTGCTCCTCTCGGGGGCGCCGGCCCTGGTCCAGGCCTATCCGTCGTTCCGGGCGTCGACCGGCCGGTCGGGGCTCGACGCCTACTACGCCGTCGCCGGCTTGCCGGACGGCCGCGCTGGTGGCGGGCGTGGCCGGCGCCCTCTGGATCGCCGTCCACTACGCCTCGGGATTCGGCGCGCTCGAGGCACTCGTGGTGCGGAGCGCGGCGGACGTGCCGCGCGAGGTCGTCGGCCGGTTCGTCGGCTGGAACGCGCCGATGCACTTCTTTCACGCCGTGACACTGACGGTGGCGCTGGGAGCGCTCCTCTCGGTGCCGCTGGCGGCGCTGCGCGGGAGAGGCTAGGCCATGGAGAAGTTTCGGGGCGTCGACTACTACGGAATCGAGAGCCTCCTGTCCGAAGAGGAGCGGATGATCCGCGACGCCGTCCGCGACTGGGTCGAGGCCGAGTTCGTGCCCGTCGTGGCCGAGCATCACCGCGCCGGCACGTTCCCGGTCGCGCTCATCCCCGAGCTCGGCGAGCTCGGCGTGTTCGGCGCGACGCTCAAGGGCTACGGCTGCGCCGGGCTCAACAACGTCGCGTACGGGCTCATCATGGAGGAGCTCGAGCGGGGCGATTCCGGGCTGCGCTCGGCGGCCTCGGTGCAGAGTGGGCTCGTGATGTACCCGATCTACACCTACGGCTCGGAGGCGCAGAAGGAGAAGTGGCTCCCGGCGATGGCGCGCGGCGAGAAGGTGGGCTGCTTCGGCCTCACCGAGCCCGATCACGGCTCCGACCCCGGCGGCATGAAGACGCGGGCCCGCCGCCAGGGCGATTCGTACGTCTTGAACGGGACGAAGCTGTGGATCACGAACGGGTCGATCGCGGACGTCGCGGTGGTGTGGGCCAAGGAGGACGACGGCGAGATCTACGGCTATCTGGTCGAGCGCGGAACGCCGGGCTTCTCGACGCTCGATATTCATGGCAAGTTCTCGATGCGCGCCTCCATCACGTCCGAGCTGTCCTTCCAGGACTGCCGGGTCCCGCTCGAGAACAAGTTCCCCAAGGTGAAGGGGCTGCGCGGCCCGCTCGGCTGCCTCAACCAGGCGCGCTACGGGATCGCCTGGGGGGCGGTGGGCGCGGCGATGGCGTGTTACGACTGGGCGCTCCAGTACGCCCAGCAGCGCATCCAGTTCGGCAAACCGATCGCCTCGTTCCAGCTCGTCCAGCAGAAGCTCGTCTGGATGATCACGGAGATCACCAAGGCCCAGCTCCTGTGCCTGCAGCTCGGCCGGCTCAAGGACGCCGGCCAGGCGCGCCCGCAGCAGGTGTCGATGGCGAAGATGAACAACGTGCAGATGGCGCTCGACGGCGCCCGGCTGGCGCGCGATATCCTCGGTGCCGCCGGCATCGTGGACGAGCATCCGATCATCCGGCACATGATGAATCTCGAGACGGTCAACACGTACGAGGGCACGCACGACATCCACACGCTCATCATCGGCCGCGACATCACGGGCCTCGACGCGTTCGGGGTGTGAGAGTGCGCGCCGGACGGTCTCGACGAGGGGAGAGGGGCTTGTCATGCGAGTGCTGATCGTGGATGACGACCGCGACGTCCGGGAGGTCCTCGTCGAGTCCTTCCGGCTGGCGGGCTTCGACGTGCTCGCGGCCTCGAACGGGCTCGAGGCCCTCCTGTACGTCAAGCGGGAGCGGCCCGACGCGGTCGTGCTCGACCTCATGATGCCGCGCCTCGGCGGGGTCGAGGCCCTCAAGCGGATCCACTCCTTCAACCCCGGCATCCGCGTCCTCGTCGTCACCGGCAATGTCGATCCCGAGCTCCAGCGCCAGGCGACCGCGGCCGGCGCGGCGGGCGTGTTCACCAAGCCCGTGCCGGCGGCGACGCTGGTCTCCGCGCTTGCCGGCCCGCCGCCGCCCGCGCCGCCGACGCCCCCGGCGCCGGTCGCGGCACCGCCCGTCGCGGAGGCGGCCGCGACGACCGGGCGCGTCCTCGTGGTCGACGACAACCCCGAGGTGCGCAAGATGCTCGAGGACGTGCTGACCTCGCTGGGCTACCAGACGCGCACGGCGGCCGACGGCGCCGCGGCGGTGCGCGCGGTCCTCAACGAGCCGCCCGACGTCGTGCTGCTCGACGTCTACATGCCCGGGCTCAGCGGAGTCGGGGCGCTCCCCACGATCGTGGCGCTGGCTCCGCACGCCAAGGTCATCATGATCAGCGGCGCCGCGAACGAGGACGTCCTGAAGCGGTCGCTCGCCTTCGGGGCCCACGACTTCGTCACCAAGCCGTTCGAGATCTCGAGCCTCTCGCGGGCTCTCGAGACGGCGCTGGCGATGCGTCGGCTCGAGACGGGCCCGACGGGCGCCAGCTGATCCGCTGACCCCGGCCGCCGGTCGCCACGCCGGGCTCAGCCTGGCCATCGCCGCGGTGACGCTCGCGGTCCAGAACGGCGTTCTCGGCTCCTTCGCCGTTCTCTATCTCCCGCTCATCGACGAGTTCGGCGGCTCGCGCGCCGAGGTCGCGACGGTACAGTCGGCGGCGCTCCTGCTCGCCGGCGTCACGGGTCCGCTGGTCGGCGCGGCGTTCGACCGTCTCGGACCTCGGGTCCTGTTCCAGGCGAGCGCCCTGCTGGCGGCCGCCGCGCTCGTGGCCGCGAGCCGCGTCACGTCGCTGCCGATGCTGATCCTGACTTACGGAATATGGGGCGGGCTGGCGCTGGCGCCCCTGAGCAGCCAGACGAACATGACGGTCGCGGCGCTCTGGTATCCCCGGGCGCGCGGGCGGGCAATCGCCGTCGTCGATCTGGGGACGGCCGTCGGCGCCTTCTGCTTCGTCCCGCTCGGTCAGGCGCTCGTCAGCGCGTTCGGCTGGCGGACGACGCTCCTCGTGTGGGCGGCGGCCCTCGTGCTCGTCGTGGTGCCGCTCAACGCGTTTCAGCGCCTGCCGGAGACGAGCGCGGCGGCGCACGATGACCCGGCGGATCTCCGGCCGGGGACGACGCTCGCCGCCGCGCTCGCAACGCCGGCATTCTGGTGGCTTGCCGCGATGCGCTTCTTCGGCTCGTGCGCCTTTCCGGTGATGAACGTCCACATGGTCGCGTACGCGATCGGCCGCGGAATCGCGCCGGTCACCGCCGCCGCCGCGCTCGGCGCCGTGAGCCTCGTGAGCCTCGCCGGGCGTCTCACCACCGGCGTGCTCTGCGACCGGATCGGCCGCGCGCCGGCGCTGACGCTCACCTACACGAGCGCCGCGCTCGGCGTCGGCTGCTTGACGGTGCTCGGCCTCACGGGCGAGTCGTGGTGGCTCGTTCCCTACGTCGCGCTCTACGGGATGGCCCAGGGCTCGTCCGGTATCGTCGCGTCGGCGCGCGCGGTCGACCTCTTCACGGGCGCGTCGTTCGGCGCCATCTGGGGCTGGATCACGCTCGCGGTGGGGCCGGGGGAGGCGCTCGTCGTGTGGCTCGGCGGCCGGAGCTTCGACGTGTGGGGGAGCTATCTCCCGGCGTTCGGGTTCGTCTGGCTGGCGCTTGCCGCCGGCGTCGTCTCGATGTGGCGCGTGCGCGCCGCGCCGGCCGGCAGCGCGGGGCCGCGCGCGGGCGAGTAGTGTAACATTGGGAGGTCATGGCTGATTCGAAGCCGGCGGCCTACAGCGCGCCCGCCGCGCAAGCTCTCGTTTCCCCGATCGCCGACCGCGTCCGACCCAACGCGAAGCTGATCGCGCTTCTGTCGCTCGGACATTTCGTCGTCGATCTCAATCAGGGATCGCTGCCGGCGTTCCTGCCGGTTCTCAAGGCAGCCCATCAGCTGTCGTACGCCTCGGCGGCGACGATCGTGCTCGCGGCGAACGTCGCCTCGTCGCTGGTGCAGCCGCTCTTCGGCTACTTCGCCGATCAGACGGCGCGGCGCTGGATGCTGCCGGCCTCGGTGCTCCTGACCGGTGTGGGGTTCGCGCTGATGGGCCTGGCGCCCGACTACACGGCGCTGATCGCGCTGGTGGTCGCCATGGGGCTCGGCGTCGCCGCCTACCACCCGGAAGCGTACAAGGCGGCAACCAGCGTGGCCGGTGAGCGCAAGGCGACGGCGCTGTCGTGGTTCTCGCTCGGTGGCAACGTCGGCGTGGCGCTGGGCCCGCCGGTGATCACGGCCCTGGTGGCGGCGCTCGGCCTCGGCGGAAGCCTCGGCCTGCTGGCGCCGACCGTCGTCGTGGCGGCGCTGCTGCTCGCCGCGCTGCCCGGACTCACGCAGACCGCGGCGCGCCCGGCCGGCGGCGCCGCCGCGGCGCGCGGCGTCAACATGCCCGGTGCGATGGCGGTGCTGCTCCTCGTCGTCACGATTCGCTCGTGGACGAGCCTCGGCTTCACGACGTTCGTGCCGTTCTACTACGTCGACACGCTGGGCGCCGACCCGCGGCTGATCGGCCCGCTGCTCTTCGTCTTCCTCGGCGCCGGCGCGGCCGGCACTGTGGTGGCGGGGCCGCTCGCCGACCGGTGGGGCGCGCGCGCGTTCACGAAATGGGTGCTGCTCGCGGCGATGCCGTTCGGCATGCTCTTCCTGATGACCCGGGGCGTGCTCGCCTTCGTCATGCTCGGTCTGTTCGGCGCGATCCTGACGTCGAGCTTCTCCGTGTCGATCGTGCTCGGGCAGGCCTACCTGCCGCGTAACTCCGGAACCGCCTCGGGCCTGATCGTCGGCTTCGCGATCGGCGCCGGCGGCCTCGGCGTGACGGCGCTCGGCTGGGTGGCGGACCGGTTTGGATTGCCCGCGGCGCTCTGGATCAGCGCCGCGACGCCGCTGGCGGCGTTCGCTGCGGCCCGCTTTCTGCCGGCGCCGCGCGCCCTCGACACCCGGTGAACGACGGGCTTCCCTTCCAGGACGGTGAGCAGGTCCTGCTCATCGATCAGCGCGGCAAGCGACACCTGATCTTTCTCCGCAAGTCGGAGACGTTCCACTCCGACCGCGGCTGGGTGCCGCACGACGCGGTGATCGGCCAGCCCGAGGGCAGCTGGGTGCGGAGCTCGATGGGGCTTCGCTACGTCGCGCTGCGCCCCACGCTGGCGGAGTACGTCCTGGAGATGCCGCGCGGCGCCCAGGTCATCTATCCCAAGGACCTGGCCATGATTCTCTTCTGGGCCGACGTCTATCCCGGCTGCCGCGTGCTGGAGGCCGGCACCGGCTCCGGCGCCCTGACCCTCGCCCTTCTGAGAACCGTCGGTCCGGAGGGTCGGGTCATAACCTACGAGCAGCGCGACGAGTTCGCGCGGCGGGCGCTCGCCAACATTCACATGCGGCTCGGCGAGGTGGCCAATCTGATGGTCCGGCTCAGGCCCGTGGAAGACGGCCTCCCCGAGGAGGAGCCGGTCGACCGCGTCCTGCTCGATCTGCCCGAGCCGTGGAAGCTCACGAGCCTCGTCGCGGCCGCGCTGCGACCGGGCGGGATCTTCCTCTGCTACGTGCCGACCATCGTGCAGTCGCACCAGATCGCCGAGGCGCTCCAGCGCGAGCCCCACTGGGCGCTCGTCGAGACATTCGAGACGCTCTATCGGCCCTGGAACATCGAGGGCCAATCGGTTCGTCCGTTCCACCGGATGGTCGCTCATACCGGATTCATCACCGTGGCGCGGCGGGTCGTGCCGGAGGAGGGCGGGTCGGGCGCGCGCCTGCGGCGCCAGGAGTTCGAGGGCTAGCCGATGATCACGGTGATGCGGCGGTACCGGAAGTCGCTTCAGATCGGCCTCCTGGTCGTGATCGCCGCGTTCGTCGCCTCGCTGTTCGTGTTCGGCACGAGCGGCTCGCGCATGGGCGGCGGCGAGGCGCGCGACCGGGTCGCGACGGTGAACGGCGAGAGCATTCCGATCGAGCGCTTCCAGCGTCGCTATCAGTCGTACCTCGAGGCGTACGCGCAGATGTACCGGGACCGCTTCACGAACGAGCTGGCCGAGCGCCTCGGGCTGCCCCTGCAGGTCGTCGGTGACCTCGTCCAGGAGGCGCTGATCGTGCAGCGCGCACAGGCCGAGGGGCTCGCCGTGACCGACGAGGAGCTGAACGCCCGGATCCACGCGATTCCGGGTTTCCAGGAGAACGGGCGGTTCTCGCTCAAGCGCTACCAGGAAATCCTCAAGCGGCGTGGGTTCAACCCGGCCGCGTTCGAGGGCGAGATCCGGCGCGAGCTGACGCGCGCCAAGGTGGAGTCGGCCGTCCGCAGCGGCGTCAAAGTATCGGAGACCGAGCTCGAGCAGGCCTTCCGGATGCGCCGCGAGGAGGTCCGCGCGGCGTGGGCCCTGATCGAGCTGGCGCCCATCGTGGCCGCCACCAGCGCCACCGACGAGGAGCTCGCCACGTATCTCGCGAGCCACCCCGACGAGTTCCGCCAGCCCGATCGCCGGCGCGTGCAGTACGTGACGCTGAGCCCCAAGAGCTTCACGCCGACGGTGACCGACGCGGAGGTCGAGAAGTACTACCGCGAGCACGCCAAGGAGTTCGAGAGCCCGCGACAGGTTCGCGCCGCGCACGTGCTGATCCGCGTCCCCGAGACGGGCGGAAGCGAGGCGGAGGACAAGGCGCGGAGCAAGGTCGCCGACGTCATCCGCCGGGCGAAGGCGGGGGAGGACTTCGGGAAGCTCGCGCAGCAGCTCTCGGAGGATTCCGGGACGGCGCCGCGCGGCGGCGACCTCGGGCTCGTGAGCCGCGGTGAGGTGGTGCCGCAGTTCGAGCAGGCGCTGTTCGCGTTGAAGAAAGGCGAGGTGTCACCCGAGCCGGTCCGTACGCCGTTCGGCTTCCACGCGATCAAGGTGTCCGACATCCAGGAGGGCGGTCGCAAGCCCCTGAAGGACGTCGCGGGCCAGATCCGGAGCCGCCTCGCGGCCGAGGCGGCCGACCGGGCGGTGAAGGAGAAGGCCGAGCAGATCCGGCCGCCCCTGCAGGCCGCGAAGGACTTCATGGCCGAGGCGAAGAAGCTCGGGCTCGAGCCGGTCGAGACGACCATGGCTCGGCTCGATCGCGTGCCCGGTCTCGCCGCCACCGACACGCTGGAGGAGGCGGCGTTCGCCCTCGCCCAGGGGGGCGTGTCGACTCCGCTGACCACGCCGGCGGGCCTGGTCCTGATCAAGGTCGTGGGGGTCATTCCCGCGGGCGTGCCCCCGCTCGGTGAGATCAAGGACAAGGTGACGGCGTCGGTCAAGCGCCAGAAGGCCGAAATGACCGCCCTCGAGCGCGCCAAGCAGCTCGCCGCCGACGCCCAGAGCGGAGACTTCGCCGCGGCCGCCAGGAAGGCGGGCGCGGTCACGGGTGAGACGGCGCGGTTCTCCCGGGCGAAGCCCGCCGAGCGGTTGCCGGCCGACGCGATGATGGCGGCGCTGCAGACGCCCGCCGGCCAGCTGAGCGCTCCGGTCAAGGCGCAGCAGGGCTACTACGTGGTGAAGGTGCTCGAGCGCGTGGCGGCGGACATGAGCGGACTCGCGGCCGAGCGCGACAAGCTCCTGAAGGAAATGCTCGTCCAGAAGCAGAGCCTCGCCTGGGAATCCTGGCTCAACGGCGCCCGCGCGAACGCGAAGATCGAGACGCACCTGCCCCCGTCCCGCCGCGGCTGACCCCCGGAAGGCGCCCTTCAGACCCTCTGCGTGTCTTGCCCGAAAGCCGTGTACACTACGGGTCGCCTGGTGAACCGTCGGTTCAATTGAACCTTCCTCACTGCCAGGCCGCGACCCGAGCTTCTTCCGAGTTCTGGCCGCGCCCGGGGGCGGAAGTCGGACAAGGACAAGGTCCATGACCAAGCCGCGGCGCGCCGCGAGGCCGTCGTGCACGTGATGGCGTTCTCGACGCCGAGCCGGCCCGGCTGGCGGTGGCGGATCGTCAACTACGCGGGCGATCTCGTCGAGGAGTCCCGCGCCGCCTTCGGAACGATCGCGATCGCCGTCGCGGAGGGAACGCGTCGGCTCGAAAAGATGAACACGGTTGACCGGTCCGAGCCCCCGCGGCCGTACCGTTCTACCTCGCACTTGCGCGGCCGATGGCGAGCCTGACCCGGGCGAAGGTCGAGGTCATGGGCAACCAGGTCGAGGCCGCCCTGAAGACCCTCAAGAAGGTGATGCTCAAAGGGGGGCTCTTTCAGGAGATGAAGCGGCGGGTGTACTACGAGAAGCCCTCGGTCAAGCGCAAGCGTAAGCAGGCCCAGGCGCGCAAGAAGCGGCGGCGGGCTCTCAAGCGGTCGCGGGTCGAGGACGACGATTAGCTGAGGCTTCGGGGAAGCCATGTCCGTACAGCGCACGCCGATGACGCGAGGGGGCTTCGAGCGGCTCCGCGACGAGCTCGACCGGCTCAAACGGGTCGACCGCCACGCCATCACCAAGGCCATCGCCGAGGCACGGGCCCACGGCGACCTCTCCGAGAACGCCGAGTACCACGCCGCCCGCGAGAAACAGAGCTTCATCGAGGGACGGATCGCCGAGCTCGAGACGAAGGTGGGAAACGCCGAAGTCATCGACCCGCCGACCTCGGGCGACCGCATCACGTTCGCCTCGACGGTGCTCCTCGAGGACGAGAGCGGCAAGGAGATTCGCTACCAGATCGTGGGCTCCGACGAGACCGATCCCCCGCACGG
>WNFK01098378.1_pt1 | contig 17862 bp, 17 predicted proteins | sample 5400281 | NCBI WGS metagenome assembly WNFK01 (sample SAMN13153350, study PRJNA577476) | soil metagenome | isolation source: 20 cm soil on Douglas fir-dominated hillslope | place: USA:California | collected 2013-09-17 | reverse complement strand
GGTGCGTGAAGCCGAAGCTTACGCAGCCAGAGCCAGTTCAGAGTTGGCTTTTGTAGTTTCCCAGTTGATTTACCAGGTGACTGAGAACCTGGGCACGCAGCGATATCCTCGCCAAACCCGTCGAAGCCTGTCGCCCCCGAAGAGGCGCTATGAAACTAGCCCCTTTCCGTTCCAGAGCCAACGGGGTACAGTATAACCACAGGCCCCACATGATCCTCGCCCTCGCGTTGCTCACGCAGATAGCCACGCTCGCAACGGCCCGCACGCCGGCCCCCGTCCGCGTCTGGCGTACGGACTCCACCGTTACCGTCTCCCTGCACGACGCTGGCTACGTCACCCTGCTGCACGTGAGCGCGGACGGGCGGATCAGTGTGCTGTTCCCACTCGAGCCCGGCCTCGACACGTGGGTGCCCGGCGGAATGCCGTTGCAGATGTCGTTGCCTCCGGAGGCGCAGGGCACCGCCGCCACGTTTGTGGCGATCCGGTCACGCTGGCTCTTCGACTTCGCCGCGCTCCGGGCGGGGATGGGGACTGGATCGACCTGGAATTACGGGGGCGCCTGGCTACTCCAGCCGACGGCGGGGGACCCCCTCGCCGCAATGCTCGACATCGCCGACCGCGTCACGGACGGCCGTGCGTACGACTACGGTGCGGTCGCGTACGAGAACGGGGGCACCGTAGCGAACCGCCGCACGCCCCGTCAACCTGACGTGTGCCTGAGCTGCGTGCGTCACGGCACGGAGGTCGCCGCGGCGGCCCCCCCCCCAGCCACGGCTATCAACGCGGTGGACTGCGCGAACGCCTCGCTCACGAATTCGTTCTGCGGCGTAAACAGCGGCAGCGTTTCGATCAGCAGCGCGCCTGCTGCCCTGCCCCAACCGATCTACCAGCCTACCTCACCGGCGCCCACCGCGATCTTTGTCCCGTACTTTGTGCCCGTCACACAGGGATTCCATCGGCGCTTCATGTCGCCACCGCCCGCGGCGCCTGTCCAACCGACATCGCAGGGGGTCGCCTTCCCGATCGCGCCGCGCCTCGTCGTACCGTCCTCCTCGCAGATCCGCACCTTCACGATGCGGCGGCCGTAGAGAGGATCGGTTCAGGCTCGCTCGACGCGGTTGCGCCCAGCCTGCTTCGCTCGATACAGCGCGGCATCCGCGGCGGCGCGCAGGTTCATCAGATCGCCGATCGGATCCGGGTAGGCCGCCACACCGCATGACGTCGTGACGATATACGGCGAGCTGCGCCACATCCAGGTACTGCCTGCGATCGACTCCCGGATCCGCTCGGCGACCTCCATGCCCGGCGCCAGCGACGTCCGCGGGAGCCACACGGCGAACTCCTCGCCACCAATCCGCGCCACGAGGTCGCCGTCACGCACCGCCGCCTCCAGCAGATAGGCGACGTGCTTGAGCGCGGCGTCTCCGGCCGCGTGGCCCAGGGTATCGTTGAGTCGCTTGAAGTGATCGAGGTCCACGTAAATCAGCGTCGCGGGAGGCGAGGGGCGGATCCCCTCCCCCCGATACTCGGCGAGCGCCCGCTCGAACTCGCGCCGGTTGCATAACCCCGTCAGGGGATCGCGGATCGCGCGTTGTTCCGCATCGTGGACCGCTCGCGCCGCGGCGAGCCGCGGGCCCAGCTCGGCAATGAGGGGTCCCATCTGCTCCATGACGGGCGCGTCGGGATCGAGCGGGGCGCCGAGCAGCACGAGCGAACCCACCACCAGGTGGCCGTCGAACACGGGATACGCGGTTCCGGCGCGCTCGCCGCGGCGCCGCTCCGGCATCCCGGGACCGAACACATCCTCGCCGCGCCGCGCCACCACGGGAACGCCGCCGCTCATCGCCTGGGTCACGGGGGCGTCGGAACGAGGTACGAGGCCGGCAAGCCGCTGATCGCCCTTCCCCGACACCGCCACAACGCGCGCCTCTTCACCGTTTGAGAGCACGATGACGGCGGCTCGTTCCGTCAACTGCTGCGCCAGCTCCGCGGCGATGCGGGCGATGCCCTCCAGCGTTTGCGCGCCACCGGCCACACGGGCGAGCCGCCGGCCCAGCAGCTGGGCGCGGTGACCCTCCACCTGGTCTTCGGCCAAGCGCATACCGGCCACGAAGCGACGCAGCGTGACCGCGGCCGCGTCCGTCGCCTCGGGCGATCGCTGCGCTCCCGCCAGCAGCAATCCGGCCCCATACGGGAAGTCGCCGACCGCCACGTACGTCCCTTCCGGATCGCGCACCACATGGAGGCGCCCATCGACGGACGCGAGCTGCACGATCGCCCCGCCGCGCTGCTGGAAGTCGGGCGAGACGTCGGGGCCCCCCCCCACGTCGATGGCGCCGTCGACGGGCCCCACCACCCAGCCTGCGGCGGCACCGTGCGCCGGGGGGCCCCGCCGCCGAAAGCGACCTGGACGGAAGCGGATCGTCCAGCCATACAGCGCGGCGACCGCGCCTCCCGCCGCCAACAGGGCCCAAGCCGTGCCTCGCCCGATCGCGACGACGACCGCGGCCCCGCCGAGGACCTGCAGGGCGAGCGCGACCCAGCCCCGCGCGCCCGGCCGGCCAGACTTACGAGTGATTGATGCGACTCGCAGCCGCCGCGGCGCCAAACCCGTTGTCGATGTTGACGACGGTCACGCCCGACGCACAGGAATTGAGCATGGCGAGCAGAGCCGCGAGCCCGCCGAACGACGCACCATAGCCGACACTCGTCGGCACGGCGATCACCGGGACCTTCACGAGCCCGCCGACCACGCTCGGCAGGGCGCCCTCCATTCCCGCGACGACGATGATCACCGCCGCCGAGCGCAGCACGTCGGTTTGCGTGAGCAGCCGGTGGATGCCGGCGACCCCCACATCGGTCAACCGCTCGACGCGGTTCCGGAAGGCGCGGGCGGTCACCGCCGCCTCTTCGGCGACAGGGAGATCGCTCGTGCCGGCCGTGCAGACCAGGACGGTCCCCCGGCCGCTGGGCGCGGGCTCGGGGTCGGGCGGCAAATAGACGGTCCGCGCCAGGTCGTTGAGCTCCGCGCGCGGGAATCGCGCGGTCAACGCGCTGGACTGCACGCTCTCGACACGCGTGGCCAGGAAGCTCCCGCCGGCTGCCTCGAGCCGCTCGGCGATCGCCACCACCTGGCCCGTCGTCTTCCCCTGACAAAAGATCACCTCCTGATGGCCCTGGGTGATGGGCCGGAGGTGATCGATCGTCGCGAACGGGAGCCGTTCGAAGTTCACGCGGCCGCCAGGGCTGCCGTCTCCGCGAGATAGCCCGAGAAGATCGCTTCGGCTTCGGCCATCGACTCGATCGCGAACAAGCGCTGCCGGAGCTCCGCGCCGCCCGGCAACCCTTTGGTATACCAGCCCAGGTGCTTGCGGAACTCGATCGCCGTCTTTCGCGTGTCGCCCTGGAGACGGAGCGCCAGGCGCGCGTGCTCGAGCGCGGTCCCAAATCGCTCCGCCGCGGTGGGGTCGGGCCGTTTGGCGCGCCCGTCGAGCAGATCCCGTCCTTGCGCAAAGATCCACGGGTTCCCGAACGAGCCGCGGGCGATCATGATCCCCGCGCAGCCCGTGTGACGCCGCATCGCGACGATGTCGTCGGCGGTCCGCACGTCCCCATTGCCGATCACCGGAATGTCGAGCGCGTCCACGACGCGTGCGATCTCATCCCAGTTGGCCGTGCCCTGGTACATCTGCGTCCGGGTGCGGGGATGGAGGCTGAGCGCCAGCGCTCCTGCGTCCTGGCAGCGCTGGGCGATCCCCACCGGATCCCGCTGCGGCTCGTCCCACCCGCTGCGAATCTTCACGGTGACCGGCAGGCGCGTTGCATTCTTCACCGCCCCGATGATGCCCGCCACGAGGGTCATGTCTTTCAGGCAGCCGGAGCCCCCGTTGTTGCGCACCACCTTCTTGACGGGGCAACCGAAGTTGATGTCCACGAAATCGGGCTCGAACAGCTCCGTCACCATCCCGGCCGCGGTCGCCATCACTTGGGCGTCGGCCCCGTAGATCTGGATCCCGACCGGGCGTTCGCACGCCTCGAAGCGCATCTCCGCCAGCACGCGCTCGATCCCGAGCGAGATGCCCACGGAGGAGATGAACTCCGACACGACGACGTCGGCGCCGAACCGCCGGCACACCTGCCGGAACGGCGACTCGGACACGCCCGCCATGGGGGCGAGAAAGAGGGGGACCTGATGGTCCGTGCGATACGGGAACTGCATACGACGGAACGTAATAGCGCGTTGCGCGCGGAGCAACCAACCATTACGTTTCGCGCCCGATGCGCCTACGCGAGTTCTTCTCCGACGACGCCATCACGCTGGAGCTCAAGGGCACCACGAAGGACACGGTGCTCAAGGAGCTGGTGGGCCTGCTCCATCTCGACGAGAAGGCCGAGGGCATGCTGTTCAAGATGCTGAAGCGTCGCGAGACCCTCGGCTCGACGGGGATCGGGCAGAGCATCGCCATCCCGCATTGTCGTTCGCTCGTGGTGAATCGCTTGCGCTGCGCCTTCGGCCGCCGGCTCGAGGGGATCGACTTCAAGGCGATCGATGACAAGCCGGTGCATTACTTCTTCCTGATCGTCGCCCCACCCCTCGAAGTGTCGAACCAGTATCTCCCGGTCCTCGGCAAGATCGCGCAATTCGCCAAGGAAACGGACGTCACCGATCGCCTCGCCAAACTCAAGACGGCCGCCGAGTTCCTCGACCTGCTAGAAGAGAAGAACATCTAAAAGGCGTTGGCTTACTCCCACTCGATCGTGGCCGGGGGTTTGGAGCTGACGTCGTACGCGACCCGGTTCACGCCCCGGACCTCATTGATGATGCGGTTGCTGATCCTGCCGAGCACGTCGTAGGGGAACGCGTACCAGTCCGCGGTCATGCCGTCGCGGCTCGTCACGGCGCGCAGCGCCACCACGTGATCGTAGGTGCGGCCGTCGCCCATCACGCCGACCGACTTGATGGGCAACAGGACCGCGAACGCCTGCCAGATCTGGTCGTACAGGCCCGCCTGGCGGATTTCCTCGATGTAAACCGCGTCCACTTTGCGGAGCAGGTCAAGACGTTCTTCCGTGACGGGACCGAGCACCCGGATCGCGAGCCCCGGTCCCGGGAACGGGTGACGCCCGACGATCTCCTCGGGCAGCCCCAGTTCGCGCCCCACTTGCCGCACCTCGTCCTTGAACAGCTCGCGCAGGGGTTCGATGAGCGTCCAGGGGAGGTGCTCCGGCAAGCCACCGACATTGTGATGCGTCTTGATCGTCACCGAGGGTCCGCCCTTCGCGGACGTGGACTCGATCACGTCCGGGTACAGCGTGCCCTGCACCAGGAACCCCACGTCCCCTTCCACGTGCCGCGCGGCACCCTCGAACACCGAGATGAACGTGTGCCCGATGCGGCGGCGTTTCTCCTCGGGATCCTCGATGTCCTTGAGCTCCTTCAGGAATGCGTGCGTCGCATCGACGACCCGCAGGTCGATGCCCAGATGCGCGCGGAAGGTTCGCTCCACCTGCTCCCGTTCGTTGAGCCGCAGCAATCCGTGGTCGACGAAGATGCAGGTGAGGCGATCCCCGATCGCCCTATGGACGAGGGCGGCGGCCACGGCGGAGTCTACGCCGCCGGAGAGCCCGCAGATGGCACGCCTCGTGGTCCCGACCAGCTCGCGGATCCGGCCGACTTCGTGATCGATGAAATGCCCGGGCGTCCAGTCGGGCACGCAGGCACAGATGTCGAACAGGAAGGTGTGGATGATCTCGCCCCCCCGCGGCGTGTGGGCCACCTCGGGGTGGAACAGGACGCCGAAGATCGGCCTCGTGTCGTGCTGCATCGCGGCGACCGGAGCGTTCGCGCTCGACGCGGTGATCCGGAACCCCGGCGGCGGTTGCTCGATGCGATCGCCGTGGCTCGCCCACACCGTCACGGTCGATTGCGCCTCGAAACCCGCGAACAGCCCGTCGCCCGTGCGCACCGTGATCTCGGCGCGCCCGTACTCGCGCCCCGTCGACGCTTTGAGCTTGCCCCCCGCAAGCTGGGCGATGAGCTGCATGCCGTAACAGATGCCGAGCACCGGAGTGCCGAGGTCCAGGATCTTGGCGTCGGCGGTGGGGGCCCCGGGATCGAGCACGGAGCTCGGTCCACCCGACAGGATGATCCCCTTGGGTTCGAACTCACGGATGAACGCCAGGTCGGTGCCGCGGGCCGCGGGGTGGATCTCGCAATACACGTGCGCCTCGCGGATCCGCCGCGCGATCAGCTGCGTGAACTGCGAGCCATAATCGAGAACGAGGATCCGGTTCACGCCTTGTACCACGTCGTGGGCTCGGCGGTCTCGCCCCGCAGCAAGTCATCCAACGTCTCACGCGGGCGCGACACGAAGTAGCGGTCGCCTTCCACGACCACCTCGGGCGGGCGCGGCCGTTGATTGTAGGTCGAGCTCATCACGAACCCGTAGGCACCGGTGCCGAGCACAGCCAAGGCCTCCCCCGGCATGACCATCGGAAGCTTCCGGTCGAGGGCCAGAAAGTCTCCGGACTCGCAGATCGGTCCCACGACGTTCACCGTCTCTTCGCCGCGCTTCCCGTCTTTCAATCTCAAGGGCACGATCTCGTGATGCGCGTTGTAGTGACTGGGTCGCACGAAGTCGGTCATCCCGGCGTCCACGATGACGAAATCCTTGCCGCCAGCGTGCTTGCGATACAGCACCTTGGTGAGGAGAACTCCGCCGTTCGCGACCAGGTATCGTCCCGGCTCGCACAACAGCCCCAGGCCCGCTGCCTTCACGGCGGGCACGACGGCGTCTGCGAACGCCTTGGGCGTGGGCGCCTTCTCGTTGTGATAGCGCACGCCGAGACCGCCGCCGACGTCCAATGCTTCGAGGCCGTCGATCCCCGACGCGCGCAGCGCCGTCACCAGCTCGAGCAGCTTCACCGTGCCGCGATGGTAGGGGCCGACGTCGGTGATCTGCGACCCGATGTGCATCGCCAGACCGCGGAGCTTGAGCAGCGGCTCCGCCGTGATGCGCTGCGCGACGAGGACGACTTCATCGAACGGCACCCCGAACTTCGTGGTCTTTTCGCCGGTGCGGGTGTAAGGGTGCGGCGTCTCCGTCGCGACATCGGGGTTCACCCGGATGCCGACATTGGCGGGCTTCTTGACGTTCTTCGCCACCGTGAACAGGGTGTCGAGCTCGCTCGTGGATTCGACGTTGATGAACCCCACGCCGGCGCGGATCGCTTCCTCGAGCTCAGGGGGTGTCTTGCCGACTCCCGAGAACACGATCCCGTCGGGATCGAACCCTGCGGCGAGGACGCGCCGCAGCTCCCCCACCGAGACGATGTCGGCCCCGGCACCCAGCTGCTTGAGCACCCGCAGCACGCCGAGGTTGCCGTTGGCTTTGACAGAATAGCAGATGCGGTGACGGATCCCCTGGAGCGCATCGTCCAGCGCGTGGTACTGCGCGCGAATCAGGTTGGCGCTGTAGACGTAGGCGGGAGTCCCGACGCGATCGGCGATCGCCTGTAACAGACCCGGATCGATGCCTAGTACGCCTGCGCCCACACGGCCTCCGCGACGCTGGCCATGCCGCACCACATGCACGTCTTGGGAGCCTCGGGGCTGCGGAACTCGGGATCGGGGAGGACGCGGATCGTGGCGCCTGTCTGCTCTTTGATTTCGGCCTCGCACACCGCCTTGCCGCAGAACCCGCCATAGGCGAACCCGCCCTTGCCGTTTATGAACTCGAGGAACTGGGCCTTGGTGACGCCGCGGATGCTGTTCGCCTCGCGCCGCTCGCGTGCCGCGTGGAGCAACCCCGCCTGGATCTCGTCCAGCACGGCAGTCACCGCCGCCACGATGCCGTCGAGTTTGAGTGGCGCTTTGCCACCCGTGCGTCGGGCCGCCATCGTGTGCCCCGCCGCCACGTCGCGCGGACCGATCTCGAGACGCAGGGGGACACCCTTCGCCTCCCACTCGAAGTACTTGGCCCCGGGCTTCAGGTTGTCGCGCAAGTCGAGCTCGACGCGCAGTCCGGCCTTCTCGAGGTCAGCTTTTACCTGACTTCCGACGCCTGACACCTGCACGCGCTCATCGTCGCTCTTCCAAATGGGCACGATCGCCACCTGCACCGGTGCCAGTCTGGGAGGACAGATCAGCCCGTTGTCGTCCCCGTGGCTCATGATGAGGCCGCCGATCATCCGCGTCGAGACGCCCCATGACGTGTTCCAGACGTGGTCCAACCCCCCGGCCGCCGTCTGAAACTTCACGTCGAACGCCTTGGCGAAGTTTTGTCCCAGGTTGTGCGACGTACCGCCCTGGATCGCCTTGTTGTCCTGCATCAGCGCCTCAATCGCATACGTCCGCAACGCGCCCGCGAACCGCTCGCTGTCGGTCTTCAGGCCGGTGAGCACGGGCATCGCCATCCACTGCTCCTGGAACGTGCGATACACTCCCAGCATGCGCCGCGCTTCTTCCTCCGCTTCGGCCTCGGTGGCGTGCGCGGTGTGCCCCTCCTGCCAGAGAAACTCCGTCGTCCGTAAGAACAACCGGGTGCGCATCTCCCAGCGGACCACGTTGCACCATTGGTTCAGCAGCAGCGGCAAGTCGCGATAGCTTTGGATCCACTTCGCGAACATCGTGTAAATGATCGTCTCCGACGTGGGCCGCACGACCAGCGGCTCTTCCAATGCCGAGGCGGGGTCCACGCCCACGACGCCATTCGTCACCTTCAATCGCGTATGCGTGACGAGCGCGACCTCCTTGGCGAACCCCTCGACGTGCTCCGCTTCCTTGGCGAGGAAGCTCATGGGGATGAACAGTGGGAAGTAGGCGTTGCGATGCCCGGTGGCCCTGAACATGTCGTCCAAGGCGCGTTGCATCAGCTCCCACAGCCGGTAGCCGTGGGGCCGGATCACCATACAGCCGCGCACCGGCGAATAGTCGGCGAGCTCGGCCTGCGTGATGACGTCGCCGTACCACTCGCTGAAGTCCTTCGCGCGTGGCGTGATCCGCTGCGCTTTAGCGTTCTGAGCCTGCGCCATCAGTCGAAGAATCCGTTCAGAAGTTTGTCGAGCGGCACCTTCGCTTCGGTGCCCGCGTTGAGATCCCGCACGAGGGCCACGCCCGCGCCGCGCTCCTCGGGTCCGATGATCACCGCCCGGGGTGCGCCGCGGGCCGCCGCCAGCTCGATCTGCTTGCGGACCGGAGCGTGCCGCAGCCCGTACTCCACCGTGATGCCTCGCTCCCGCATCGCATGCGCGAGCTGCAGCACCGTGGCGACGTCCTCGCCTGAGACCGCTACCAAAAAGGCGCCGAGCTCGGTCGACGCCTTGGAGGCGACGTTCCGCTCCTTCAATAGTTCCCCGAGCACGACGTCTCCCATGCCGAAGCCGAGCGCGGGAAGGTCTGGTCCCCCCAACGCCTTCAGGAGGTCGTCGTAGCGGCCGCCGCCACAGATCGCGCGCAGCTTCTTGGCGCTGTCGAACAGCTCGAAGACGATGCCGGTGTAATAGGCCAGGCCACGGACGATCGTCAAATCGACCTGTACGACCTCGCCGAGGCCCATGGCCGTGAGCGCCTCGACGGCCGTGCGCAGCGGCTCGCCCGCCTCGTCCCCGCCCTTCACCTTGGCCAGCGCCGCCGCGACCGCGTCGAGCCCGCGCAGCCCAGCCACATCGAGCACGACGCGAGTCTCGGCCTTCCCGAAGCCCGCCTTTTGTAACATGTCCTCCAGGGCCTCGCGCGGCACACGCTCACTCTTGTCGATGACGCCGAACGCCGCCCCGAGCTGCGCCTCCGTGACGCCGCCTCCCAGGAGTAACGCGCGGAGCACCCGCCGGTCCGCGATGCGGGCCTGAACGTCCTTGGGCCCGAACCCGAAGGCGCGCATGATGTCGATCGCGGCGGCGATCAGCTCCGCACATGTTGAGCTGAAAGTGCTCTCGCAGGCGCCCCCGCTGCTGCCGCTCATAGCGGAACAGTTGCGGCATCGAGAACCAGCGAATCGGCTTCTTGAGGGCCTGGGCGTGCGCGGCCACCATCCGGGCCAGTGTCGGGGTCATTTCCGGCCGCAGCGCGACGTCGCGATCGCCCTTGTCCCGAAAGGCATACAACTGCTGGACGATCTCGTCGCCGCTTTTCTGGGTGTACAGCTCCAGGGGTTCGAGCGGCGGCCCATCGTACTCCTCGAAGGCATAGCGCGCGGCAACGCTCCGCCACGTGGCGAAGATGTGATTGCGGAGCGTCAGGTCTTCAGGGTAGAAATCGCGGAAGCCGGGGAGCGCTTTCCCTTGCATCACAACAATTTAGCCCACCGGCGCGAAGCCGGGCAAGCGGGCGAGCGCATCGCCGACGGTGTGAAACGAGCCCGTCACGAGCACCGTCGCCGCGCCCTCCTGCACATCACGTAACGCCGCGTCGAAGTCCGGTTCGATCTGGGCGACAGGACCGCCACTGACGTCGCTCACCGACCAACGCTGCAACATGGGAATCGACGGCGGCATCGTCAGCACCAGCCGATCGACGGCGGGCGCCAGGAGCGCGAGCATCGGCCGCCAATCCTTGTCGCTCCTGATCCCCACCAATGCGTGCAGCGGCCGCGGGGCCTGGTGCGCCACCAGAGCATCCACTAGGACGCGCATCCCGTCGGGGTTGTGCGCCACGTCGAAGATCCACTTGCCGCGCACATCGAACCGCGCGGGGATATAGGCGTCGGCGAAGCTCGCGGGGATCTCCTCCCCGATCGGCGGACCCTCCGGCAGCCCCGCCGCGGCGGGCAAGTGCTTCAGCGCGGCACACGCGACCCAGGCATTGGCGACTTGATGGGCGCCGCGCAGACCCAGACGGCTGTCGGGTGGCAGCTGTCGGGTAGCGTCGACGGCGACCACCGGTGTGGCGCCTCGACGTTCCGCTTCGCGAACGAGCTCCGCCCGTAGCTCAGCGTCGGGCTCCCCGGTCACGAACGGCACGCCACGCTTCGCGATCCCCGCCTTCTCGCGGGCGATCCCTTTCAGGTCCGTTCCCAGGTAGTCGGTGTGCTCGAGCGCGATCTTGGTGACCGCGCTGACGAGGGGCGTGATCACATTCGTCGCATCGAGTCGCCCACCCAGGCCGACCTCGATCACGGCAACGTCCACGCCGCGCGCCGCGAAGTCCGCGAACGCGATCGCGGTCGTGGCCTCGAAGAAGCTCGCGCCCGTGCGTTCGATGTGCGGCTTGAGCAGCGTCGCCCATTCCGCCAAGGCGTCCTCGCTGATCGGGACCTGGTTCACCGTGATCCGCTCGCACGGGGAGACCAAGTGCGGCGACGTGTACAGCCCGACGCGGAGGCCCCGGGCCTCGAGCTCCGCCACGATGAACGCACAGGTCGAACCCTTGCCGTTCGTCCCGCCCACGTGGATCGCGGGGTAATGGCGTTCGGGACGTCCCAGCACATCGAGCAGACCCTCGGTCGGGCCGAGGCTCCATTTGATGCGGCCGGCTTGTCGTTCGAAGAGAAACTGGCAGGCTGCTGCGAACTTCAGTCGGCGACCTCCGCTGGCCGGGCACCCGTCATGTGCCGCAGCAGCTGCGCGGTGGTGTCCCGCAGCTCGCCGCGCGGCACGACGGCGTCGAGCATACCGTGGTCCAAGAGGAACTCCGCCGTCTGGAACCCCTCGGGGAGATCTTGACCGATCGTCTGCTTGATGACCCGCGGCCCGGCGAACCCGATGACCGCGCCGGGCTCGGCGAGAATCGCGTCGCCCTGCATCGCGTAGGAGGCCGACACGCCCCCGGTCGTGGGATTCGTGAGGATCGAGACGAACGGGATCGCGGCCTGCTGCTGCTCGGCGATGACCACCGACGTCTTCGCCATCTGCATCAGGGACAAGACCCCCTCCTGCATGCGGGCGCCCCCGGAGGCCGACACGATGATCAGCGGCATGCGTTTGTCGATCGAGCGGCGGGCCATGCGGGCGATCTTCTCACCGACGACCGAGCCCATCGATCCACCCATGAAGCTGAAATCCATCACACCCAGATTGATGGGCGTGCCGTGCAGGCGCGCGTAGCCGGCGCGAATCGCGTCGAGTGGGCCCGCCTTCTTCATCGCCGCCTTCAGCCGGTCGGCGTAGTTCTCGAACTTGAGGGGATCGGCCGACTTGAGATCGGTGAACAGCTCGTGCCACGACCCCTCGTCCACCAGCAGATCGATGTATTCCTGAGCCGTGATGCGGCGATGGTGGCCGCAGTTGGGGCACACGTTGAGCGCCCGGATGAAGCGCTCCTTGATATCGATATGGCCGCACTCCTCGCACTTCTCCCACGCGTCGGCCGGAATCTCGAGCCGCACGCGTTCGGAGGTACGAGGTTTACGTTCCTTCTTGAACCAGGCCATGAGTGCCATAGGGGGGTGACGAAGCGCACAATTTGTGAGCGGCTCGGGACGGACGCTAGTCCCGACGCGCTAACTCGTTGTCATAGCTCCGCGTAGCCTGACTGCCTGGACTCCCACGCGACCCGCAGCGCGATCCCCACACCGAGGGAGCACGCCAACAGGAAGGAGCCACCGTAGGAGAAAAACGGCAGCGGAATGCCGGTGATGGGCATCAGGTTGATCGTCATCCCAACGTTCTCGATGATGTGCGTGAACAGCATCCCCGCGATCCCGAACACGCACAAACTCGAGAACGGGTCCGTCGCTTTGCGCGCGATCCGCAGCAGGATGAACAGCAGGCCCGCAAATAACGACAGGGCCACCACCACGCCCACGAACCCCAACTCCTCGCCGACGACCGAAAAGATGAAGTCGGTGTGCTGAGCGGGTAGGAACGCGAGTCGCTTCTGCGTCCCGAGCGTGAATCCCTTCCCGAACAGCCCTCCCGACCCCACGGCGACCTTGGACTGAATCACGTGCCATCCCGTCGCGCGCGGGTCGACCTCTGGATTCAGGAATGCGAGCAGGCGGTCCATCGCGACGTTGGCGGTGACGACGGCGAGCCCCTCCCACAAATAGGGGCGCCACCACAAGAGCAGCCCACCCAGCACCGCGATCCAAATCCCCCACGCGACCGTCGAGAACGCGAGCAGCAGCCCGATCGCGGGCGAGGCGAGCAGCACCATCAACGACGGCTTCGTGCCCGCCCAGAACAGCATGCAGAACAGCACCGCCACGAAGACGATCGCGCTCCCGAGGTCCGGCTGCAGCATCACCAGAAAACACGGTATGCCCGCGATCGTGCAGGGCGGCATCAGGTCGCGCAACGTGGCCGGAGGCTCGCGCAGCCCGGCGAGCCAACGCGACAGCATCAGGATGACGGCGAGCTTGGCGAGCTCGGCCGGCTGACCGAGGCGCAGTGAGCCGACGGCGATCCAGGATTTGCTGCCCGCCGCGGTTCCAGCGCCGGTGCCGAAGAGCAGCGTGATGGCGAGCAGAAAGACGGCCACCGCGTACACGAACGGCGTGGCCCACTCCAGCATGCGCGGCGACGTGCGAAACATCAGGAAGACGATGACCGCGCCGAGCGCGAGCCAGATCAGCTGGCGGTGCCAGATCGTGGCGACGAAGGTCGGGACCTCGGTCTGGCCGGCGGAATACAGCGTCGCCAGCCCGTAGATGGCGAGCGCCGTCACCACGCCGAGCAGCGGCCTATCGAGTTGGCGGAGGCGGGTGAACACGCAGCGTGTCGCTCAGGGTATCCATGGGCGGCGGAATCGGCCGCAACGAATCGGGCAGGGGCGGTATGACCGGCAGCTGGAACGGTTGTGGCGCCGAGTCGGTCGGCACCGTGACGCGCAGTTTCGTGGCGGCGGTCTCCTCGAGACCCAGATAGTGGGCGATCGCGCGGCTGACGACCGGGATCGCCGCGGTGCCGTGTTGCGCGAACTCGATGATCGCGCCCACCACGATCTCCGGCTTCTCGGCGGGCGCGAAGCCGATGAACCACCCGTGGGAGGCGCCGTGCGGATTCTGCGCCGTCCCGGTCTTCCCGGCGATCTGGAGACCCGCGACCTGCCCGCTGCGCGCCGTGCCCTCCTCGACGACCGCGATCATCGCCTGGCGCAGGCCGCCGAGCTGCTCGGGGGTGAGGTCGAGGGACAATTGCGTGCCGGTGCGCGTGGGGTGCACGACGTACGGGACGCGAACGCGCCCATCGCTCGCCAACATCTGAAAGAGCCGGACCATGTTCGCCAACGTCTGCGCGTTTTCGCCCTGGCCGATCGCGAGGTTCAGCGCCACCGCCGACGTCCAGCGGCGCGGGCCGTAGAGTTTATCGTAATACTCCGGCCCCGTCGGAAACTCGGACGGGATCTCACTGGGCAGGTCGATCCCCGTCCGGCCGCGGAAGCCCCACTCGTTACCGTCCTCGACCAGTGACGTCACGCCGAGTTTGATGCCGAGCTGGTAGAAGTAGACGTCGCAACTCTGCGCGATCGCCTCGGTCAGCGTCAGGTCCCCGTGCCCCTCGGCGCGCCAGCACCGGAAGAACCGATTCCCGTATTGCAAGCCGCCCCGGCACGGAATCGGCATCCGGGTCCGGAACGTGACGACGCCGCGTTTCAGCGCCATGGCCGCGACGCCCAGTTTCCAGGTCGACCCGGGCGGATAGCGCGCCTGGATGGCGCGGTCGAGCAGCGGCGTGCTGGCGTTCTCGTTCACGGAGCGCCAGTAGGCGGCCGACACACCACCCACGAAGGCGTTGGGATCGAACCCCGGGGCGCTGTAGAGCGCCAGTACCTCACCGGTATTGGGGTTGAGCGCCAGCACGGCGCCGCGCGCCCCCTTGGGGAAGACTTGGGCAATGTAGCGTTGCAGATTGAGGTCGATCGTGGTGTGCAGCTCGGTGCCCGGGACCGGCTCGAGGGTCTGCACCCACGCCGTCCGCGCCGCGCAGCGAATCGTCGTACTCGCGCTCCAGGCCGTCCTTCCCCACGAGACCGCCGAGCCGCACCGCCGAGAACCGCTGGGTGGCACGCTCCCCTTCCGTCACCTCCCCGAGATAGCCGACGAGGTGCGCCGCGATGGTCGTATCGGGATAGAAACGCTTGGGCTCGGTCTGAATGAGCAGACCGGGGATCTCGAGCCGCCGCTCTTCCAGGGCGGAGATGACCGAGAACGGCACGTCGGCGACGACGAGCGCGGGCTGGTACGGCGCCTTGGCGGCCCGCTGCAACACGCGCAGGATGGCGGCGTCGTCGAGTCGCGCGATCGGCGCGATACGCGCCAGCGTGGCGCGCAGGTTGGCCGCGGGGCCCGGCAACAGCGACACCGTGTAGCCCGGGACGTTGTCCGCGAGCACCTTGCCATTACGATCGAAGATGATCCCGCGGGGCGCCGGCAGCGGAATCGGACGCAACCGGTTCGACTCGGACTGCAGTTGGTACTTGCCGTGTCCCAGGATTTGCGTGCGGAAGAACGCGACGAGCAGAACGCCGAGCACCGCCCACACGAACATCCGCACGCGAGCAAGTGTGGGTGGAGAGTGCTCATGCTTCCGCTCGCCGCACCGTCAGCCAGCGACCGAACATCCACAGCGCCACGATCCCGACCGCCGCCGTGGTCAGGCTCTGGAGCGGCGACCACACGAGGAGCTCCCAGCCCAACTGCGCGCCCGCGAAACGTCCCGACGCGACGAGCACGATCAGGTTACGCACCCAGGTGCCGGCAAAGAAGAGACAGCCGTTCACGAACACGTTCTCCGCGAAGAACACGGCCTTCGCCCAGGATGAGAGATACCCCACGAGCGTGTGCGCCAGCGCACCCGCCCCGAAGCTCGCGGGCGTGAGCGCGTCACGCAGCAATCCGATTACGAACCCGGCCGCGGCGCTCCGCCCCGGCTGCGCGCGAATCGTGTAAATGAGGAGGGCGAGCAGCAGGAAATCGGGCGCGACCCGATCGCCGCCGAGCCGCTCCCGCACCGTGAAGTGCAGCACGACGAGTCCCACCAGCACCAGGACATAGCGGTATCGGTCGGTTTTTCTCACGGCCGTACCGAGTCGGGCTGGAACGCGTCACGAATGTCGGACCCGGATCCGCGCACCCCGGTCAGGATCATCACGTGCGACAGCGCCGACGGGTGGATCGCGGGCCGGATCAGATACGTCCGCTCCCAGCCCTTCGCTTCGCCCGCGAGACCCACCACGGTGCCGATGGGAATGCCGCGCGGAAAGACGCCGCCGAGGCCCGAGGTCAGGATCACGGTGCCCTCGGGAACCTGCTGGCGATACGGGACACCCTGCAGCTCTAACAGCCACACGCCCGGCCCCGCCGCGCCATGCGGGGCCACGATGCCGCTGACGCTGCCGTCGCTGGCGATGGCGCTTGAGCGGAACTCGGGGTGCGCCCACGTGAGGACCACACTGGTCTGCGCGTCCACCGTGGAGACGATCCCGACGAGGCCCTCGGCGCTCACCACGGCCGAGAGGGGCCGGACGTTCTTGTTGCGCCCGGCGGAGACGATGAAGGTGAGGGGATTGGTCGGCTCGGGCTGGTGCAGCACCTCGGCGGGCACGTAGCCCCACCCGAGCCGCGTGCCCAGACCCATGAGGCTCCGGAGCCGCACGTTCTCGCTGCGGAGCTCGGGCAGGAACGTCGCGGCGAGGGCGGCGGAGTCGCGCTGCGCGACGACGGCGTCGTAATGGGCCCGCGCCGCGGACAGCAGCTCGGTCTGTTGCTGCAGGGCGAGGAACGGGGCGAGGACGGTCTGGCGCAGCCCCTGCGCGATCGGGTCGCGCCAGGTGTCGGGGAGGCTCATCGCGGCGATCGACAGCCCCACGCATCCCAGAAAGAGGAGGGTGTCGGCGCGCGATGCGTAGCGATCGGCTCCGATCGGCATGGCGCCCTAGACTACGTCGTCAGGACGTTGCGGTACTTCTCGGGGTCGTCGAGAATCCGCCCTACGCCCCGGACCACGCAGGTCATGGGGTCTTCGTCGAGGTGGATCGGCAGGCCGGTCTCTTGCTGCAGCAGCACGTCGAGGCCGCGGATCAGGGCGCCTCCGCCCGTCATCACGATGCCCCGGTCCACGATATCCGACGCCAACTCGGGAGGCGTGATCTCGAGGGCGCGGCGCACCGCGTCCACGATTTGTTGAATCGGCTCCTGCACCGCCTCACGGATTTCGCTGGAATGCACCCGCACGATCTTGGGAATCCCGGAGACGAGGTCGCGACCCTTGACCTCCATCTCCCGCTCCTCTCCCACCGGCGCCGCGGAGCCGATCTGGATCTTGATCTGTTCCGCGGTCGGCTCGCCGATCAGGAGGTTGTAGTTCTTGCGCATGAACTGGACGATGGCCTGGTCGAGCTCGTCGCCCCCGGTGCGGATCGACGTGTCGGAGACGATGCCGGAGAGCGCGATCACCGCGATTTCCGTCGTGCCGCCGCCGATGTCGATCACCATGTTGCCCGTCGGCGTCTCGACCGGGAGCCCCACGCCGATCGCGGCCGCCATCGGCTCCGCGACCATCAGCACCTGGTTGGCGCCCGCCATCTGGGCGCTGTCGCGCACGGCGCGGCGCTCCACCTCGGTGATGCCGGAGGGGACGCAGACGATGACTTTCGGCTTGACCTTGAGGAAGCGCTTCTTGATCACTTCGCCCAGGAAGTGACGCAGCATCTTCTCGGTGACGTCGAAGTCCGCGATGACGCCGTCCTTGAGCGGACGCACCGCCAGGATGCCGTCGGGCGTGCGCCCGAGCATCCGCTTCGCTTCGAGACCGAACTTCAATGGACGACCGGTGCCCTTCTCCACCGCGACGACCGACGGCTCGTTCAGCACGATCCCTTCACCCTTCACGTAGATCAGGGTGTTGGCCGTGCCGAGATCGACCGCGATCTCATTCGCAGGGAGAAAACCACCGAAATCGAAGAGAGGGAACTTCATCAGGAGA
>WNFK01002115.1_pt1 | contig 17863 bp, 14 predicted proteins | sample 5400281 | NCBI WGS metagenome assembly WNFK01 (sample SAMN13153350, study PRJNA577476) | soil metagenome | isolation source: 20 cm soil on Douglas fir-dominated hillslope | place: USA:California | collected 2013-09-17 | reverse complement strand
CCCAGAAACCATGACCGCGACCGGCAGAGCCCCGAGCTGATTGCCCGTGGACTCCTTAAAGTCGTCTTCGAGCTTTGTCTTGATGCCGTGCGGGCTGCCTGCTTCCTCGACCCGGCACTGTGCGTCGAGCTCTCCCGCCAGCCGCTCACTACTCTGTCTAGCGAAGGTTAATACGACAGCGAAACGACATCAACGGAGGACGTCGCAGGTTGAGGTGAGGAGAACGCACGTGCAGCCTGTGTCGCTCCACACATGCTGATCGCCGGTGCCGGGCTCTGCCCGGTTGTAATCCCCAGGATGTAGTGTTTTGTCGTCAATCATCAGCTCGCCGTCAAGCAGATACAATTCTTCGACTCCGGCATGGCGATGCGGCGGATACGCAGCCCCCGGTGCGAGTCGCACGAGCATACTGACGCGGTCTTTCTCACGGTCCGTCGCGAGCAGTTTGCAGGAGATGCCAGGCGCCACTTCTTCCCATTCCGGTTCAGGCGGTCCATGTGGCGCTGACGCCACCGACTCTTGGCCTTGCTCCGCGGCGATTCGCTGCGCAAGGCGTTCCCAGAGGACCCCAGATGGGCGTAGCGCATCGGGTGGCCGACCCTGCTCTTTCCCGTCGAGGGCCTTCTGTGAGCCACTCGGAATCGTCGGTGTCAGGGGACTGTCCGCATGATCGTTGCTGCGTGTCTTCCGCTGGTCGAACCGCACCCGGTCAATCGCTCTGAAGCGCGCCTGATTCATGATCCATCCGACAACGGAACCACCCGCAGGATCATACCCCGACGCTCGTCGCCATACATCGTGGAACACATCGCCCATGAGGTAAAGACGATTCGATGCGTTCGCGTGTATAGCACCTGCAGCGCCGACCGGTCGCCTCCGGCGGTCGACCGGACGAGTCCGACCCACTCATTCTCAGATACGGGCGTCGCTCCATTGGCATAGAGCACATCGCCCAGCGTTAGCGTCTCGCATTCAGGCTGGGACCCCATCGGCGTCTGCGGCAGTGCCGAAGTGAAGGCCACGCGACGAGCCACAACGTCGCGGATCGCGGGCACGAGCATGTCGTTGATCGCCGACTTGTTCACGAAGACATCCGCGTCGCTGTCGGGCGCCATGAGTCGATGATCGGGCTGGGAACTCATAAGGATGATTCCCGTGTGTGGCAGTTCTCGCCGGATGCGTCTCGTCAGTTCGACTCCATTGAGGTTGGGCATCACGAGGTCGGTGATCAGGATGTCAGGCCGCTCGCGGAGCACGATGGCGAGCGCCTCCTCACCGTCTGCCGCCTCACCGACGATCTTCATGTCAGGCGCTAGTGCGAGGAGGTAGCGGACGATCTCGCGATACTCCACTGAGTCGTCGACGACGACGATGGTCAGGAGAATAGTCCGCTCCTGGCGCGACGAGATGGCCGCGAGCAAGAAGCACCTGGTGTGCCGGACGCTCCANNNCGCAGGTGGGCCACTCCGTCGCCGCCTCTCTGGTCCGCTTATCCGCCATCGCAGTCCAAGGGACCGCCCCTACTGACCGCCCGTCTCGGAGGACCAGGTGGAAAGACAGCCAGCGAGGTCAACGTAACATCAGCGTGGAGGGGACCGCTACCTCCTTTTGTGGGCTTTGAGGCACGTAGCCGCGCTTTAAGGCGGCCGAGGCTGTAGCGGGGCCGTGAGGACCTTGGTCCTCCAGGACGGGAACAATCTTCCCACCGATGAACCGTCTATCGGCGCTACGGCCATGACGGAGACACTGTGGCCGAAGTGGAAGCCGATCGGCGTCTCCCCATTGCCTAGCTCTACGCGAGTGCTGCCCAATACGACGGTGGTCGAGCCCAATCTGAGAGACGCGACTAACGAGAAGGGCGGTTGAAGGTCCATTGAGAGGAGGCGGGTCATTCGCGTGCCCAATGTTCGTCAGCACAAACAACATTGATGCCCCTATGGAGCAGTCCTCCCTGGTTGTGCTTGGCGGCTTACTCGTCCAGTGCTCCTGCGCAACGGTATCAGGCCATGCCGAGCCTAGCTGTAACAGCGTAAGCCAAGTCTCCGCGATAGGATACGTGTGACCGGTGATCGTGAGGGCTCGCACGACGGAAAGTCGCCCTGTTCAACGCCTGCGGAAAGGAACTGCTTGACTGGATCGAGCCGCGACTGGAAGATACGAGCCCCAGCTACAGACGGTGTCGGCTTCAAGACGGCACACGGAGGTGCGACATGATGCTCACCGTCGCGGTCTGCGTCTACTGCTCCCACAAGATTGAGGAAAAGGAGAAGTCCGTCAACGTGCCCCCTCTACTGGGCGGTGTCGCCCACCTCGCGTGTGCTCAGAGGGAAGCGATCCGAATCGCCTCTCGAGGGTAACGCCTCGCGGGTGTTAGTCGCTTCCGCCGGATCTTGGTCAGCAGGGGTGCTCACCTGTTGAACGGTCGGGACCCCTACGACCTGAAGGTTGTCGTCTGCAAAGGGACGCGGAGGCACGGACCCTCTACGTGCAGGCCGACTCTCCCGGACCGGACCGGGAAAGCAACTGGCTGCCCGCTCCGAGCGGCGCCGACTTCTCGCCGCCCGTGATCAAGGCGCCCTGACGCCGCGGAAGGCGGAGACGCTACCCCGGACTAGCCCGATCGATTTCCCGCGGGGCGGCCGCGCTCGCCTCGGGCCAGCGCCTCGAGGCGAAGATTTAGGTGCGGGGGACTCTTCGGCTATCCGTTCTATGTTCGGTCGTCGCGGGTTCGATCCTCTCGGTTTTGAGTCTAGGCAGGCTTTGGTCTCGATGAAGGCCGCGGGCGAGTATTCGCGTCAGCGTGGAGTCTGTCTGACGAGCTAAACCTCGAAGATCAGGCAGTTCGATTTCGATATCGCGGGCCCGTGATTTGAAGCAGCCGCGCCAGTCTACTCGATGCAGCGGATTGAAAGTCGCGTTTGAATCCCTTGGAGGAAGTGAAGCGACGAGGCCGTCGGATCGTCCGGTCGGCGTGAACCGCGGACGTGGAACTTTTGCCTTGCAATCCGCGGCTCGTGGCGGCCACCATGACCACCCATGGCGACGAGTCTCCCGCCGGAAGCGCAGCGGATGCGGGACGCCGTTGAGGCGAAGCTAGGCCCGACGGTGGCTGCGCTGCTCGACGCCCGCGCCGGCTGCGCCCAGTTGCTAATCGAATTGCCCATAGCCCTGCCGGCTCTCCAGATGACCGAGGTGGATGCCCAAGATGTCTGGCACTCGTGCGGGCTGTACTACCAGTTTCAAGGTCGGCTGCACGAGGCACTGGCGATCTACGACCAGATGTACGAGCAGTATCTCCTTTATCAGGACACGACCGGACGGCGGGTGCACAAGGGCGGCGCACTCGTCCGCGTGAGCGAGTGCCACCTAGCGCTCGGGCATCCGGTCCTAGCGAAGCGGTATCTGATGCTCACGACGTGCGAGGACGCCCTGATCCACAACGGCGAGATTCCCCCGGAGACGACCGGGGTCTACTTTCGCATGGTGTGGCAGTACGGGATGCCGCACGACGAATTGGCGCGGTACGCACAGACCATGTGGACACTGGCCCAACAGCACCCCGAACCCAGTCGCTTCCCCGAGTGGGTGGTCCAACACGTCGATCAACACTGGATGACCGGGTACCCGTCGGCCGAGGAGGCCTGCCTCTATCCGACGAGCCGGGGGTACGTTCGGTGGCTACTCACGCGTCTTGGCGCGGGCGACAGGAAGGCGCTGGAGTTGCTGGCGGAATATCTGTTGAGCGTCATGCCCGGGTGCCGCGTGTCGCGGCGGCGACAGAGCTATTCGACGGACTACGACGTCGTCTGCACGCTGGAGGGGCTTGACCTCGACTTCCGTTCCGAACTCGGCCGGTATTTTGTAGCCGAGTGCAAGGACTGGTCACACCCTGCCGATGTGACTGCCCGGTGCGCAGTGTCTCAGCTTGAATCTGGCTCCGCGCGGCTCTCCGCTGCCCAGAGCGGTCGAAATTGCGCCGCCACGACTTCCTCGTAGGCCACGGGCGCGGAGAGCAGTCCCAGCGCGCGCGCGAACCGGTTGAGGGCGGTGACCGCCTCCTCCGAGATGGCCGGATCATAGAACGGCAGGTCACGCTCCACGAGGCCGCCGATCATCCCCGCGGCCCACGGGGGGAACCGTCGTCGGCCGACCTCCGTGGCGCGCGCGGGCGCCACGCGCAACGCCTGCTGCGCCTTCACGATCGCGCGGACGGCCGCGGCGACGCTCCGCTCGTCCTCGATGATCAATCGTTCGGTCGTGACGAGGGCGACGAACGTCATGTGCCGGGCAGCCGGGGGCCCGTCGCCACGGCGAACGTCGACGACGACGTGGCCCACCCCGCGACGGACCGCGGTCTCGCTGCCGAGCGCGTTGGCCCAGAATCCGTCGAGATGTCGCGCCGCCAGCGCCTCCGCCGCGAGGACGCCGAACGACGCGTCGGGACCGCCGGCGCCGGGGACGGGCACGATCTGCACCCGGTCCCGATCGAGGTCGATTCCGGCCTCGGCGAGCAGGTACCGGAGCGCGGCGTCAGGCCCCGCGGCGGCGCCGATGCGCAAGCCCTTCACCGCGTTCACGTCGCCTCTCCGGGCGCGGAGGTCGGCGCGGAGCACGAGGAGCCAGGGCGTCCCTTGGGCCACGGTGACGACGAGCTTCGCGCCTTTCCACTGCGGGAACGCGCTGAGCACGGTGTGGGCGCCGGTGACGACGAAATCGAGCCCGCCGTCTCTCAACGCCGCCATGGCCGTCGGCGCGGGCGTCACCAGCTCGACGTGCGCGTCGACGCCTTCCGCACGGAAGAGCCCGAGCTCCTCGGCGGCCAGCGCCGGAAAGTACGAGTTGGTGATCAGGTCAGGGACGCCGATGCGCATGGCGGTAACGTCTCAGTGTAGCTGAGACACGACCGCCTGCCGCGGCTCTTCTTCCCGCTCCGGCGCGGCACGGCGATGGATCGCGTCACCGCGCTCGGCTCTGGTATCACGTTTTGCACTGCCAGCCAGCTCGCGACCTTGGCCCAGTCGTCCGGCGCTCGACGTTCCCAGGATCTGACGGTCTGAACAGGAATCTTCACGTACGGCAGTCGGTCACGAACCACGGCTTCAACAATGCGGGCGAGGTCTGTCGGGGAGCTGCGGAGGTCGTTCAGTAAGTCGTCGGGGATAGTCATCGAATCCTCCTTTTTTCTGACACCAAGTAGCAAGGACGATGCCGATGCAACCGGTTGCTATGCAGCGGCCTATGAAGGTCTGCCTACTTCTAGTTGGGTGAAGATGCACATCTGTGACGGAGAACCTTTCGTGAGACACGCGGAGGTGCTATCTCGTCGTGGGCTCAAGGGCGGCCCCGATTAGTGCCGAGCCGATGCCAGTCACGACGCTGAGCTCTGGACAAACCGGTCGCATCGCCTTCGCGACGACCACGCTGAAGGACCGGGAGTTCCTCAAAGGCGAGAAGCAGGGCGCTCCCGCCACGATCTGGGGAGATCTCAGACTGCCTCAGCAGGCGACCGGTCGAGTGCCGGTCGTCGTCCTCGTGTACGGAACGGTCGGCGTAGGAGTTCGCGAGGAACGGTGGGCGGACGAGCTCACCAGCCTCGGCGTGGCTACCTTCGTGTTAGATAGCTTTGGCGGCCGCGGACTCTTGCCGCCGTTCGAATCGGGAGGACTCCCGAGTCCCTTGGCCATGATCGTGGATGCGTATCAAGCGCTTGCCCTCCTCATCACCCATCCGCGCCTCGATCCTGGGCGCGTCGCGCTCATGGGGTTTTCCCTCGGCGGCGGGACGGCGCTCTATGCCAGCCTCAAGCGGTTCCAGCGCCTGCACGGCCCGCCAAGCGCGGAGTTCAGCGCCTATCTCGCTTTCTACCCGGGGTGCATGATTACCTACATCGACGACGAGCAGGTGGTCGACCGGCCGATTCGGCTCCATCAGGGAACGGCCGACGACAACCTGCCCATTGCCGCGTGTCGCGACTACGTCAACCGTTTGCAGCGGGCGGGGAAAGACGCTCTTCTCGCGGAGTATCCTGGCGCTTATCATTCCTTCGACAGTCCGGATCTGCCGCCAGTCCTCGTGCGGCCGAGGGCCCTGAACTGGACCCGTTGCCGATTTTTCGAACGCCCCGACGGCGAGCTCGTCAACCCTGAGACAGACCGACCGTTCAAGTTGAGCGACCCCTGCTTCTCGCGCGGCCCCACGGTCGGATATTCGGCGACCGCGCACGCCGACGCGATCCGAGCCGTGAAGGCGTTCGTCACGGCCACCTTCAAACTGGGCCCATAGCTTCGCCCAACGTCGCGCTGCAGCGTTAGACCTGGTCCAAAATCATTCCCTTTTGATTATGGACTCTGCACGGAGTGAGACTGCTGTGGTGTCAAGCATTTGGGGAGCGGTTTGTGATCGGGGATTTTGGACTACGCCGGCGGTCTTTGGAGCTGGACTAGGGGCGGCGCTTCCTCGAGGAGGGGGCGCACGTCGTCATCGCGGACATCGTCGACCCGGCTCCCGCTCTTAAAGAGCTCAGAGCGTAGGCAACTCTAGCACCCTCCGGCGGCGGGCGCGTCCGCTCGGAATATCTCAACATCCCCTGGTACGGGTTCGGCGCTGACGGCCACCGCGGCCTCGACCTGTCACGCGCGGTCGCGTCACGCCGGCCTCACCGCTCCGGGACAGGGGCGGGCGGCAGCGGCACGCCGCCCGGGCCCTCGGCGAAGTCGAGCGGCGACACGGCCGGCTGCTGGCCGATGCCGGGCAGGCTCCAGTCGCACACCCCGCCGGGGAACGCGGCCTTCAGCCGCGCCCACTGCGCGGGCATGAAGACCACCGGAGCATACTCGGCCGAATCGAGCGCCTTCAGCTGGCACTTCAGGATGTTTTCCACTAGCGATCCGCCCGCGACCTGGCGGGGCGAGGCGTGCTTCGCCAGCCTGGGGTCGGCATCGCACGTCGCCATGTTCGTCACCGGCGTGGAGAAGGTCGTATCGCCAGTGAGGTAGCAGAGGTCGAACGCCGTGGCCGGCTTCGCCGCGATCACCTCGGCCTGGTTGCGCACGGAGTTGAGCGTCTCCTTCGGGGCACTCACGTTCAGGTTCGACAGCCAGGTGTCCATGGTCAAGAACGAGTTCAGGGTCACGGCCGCGACCTGCGCCGCGCCGGAGGGCAAGAGCCCGGTGCCGTAGCGCCACATCACCTGGTTGGCGTGGTTGCCGCCATTGGCCGCGTCGATGCGGGCACGCTCGGCGAAGCTGCGCCAGATGTAATGGATGCCCTGCTCGTCGTAGCCCCGGGAGTCGATGATGGGTAGCTTACCGAGGTTCCCGCCGCCGGTCACGATGCCGGCCCGATAGGCGATGTCGAGCGCGGGAAGGTCGGCCGTGCTGCGGGCGGCCTGGCGGTTGGAATCCTTATCGAAGCCGCCGATCTTCTCGTTCAGCGTGACGAACTCTTCCGCCGTGATGGCGCCGGCGAGGAGGGACTTCAGGCCATACTGGATGCCGACGTTGTCCCCGGTCTGCAGGGCGCGCGTGCTCCCGGGAAAGATGCCCGCCGTCGTGCCCCACACCGCCGCCGAGAGATCAGGGTCGCCGCACCGCGTGCCCGTCGGATTGCTCACGGGGTCGTACACGAGCGCGGCGGGCAACAGGCAGTTGTTGCGTGGCGCGCCCACCGGCGCAATCGCGCCCGTCGTCTGGTTTATGACCAGGGTCGGCACGTAGTTGCCTGGCTTGTTGTTGAATCCAAACGAGTTGTTCCACGACTGGCAGCCTACGTGATCGAGGTGGCCGTTGATGGCCGTCTTCTTCGCGTTGATCTGGGCCTGGGACAGCCCGCTCATCAAGGCCGTCCAGTCCGGGCCGGCATAGAAGTTCACCAGCAGCACGCAATCAGTCACCTCGAGGCCGGTCGTAATCGAATCCGGGAAATCGCAACTCGGTTGGATGCCGTCAAGGAGGCCCGGGAAGATCGAGGCGGTCGTGTTCTGCTGGATGGAGCCGCCCGAGCACCCGTTGCCCATCGTGTAGGTGATCTCGCCGTAGGTGTCGACGATGTGCTCCTTCATCATCATTACCGTCTCGGAGACCAGGACCCGGTTCGAGTCGTAGAGCGAATCGGTGAGGCTGTTGTCCACGACCATGAAGCCGCGCGACAGGGCCGCGTCGTCTGCCCAGTTCTGCTCGCTGCGGAACTGCAGGCGCGGCTGCCCGGTCGAGGCGCCGAAGGTGTAGACCACCTTGCGGTTCCACTGCGGCTGCGGGTCGAGGGCCGACCACGGCTGGCGCGGATCGAACAGGACCGCGATGTCGTAGATGCCGCGATTGATCGTTCCGCGCTCGACCCGGACGATGTACGGCACGGTCAGTCCGCCCGTGGTCGTGGTCCACGCGAGGTCGGCCGGGTCGGGGCCTAGCACGTACGGCTTGAAGCAGTTGTTCGTGGGGGGCGGCGCGGGCGGGCTCGGGTCGGGTAGCGTCGCAGAGCAGCCCGGCGTGGTCGTGCGATAGAACAGCTTGTACTCGGTGGCAATGTTGCACTTCGCGCCGACGGCGAACGTCGTCAGCCCGCTCGCGTTCGATCTCGGGGTGTTGCCGGATTCGGCCACCGGCGCCGGCGTCGCGCAGACCCAGGGAGTCGTCTGCGATCCCAGCAGCACGGGGCCGCCGATCGGGTGGTTGAGGATCGTGAGGGTGGCCCGCGGCCGGCCGTTGCCCTTGCCGTTCGAGTCGGCGAGGAACTCGTTCTCCCCGACCACCAGTCCGCTCAGCACCCCGCGCATCGTGCGGGCCGTGGCGTCCGTGACGAATGCCGCCGTCACGTCGTAGCCGTTCAGCGTCAGCGTGACCTTCTTCAGCGGCACGTTCTGGGGCACGCGCACCTCGACGAGCGCGTCCCCCCCGCTGATGAGGTCGGCGCGGTTCGACAGCGTGACGATCTCGAAATTGGCGGGAGTGGACTCGGCGGACGGGGCAACAACCGAGGTGACCAGACTGACCAAGAGAAGCAGAACAGGAATCCTCATCGTTGAGCCTCCTCTGCTTGTAGCCGTCGACTGCGGGGCCGTCAGCACAACCGATTCGTGCCCGCTCGGCAAGTTAGAAGATAGCCGTCCGCTGCCCCGCGCAGCGTCGACCGCGTGCCCGGGATCATCGGCAGTGGACCTCCCGGGGCGCCCTTACATCGCGCATGAGTTACCAGGGAGCATAGGCGACATCAACGCCCCTCGCCCGCGCTTCCCCACCGCGTGCCCACGTCCCCGTGACGTAAGACCGTAGGTGACGTAAAGCCCGCGATCTGACCCGGCCTCCCCCCGGCGATGCGCTTCTATACGCTGGCCGGGCCCGTCCGGTCAAGAGAGAACCTCAGGGTCGACGCGTGGCATGCGACCCTACAGGGCGCCCGCGGCCGGATGCCTTCAGAGCTTCCCCGGGAAAGCCGTCAGCTGCGAGGCTCGACGGGCGGGGCCCGATCGGGCGCCTCGGTCGGCAGGCCGAGCGAGCGCAGCAGGGCCCTGATCGTCGCAGGATCGTGTTGATTGCCGCTGCGGACCGTCGAATCTCCAAGGAAGATCACACTTACCACGACACGCAACCGAAGTTGTTTGAGATCCCGTGTAGCTGTTAAGGACCCGTCTTCGAGTACGCGGAGACCCTCCTGTTGGACCCCCTGTTAGACTCTCCTGTTGGACCCCCTGCTAGACCCCCCTGTCAGACCCGGAACAACCCGACGACTCCGCCGGAGTGGCCGGTCAAAAATCCCACGGCAACCGGCAGCGTGAACTCCGGGGAAATGGCCAAGTTACGAGGCTCGATCTGCTACTCCAGAAAGAAATGATTGTGGACAGCGTCTGGACGATAGGCAACGCGAACGACCTTCGGTACCGGCCACCCCGTCCTTGGGTATCCCCGTGACATAACCTCCCAGGCTCGGACGCGGAACGCCGCAGGAGCCCGATGCCACAACCCACCTGGGCGGTGAGCAGCGCGGTGAGCTCGGGGGGCTCGTTGTTCCCGGCGACCGCCTCGAGTGGCGCGATGGCCTCGAACCACGCGGGGACCTCGGCGCCGGTGAAGTCGCGGACGTGGCGGATCAGCTCGCGCCGAGATCGCTTCAGGGGGCGGCAGACGTCGTTGTGCCGGTTCCGCGTGATTCCGTGATCCGGGCGGTCGACATGCCGGTTGACGGCGAGGGGACGCCCGCGTAGCATCCGGCTCGACCCTTGGTGGCGTGGTCGGCGCGCGCCGGGCTCGGTTCATGTGCCCTGTGCCTGTGTCCAGCGGGGTTCGCAGGTATTGGGACTGGGTCAGGGAGGCATGCGGCATGGGGTGCGGTCGAGTATCTTCCTCAAAAGCAAGTTCTTCACCGTGCAGAGGGTCCCGGTCGAGGATCACCCTGAAAGGATCGCTGCTCTCGAGGGCGGCCGCGCGGACGCGTACATCTCAGACCGCGGCATCCTTGTGGCCTCGCGGCGACCGGCCGGCGAAGACCTGAAGCGACGGCTGCCCGAATGACCGGAACCCGCGGGCGAGGAGGCACCATGCGCGTGAGAGTAAGAGCGAGTGGATGGCTGGGTGCGTGGCTCTGTGTCGCCGCCGTGCTGGGCGCGGGGCTCGCGCACGCACAGTCGGCGCCCGACGCGAGGGCCCTGCTCGTCAAGATGGGCGAGTTCATCGGTAACACGCCGCGACTGAGCGTGACGACCCGCTCGTCCTACGACACCGTCCAGACGTCGGGCGACAAGATCGAGTGGAACGAGGTGCGGAGACTCACCTTGAGCCGCCCGGATCGGCTCCGAATCGAGACGGAGAAGAGCAACGGCGCCCGCACCCTCCTCCTTTTCGACGGCAAGACCATCAGCGTCTACGACGAGGCCGGCCGCGCCTACTCGCAGACGCCCCAGCCCGGGGGCATCGACGAGACGCTCGTCTACTTCGTGCGCGACCTCGGGATGCGCCTGCCGTTGGCCGTCTTCTTCGTGAGCCGTGCGGGAATGGTGCTCGACCGCCGGGTGAGGTCGGTGGAATACGTGGAGAAGACCGGGATCCTCGGCGTCCCCGCCCACCACCTCGTCGGACGGACGGACACCGTGAACTTCCAGATCTGGATCGCCGACGGAGATCAGCCGCTGCCGCAGCACCTGGTCCTGACGTACCCGAAGGCGCCGGGCCAGCCGGAATTCCGGGCCCGGTTCGTCGACTGGAACCTGGCGCCCGATGTTGCGGACTCACTCTTCGCGTTCGCGCCGCCCGCCGGCGCGAACCGGATCCCCTTTGCCGCGGCGCTGGCGCAGGCCGGCCGCGCAACGACCGGCGCGTCAGGGAAGAAGGGAGCGAAGCCATGACCTCGCGAATCCGGCCCGCGGTGTTCGCTACGGCACTTGCGCTGGCGCTCGTCGCGTCGGCCGCGGACGACGCGGCCGCGCAGCGGGGAGGTGGTCGCGGCGGCGGCGGCCGCGCGGGAGGCGGTGCACAGGCCGGCGGGTTCTCGCGCGCGGGGCCGGCCGCGAGCGGTGGCCTCTCGTCCTCGGCGGGGTCCGGGCAGGCCGCGCAACCGCGCGGCCAGAACCAGGGGGCCCGGCAGGAGTCGCGCTCGAGCGGCCAGACCGACCGCCAGGAAGCCACGTCCGGCAGGCAAGCCAGTCGACAGCAGACCGCGTCGAGCATGCAGTCGAGTCGGCAGCAAGCCGCGGGGAACGCCCTCGAGGCCTACGACGATCAGCAATGGGATGCGGGGAAGGGGCTCGCCATCGCGGCGACCGGGGCCGCGGTCGCCGGGACCGTCGCGGCCGTGTCGGCCGCGGCTGCTCCCCCGCCGCCGCCTGCGGCCGCGGCGCCGGCATTCGCGAGTGCGCCCGCGACGGCGCCACCGCCGCCACCACCACCGCCATGCGCGAATGCAACGACCATGGAGGCCGCAGGCGTTACGTACTCCAAGTGCGGGTCCGCGTGGTACACGCAGGCCTACGGCGCCGACGGGGTGACCTACGTGCAGACCGCGCCGCCGCCGGGTTCGTAGACCGGCCGATCATCGGTCGCCGACGCGGGCGATCTCCGCCGCCCGGGCCCTGGCCATTCGTCATACGAGGAGCGCGAGCGTCAGGCCCCGGACTCCAATGGTGAAAACCACGATCACCCAACGTCATCAGCACGGGCAGCGGAAACGTGTATAGTCCGTGCGACCCGACATTGACCAAACGCCTCGGGGGCGCGCTCGAAGAGGGGATGACGTCGCCCGCTGCCACAGTGCACATCAGCGGCCTCCTCGGGGGTCGAGCGAGCCGGCCCGAGTGTGCGACATGCTAGGCCAGACAGACCGCCGCCGTCAATCGACTGCTGGACCGGCAGAATCAGCACGGATGCCACCTCGCGGCGCCAGCACGGCGGCGTCTGCCCCGCCCCCGAGCCGATGCGATCAGCACGCGGCGGCGCCGGACTCGGGAGCGGAGGGGCCGGGATGCTGCCCTGAGTGGCCGAGGGCGAGGTGCGCGAGGATCTTCCGGATGACCGCGGGATCGTGCAACGTGGCGATGAGCCGTAGGCAGCCTCCACACTGGGCACACGCCAACACGTCGATGCCGAAACGCCCGGTGCATCAGGGCCGCCCAGCTCCAGGCGCGCGGACTGGCGGTCTTCCGGGGGAAGCTACATCCGCTCAGGTTAAGGATAGGCGCTCGACTTTTCGCGCGAGGTCCTGGTTCACGAGGTGCTGCAGCGCGGACCGCAGTTCCGGCCTTCCGTCCGTGAACCGGCGGACCTTGGAGAGGGGCCAGGATATGTAGCGGCCGGGCTCGGTGAACGTCGCATCGAACGCCGATGCGTTACCCGTCAGCGCCACCGCGGTGCCGACCACGTGGCCTGGCTCGAGGAGGCCCAGCTCTTTGCCCTCCCGGTGGATGCGTACCGAGCCGCGTATCGCGATGCAGACCGACGAGACCGGCTGTCCCTCCCTCATCAACTTCTCGCCGGCGGCGGCGTCAGTCCAGGCGCCGACCATCACGAGAGCGACGAAGTCGCGGGGCGTGAGCGAGTGGAAGCCCATGTCGTAGAGCGTCTGCTCGTCCGGAGACAGCGCCACCGGACGGCGCTCCATGTAGATGCGCCAGATCTGATAGAGGTTGATGCCCGTGAACACGCCGGCCCACAGGATCGGCGGCCAAAGGATACTCGGCTGGTACAGGAAATACGGCATGTTGGTGAGGGCGGCGGCGACCGCGAACCATCGCAGCCACAGAATGTTCCGCACGGAGTACGACACGAGCAGGAGGATGTTCGAGAAGTGCACCAGATAGTCCGTCGGGTGAACGCTCATAGGGCCTCCCTGGACTCAGGGACAGCGCGGCGTTTCGGTCTTCGTGCCGAGCAGGCCATCCTCGATCATGCGCGACCATAGCTTCTGGGCGATCTCGGCGAGCGACACCGTCGATTCCAGAGCGAGAATTGGCGCCGCCACCGTCACTTCCCCGGTGGACTCCCAGAGCAGGTGACCGGTCTGCGTGCCCCAGAGCTGTAGCCACAGGCGCAGGGCCAACACGCGGGTCCGGACTATCTTCAGGCCGGTAAACTCGAACTTGTCCAGCACGGTCTGGTTGACCTCGGCGAGCCCCGGTTGCAGCACGTACCGCGAGCCGAGCGCGGCGCCGATGCGCCGCAGCCGCTCTCGCTCCAGGATTCCGCCGCGAGCAGCGCCCGAGAGCATGTCGACGTACTCGCCGGCCAGTCCCTGGTCGGTGAGCCGATTCACCATCTCCGGCATCGGCATCGTGCGGATGGGCGGCGACGCCTGCGAGAGGGCGATCGTGAGAGCGTACGACACGGTGGCACTCAAGCCCTGGATGCCCGGAGCGGCGACGGGGCCGAGAGCCGCGACCGGCTGGCACACCAAACCGGCGAGGTCGAGAGCCGGTGACCACGGCGCGGACGTGACGTGGGAATCCGACAGATGGACCGGAGTGCTGCAGCCGGCCGAGAGGGTCGCCGAAAATGCGAGGCTCACCCAGGCGAGGCGCCGGCTCAACCTGATCAGTCTGTACGCCATGACCGCTTTCCGGGACTCCGGGCGTGCCGGGATGCAGCCAGCCGGCTTCAGCTTGAAGCGGCTGGCCGTGTCAAGTGGTCGGTCGTGTTCTCCTTGTGTTGGGTTTTCTACTCGGTGCAGGAGACCGCTCGCTCTGACGACGTGATGTCGCCGGAAGCCCCGCCCGGACTTCCTCAAGATTTCCCGGAGAAGTCTTTGCTCGGCGCTGGCGGCATCGGGGCTGGCGACTCGTGCCAGCGTTCCTTGGGGACGACCACCGGAGCGGCCGGATCGAAGACATAGTGGGGCGACATGATCTGGACGCCGTACTCGTAGAACGTGTCCTGGATGTTGGCGTTGAGGGCGCTCAGCACCGCGGGGCGTCGAAGCTGGTTGCGGAGGCGCACGCGCAGGGAGTACTGGACGTAGAAGTCCGACAGCGAGGTTTGCAAGACTTCCGGTGGCGGCTCCCTCTCCAATTCCGGCGTACGGGCGGCTGCTTCCAGCAGCATGGCGTGGACCTGGCGCCACGGCGCGCTGTACCCGATGGTCACGGAGGTCTCGAGGATCGACGCCTCCGAAGCCGCGGGGCGTGAGAAGTTCCTCGTAATGGCCGTGAGGACCACGGTGTTGGGTACGCTGACCTCCTCATCGGTGAAGGTCCGGATCTTGGTGGAAAAGACGCTCACGCTCACCACGGCACCCTCCACGTCGCCGATGCGGACCCACTCGCCGCTGTGCAGCGTGCGCGAGAAGGCCAGGATGAAGCCGCCGGCCGCCTGGCCCACGATACCGGACGCGCCCAGGGACAGCATCACGCCCACGAGGACGCTCAGGCCCTTGAAAGCGTCGCTGCCTGAGCCGGGTAGGTACGGATACGCCATCGCCAGCGCGAAGAGCCAGATGGCCGCGGTGACGAGACGGCGGGTGGGCTGCACCACGTCCGCGTCGATCCCGAATAGCCGGTACCGGTCCGACTCGATGCCCCGCGAGACCATTCGCACGATCCGTGTGGCCAGGTGGCCGAGGGCGGCAATGACCGCGACCATCACGAGACCCGGCACCGCGTCGACGATGGCGCCCCAGACTTGCGCGACGATGCCCGCCACGTAGCCGGTGAGGTGCTCTGACCACGGGCGCGTGTAGGGGAAGAGCGAGAACACGAAGCGCAGCCACTCCTCGAAGAGAACCGCCACGACGAGCACCAAGACGATCTGGCCGAGAGCACGGATCATGCGTAGGATGCCGGCCCGCTCATGCAGCCCCAGGTGCCAGGCCGAGCACCAGCGTGGCCGCCGCGGCAAGGCCCAGCTCTCGCAGGAGCAATTTACCCGGTCGCGTTTGCCGCGTCGCCGCGATGGCCTCCTCGAGGCGCCCAGCGACCACCACGCGAGCTTCGTCGAACGTCTGGCCGTCAATGGCGTCGAGGTCACCTTCGAGGATCCTGAACACGAAGATCCCGCCGACGAAGACCTCGAGACCTTGGGCTATCCGCGTTATGTTGACGGCGCCTGGTCCCCCCTTAGCGAGAGCCTCACGAATGCGCTCGCTGCCCGCCGCCGCGCGCCCCGCTGGCGAATAGCCGACATATGCGGTCCTGAAGGTGACGATGTCCCGGTTGAAGAAGCGGAGCGTGGCCGGAGGCGGCGCCGACTCGGCGGGGCTGGCCGCTGCACGGGGTGGTGGAGGAGGAGAGGCGCCGTCGGCCGGAAAGGCCATCGCCGGCAACACCACGGCCAGCAGGACGAGAAACCTCGGTGCGTACCACATCCCCTGTGCCCCTTTTTGTCTCGTGATTGGAGTGCTCCCCAATCTTCTGCCCAGATGGGGAGCTAAGGTTAGCTGCTCGCACGGGTCAGCTCAATCCCGATTCTCGGGGGGTACCCGGGTAGCGGCCCCTCAGTCGATCGCGCGTCCTGGGGCAAATGCGACGGCCTCCCTGACGCGAGTGACACTCCAAAGGCGGTCCCGACGGACAGCGCACGATACGCCCGAGGGCTGCGCATCCCGAGCGCCGAGAGCGGCGCCAGGGCGTTGTAGTCGTCGAACCAGCCTCCGAGCTGCGCGAGCAACGTCTCCGCGCAACTCCGCGTCTCTGAGATAGTTGCGTGTGAACTTCCCCACGAAGGCTTAGGCCAGGCCGTTGCTCTCGGGGCTGTACGCCGGTGTCGTGATGGGGACGAAGCCGAGCTCGTGGGCGTAGAGCACGGTGGCCGTCGCCGTCTATCGCGGGCCGTTGTCGCTGAGCCATTAATTAAATGGCGTGCGGCGCCTTCAGCATGGCCTCCCCGAAACCCGCCCACAGCGTGCGATCCATCGCGTAGACACGTGCTTCGACCCCGCCTACGTCCGGAGGGCAGTGCCCTTCAGGTGGAACGGCAGATACTGGCCCACCACCTGGCAAATCCTCTTGGGGATTCGAACCCGAGCCCGCTTCAGACTTGCCCCGCTGGCGACGCGGATGATCTCCGACCGGCGAGTTTGTAACGCGATGGGATGCTTCCACAAATATTTCTTTCTGAGCGCCGTGGGGTGTGCCCGGTAGATACGTGGGCGACACCGCCTCGCTCCAGCAGGACGGGAAGCCGCTGCCGGGTGTCGCGCAGGTGGCGATGCAGCAGGGACGCTATGCGGGAAGACTGATTCACCAACGGATCTCGCGGACTCCAACATCGCGTCCGTTCCGCTACTTCGACAAAGGGAACATGGCGATAGTCGGGAAGGGGTTCGCCGTCCTGCAGAGCGGACGGATTCGGGTCAGTGGCTTCCTGGCATGGTTGGCATGGGCCGCGGTACATCTCGAGTTTCTCGCCCAGTCCAGCCTTCGCGTGAGCGTCTTCGTTCAGTGGGTGTGGACGTATCTGACGGGCCAGCGGGGCTCGCGCTTGATCGTGGCCCACCGAGCATCACCGGGACTTGGCTTCTTGGCGAAACCCGAGACAACGGAGGCCCACGCGCCGGCCTGGCGACGGGGCAGGGAATGCTCCGGAGCGGTCACCCGACGGGCGAGTCGAATCTCGACATCTCGGTGGCCGGCCTTCGTTCTGCGCGACCAGTGGCTCGACTCGCGGCCCGGCATCGTCGCGATCGAGTTCAGGATGTCACGCGCGCGGGCCCGCCTGATTGCGCGTCCTTGCGGCAATCCCCCGGGCGGGAGGCGCATCGAGCGGCGTCAACACGCACAAGAGAGAAAGGAGTCATCCAATGAAAGAGCACGCCATGACCGGGAAGGCCGCGGGGCGGGTCACCACCGATGACAACCATGCCGACACGAGACTGCTCCAGCGCCACGGCACCGTCGTGCACCGCAGTTCGCTTGCGTAAGGGGTCCCATCGATCGCTTCGCTCGCTCGGAGGGAGAAGGCTACTAGGGTACGAGCCCGACGATCGGCTTGTCTTTGTCGGCGTCCGCGCACATGGTACAGGTCTTCGAGCGCGGCCATCCGCTGACCGGATGATGCAAACCGTGGGCTTCGCCGTCCCACTAGCTCGGCGGCAATGCGCAGACGACGAACGAGGACTTCAGCGCGGTGAGGCGTATGCCGCCATCAGCCACGACGGTCATCTCGATGGTGGCGGGGACTGCGGTCTTCTTCCACGGCAGCTCCGAAAGGATGCTGATCGAATAGACGACGCCCGTGCCGACCTTCCTCGTCTTCACGTCATAGGCCCAGAATGAGCGTTCCTGCTCCTCGTACGACTGGTAGTTACAGCGCGTCTCGATCACTCGCCAGGCAAACTCCTGCACCGCCCGCGGCACGTTGGTATGGCCCGGAAACTGGATCCGGGAGTCGATGGGAGCAGCCGCGAAGCCGACCAAGGCCCAGAGTACCGGAACCAGGCTCGCCAGCCGCAG
>WNFK01125471.1_pt2 | contig 17883 bp, 26 predicted proteins | sample 5400281 | NCBI WGS metagenome assembly WNFK01 (sample SAMN13153350, study PRJNA577476) | soil metagenome | isolation source: 20 cm soil on Douglas fir-dominated hillslope | place: USA:California | collected 2013-09-17 | reverse complement strand
ATTTAGAAATCAATTTATTGATTTTTGTCATTCTATTAATGGAGTATCTGGTTATGCTGATAGAAGTAGAGGTGTTTATAGGTATAATCTCAGGACAGCAGCTACAGTAACTCTATTGCATAAGCTATATCCTAAAGGAGAAGATATAATTGCTTTACCTCGTAAGCGTTTGTTAGCCGAAGAAATTTTGTATGAATACAAATTCTTTATTGATAAGTATTTGGTATGAATATACTAGGTGGTTGTTTGTTAGCTTTTGGGTTATGGTTAGTTTTAGTAATATTAATAATAATATTTGTACATGGGGCTACAAAAGATGATGATGACTAAAATACGATTAATAATTGTTATGGGGTTGAAGCAAACCCTTGTCGATAAGTATATTACAACTGGATTATTTAAACCTGATGAGAATGGATTGTTTTCTTTAGCTGCTTGTAATAAAGCGTATTTAGAGCACAAGCGAAAGTTAGATATACAACAGGTGATAACTGCACAATCACAACTAACATTTGAAAGAATAGGATTCACTAAAGTTAGGAGGCAACAGAATGAAATAATACTAGCAAAGGCGAGAGAGGAAGTAATAGAAACAGATTTAGTTATTAAGCAAGCTAGCTTTCTATTTGTAGCTTGTAGACAGAAACTACTAACAATACCTACTACTATAGCTAGAAAGTTATTACATCAAACAGATATTAAGAAGATAGTAGATATACTAACAATAGAGATACACAAGGCTCTAAAAGAATTAGCAGATTTCGAAAAGAAGGTAGTAGATCCTGATTTTCAACCTGAGGAGAAATGAAAATGAACGATGAACTGTCTCAAATTGATGTAGTTGGCGGAGTGAAAATTTATTCGGTAAAAGGAGCACCAACTAGCTTCTTATTTAAAGCTGGAGCAGCGATTGATGCTGATGGTAGTCCAACTTGTTATGGTCCAAACAACATTGGTGATGACTATACAGCTAATGGTGGTGATGACTCTGGAGGCTCATGGTGGGGTGGTCCAATCAAGGATGGTAAACCAATTGTACAGAAGATCTATGAACCTGCACCTGGTTATTATGTTTGTGGTACTGCACACGTAGTACCTGGATTTAGCGACTCAATTCAATATCGCTACATCGATTCCAAGTCGATTCCGTTCCTAGTTCTACCTGGAAATCACGCCAACGGCGCTCGATTAGGTGATGTTGGTTTGTGCTATAATACGGTGACTGGTGATAATTGCTATGGAATTTATGCTGATGTAGGTCCTAGTGGTAAGATTGGTGAGATGTCGCAACGAATGGCAGATGCGCTTAAGCTGGAGAGTAGTCCGAAAACAGGTGGAACTATAACTCTGACGATTGCTTACTTAGTTTTTCCTGGTTCGATGAACGGATGGCAACCTCCTGATGTCTGGTTCAATCATGCTAACAATCTGTTTGGGCAATGGGGACACCTTTCACGATTAAAAGAATTGATTAGATATATATGAAAATAACATCTGAAGAATTAGAAAATGGTTATTGGGTTAGAGTTACACCAATTATGCGTTATAAAATTGCATCTTGGTTAATTCGAGTTTGGGGTATTAATAATCCACATTTAGAAGAGTGTTTTGTAATGTTACAAAATCGAATTAACCATTACAATCTTTCTGGTTCACGTGGAGCAGAAACTCGTAGGGGAACAAAATATAAAAAGCGTATTAGGTCATGACTAGTAATGAGATTCATATGTTAGAAGAAATTAGAAGACATTTAGATCAGTATTCAACTATGGAGTTAGCTGTTTGGTTGCGATGGTTAGAATCTGAACCTAGGACAAATGTTAAGAGACAGGTAGTAAATATGTTAGTGTCTGAACTTGAGGAGAGAAAAGCTAATGGATGAAAAAGATGTAAAACATATAATAGAGTGGTTGCAAAAAGAACATCCTGAAATGATGGAGACAGCTTTGTGGATGAAACCACCTGAAGAACTTATGGCAGCAATCGAAGAAATAAGACTGAGGTATTTAGCAGGATGGAACAACTAGTAGATTTGCCTTCTAATAGGTTAAGAACTGAAAGAGAATCTGTTAGAGATAGTGTTAGAAGACAGAGAATTAAACGAGGGAGAGGATATTATCGCAAATCGATAGAACGAATTACTAAAGTTAGAGCATGTGCTGATATAGTTAATGACTGGCCTGTAGAAAGGACTAGTCTTGAATGGTGGGGGAAAGCACTAGCTGTCTGGTTGCCTCCTCCTGCTATGACAATAGATGGATGGGCAGATACCACCCGTAAGATAGCAGGAGACTTTGCAGCAGAACCGGGAGACTGGCACACTGACAAGTGTGGTTTCATGCGAGAGATTATGCGTGCATGTTCTCCTAATGATCCTTGTTCTAGAGTAGTGTTAGTCAAATCTGCACAGACATCAGGTACAGAATCAGCTATCTTGAACACTATAGGGTTTCACATTGATGTTAACCCTAGGAGCATGCTAGTTATATTTCCTACTTTGGATTTAGCACAATCGTTTGCTAAGGAACGATTAGAACCTATGGTAGAAATCTGCCCTTCACTGAAGGATAAGGTGGGAGATGTAGGAAGAGCAGCAGTAGGAAAGATAGCTAGTACTATCATGAAGAAGAGATATCCAGGTGGATTTTTGAATTTGGCAGGTGCTAATTCTACATCAGGATTATCTTCCAGACCAGTACCTATTGTAATGATGGATGAGGTAGATAGGTGCATCCAAAATGCAGGTAGAGAAGGTAATCCTACAGCATTGCTAGCAGTTAGAGCTAGCACCTTCATAGATCGGAAAGAAATTTACATATCATCTCCTGCTAATCCTAAGGGAACGAGTGGTATCATACAAATGTTTGAAGATGGTACGCAGGAAGAATGGTTTGTTAGATGTCCTGCTTGTGAGAGAGAGCAAGTGCTAGAGTGGGAACAGTTAGACTTATATACCGCAGAATTAACTTGCATGAATCCTGATTGCATGAAAAAGTTTCCACAATGGCAATGGGAACCCTGGAACGAAGAGAAGGGTAGATGGATTTCTGCTAAAGTACATCCTAATACTAGGTCTTTCAAGATTAACGGATTAACTTCTCCTTGGTTAGTATGGCAGGACTTGATTCTAGAATGGAAGGAGGCGAATCGAGTTTTAGCTTTTGGAGATAATTCTTTGATGCGAGTTTTTATTAATACTAGACTTGCGCGTAATTTTGAAGCAGTAGGTAAAAAGGTAGAAGTAGATTTATATGGAGTTAGAAGGGAGGTATATGATTGTAGAAAGAAAGGAGCAGAGTTACCTGATGGAGTGATATTATTAACAGCAGCAATCGATGTGCAGGATTCCTATCTAGCTTATGAGGTAGTAGGATGGGGAAGAGGTAGAGAATCATGGGGGATAGAATACGGGGAGTTTCAAGGTGATCCTGCTGCACCTGACCAAAGAGTGTGGCAATTGGCAGATGAGTTTATTCATAAGCGTTTGTTTCATTATACTAATGGAGATAGAGCTAGAGTTAAGCTATGTTTTGTAGATTCAAGTGGACATAAGACTAATTCGGTATATGCCTATACTAAAGCAAGGCATCCAAGGGTTATTAGTATCAGAGGTGTAGGAGGGATAGGACACGGTATTATAGTAGGAGGTAAACGTAGGGAAGGAGGATCTAATGTTTGGATAGTTCGTTTAGGTGTGGATACACTCAAAGATGAATTGTTTGCTAGGTTGGAGATTAATAAACATGGTCCGGGTTACTGCCATTATCCAATGGAAGAGAGTGGAATGGATTGTTGTGGATACTCTAAAGATTACTTTGATCAACTAACAGCAGAGCAAAGAGTGTTAAAATATAGTAAAGGAGGATTTGCGAAATACGAATGGCAGAAGAACCGTACAGATGCTAATGAAGCTTTAGACATACGCAATTATAATAGGGCAGCACTAGAATACCTGAGAGTTAAATTAGAGCAAATGCCTAGAGATATATTGTCAGATAAACAATTGCAGCAGATGAAGATTGAAGAGGTAGAAATTAGTGGAAGAAAGATGATGATAGATAATAGAGAAGTACAGATACAACGTAAATCTAATGTGAAAGGTGGACGATATGGAGGAACAACCCTCGAAGGATCAGAAGGAAGTTTATTCAGTACTGATGAGCCTAGACAGCAAAAGGCAGCATCACAAGTTCGAAGGACAACACGTTATGGTTCAGTTGGAACTTCCTTTTAATGATAATGAGCGCTATAAATCTAATACGAATACTAATAGGAGTAATAATTGTATTAAGTGGGATTCTATTATACGTAATGTTTAGATGGATAGATTTGTAGTGTTACAAAAATGCAGATTGTATACAATGTATATAGATTGTATACAATTCAAAATAACATAAAATAAAAGTGTTATGGACTTGACACCTCCTTTAGGGAGGGTGTATATTGCTATAGTAGTTAGTTAGTGTCGCAATGCAAAAGAGTGCAATAGATATACAGGTGATAGGTGGAATGTCCGAAATGGGCGCTCGCCTTTCTGTCTGGACACCCTCGCAATCGTTCGCATTTGACGCTACACGCATTCTGATGCTGTCGGAAGGTCAGTATAGCGGAATTAGGTTCAAGCGTGTTGTAGGAGGATTACTTATGTAGACAACTTTTGCTTCGCCTCCTAACACGCAATACAAAGGGTTACATCATACTATTGTGGAGTAGTATGTATGTAACCCTTTTGTATTTTATTATAAAGGGATTTGTAACAGTACAAAATTAGTATGCCTAATGTTACCTATGCTGCACCTGTAAATGGAAAAGATACAGGATTTCCTATTCCTCCTCCTATGCCTACAGGAGATTGGACCTACGAATTTTGTATTTATGCTCGTAACTGTGTAGCGCAAGCTATTCTAGCTGCTGTTAATTCTGGTACTTGGGAATACCATGTAGGTTCTAGAGGGTTGAAGCGTTATACTTTGTCTGAATTACAAGAGATGTTGGGTTTTTGGAGTAATGCAGCAGCAGATGCAATATCAGGTACATATAGTTCTATACAATGTAAAAGAGCAGTACCATGTGATGCATAGGAAGTATAAGTATGAATGATGTTGTTGCACAAGGTTCCTACCTAGAGATAGCCAGTAATGTAATATGGTGTGGGGAGAGATGGACATTACGAAACTACCATAAAGGAAACAATAAGGCTGCGCTTTGCAGATGGAAAGATGATGGTAGTTTAGAAATGTTACCTGTTATGTTATCTGAACTAGAGGAACAGAATCCTGTTATATGAAATGGCTAAGATTACTACAAGAGGTAGAAGGAGATTAACTAGAAGTAAATTTGCATTGCCTCCTAGAAGAACAGGGAAGAGTAAGACAGCTAAAGGAGTCAGGGGTAGATATCCTATACATGATAAAGCACACGCGAGAAATGCATTGGCTAGAGTAGCGCAACATGGTTCGCCTAGTGAAAAGGCTAGAGTTAGAGCAGCAGTTAGGAGAAGATTTCCTAGTATAGGAAAGAGAAAGAGAAAATGATTTTTAAATGGAGAGGTAGCTTTATTGCTTTTGTACATATCGGACATCTTCGCGGACGTTTGAACGGGTATAAGATAGGGTAACCTATCCCTCTCCGCCACTTTTTTAATATGGCTAATTCAGAACAATTAGATATTCTTAATATTCTTCTCGTAAAGTTAGAAGACATCATCATTCGATTAGAACATATAGAGCAGCGTCAAATTAAAACTACTGCTATGGTAGAAGATGTACAGGAACATGAAACACCTCAAGTAGGTAGTTTTGGTACTACTAATCACAAGAAATTGTAACGCTACAAAATGGTTAATGTGGTACAACCCTATATAAAAGATGTAAAAGTGAAAGGTAAACCTATCACTAAGATAGGCCCCAATCGAGTTAAGGTAAAGGGTGCTAAGAATTATAAGCAATCCTTTATGCCTTTCATGACTAATAGAAGTGGCTATGGGAATTATGGAGCCAGCAATCGAAAGATAGGATTAGAAGCATGGAGGGCAATTAGTGGTGATGCAGATGAAGACATTGTATTTAACTTACCTTTGCTACGAGTTAGATCTAGAGATCTGTTCATGGGTTCTCCTGTAGCTGCAGCAGCTATTCTAACGTTAAGGACTAATACTATAGGTAATGGGTTGATGTGCATGCCTCAAATTGATAATGATGTAATAGGTATAAGCGGAGATGAAGCAGCTAAGATTAATAAATTATTATCAGATGAGTTTGATTTGTTTGCAGATACTATAGAATGTGACTGGAATCGAAGAAGTACCTTTTATCAATTGCAAGATCTAGTATGTGTTAATGAAAATATTTCAGGAGATGTATTAGCTCTATTGCCTATGAAGCAGCGGAGAAATTCTATATATGATACTAGAATACGATTAATAGAAGCTGATAGGGTAATGTCTCCTTTTGGTATGCCAGTAGATGCACCACGCACAATCGATGGGCAACCTCAGCTATTTGGTGGTGTAGAGTTAACACAAGATGGTGAAGTAGATGCTTATTGGATTAGTCCTAGGCATCCTTTTGGAATGGGATATATTTCAATACCTGCGCCTAGTGAGTTTGTTAGGATTTCTGTGTATGGGGATGAGACAGGTAGACCTACTGCTCTTCTCTGCTCTGAAATGGAAAGACCAGAACAGAGAAGAGGAGTACCTATCTTAGCTAAATGTCTAATGGAGATGAAGAATCTTCAAAGATATATTGAGAGTACTACTATACAGAACGTAATTAAAAGTTACTTTACTAGTTTTGTAACATCACAAATGCCTTCAACGGAGATGTTTCAAGGTATAGTAGACGAGGAAACAGTACAGGACATTTTGATAGACAGGAATCCCTATCAAGTTAGGTTAGGTCCGGGTATTGTTAATTGGATGCGTCCGGGTGATAGCATAACTTTTCCTACTAATGCAGGACCCGAAAAGGAATTCGATGCTTATGTAACTGCTATGTGTAAGTTTATAGGAGCATGTTTAGGGATTCCTTATGAAGTTCTACTTAAGCAATTCAATGCCTCGTATAGTGCGTCTAGAGCATCACTACTACAATTTTGGAGCAGAATTAAAATGTCAAGACAACAGATAGTAGATCAATTTTGTCAACCAGTTTATCTAGCTTGGATGATGGAGGCAGTAGCTAAAGGTATTATTAAGGCTCCAAGATTCTTCGAAGATGTTAGAATACAGAGAGCATGGACTAAAGCTAGTTGGTCTGGTAGTTCTCCAGGTTCGATTGATCCTCTGAAAGAGATTTTAGCTAGTGATCGTAAAGTTCGAATGGGTGTCAGTACACTAGAGCGTGAATGTCTAGAGATTAATGGTAGTGATTGGAGAGCAAATAGTACGCAGCAAGGAATAGAGTTAGAGTATCGTAAGTCTAAAGGATTGCCTTATACTGTATTACAAGATATTAAGAATATTCCTATACCTGAGGAGATGATAGAAAGTCCTACTGGAGTAGAATTGCTGCCTAATATAGACAAAGAATCCGAAGGAGGAATGATACATGATTAAACATTCTTGTTATTTAAAGGGTATTGTTAGGAACCAAGGGAAAGGTAGAGCAGGGTTAGGAATAGAATTGTTTCGGTTAGATGCTGCAACAGAAGAAGATGTAGAGTTAACTGAAGATGAGACAGAAGCTATTGGAGATGACGATCAATCGAGTGTAGCGATTATGCGCCTGTATGAGAATATAGGTGAGGATTTCTGGACAGGTGGAGGTATAACCGCACAGGGATTTGCAGAGGAGTTAGATTCGTTAGGGGAAATTAAAAAGCTTAATTTGCATATCAATTGTTTAGGTGGTGATACTCATACTGCACAAGCTATCTATAATATATTAGCAGATCATCACTCAAGGAAGACTAGTTATATCGATGGTATTGCTGCTAGTGCTGCTACTATTGTAGCGTGTGGTGCTAATGAAGTAGTAGCGCGACGAAATACTAATTATATGATTCATAATCCTTGGACATTTGCTATAGGTAATGCAGATGATTTGAGGACAGCAGCAGAGACATTAGATAAGATAACAGATCCTATTGTAAGTGTTTATAGGCAGCAAGTTAGAGACAAGATAGATGAAAAGAAGATTCGATCTTTGATGGATGCCGAAACTTGGATGACTGCAGAGGAGGCATTAGAGTATGGTTTTGTGGATAGAGTTAGTGGAAAAGTTAAAGCAATAGCTAGTTTTAGTGCAGGTAGAATTATTAGCAATGGTCAAATCTTTAACTTAGGAAAGTATCAGTATAGGAATACTCCTAAATATCCTAAAACAAAAGAAGAATCAAAAACTAAGATAACCACTACTATTACTTTTAAGGATAGTAAAAAAGAAAAGGAGAAGGAAGATAAGCCTATGACAACAGATGAAATCAGGACACAATATCCTGACCTATATAGTTCTATTCGGCAAGAAGCTATGGTAGCTGAGAGAACTAGATTGTCTGCTTTAGATGCTATGAAAGGTGTGGGTAATTCTGAGTTAGATACCATCATCGAACGTGCAAAAGCAGAAGGAAAGCAGCCTAGTGATATTTCTATGGAAGCTTTTAATGTGGTTAACAAAAGGTTGGGTGAGCAAACGCAATTGAATGCTCTGAAAAGGGATGCTGCACAAGCGGGTAGTGTACCTGCGGATGATGCGCCTAATAAGAAAGTAGCAGCAGTAGCAGCAGAGACTAAGCAACAAAAGGGTGCTAGGTTGATGTCTGCAGCGTTTGCGAATATTGCTGCATCACGTAATCGGACACCTGCAACTAACGGATCTAAGAACTAAATTTAAAACTATGTTGAATACAAGTATTACTAATGTTGGTGCAGCTCTTACTATTATAGGTAAAGATTTGGATGCAGGTTCTACTTTCAATGCAGATGTTACTTTAGGAGCAGGACCATTAAAAGCAGGTACTATTATGAAGTATGATCCTGCTACTAGAGCTTTGGCTAAAACTATAGTTACAGCAGGTGCACCTGATGGGGTATATGGAATACTAGCAGATAATTTTGATGATACAGGTGCTACTACTCCTGTACCTGCAATGGTATATAGAGATGGTTGTTTCTTGAGACAAGAAATTGAAGCTGCTAATGCTGTAGCTATTAATCCAGGTAGCGCCCTTGAAACTGCTTTAGTTCAGAAAGGGATTACCTTAGAAGCTTCTTATGACAGTTATGTTGGGCTAACACCTCCTGCAGGTGTTGAAGTTCCTGTAACTTCTCCATAAAGAGATTTGTAACATTACAAAATATCAGTGTTTTACTGATAATAACAAGGAAAGAAATTATTATGGCTAATGGACAAGATCAATCACCACCTGCACCTGAAGCTTTGGCGGTACCTACGACTAATATAGACTATGGTGCATTTAATACTATAGCTCTAATAGCGAGTTACAAAACTCGTTATGCTGTACCTGCTTTGATTCGAGATACTTTTTTTTCACAAAAGGAGTTCATCGATTCGGAGATAGTTAGAATTGATAGTAAGTTGGGTGGAAGAGGATTAGCACCTTTTATTTTGCCTCTTGAAAATCAGGTAGTTGGACGTAGACGACCATTTAAGGAAACATTTATACCTGCTCCTATCATCGCACCTGCTAGGGTGATTACTCCTAGAGAATTAAGAGGACCAACGATGGGTGAATCTGTTTATAATTATAAGTCTCCTGAAGAGAGATTTGCACAGATTGTAGCAGAAGATGGGGAGGATATGGATGATGAAATTTCTCGTACAGAAGAATGGATGTGCTGTCAATGTATGTTTGCAGGTAAAATTCCTATACGTTACAGGAATAAGACAGCAGTAACTATCGACTATGGATTTACTAACACAACTGTATTAGCTAAGAAATGGACTGATACTACTTCACTTCCTCTTAATGATTTGACCTCAGCACAAGGAGCATTAAATGCTAATGGATATTCAGGAAATGTAGCTATTTATTCCCCTGATTCATGGAATGCATTGTGGGCTAATCCTAATGTTCAGAATGCTATGAAAAATGTGTTTCCTCAGTTTGTTCCTTTTACGGGACTACCTGGAGCTACACAGATTACACCTGCAGGAGTACAGAGAGGACCCGCTTTTAGTTCTCCTAATATGGAGAACTGGATTTACTACGGAACTTATACCGCACCTGACCCTGCTTCTCCGGGTAATGTTTTAGCTAGTTCTTTTGTTCCCAAAGGCAGTGTTCTAATTGGCAGCAGCGATGTTAAAAATCGTTTAGTGTACGCTGTTGTTATTCAAATAGAGCAGGAAGATGGAGACTTTCATTATTACTCTATTGATAGAGTTCCGAAAGTTGAGTGTAATGTTAACAAAAACTTTTGGATGCAAACTATTACTAGTAGACCCGTACCTGTACCTATTGATTTGCTTAGTTGGTCTGTTATTACAAATTGTACTTAAAGATTATGAAGTTATTAACTGAATTTGAGAAAGAACAAGAGACGTATCGAAAGTCAATTTGGGATCGAGAGAGCAAGAATGTTGAGATTAACTTGCCTAAGAGTCAGTTTCGGATGCCTAGAATCTACATTAATGACTCTGATAGTGGCGAGACTACGGTTGCTGTTTTATACGGTCTGCCGTGTTGTGGGCTAGAGTTTTATTTGGAATGTCCAGAGAAATTCAGTATAGCGCAGTTACGTGAATTTTTAAAAAAGACCTCCGAAATGCGCGAATGGGTTTTGAATAATATGTTTTTAGATTGTTTTGTGGAACAATCGCGTTAAGTGTATTGGGGATTAATAGGGGTAGGTTGGCCTGTTGTTACAAATTGTACTTAGTATGACAGTAGATCAGTTAAAAGCATTGATACCCGGAGATACTATCTCTCATGATGGCATTTTTGAAGTTATCGGCAACGATACTATAGATGGAAAAGTACATGCAGTAATGATTAATCCTCGTGCAACGATATTCGAATATAGTATGTTGGCTGATGCTAATAAAATTAGAAGTGGACCAATTGATGGTAGTTCTGGTGGGATTGTTAGTGTTGATGGGTTAAGGATAACTAATTCGAACAATGTTGCTTTCTTTATAGATCTGACAGTTGATAGTAATAGTGATCTAATTGCGACTAATCCAACTGGTCTAACTTATAATATTACAAGTGGTCATTTTCATTAGATTGTAAAGATGGAGTGTACGTTAAAAGTTAATATGATTTTGGAAGATGGGAAGTACTATAATAGAGGCACTGTTCTGGATATTAGTAGACTTCCCGCTCACTTACGCATTCGAGATTATATAGTTAAGGGTGCGGTTTCCATCAATAAGGTTATGCCTATTGATGTAATAGAAATAGAAGATGTTAAGTTAGAAGATGAGGAAGGAGAAGAGTCAGTACCTTCTCCTATGAAAGAATTAACATTATCTGATCTTAGGGAAGTAAATGAGGAAGAAGAAGTACCTTATAAGAAAATTATTAGAAAGAAGCTATTAAGGAGGAAGTGAGTCTACAGGATCAGTTTGAACCTGATATGGATAATACGTTTACTAACGTATTAGAATTTGGTAGTACTAGAGAGTTTGCTATTTCGGATGGAGAGGGAGGAGAGATAGTTTTTACTGCTGATGTAGTTTGGGACGAAGAAGAATTAAAGAAGAGAGTCATAGTACAGCAGCAGGGTATCTATTTAGGTGAAGTACTATGTTTTATTAAGAAAGTGTACTTTCCATATCAACCTAGGGCAGATGAAATTATCTATACACCTGTTACTCCATTTAAAAAAGGATGGAGAATTGTAATGGTAGAAGATACAGAGCATGTTTACCAGTTATATTTAGATAAGCTGATAGGGTAATTTGTAATGTTACAAAACTATTAAACGCGGAAAGGAGGTATACAAAATGCCAATGGTGTTAACAGTACGACCCGAAGGGTTTAAGGAAGTAGAACTACGTCTAATGGGAGTATCTAAGGGAGCACCTAAGGCAATATCGGAAGCTATCAATAGGGGATTGTTAGCAGGTAGGACATATGCAGTTAAGCGAATTAGAGAAAGGTATAATGCTACTGCAGCAGGATTGAAGGGAGGATTAGATATAAAGAAAGCTAGTTGGACTGCAATGGGTGGAGCATTGGTTGCTAAAGGATCTATGTTACCTGTTAGTATATTTAGTCCTAGTGTTAAGGGAGGTAGAACAACTAAGAAAGGGTATATCGCTAAATCTATTAGTGTTATGATTATACGAGGTAATCGACGTGTGATTTCGCCTACTAGTAGAGGCCCTGGTATTAGTGGTGCTTTTATGATTCCATCAGGAAAGGTAATGGAACGCAGACAGCAGTCACGATATCCTATATCTCAGGTGGAAACTATAGGTATACCTTACATGTTTGGTAAGATGGAGATATTTACTAGTACTCAACAGAAGATAGATGAATCTACAGAAAAGCGGCTAGAACATAATATTAACAGGTTGCTTAGTACTGGAGGAGGTTGGGGAGCATGACTATCTTTGAGTTAGAAGATGCTCTAGTAGAATTTTTTGAAGCACAGACAAGTGACATGGTTTACATGTCTAGTAACGAGGAAACTCCTGGTTTGATGATGCCTCCTCAAATCAGGAGTGGTTTTGTTCCTAGAAATGAAGCAGGTGAAATTATACCTGGAGAAATTACTGACTATCCTTCGATAATTGTGAGTATTAGAGAAGGTGAACAAAGGGATTTACCTGGATCACATTTAGATAGTGGATGGAACGTAGAAATTGTAACTGTTGAAGCATTGATAGGAACTTTCGATGCTAATCGAGATCAACAGGGTTACAAGGATTGTATTAATATAGTACAAAGATTAAAAGATAGAGTTAGAGAATACGATTTTATCAGACAACGTTTTCCTGTTAGGTTACCTATCAGATATCTTCTAAATAGGAAATACGTAGGACAGGGAGGTATGAACAGTTTCCCTTATTTCTTTGCAGAAATGTATTTTACTTTTGCTGTACCTGTTATGGATACACAATATGATGCTACTAAGATGTCAGGACAAGAAGGAGAAGGAATATATGATCAGTATCCTATACCTTCAGGACCATATGTAGATTTGCGAAAAGAGGAAGATGAAGATGAGGCAGCAATCGAGTCCTAACTTTATGTATATAGGGCCTACTATTATATCGGTGGGTTTGAAGAAGAATACTTTATATCAGGGAGAAGGTTCGATGCCTCCGCAACTTCGTAGTTTGGTGCAAACTACACCTATGTTAGCTAGTTTATTTGTACCTACTGCAAGGTTAGCAGCAGCAAAGGAATCTATTAAGACGAGAGGATCAATCGAGTTTCTGTCAGCGCAAACACTGCGCAAAATGATGAGAGGACAACAAAAGACGAGTAACTAAAGATAGGAATTAGCCTATATGCCAACAGCAACATATAAACACGGGGTTACCTGGAGAGATGTACCAACTTCAATAGTTGCGCCAATTACAGCAGATAGTGGTATACCTGTAGGAGTGGGTAAAGCACCTGTTAATTTAGCGGGTGATAATGTGGCTCCGCCTAATAAACCAAGGATATACTATACATATGAGGAAGCAGTAGCAGAAATGGGTTTCTCGTATGATTTCCAGACATATAATTTGTGTGAGATAATCTACACTTACTTTGTATTGTATAATACAGGACCTATTATCCTTAGTACTGTAGTCGATATGGATACGGATACAGGTATAGTTGTAACAGCAGCAGCCGTTACACTTGTTAATGGAGTAGTGGATACAGGTTTTTTGAATGTTATATTAAGTACATTAATTGTTAAAGATACAGCAGCTTTAATAACATATGTATCAGGAACAGATTATGTAGCTTCTTTCTCTGATACAGGTAGTTTAGTCATTACTGCTGTACCTGGAGGACAGATTACATCTGCAGAAGCTTTAAAAGTTACTTATACTCCTTTAGATGTTAGTGGTATTACTAAGCAGGATATTATAGGTGGTGTAGATTCTGTTACAGGATTAGGTACAGGTTTGGAAGTACTAGAAGACGTGTTTCCAAATTTGAGTATAGTTCCTGGTTGTATTTTGTGTCCGGGTTATGCTCAAGATCCTGAGGTATTTGCAGTAATGACTAGCAAAGGGGAAAACATCAATAATTGTTTCAAGTGTATTGCTATTGCAGACATCGATTCAGTAACAGTACTGAAAGCTATGGATGCTTATGCATGGAAGAATACTAACAATTATGTCAGTAATAGAGCACCTGTTTGTTATCCTCGTGTAGGAATTGATGAAAAAACTTTTTGGATGTCTACACATGAGGGAGCATTAATAGAGTTAACAGATCATAGTAATGATGATATACCTGTTGAAAGTCCTTCTAATAAGAACTTTAAGATAAATAGGACTGTTGTAGGTCCGTTAGCTACTCCTACAGATTATTTGTTTGGCAAGGGTTATGCGGACATGTTGAATGGACAAGGTATTTGTACGGCTATTAATTGGATAGGTGGTTGGAAATGTTGGGGAAATAATAATTCTATTTATCCCAGTAGTTCAGATGTTAAAGATCGATGGATACCTGTACGGAGAATGACAGATTGGTTAGGTAATACATTAGTTTTAACTGTATTTCAATTTGTAGATGATCCGGGTAACCGTAGGTTAATTGAGAGTATTGTTGATTCTGTTAACATCTGGTTGAACAGTTTGGTTAGTAGTGGAGTTAGTTTAGGTGCAAGAGTAGAATTTAGACAAAATGAGAATGCGGATACGGATATATTGGCAGGACACTATACTTTTCATGTTTTCGAGGCATTTCCTACACCTGCAGAGTGGATCGAATTCTTAATTGAATTTGATGTTAGTTATCTAGCTAATCTGTTTGTACCTTTGAGTACTGCAGCCTAAAAGGAATTTGTAATATTACAAAAGAAGAATAAACAATATGAAGATTCCAAATCAAGTCAATAACTATAGTATCTGGTTTCAGGGTGATAGATTTATAGGTATGGCAGATGTAACTCTTCCTAACCTTGCTAACATGACTGATGAGTTAAAGGGAGCAGGATTAGGAGGACAGATTAACTATCCTGTACAAGCACATTATCAGGACTGGACATTAACACTTAACTTTCATGCTATTACTCCTGAGGGTATAGCATTGATGAGACAAGATGGTTTGAAGATAGAAGCTAGGGCGGGTATTCAATACCATGACCCGGGTCCACATAAGCTATCGATAGGTGCTTGGAAGTTTGTTATGGCTATTCTTCCTAGAGGTTTCAATCTTGGAAAGTTAGAGGTAGGAACTAAAGAAGTAGTAGCAATTGAAGTAGGAGTTACGTACATTAAAGCTACTCTTGATGGCGCAACTATGTTTGAAAAAGATAAGGTAAATCTAATTGATAATATACTAGGTACTGATTACGGTGCTCCTATTAGGAGTGCAATAGGAATGTAGTGTTTTATGTATGATATTTAAACTTAATAAACCTGCACAGATAAATGGAACAGAGATTAGTGAGATTAATCTTGATAAGTTAGATGATATGATAGGAGATGATCTCACATCAATCGAAGCAGGATTTAGGATGATACATAAGGAGTTTATACCAGTACTAAATCTTGATACTCGCTATCACATGTGGATAGCAGGAAGAGCAGCAGGGATCAATCCTGAAGACTTAGGTAAATTGTATGCACCTGATTATGTTAGGTTGGGAGTTACAATACAGAGTTTTTTGACAGGTACGGGTTAGGGGGAACAGAGGAATATAGTATAGCATATACCATACGTAGATTAGCGTTAGCATTATCGATAAGGTATCATTCACCTGTTAGCTATTGGATGACTATGAAGTTGTCTGAATTGTTAGAGTGGACACAGATAGCATATGAGCAGGTGATGGAAGAGCAGCGAAAAAATAAAGGAGAACAAGAAGTAGGTCCAGGTTTTTAACACCTGTCTAAAGAGGTTTCTATGAACATCCTTGAAACGATGATCAAAGTAGGAGCGATCTGGACAGGTGGTGCTGCTATGGCTCAAGCTGCAGGTGCAGCAAAGCATGTAGAAAAAAGCTGGTTGCTAGCAAATCTATCTATTAGAAAGGTAGTTGGGTCGTTAGCAGCTTTTGGGTTAGGATGGAAAGGAGTAGAAGCATTTAGTGATTTTCTAAAGGAAGGAATCACTAGTGCTAGAGAATTACAAAGAGCACAAGAGAATTTAAATTTTGCTGTTGAGCATAATAAGAAGTTGCATGATGCAGCAATTAAAACACATAAAGATGTTAATGCAGTTTACAAGGAGCAAGAAGAAGGTTTACACAAGTTAGCTGAAAGAATGTCAGAGACGGGATTGTCAGCTAAGGTATTAGAGAATGTTTATGGTGGTGCTATTAAAGCAGGGTTTAGTCCCGCAGTTATACAAGCTAATGCTAAAGCTTTTGAAGGGTTAGTTATCAAGATGGCAGGGATAAAAGCTACTGGTGCAGAAGCAGCGGATGCGATGGCAAAGATAGGTTTAGCTTTGCAAGGTGGTAGGGGATTAATGGCTTTAGTTACATCTAAAGTTATTACTTTAGCAGAAGCTAAAAGTATGCGCAAAATGCATTCTGATCTTGAACGAGCTAATTTTCTGATGACTAAATTTTCAGGGTTGCAGACGTTAGCTACGGACAAGATGAAGACTACGGAAGGTCGATTGCTGACGGCGCATAATCAATGGGAGAAGTTAGGAGAAACGTTAGGAGGACCTTTTGCTAGATCGCAGGATAGATTTACTATAGCAATGGGAACTTTAGCAAAAGCTTTACAACCTCTTGCAGAAGAGTTAGCACCAAAGTTAGAGAAAGCTTTAGATGGTGTAGCTAGAGCAGTAGAAAGTGCAGGACCTTATATAATCAAGTTTGGGCATTGGTTAATGGAAGCTTTTGAGTATGTACGAAAAAATTGGTCTTGGATTAGTAGCGGTTTGCTATCAATAGCTGCTTCTATTTTAATACTTAAAGCTGCATTTGCAGGGTTAAGCATAATTAGCAATACTATAGGATTACTTAAGAATCTTTCAACTGTAGTAATGTCATTACCTGCTATATGGGGATTGTTAACTAATCCTATAACTTTGACAATTATTGCGCTTGTAGCATTAGCTGCAGCTATCTATTATGTGATTACTCACTGGGAGCAAGTTAAAGCAGCAGGGTTAGCTGCATGGCAAGCTATACAGCAGGTTTGGGGACAAGCTGCGCAATGGTTTACAGGTATCTTTAATCAAATTGCAGATGCTACAAGAGGGATATGGGAACCTTTAGTAGGACCTATGACAAAGCTATGGATAGAGTTAAAACCTATAGTGATGGATGTGATCAACTACATTATTAGTTCATTCAAAACTCTGCCTCCTACTATTATGGGAAGTATTCAATTAGTGATTAATGCGTTTAGAGCATTGCAAGAAATAGGTAGGATGATAGCACCTTATATAATTGAAGGGTTAAAAGGATTAGGGAATTTAGCAGGATGGATATCAACAAATGTAGTTGCACCTATCATTGATGCTTTTGCTGGTATAGTATCTAAGTTAAAGTTAGGAGATTTTAAAGGTGCATTTGAGGTTTGGATGTCTGCAGGACGTGAAGTTGTTACTAGGGTAATCGATTCTATTGTTGCTGCATTTAATACTCTTCCTGCTAATATACGAACAGCGCTTGCACCCGTAAGTGATATTATACTTGCTGCGTTTAATGCTATAACTACAGTAATAGGATGGATACAAAACATAGGTAATGCTTGGAATAGTATGGTTGCGGGTCTTAAGGCTACTCCTATACCTGCTCCTACTCTTCCTCCTGCTGGAATGGCGCCAGGGGTAGGA
>WNFK01210387.1_pt2 | contig 17906 bp, 19 predicted proteins | sample 5400281 | NCBI WGS metagenome assembly WNFK01 (sample SAMN13153350, study PRJNA577476) | soil metagenome | isolation source: 20 cm soil on Douglas fir-dominated hillslope | place: USA:California | collected 2013-09-17 | reverse complement strand
GATCCTGGGCGCGGGCGATCTCATCAAACCGGCGGCGCCGAACCTCGCCTCCCTCGGACCGGCCTTCCTCTTCTTTGCCTCCTGGTATATCCTCGGCGCCATCGCCTTCTGGTTCATCGGCTTCGAGACGAAGGGCCGCTCCTTCGAGGAGATTGACCGCGCGCTCGCCACGCCGTCGGCCGCCAAGGTGCGGGGGGTGTAGGCGGCTGTCGGGTGGTGGTCGCGCCGATCAGGGACCGGCGGAGGTCAAAGGGCGTCGGGCCGCCGATCGCCGCCGATGTGAGCACCTGGCGTCGATGGCCCGGTCCTGACGGACGAGGACATGCTGCCCAAAGGACAGGAGAGGGCGCGATGATCCGACTCACGCGGATTGGTCACGTGGCGCTGCGGGTGGCCGACGTCGAACGCTCGCGAACGTTCTACGCCACGCTGCTCGGGTTCGAGGTCGTGGAGGAGGACCCCGACCACGGGGGCGTGTTCATGGCGCTCGAGGGGTTGAGCCACACCCTCGACCTCTTCCCGGTCGAGGATCCTCGGGCGGCCCCGGCGCCGACACCCGGGGCGGTGGGTGTCCGACATGTCGCGTTCCTGGTCGACAGCGAGCAGGCGCTCAAGGACGCCTACGTGACGCTGCAGGCGAACGGCGTGCCGATCGTCCGAGCGGTGGACCACGTGAGTCAGAAGAGCGTCTACTTCCACGACCCGGACGGCAACCTGCTCGAGATCTACTACGAGCTGCCCCACGCTCGCGAGCTGTTCCGCCAGGGTCGGGGCGATCGGGACGCTCCGCTGGTCTTTGAACCCTAGGCGGCGGCCCGTCGTGCAGCAGGCACCCGGCTACGGCTCCGACCTCGTCGTCGACCTGCTGCGCGCCGTTGGCATCGAATACGTCGCCCTCAACCCGGGCGCGACCTACCGGGGGCTACACGACTCGCTCGTCAACTACGGCGGCAATCGGGCGCCCGAGCTCGTCCTGACCACGCACGAGGAGATCGCCGTGGCTCTGGCCCACGGCTACGCCAAGGCCCGGGGCGCGCCGATGGCGGCGGTCGTGCACGACATCGTCGGCCTGCAGCACGCGAGCATGGCGATCTTCAACGCGTTTTGCGACCGGGCCCCGGTCCTGGTGCTCGGCGCCACCGGGCCCATGGACGCCACGCGCCGCCGGCCGTGGATCGACTGGATCCACACCGCGCTCGTGCAGGGCACGCAGGTGCGCGACTACGTCAAGCTCGACGACCAACCGGCCAGCATCGCCGCCCTGCCGGAGGCGTTCCTGCGCGCGTGGCGCGTCGCCCGCACGGAGCCCATGGGTCCCGTCTATCTGTGTCTCGACGCCGGCCTGCAGGAGCAGGCGCTCGAGCGTCCGGTCGCGCTGCCCGACGCTGCGCGCTTCCAGCCGTCGGCGGCGCCCCATGCCGACCCGCGTGCGCTCGACGAGGCCGCCGGACGCCTGGCCGGGGCCCGCTCCCCGGTGATCGTCGTGGAGTCGCTGGGCCGCCGGCCCGAGGCAACAGGACCGCTCTGTCGCCTCGCCGAGCTGCTCGCCGCGCCGCTCATCGATCTTGCCGGCGAGTCCCAGGGGCGCCCGAGCGTCCCCGCCGATCACCCGCTCGACCTGACCGATGCGCGGGACGAGGCCATCCGCGATGCCGACGTCCTGCTGGCGCTCGACGTGTCGAGCTTCCTCAGCGTGCTCGGCGAGACGGATCGGACCACGCGGGAGGTGCGCCTCCTCAACGAGCGCGCCCTGGTCATCGCGATCTCGCTGGACGACTACGCGTTCCGGAGTTGGGCCCATACGTTCCAATCCCTGGCTGCGGTGGACCTGCCGATCGCGGCCGACGCCGGTCTCGTGCTGCCCGCGCTGGTAGCGGCCGTCGAGGATCGCCTCAAGCGGGATCGGGCCGCGGCCGACCGGTCGGCTCGCGCCGAGCGGATCGGCGCGCGTCACGCTACCCTCCGCGCCGAGGCGCGGAACGTGGTGAGCCTCGAGCGCTCCGCGCGGCCGCTGGCGCCCTCGGTCCTCGCCGCGGAGGTGTGGGAGGTCATCAAAGGCGAAGAGTGGGTGCTGGCCAACGGCACGGGCAAGGGCTGGGCCCGCCGGCTCTGGGACTGGCGGCCCGAGCGCAGCTACGGTGGTAGCGGCGGCGCCGGCCTCGGCTATGGCCTGCCCGCCGCCCTGGGCGTCGCACTCGCGCATCGGGGATCGGGCAAGGTCTGCGTCAACCTCCAGGCCGACGGCGACCTCCTCTACGTGGTGAGTGCGCTCTACACCGCCGCCCACCACCGCCTGCCGCTGCTGACCGTGATGTTCAACAATCGGACCTATGGCAACGACGAAGCACACCAGGAGGCGGTCGCGAAGGCGCGGGGGCGGCCGGTCGAGCAGAAGGTCGTGGGCATCCGGATCGACGATCCGGCGCCGGACTTCGCCCGGATCGCCCAGGGCTTCGGGGTCTGGGCCGAGGGTCCGATCGACACCGCGGACGCCGTCGGGCCTGCCCTGCGGCGCGCCCTGCACGTCGTCAAGCATGAGGGCCGGCCGGCTGTGGTGGACGTGATCACGCGGCCCTGAAGGAGGCACCGATGGCCCGAGCGGGGTACCGCATCTTCGACGCCGACACGCACATCATCGAGCCGGTCGAGCCTATCGAGGAGTACCTCGTGGCGAGCGACCGGGCGAAGCTCGCGGCGCTTGGCTCACTGGTCCAGCGCGCCCCGGCCAAGGCGGGCATGTCGCGCTACCGCATCGGCAGGCGGCCGGCGCTGAACCGGCGGCTCGGCTCGCGCGAGCGCGTCGAACCCCCGTCTGCGGAGGCCCCGCCGTTCCCGAGCGAGCGCGTCAGCGTCGATGCGCACGCCCGCGTAAAGGACATGGACCTCGAGGGCATCGACGTCGACATGATCCTCCCGTCGGGTGGTGTGCCGGCGTTCTGTGGCCTGGACGACGTCGCGCTGGAGCAGGCGATGTACCGCGCGTACCATCGGTTCCTCGCCGACTACTGTGCCCCGTATCCGGACCGCCTGACGGGCGTGCTGCTGGTGTCGGCCCGCGACCCCGCGGCGTCGGTCGCCGAGATCCACCGCTGCGGGGACGAGGACTGGCCGGTCGGCGTCCTCCCGATCTGCCCGCCCGCCATGACGCTCGACGATCCGGACTGGGAGCCGATCTGGGCGGCCACGCAGGCGCACGACCTCACGGTGGTGATCCACTCCTTCACGATGACGGTCCCGTACCCGCCCGGCATCTGGGACACCTGGGACAACGTGTTCCTGCAGCGCGCGGCCGGCCATGTGTGGAATGCGCAGCGCAACATGGCGGCGCTCATCGGCGCCGGTGTGCTCGATCGCCATCCCCGGCTACGCCTGACCTCTCTGGAATGCGGCCACGGCTGGCTGGCGTCCTGGGCAGCGCGGCTGGACGAGCTCGCCGAGATGTCCCGCCACGCCCTGCCGCCGCTGGCGCGCAAGCCCAGCGAGTACGTCCGCGGGCCCCGGTACTTCCAGAGCATCCAGCTTCACGAGGGCGAGCAGTCGCTGCGCCACGCCATCGAGGCGCTCGGCGAGGACACCCTGATGTTCGCCACGGACTACCCGCACTCGGAGAGCTGGTTTCCGAAGTCGGTCGAGGTGGTGCTCGGCTGGCGTTCGATCTCCGAGACGGCGCGGCGCAAGCTGCTCTGGGACAACGCCGCGAGCTGCTACCGCCGGCTCAATGCGCGGCGCCCGTCGTCCATTCCAGATCCGCTTCGAACCTCCGGCTAAGCTCGGACTTCCCGGATCCTTGCCTCCTCGAGGGGCACAGGCCCACCGACCCGCGAGAGATCCGACCAGCTCCGTTCGTAAACCAGGGTCTGCAACAAGACGGCCGAGAGTATCCTGGCGCTGAGCGCTATGCCTTATCGCCACGAGAGTCGAGGATGAGGGACACCGGCCTCGTCGGTATCGGTATCGTCTTGGGCTGGCTGGGGAGCAAGACCTGGAGCGACCCGGAATGCCGCCTGGGCCTTGTCGTCTTCCTGATCGCCACGGCGGTCATGACCCTGGTATTTGCCCTAGCGGTTGTAGGCCACGGGAGACGACCGCATGATCCCAACCGCAATGAAGATGAGGATCGAGATTAGACTCCATGCATGCATTTGCGGCAGCCGGCGCTGGGTTTCTCGTCGCGGTATTGTGGTTCGACTTGATGTTCGACGTGCAGGTCCGCAAGGACGTCGGAAGCAAGTTGCCACCCGAAGTCCTGGCCTCGATCTCGGCATATTATCGGCGCGTCACCACCGACGCGTATCCCATGAACCGGCTCGTCGCGCTACCCCGGCGCCCGCTCGTAAACTCTGCCACTTCCGGCGCGTTCTGTCCCGACCACCCCGCGCATTTGGTTCTGGGCTGGCGTCCCGGCGGCTAGCTTCCGGCGTCGCCTTTCAGCCGGTCGAGGAGGAAGCGGTGGACCCGCTTCTTCATCTCGTCCGGCATCGGGCCGCGGCCGGCCTTGCCGGTCAGCTCGCGCGTCTTCCGGTACGTGTTGAGATAGGCGCGGCAGGGCGCGCAATCGCCCAGGTGCCGCTCGAGCTCCTGGGCCAGATCCTCCGAGAGAGTCTCCTCGAGATAGTCTCCGAGGACGTCGATGGCCTCCTTGCAGGTCATGTGGACACGGATCCTTTCTTCACCGTGAGGTCACGCGCAGGGCGTGTCCATCCGGGTCACGCGCCAGGAATCCCGCGCTGAATCCCAGCGCGCGGTCGGGCAGCGACACCACGTCGGGCGAGACGAAGTCGGCGCGCCCGGCGCGTAGCCGGGAGGCCGTCGCGGCCGGATCTCCGGGCACCACCGTAGTATGCCAGTGCACCAGGTCATTGGCCGTCGCATCCTGCGGCGCGGGCCGGCCGGTCCGTGGAGTCAGGTACTCGAGCAGCTCGACGCCGGGCCCGGTGTCGGCCCGCAACGTCGTGATACGCAGCCGGGCCCCGAACACCTGGTTGAGCCGCTCCTGCTCCGATCCCCAGTTCTCGCTCTCCCCGGCCACCCGCAGCCCGAGCGTGTCCCGGTAGAAGCGGAGACTGCGGTCCGTGTCGGTCACTACGATCGCGGTGTGATCGATGCCGAGGAAGATGCGGTCGCTCGGCCGGTGCCAGCGCGCGTCGCCCTTACCGGACGGGAACTCGAGGATCTCGAGCGGGTGCCCGTCCGGATCCCTGAAGTAGAAGGCGACGATCCCGCCCGCCTTCGGGTTCCAGTCCGGCAGCCGCTGCGGCCCGGTCGAGACGTGCTGCACCTTGTGGCGGCGCAGCCAGAGGTACGCCTGCTCGATGTCGTTGGTGATGATCGCGACGTGCTGGAACCAGGCGTCGTTCGAGCGGGAGTCGGCCGGAGCGGCACGCCCGCGCGGGGTCAGGTACTCGGTCAGCTCGATATGCTCGGCTCCGAGCTGCATCGTCACCACCCGCGCCCGTAACCCGAAGACTCCGGTCAGGCGCTCGTAGGCGGGACCCGACACCTCCACGTCCGAGATCTTCTCGAAGCCCAGCACCCCCGCGTAAAACGCCATCGACCGATCCATGTCCGACACGGTGAGACCGATCGCCCCAACCGTGGCGATGCGACCCGCGGCCGGGTTCACGGATGCCGCCGCGAGAGGTGACGCGGTGGGCGGCTGGGCCAGCACCGCGGGCGCGGCGAGGACGCTTAGGGCCACCAGCCACACCGAGGCGATCACCGCGGTCGAGCGGGCGCCCGGCGCCGATACCTCGGCGAGAGGCCGCTCCGCGTAGCCGCAACGGAAGATGCAGCGAGCCCCGGGGTGGTGGTAGAGCTTCGCGCAAACCGCTGCCCGCCCGCGCGCGGCGGCCAGGTACACGTCGCCCGCCAGGAACATGCCGATCAACGGCCCCGTGAAGTAGACCCAGAGGGCGGTGAAGGTCCCCGCCGGCACCGCCGAGGCCAGGGTTCGCGCCGGGTTCATGCTCATGCCGGATAGCGGCGCCTCGATCGTGATGAAGGTCGCCACGAGGGCCCCCGCGCAGAGACCGGTGAACGCCTGCTGGCGGCTGTTGGACACGATGAGCACGACCAGCATGAGCATGAACGCGATCGCGATCTCCGCCCCGAAGGCCAGCAGGGGCCCCGCCGGTCCCGGGATGGTCGCGGCGTAGTGGACGGCCGGATCGGCGACCCGGCCTCCGAGCCAGGCCCGCGCGGCCAACACCCCGGTGAGCCCCCCCAGAAACTGGGCGACCACGTAGAAGGTCGCGTCCCAGCCGGCGATCTTGCCCATACGCCAGAAGGCGAGCGTGACCACCGGGTTCAGGTGGGCGCCGGAGCGCCGGCCCCATGGCGAGTAGATCAGGGCCACCGCCGTCAGCCCCATCGCCAGCCCCATCAGGAGGCGTCTCAGTATCTCCGGCTCGACCGACCGCCCGACCCGTGACTCGGGGTGGTAGAGGAGGACGGTGAACGCGCACGCGGACAGCATGAAGAGCCCGAGTCCTGCCGCTTCCATCAGGTATTCCGGCCAGTGTCCGCGGAGGGCCTGCCGCATATCGAGGTACATGGGGCTTAGACGCAGGGAGCCGCGGCCGAGGTTCGGCCAGATGGGGTTTCGGCTGCCCCCGACCGGCCAGGGGTGGTCACGCCGAAACCGGGTGCAGGGTCGGCTCTCGCATCGGCATTGGCTGGGTCCGGCGCCGCGTGGCCAGCACGCGCTCCGGGTCCCCCAGATCGTTCCAATGCACACCTCGCACCGGCAGGACGGCGAGGCGGTCGGGCCGCGCGGCCAGGACCTGCCGGGAGAAATCCACCGACGGCAGGCCGCAGTAGAGCCGCTCCAGCGCCGCGAACTCGCCGACCGTGCCCAGGGCGGGGCCGATTCCGGCAAAGGAGCGGTAGAGGTCCGGCACCGAGAGCCGGACGAGGGCGAGCAGGGTCGAGACGCGCCCGACCATGACGAAGCTGTTCCAGAGCCAGCCCTGAGCGCGAAATCGCTCCGCGTGGGCGGCCTCCGGCTTCTCCCAGAAGCGCCGGACTTCCCGCAGGCCCGACCCATCGGCGCCCGCCACGGGGTCACCGGGCTCGATCCAGCCGTACCCGGGCTCCGCACGGTCCGGCGCGATCCCGAGCAGGGTCACGAGATCGGGTCGGCACGCGCAGCCGTCGAACGCCTGCTCCACCTGCCCCATGAACGCGGCGTCGTCGGAAACGAAGTGATCCGATGGCAGGAACGCCACCGAGTCTCCCGCCGCCTGTCTCCCGGCGAGCACAAGCAGCGCGTAGAGGATCCCGGGCGCGGTGCCCCGGTTCTCGGGCTGGGGGGCCACCGCGCGCACGCGGAGGTCGGCGAGCAGCGGCGTGTAGAATCGTTCGTGGGCCCGGTTGACCACCACCAGGGTGCGATGCGCGGGCGCAACCAGCGCGGCCCGCCGACGCGTCTCGGCGAGCAGGGCGTCGGGACCCACCAGGGCGCAGAATTGCTTGGGCCGGTCGTCACCCGTGAGACCGCGCGTCAACGCGCGCAGCCGTACGCCGTCGCCGCCCGCCAGGATCACCGACCAGTGCCGGCTCATGAGCGACTCCTCGGCCGCGGCCTTCCCTCAGCCGTCCGGCTCACCTTCCGCGGCGCCTCGTCGGACCGCGGCCCCTCTCCGAGCTGATCGAGCACTTTGGCGATGAGCGCGGTCCACCCGGTCTGATGACTGGCGCCCACCCCCGCTCCGGTGTCGCCGTGGAAGTACTCGTGGAAGGGGATCAGATCCCGCCAGTGCGGGTCGGTCTGGAACTTCTCGGTCGTGCCAAGCACCGGCCGGCGGCCGGCCGGATCGCGCAGGAAGATGCGGGTCAGCCGCCGCTCCAGCTCGATGCTCGTATCCCGCAGCGACATGAGCTGGTCCGAGCCGGTCGGGCATGGAACCTTGACGGCATCGCCGTGGAAGTGGTGCAGCTTCTGCAACGCCTCGATCAGCAGGATGTTCACCGGGAACCAGATGGGCCCCCGCCAGTTCGAGTTGCCGCCGAAGAGCCCGGTGCTCGACTCGCCCGGCTCGTAGGCGACTCGATACTCGGTGCCCATCACCTGCTCCACGAAGGGGTGGTCGTGATGGTACCGCGACAGCGCGCGGATGCCGTAGGGCGAGAGGAACTCGCTCTCGTCGAGCATCACGTGCAGCACCTTCGGGAGCTGCTCGGCGGTGACGATGGACAGCAGGCGCCGGATGCCCCGTCCGGGCTCCTCGATCTCCTGGACGTGGTCGCGGAAGTCGGGATGGTGGTCGATGAACCACTGCATCCGCCGCTTGAAGCCGGGCAGGCGGTCCACGATCTCGGGCTCCAGCGTCTCGGTCGCGTAGAGCGGGATCAGCCCGACCATGGAGCGGACCTTCATCCGGCGCGTCGGGCCGCCCGGCACGTGCAGCACGTCGTAGAAGAAGCCGTCCGCCTCGTCCCAGAGGGACGTGTCCGACTCGCCCCGGTGGTCCATCGCGTGAGCGATGTAGACGAAGTGCTCGAAGAACTTGCTCGCCACGTCCTCGTAGGCGGAGTTCTCGCTCGCCAGCTCGAGCGCGATCGCGAGCATGTTCAGGCAGTACATCCCCATCCAGCTCGTGCCGTCGGACTGGTCGATGTGCCCGCCGGTCGGCAGCGGCGCCGAGCGGTCGAACACCCCGATGTTGTCGAGGCCGAGGAAGCCGCCCTGGAAGACGTTCATCCCCTCCGCGTCCTTGCGGTTCACCCACCACGTGAAGTTCAGCAGGAGCTTCTGGAACACGCGCTCGAGGAAACGACGGTCCGCGGTGCCGCGCACCCGCTTCTCGATCTTGTAGACGCGCCACGCGGCCCACGCGTGCACCGGCGGGTTCACGTCGCCGAGCGCCCACTCGTAGGCCGGGATCTGGCCGTTCGGGTGCATGTACCACTCGCGCAGGAACAGGATGAGCTGCTCCTTGGCGAAGTCCGGATCGACCAGGGCCAGCGGGACGCAGTGGAACGCCAGGTCCCAGGCCGCGTACCACGGATACTCCCACTTGTCCGGCATCGAGATGATGTCCTCGTTGTAGAGGTGCGCCCATTCATGGTTGCGGCCCTCGAGCCGCTCCGCGGGGGGCGTCGGGAAGGCGGGGTCGCCCGCGAGCCAGTTCCGGACGTGATAGTGGTAGAACTGCTTGCTCCAGAGCAGGCCCGCGAACGCCTGCCGCATCACGCCGCGCCCGTCCGCGTCGAGGGACGCGGGAATGACGGTGCCGTAGAACTCGTCCGCCTCGCGGACCCGCTGGGCGAAGAGCGCCTCGAACTCCCCGGCGAGGCACCGGCCGTGGGGCGGCGTGTTGCTGAGCCGGAGCTTGACCGAGGCGGTCTCCCCCGGTTGCAGCACCAGCCGGTAGTGGGCCGCCGCCTTGGTGCCCTCGCGCGCGGGATTCACGGCATCGGGCCGCCCCTCGACCACGCAGTCGTTGATACCGTCCTTGACGTAGCGGCCCGGATTGGCGACTTGGTAGAGCTTCCCGAAGTTCGTCTCGTTCTCGGTGAAGAGCAGCTCCGGCGCGCCGTCGCAGGCGAGCCAGCGCAGGCCGAGCGAATCGTGCTCCGCCTCGATCACGGCGGCGCCCGAGGCGGCCAGGCGGGGCTTCGGGCTCCCGGTCTCCCACGACCACGTGTTCCGGAACCAGAGCGTGGGCAGCAGGTGGCACTCGGCCGCCTCCGGCCCGCGGTTGGTCACGCTGACCCGGATCAGGACGTCGTCGATCTCGGCCTTGGCGTACTCGACGACCACCTCGAAGTAGCGGTCCTCGTCGAAGACGCCGGTGTCCACCAGCTCGAACTCGGGCGCGCCGCGGCCCCGCCGGCGGTTCTCCTCCACGAGGCGCCCGTAGGGGAACGCGGCCTGCGGGTACTTGTAGAGGTACTTCATGTACGAGTGGGTCGGCGTGGAGTCGAGGTAGAAGTAGTACTCCTTGACGTCCTCGCCGTGGTTGCCCTCGTTGCCGGTGAGCCCGAACAGCCGCTCCTTCAGGATCGGGTCGCGGCCGTTCCAGAGCGCGAGCGCGAAGCAGAGCCGCTGGTGGTTGTCCGAGATGCCGGCCAGCCCGTCCTCGCCCCAGCGATAGGCCCGGGAGCGGGCGTGATCGTGGGGGAAGGAGTCCCAGGCGGTGCCGTGGGCGCTGTAGTCCTCGCGTACCGTGCCCCACTGGCGCTCGCTGAGATAGGGCCCCCAGCGCTTCCAGTGGGCCGAGCGATCACCTGCCGCGTGAAGCCGCTGCTCTTCCGCCGTCCGGCGTGTGGTGTTCATGATGGCGGGTTCGACGACCTACTCGGCGCGGCCGGTGATCAGGCGGTCGAGCGAGATGGCACCCCCGCCGCGCGTCACGAGAAAGAGGAGGATCGAGCCCCAGACGAGGTGCTCGGACCAGGCCTGCGGATAGACGAAGAGCTGGATGGTCATGATCATCCCGATCAGGGGGAGCGCGGCGAGCCGGGTGCCGAGCCCGAACAGCAGGAGCACCGAGCAGCCGACTTCGAAGCTCGCGGCCATCGCGGCGGCCAGGTGCGGGGCGACCACCGGCACCTTGTACTCGTCCGCGAACAGCGCCACCGTCGACTCCCAGCTCGTGATCTTGGTCAGGCCCGCCCGCAGGAAAACGCCCGCGATGGCGAGCCGGAAGAGGAGCTGATGGATCGAGAGCGGGAATCGGCCGACCCGCGCGATCAGATCGGCGAGACGGAAGCGAAGGCCCACGGAACCTACCTGAGTGCTCACCGCCGAATGGTTCATCGGTCACTCTCCTCGATCAGGGATGCCTGCACGGGGACTTGGATGCGGGGAGGGCCGGCGCCGGTTCGCCGGGCGCGCGAGCCGCTCAGACCGCGCGAGCGATGCCGGCCAGCAGGCCTTCCGCGAAGAGTGCGGCGAGGGCGGCGGCCAGATCGAACCCCTCGTCCACCGACCGCGCCCGGCCGACCGCCTCCGCAAGGCGACGGCTCTCCGCGAGAGCGTGGCGGAACGCGAAGGCTCCGGGGTCGAGGCCGCGGAAGACCACGTCGTCGCCCACCCGCCGCACCTCGAGCCGGACTCCGCCCGCCCTCAGATCGACCGTCACGTCGGGATCGGCGTCCGGCTGGTTCGCCCGCCAGATCCGATCGATCGGCCAGGGCGAAGCCACCAAGGAGAGCGAGGGGTCGAGGCAGAAGACCTCCCCGCCGCTGACCGTGGAGACCTGAGGCCGAAGCACCGCGGGCTCGATCGGCACGTGGTCAGGCGCATGCAGCGCGCGGTTCATCGCCCACTCGAGCCGGGCCACGTCCGCCAGATACGGCAACCCCTCGCACGCAGTGAACTCGGCGAGAAACGCGGGAAACGTCGCGCCGTACTCGAAGAGACACGGACCCGCCGGAGGATCCTGCCGGATGTACTGGTCGGCCGCGTAGGCGAAGAACCGCTCGTCCACCAGCCGGCACACCACCGGAAAGGTCGCCTGGAGCGCCGCGGTCAGCGTGGTGAACACGTGGTGGCGGTAGATCCCGAGCCGCGCCTGGGCCGTGAGCCCGTCCTCCACCACCGCGGCCGCCGCTGCGTCATCGCCGCGGCCGAGCAGCGCCCGCCGGACGTCCCGCTGGAGCTCACGCAGCGAGGCCACGGACCCCTCCCGCCGCTCCCAGGCGTTCCAGGATCCGCTCGGCCGTCCGCGCCTCTTCCAGCAGGACGTCGAGCGCCGGGATGTCGGTGTCCCACTCGATCAGGGTGGGCACGGGTCCGAACCGGGCGACCGCCCGCTCGTAGAGATCCCAGACCGGACCCGCCACCCGCGACCCATGGTCGTCGATCAGGATGGTGTGGCCGTCGGCGTCGTTCCGGGTATGGCCGGCCAAATGGATCTCGCCGATCGCCTCCGGCGGAAGCGCGGCCAGATATGCCTCGGGATCGTCACCGAGATTCGCGCACGAGACGAAGACGTTGTTGACGTCGCACAGCAGGCCGCAGCCGGTCCGCCGCGACAACTCGCCCAGGAACTCGGGCTCCGGGATCGACGAGTGCCGGAAGCGCAGATAGCTCGACGGGTTCTCGACGAGGAGCGGGCGCCCGAACGCCTCCTGGACCTGGCTCACGTGGGCCGCGACCAGGGCCAGGCTCTCCTCCGTGTACGGCAGCGGCAGCAGGTGGTTGAAGTAGACGCCGCCCGCGACGCTCCAGGAGAGATGCTCGGAGACCCGCGCCGGCTCGATCCGGCGCGCCAGCTCGGCAACGCGGGCCAGGTGCCGGCGATCGAGGCCCTCCACGCTGCCCAGCGAAAGCCCCACCCCATGAAGCGACAGCGGGTGGCTCTCGCGGATGACTCCGAGGGCCCGCGCCGCCGGGCCCCCGCCCAGGTAGTTTTCGGTGTGGACCTCGAGCCACCCGATGCGCGGGCGACCCGCCATGATCTCGGCGACGTGCGGCGCCCGCAGGCCGATGCCAACCTGGCCCGGGGTCACCGCCACGCCGCCCGAGATCATCGGCGGCCTACTTCTTCGCCATCAGGCTGCCGTCCACGACCCGGTCGCAGGTCCCCTTCGGCACGTAGATCCAGGCGTCGCCCTGCTTGTCGCGCCGCGAGGTCCCGGCACACGACGAGCTGGCGGTCTGGCAGTCATTCTTCCCGGCCCTCGCGATGCCGAAGCACTTCTCGTGCTCGAACTTCGGTGAGGGGGCGGGGGTCTGGGCGCCGGCCAGCAACGGCAGCGAGAACGCGGCGACCATGGCGGACGTGATCATGAGCTGGGTCTTGTTCATCTCGATCTCTCCTTTGGCTGATGTCGTTGACTCCCGAGGGCCCGCGGGCTACGATCCGCGAGCACGCCCCTAGGACACGGCGACTCCGGGCCGCGGTTCGCGAATCCCGCGGCGGCCTGGGCGTGTCCAACCGCGTACTGTCACCTTCAAGGAGGCCCCGATGCCCGACGACTTCGAATACGTCTCCCAGTCCCGGCTCGAGTACCGGCACGGCTACCGCCACGCGTATCTCGGGGAGGTGCCCGCCCCGGTGGTCTACGGCGTGCAGGGCAAGCTGCGCGAGTACTACGGGGTCGCGGAGGGCCCGCCGGTCGCCTCGACCCTCGACCACATCGTCGCGGCCGTCGCCGGCTGAATGTACGGCACTCTTCGCGGCGCCCTGGCAGGGCGCAAGATCGCGTTCGACCGTGACCGCTACACCGCGACCGTCGAGGGCCGCATCGTCGGCGTGGGCAAGACCATCCGGATCAAGTCCATCCACATGCACTACGAGCTCGCGGTGCCCGCGGAAAGCCGCGAGGCGACCGAGCGCGCCCTCATCGCGCATCCGCAGGGCTGTCCCGCGCACCAGAGCGTGCAGGGCGCCATCGACGTCACCTGGGACGCCCAGGTCCGGGTCGGAGAGGAGACGGTGACCTACCGGAGCCAGACCGAGTAGCGAGCGCGGACCCGGCGCCGGGGGGCACGCGATCGGCGCGCTCAGCGGGAGAGGAAGAAGGTCTCATCACGTCCTCCGTCCGATGCTCCCCGGTCCGGTCGCGATTCGCGCACGGCCGGGAACCGCCGGGCTCCCGGCCCGCGTCCGAACGTAGCATGCTGGTCGCCATCGCTCTCGTCGCATTCGTGAGCCTGGGCCTGCCCGACGGGGTCCTGGGCGTGGCGTGGCCCTCGATCCGACGGAGCTTCGGCCTGCCTCCGAGCCAGCTCGGCGCCCTGCTCGCCTCCGCCATGGTGGGCTATCTGGCCTCGAGCTTCAGCAGTGGCGCCCTCGTCTCGCGGCTCGGCGTCGGGCGGGTCCTCTTCTGGAGCAGCGTTCTGATGGTCGCGAACTCGCTGGCCTACGCCCTCGCGCCCGCCTGGAGCGTCATGGTCGGAGCGGGCCTCCTGGCCGGCCTCGGGGCCGGAGCGATCGACGCGGGCATCAACGCGTTCGCGGCCGCGCGCTTCTCGCCGCGCCTGGTGAGCTGGCTTCACGCCTGCTACGGCGTCGGCGCAATGCTCGGCCCGCTCCTCATGACCGCGGTCGTGACCTCGAGCCTCGGATGGCGCTGGGGCTACGCGATCATCGGCCTCGTCCTCGCCGCGATGGCGGTGAGCTTCCTGGTCACGATCCGTCTCTGGACGATTGCGCGCCCGGAGCACGATGGGCGGAAAGAGCCGCCCGCGCTGCCGGCCGGGCTCGTCGAGACGCTGGGGCGGCCGCGCGTCTGGCTCAACGTCGCCCTGTTCTTCGTCTACACGGGCCTCGAGGTCACCGCCGGCCAGTGGACCTACAGCCTCTTCACCGAAGCGCGCGGGCTCACCGCCGGAGCCGCCGGGGTCTGGGTCGCGATCTACTGGGCCGGCCTCACCGCGGGGCGCGTGGTCTCCGGAGCTCTCGCGAGTCGGCTGGCCGCCGACACGCTCCTTCGCATCGGCACGCTCGGCGCCCTCGCCGGCACCCTGCTGGTCTGGTGGGATCCCGGCATGGGCGCGGGCCTCCTGGGGCTGGCGGTGCTGGGCTTCGCGCTGGCTCCGATCTTTCCGACGCTGATCGCGGAGACGCCGGCCCACCTCGGACCGTCGCACGCCACCTCCGCCATCGGCTTCCAGGTGGCCGGCGCCTATCTTGGCACCGCGGCGATCCCGGGCCTCACCGGCCTGCTCGCGACGCGCGCTGGACTCGGGCTCATCGGACCCTGCCTCGTGGTCACCGCGGGGATGCTGCTCGTGCTGCAGGAGATCGCCCGCCGCCGTCGCCCGGCTTGATGGCGTTCGCGCCCCCGCGAACCGTCGCCCGCGTCGCCCGTGTCCAATCCCCAGCGCCAGAACGGCGCACAACTCGAACGTCAAAGGAGGTCTTCATGATGCAGCGTGTTCGCACGGGTCGGATGCTCCAGATGGTCCTCGTGGCCGGCCTCGCGGTGGCCGTGCTCGGCGCCGGCTCGATCGCCGCGGCCGACGAGATGACCAGGCCGTTCACCGGGAAAGCCGTCAACGGCGGCACGGTGACGCTCTCCAAGCAGGGCGACAAGACGACGCTGAGCCTGTCCGGCGACTTCCAGGTGCCGGGCTCGCCGGATCCGCACTGGCAGCTCGTGGACTCCAAGGGCACCGTCTACCTGCTGGATCGGCTCAAGCTCAAGGACGACAAGATCAATACGCGGATCATCGTCCCCGCCTTCGTCCCCGACATCGCCAAGGTCCAGATGTACTGCGCGTGGGCCGAGGTCGTGCTCGGCGAGGCCCCCTTCAACCAGCCCATCGTGGCCAACAACAAGTAACCTCACCGGGGTCAGGTCTTGCATTACGACATGTGCCGTACTGCAAGATCTGACCCCGCCGGCGACCCAAAAGGAGAGACGTGATGACGTGGCTCAAGACGGTGACGGCGGGGCTCCTGATCGCGGCGACGGCGGGAGCCGCGCACGCCCAGGTGGCGACGAAGAAGCAGCTCACGATCGAGGGCGCCCGGCAGATCATCGCGGCGGCGGCGGCCGAAGCCGGGAAGAACCGCGCGGGCGGCGTGATCGCGGTGGTGGATGCAAGGCCCGCACCGCCGCGATCTTCAAGCGGCCCACGAAGGCCTTCGAGGACATCATCAAGAACGGCCGCACCGCGATGGTGGCCCTCAACGACTTCACCCCGCTGCAGGGCGGCGTGCCCATCATGCTGGACGGCGAGGTCGTCGGCGCGATCGGAGTCAGCGGCGCGACGAGCGCGCAGCAGGACGAGGAGATCGCCCTGGTGGGGGCATCCGCGGTCAAGCGCTTCGGCGCCCGAGGCGCCGCCGCGCCGGTCACCCAGTTCGACGCGCAGAAGGTGGCCGCCGCGTTCAGCAAGGGCGTGCCGCTGCTCGAGGTGGACGGCTACAAGATCCACGCGAGCCGCCGCGAAGGACCCGGCCTGGCCGAGGTGCACGACTGGGAGACCGACGTGCTGTACGTGCTGGAGGGCTCCGCCACCGTCGTCACCGGCGGCACCGTGGTCGACCCGAAGGTCGTCGAGCCGGGGCAGGTCCGCGGGCCCATGATCCAGGGGGGCGAGAGCCGCCGCGTCGGAAAGGGCGACGTCATGGTCATCCCCGCGGGGACGCCGCACTGGTTCCAGGACGTGCAGGGCCCCATGACCTACTTCGTGGTCAAGCCCGTGGCCAGGAACTGAGGCGATCATGCCCACGCTGCGGCGAATCCTGGCTCTGACCCTCCTGGGGCTCCTCGGCGCGGGGACCGGCGCGGCGGCCGGCCCCCGCGCACTGGGCGGCATCGACGAGCGGCCCGACGCGGTGATCGACCTCGCCACGCGCGAGGGGGTCGCCCTCGTCCAGGGCCAGTGGCGCTACGCCGACGCGCGCATCGTCGAGACCGACTTCCGGGCGCCGGGCCCGGACCTGCGACCGTCGGGCGCGCCGGTGAAGACCCACGACTACACCCCGCACGCGGGCGCCGCCGACTTCGACGACTCGGCGTGGGACGCCATCGCTCCCGAGAGCCTCGAGGCCCGGCGGGGCACCGGCCGGCTCTCCTTCAACTGGTACCGTGTGCGCGTGACCATTCCGTCTCGCGTCGGGCGGCTCGACCCCACCGGCAGCACGGTGGTCCTCGAGATCGTGGTGGACGACTACGCGGAGGTCTGGGTGGATGGCCACCTGGCGCGGCGACTCGGCCAGACCGGCGGCTCGCTCATCGCGGGCTTCAACGCGCCGAACCGGGTCGTGCTCACTCGCGACGCGCGACCGGGGCTGCAGATCCAGATCGCGGTGTTCGGCGCCAACGGTCCGCTCTCGGACCCGCCCGCCAACTTCATCTGGGTGCGCTCGGCCACGCTCGATTTCCACAAGCCGGCGGCCCCCGCGATCGTGCCCGGCGTCCAGGTCACGCGGCTCGATCCGGGGCTCGACGCCATCGTGCCGCCCGACCTGACGATCGAGAAGCTGGCCGACGGCTTCCAGTTCCTGGAGGGGCCGGTCTGGGTGCGGGAGGGCGGCCACCTCCTCTTCAGCGACCCGAACGCCAATACGATCTACGCCTACACGCCGGAGGGGCGGCTCTCCGTCTTCCGCGCCAAGAGCGGCTACCGTGGCGCGGACATCGGCGAGTACGGCCAGCCCGACGAGCACGGACGCCATCGCGTGAGCCGGCTGGCGGGCGACGGGACGCTCACCGTGCTCGCCGACCGCTTCCAGGGCAAGCGTCTCAACAGCCCCAACGATCTCGTCTACAAGTCCGACGGCGCGCTCTACTTCACGGACCCGCCGTTCGGTCTGCCGCGCTTCCACGAGGATCCGCGCCGCGAGCTCCCCTACACCGGCGTGTTCCGCTGGGCCGACGGCCGCGTCCGCCTGCTGACCACCGATCTCACCGGGCCCAACGGCATCGCGTTCTCGCCCGACGAGCGCTACCTGTACGTGACAAACTGGGACGTGACGAGGAAGGTCGTGATGCGCTACGAGCTGACCACGGACGGCGGGCTCGCAAACGGGCGTGTGTTCTTCGACATGACCGGCGCCCCCGGCGAGGAGGCCCTCGACGGCCTCAAGGTCGACCAGCGCGGCAACCTCTACGTCTCCGGGCCGGGCGGGCTCTGGATCCTCTCGCCGGAGGCCCGCCATCTCGGCACCATCCGGATGCCGGAGCTGCCCGCGAACTTCGCCTGGGGCGACGAGGACGGTCGCAGCCTCTACCTGACCGCGCGCACCTCGCTGTACCGGGTCCGCCTGGGCGTTCCCGGGATGAGGCCATGATCGGAATCCTCGCCCGCTACGGCCTCGTGCTGATCATCCTCGCCTTCGGCCTGCTCAAATTCACCGCTCACGAGGCCGAGGCGATCCGGCCCCTGGTCGAGTCGAGCCCGCTCATGGCGTGGGCGGCCCACCGGATGCCGCCGCGGCCGTTCTCCGCGCTGATCGGCGTCGTGGAGGTGGCGATGGCCTCCCTCATCGCGCTCCGTC
>WNFK01150440.1_pt1 | contig 17925 bp, 16 predicted proteins | sample 5400281 | NCBI WGS metagenome assembly WNFK01 (sample SAMN13153350, study PRJNA577476) | soil metagenome | isolation source: 20 cm soil on Douglas fir-dominated hillslope | place: USA:California | collected 2013-09-17 | reverse complement strand
CACACGGGCGCACATTCACAAGGCGCCGGCCGGCGTAAACGGTCCGATTCATTGGGACTTCCTCGAGGCGGGCAATCCGGTGGCGTCTCTCAGCGATCAGCCTTCGCAGCTGCGCGGCGTCGCGCGGGCGCGGGCCGCCGCGGTTCTGGCGGACCTGCTCGCACACCCCGACCAGTACTACGTCAACGTGCACAGCACGGTGTTCCCGGGCGGTGCGATGCGAGGCCAGTTGCAGTGAGACGAAGGATTTGCCGTGGCGATCGGGGGGCCAGCCATCGCTGGCCCTTTCGATTCCTTGCTTCCTCGCTCGACCCGTGCCGCTGCCGCGAAACCAAGCCATGGTGCGAGACGTCCGTTAGACCATGACCTTCAATCCCACCAAGTGGTACCCGATCGCCGCTGTGGTCGCGATCCTCAATGTGGTCGCCGCCGGGTTCGCGGCCGCGGCAACCGAGCCGGTGCATGCCGGGACTCATGCAGCGCTCGCGCTGGCGTTCGGGTTGTGGGCCCAGCACCTGCGGTCGCGTCGCGGCGAGCGCGAGCTTGAGAGCGAGGCGCCTGGCGAACTCGAGAGCGACCTTCGCGCCGGACTCGCAGCGCTCGAGGCCGAGGTCACAAGGCTGCGGCAGGAGGTGGTCGAGACGCAGGAGCGCGTGGACTTCGCCGAACGGCTACTGGCGCGGGGGCCGGAGAAGCGCGCTCCGTGACGTTCGCTTTACTGCTCGTCGTTCTCGCCGCCCAAGACCCGGCAGCGACATCCCCCCAGCGCACGTATGCCAACCCGATCGACATCGACTACCGCTACAACTTCGAGCAGAAGAACCAAGGCATCTCCTACCGCTCCGGGGCCGATCCCGTCATCGTCGTGCAGCGCGGCAAGTACTATCTCTTCGAGACGATCGGCGATGGGTACTGGGAGTCGTCTGACCTCGGCACGTGGCGACACATCACCCCCTCGCGCTGGCCGCTCCCCGACATCGTGGCGCCCGCCGCGTTGTCGGTGCGCGACACGATCTACTTGATGCCGAGCACGACCAGCCCGCTGCCGTTGTTGATCCTCACTGAGCCAGCGAGTGGTCGCGTGCAGTTCTACAATCGGCTGATGCCCTGGCTGCCGATGGCGCGGTTTCGCGAAACGGAGACCTTGGCGCAGCCGGACTCCGTGCAGCCCGGTCCCTGGGACGCCCAGTTCTTCTACGACCCGGACACCGAGCGCTGGTTCATGTATTGGAACTCGTCGAACGCCTATCCGCTGCACGCCATCGAGCTCGACAAGACGAAGCAGCTCGCCTACAAGGGCACACCCAAATGGCTGTTCGGTCTCGTGCCAGAGCAGCACGGCTGGGAGCGGTTCGGCCAGGACCATCGCGACACGACGATCCGTCCCTTCATCGAGGGCGCATGGATGACGAAGTACGGAGGACGCTATTACCTCCAGTACGGCGCGCCCGGCACCGAGTACAACGTTTACGCCACCGGCGTCTACCTCGCCGACGATCCGCTCGGCCCATTCACCTATGCGCCATACAACCCGGTGGCCTACAAGCCCGGCGGTTTCGTCCAGGGCGCCGGGCATGGCAACACGTTCCAGGACGTCTACGGCAATTGGTGGAATACCGGCACACCGTGGATCGGGGTGAACTGGAACTTCGAGTTCGGCGACTTCCCGCACTGGCTCCCGACAAAGCCGGGGCAGAGGAGCGACGAGCTGTTCACCGGCTGGATGCTCCTGTCATACCGCAAGTCGGTAACCGCCTCTTCGGCACTCGACAGTTTTCCTGCGGGGTCCGTCACCGACGAGAACCCTCGCACCTTCTGGGTGGCGACGCAGAATCGTCCGGGTGAGTGGCTCACGATCGACCTGGGCCGCGCGTACGATGTGAAAGCGATCCAGGTGAACTACGCCGATCACAGGTCGGGGCTCTACGGCACGGACTCTACGGTGGTCACGCGGTTTCGCCTGGAGTCGTCGGTTGACGGTCTTCAGTGGGCGACGGTTGGGGACCTGTCGCGAGAGACACGTGATCGTCCCAACGCGTACATCGAGCTCGCCACGCCGGCGCGCGCGCGGTTCGTGCGGTACGAGCACATTCACGTCGGCGCCGCAAATCTCGCGATCAGCGATATCCGCGTCTTCGGCAATGGGTCCGGACCAAGGCCCGCGACGCCGGTGGGCCTCAGCGCGCAGCGCGACCGCGACGAGCGCAATGCCGTCATCAGATGGCGGCCGGTCCCGGGAGCTGTCGGCTACAACGTCCGCTGGGGGATCTCCGCTGCGAAGGTGTACCAGACCTACCAGCGCTTTGCCGACCAGGGCACGACGCTCGAGCTGCGTGCGCTCACGGTGGGGCAAGCGTACTGGGTGGCGATCGAGAGCTTCGACGAGAACGGGGTTTCGACGCTGAGTGCGGCGGTGCCGATTCGGTAGAAAAGAGACGTTCGGGTGTGCTGCGTGGCTGCGACACTGGCGCTGCGCAGCGAGGGGCCACACCCTATACGTAGCATCGCGTCCTTGTCACCTCCTCCACGAGGAGCGCTCCCATGATGCGTCCCGCCGTCCTGGCCCTTGCCGTCGTAGCGTGTGGCGCCGAGCCGACTGAGCCGACCCAGGGTGTCTTCTTGCTCACAGACAAGCGCGAGTACATACTGCCCCCGGCGAGCGCGCCGCCCATGTCGGTCATCGCAACCATCAGCAATCAAACATTCGGCGGCGTCCCGGTTCGCAGGTGCCTCGCGGGGGGCAGCGCGGTCGATCCCTTCGGAGCGGATCTCGTATTCGAAGTAGCCCAGTCGAATGGTGCGTGGCAGGTCGTGGACCTGGGTTTCCAGTGTCTCACCTCATCCGCGCCGCGGGCCGACGTGACGCTGGCACCGCACGAGGTGGCGCTCGTCGCTCGGATTGTGATTCACACGCCCGGCAGCTACCGGCTTCGCATGGGATACGGCACGATGGGTGATACTGCTCCAACCGACACCGTCAGGTCGCCGGTGTTCACGATCAAGTGAGGTCCAGGCTCACGGCGCCTCATTAGGGGATGGTGTGCGGTAGAGGTGGCGGCTATCATTGGCGCGCCCTCTTGCCCCGGAGCCGTGCTCGTGCGCCGTAGCATCCTCGCCGCCCTGCTGGTCCTCGCCGGTTCGTCCGCCCTCGCGGCGCAGTCGCTGCGCGACCAAATCCGCACCGATCTCTTCACCTTCGGCAACTGCGGCGAGCCGCTGTGCCTCGCGGGCGCGCTCACCGGCCACGGGTCGCATTTCATCCCGGCGACGCAATCGGCCGCGGGCGACATCCTGGACCTGCTGGGTAACTCGTTGGCGGCGAGTGTGTCCAACACGCCCGTGGGCTCGACCTCGAGCGGCGTGACGTACCAATTCGTCGGCGGGTTGCCGGTCAAGACGGCGACCTCGGGCGGGCCGATCTTCGGCGAGCGTGCTCAGACGCTGGGCAAAGGCCGGTTCTTCGTTGGGGCCAACGTCAGCGCGATGCACTTTGAGCGCCTGCGCGGCGTTCGGATGGACGACGTCGAGTTCAACTTCACGCACGAGGACACGCCGCCGGTCGATAGCCTGGGGAGTCCTTTTTTCGAGAACGACGTCATCGGCGTCCGTGTCGCGATGAACATCCAGCTGATGGTGACGACGTTCGTGGCGAGCTACGGCGTGGTGGACGGCGTGGACCTGTCGGTCGCGATCCCCCTGGTTCATACCTCCGTGCAGGGCACGAGCGTGGCCACCATCCACCCCGCCGGGTACCCCTCGCCGCACCGCTTCGCCGGCACCGACTCGGCGCCCGTGATGACCGCGGTCGCGGGCATGGACGGCTCGGCGACGGGAGTCGGCGACGTGGCGGCGCGCCTCAAGGTCAACGTCGTGCAGAGCAACGCCTTCGGCGCGGCGATCCTGCTCGACGGCCGCTTCCCGACCGGTGACGAGCAGAACCTGCTCGGCTCAGGGAAGTTCTCGGGCCGGGGGCTGGGGATCGTTTCGGCGAAATTCGGCACCCTCGCGCCGCACCTCAACATTGGCTACGTGTTCCGCGACGCCAAACAGTCGAGCAGCTCCGTCATCGCCACGCTGGGATTCGACAACGCGGTGGCCGGCTGGGCGACGATGGCGTTCGATCTGCTCTCGGAATGGCAGCTCGGTGACAGTAAGCTCAAGATTCCCGGCCCGGTCCAATACCAGGTGCCGTTCCCGCACACGGTGTCTCCCACGAACATTCCCGGTCAGCGCGACGATTTCCTGAGCGCGTCGGTGGGATTCAAGTTCCAGACGCCGCGCGGGATCCTGATCACGACCAACGCACTGTTCCCGCTGCGAAACTCGGGGATGCAGCCGAGCGCGGTGTGGACGGGGGGGCTGGAGTACAACTTCTAGAATGCCTAGGCGCCTAGGCGTCTAGGCGCCTAGTTGTTGAGCGCCCCGTTGTTGATCCAGGCCCTCACGATCTTGAGGTTCGCCGCACTGATGCCTCCTGCTGGGGGAGGCATCTGGCTCGTGCCGCACGGAAGACCGGTCATCTTGTTGTAGAGCATGCTGAGGCCGGAGCTCGTGGCGACCACCCGCGTGAAGCCCGCGCACCCGCCCGTCCCGGCCGTGCTCACGATGTTGTTCGGGTTGCGGTCCCACGCGTGGCACCCGCTGCAGAAGCTGGCCGTGGGGCCGATGATCGGCCGCACGTCACTAAGCCACGTATAGACCCCGTAGTCAGTCGCTCCACCAGACGCGCTTCCGGCCGTCACGGTAACTGAGTTTGCCATTCGTCCCGATGCGTCGTCGCCGTTCGTGCCCGCCATCGTCCAGCTCGTCAACGTGACCTGTCCGCTGCCGTTCGTGGTCGCGGGCCCACCGAACGCACCACTAAAGCTCGACGAATAGCTCACCGCGAAGTTGGGCACGACGTTCGAGAACGCGTCTTGCACGGTGTAGGTCGGCAGCGTGCCCACCCCCGTCCCCACGCGCGCCGAGAAGCCTCCATTGACCACAGCGACAGAGGCTGGCGCGGCCGGATCGACCGTCGCCGACGTGTTCTCGCCGATGACGGCGCCGCTCGTGATCGTCGCCGAGAGACTCTTGAGCTGCGCGGTCCCCGAGTTGAAGGTCGCGCTGTACGTGCCGGCCCCGGCCGAGGAGCCGCTGACGGAGGTCTGCAGCACCGCGTTGAAGTAGTTGTTCGTGCCGTTCGACTGCAGCGTGACCGATGCGCCGTTGATGACGTTGTTGAACGTGTCGCGCACCGTTGCCGTGAGCGTCAAGGCCGTGCTGCCGACGACGCACGAGGTCTGGCACGCCGTGATCGGGGTCGTGGATGCCGCGACGGATGAGAACGTGGTCGACGCCGCGGTGGGATTGACGGTGACCGCCGCTGTCTGGGTGATTCCCCCACCACCGAGCCCCGTCGTCGCGGTCGCCGAGATCGTCTTGGCCTGCGCCGTGGTAGAGCTGAGCTTGGTCGCGAATACGCCGAGGGCGTTGGACGAGCCGCTGGCCGAAGGAGTGAACCCGTTGTTCAGACCGGTGGAGCTCACCGTCACGGTGGCGCCGCTGATCAGGTTATTGAACTGATCGCGCACGGTCACCGTGACGCTGTCGGCGAGCACGCCCGCCACCGTGCAGCTCGCCGAGCACGCGGTGATCGACACGAAGTTGTCCACCACAGTTGACTGACTCGCGCTGGGCGCGCCCGGCGTCCCGGTTGCCGCGAAGGTCGCGCCCGGAGTCCCGGCCGACGTGGCGGTCACGTTGTTGGTCCCCGCGGTGGTCCCCAGGGTCCACGACGTGATCTGCGCGAAGCCGCTCGCGTCGGTGGCGAGTATCGCCGGTGAGGCGGGCACGAGCGTGCCGCTTCCCCCCGCCGCCGTGAACGTGACGTTGGCGCTTTGAATCGGGTTGCCCGCGCGATCGGTGATGCGTGCCTGGAGCGCCGTCGCCACGGCGGTATTCACGGTCGCGTTTTGGGCATCGCCCGCGGTCTTGAAGATCTGGTTCGCGGCCCCGTGCGTGGCCGTGGCGCCGAACCGTTGCGGTGAACCGACGAGCCCGCCGACCGACGCGGTCGCCGAGTCCACGCCGGCCGCGGTGCCAAGCACGCGCGTCGCGGTGGCGAAGCCATTGACGTCGGTCTGCGACGACAGGGTGATCGACCCGCCGCCCATCGTGACTACCCAGCTCACGGGAATGCCCTGCACACCGTTGGAATTGATATCGGTGACTTGCACGCTGTAGACTGCGAGGGAAGCGCCGATCGTATCGGTCTGCCCGTTACCGCTCACGTACCCGAGATTCTTGGCGGTCCCCGAAATCCCTGAAGCGTGGAACGACGCGGACGGCAAGCCGGTGGCACTCGCGGTCAAGGTGTTGTTGTTCGATCCGGCCGTTGGGCCGAGTGTCCAACGCGTAACCGTCGCGGTACCCAAGGCGTCGGTCGTAATCGGCGTCCCCGGCGAAACGCTCCCAAACCCCGCTGGCGTGACCGTGAACTGCACCGCGACGCCGGGCACGGCATTGCCGTACTGATCGGTCACTTTCGCGCTCGGCTGAATCGCCACAGCCGAATCGACGACCGCACTCTGGTTGTCGCCGGCGGCCTTGACGACCGTCGTCGCAACGCCGTGCGTCGCAGTCGCCGTGAAGCCCACCGGTGATCCGGTGAGACCGCCCACGCTGGCCGTCGCCCCCTGCGGTCCCGCGGTGTTTCCGAGCACGCGCGTTGCGAAGGCGATGCCGACGGCGTTGCTGATCGAGCTCGGCGTGATCGAGCCGCCGCCGCTGACGCCCCAAGCCACGGTCGTTCCCGGCACGCCGTTGCCGTACTGGTCGGCGATGCGCACGGAATACGCGGCGAGGGTCGCCGCCACGGTATCGGTCTGCCCGTTGCCGGCGTTCAGCTTGATGCTGTCCGCGGCATCGGGGTTTGCTGTCGCCGAGAAGGTCACCGCGGAGACACCGGTCCAGCTGCCGACGCCGGCCTGGCCGGTCGAGCCGGTCTTCCGCGTGGGACCGGTCACGCCGCCGCTTCCCAGCGCCACCGCGAAAGTGACAGTGACGCTCTCGACCGGATTGCCGAACTGGTCGGTGACGCGGACCGTGGGCGGCACGGGGACCGCGGTGTTCACGGTGACCGCCTGGCTGTCGCCGGCGGTCTTCGCGACGGCGGCCGGCGCGCCCGGCGTTCCGGTCGCGGCGAACTGGACGGTCGTGAGGCCCGACGCGGAGGCGTCGAGATGGTTCGGCCCCGCCGCTGTGCCGAGGGTCCAGCTCGTGGCGCGCGCGCGGCCGGCGGCATCGGTGGCGACCGGCGTCGCTGGAAGCGCCGTGCCGCCGCCCAACGTGACCGCGAACGTCACGCCGACAGACGGTACGGGGTTTCCGTACTGATCCCGGATCACGACCGTCGGCTTCACGGGCACGCCGGTGTTGACCGTGACCGATTGCAGGTTGCCGGAGTCGATCGCCATCGTTGCCGGTGAGCCGACCGTCACCGCCAGCGTCACCGTGATCGTCTTCGGAGTGGCCTTGGGGGCACCAAGGAACACCCTGGCCGTGTAGGAATTGATCGCCAGGCCGGCGGTGGTCACGCTGAGACCCAGCGTGTCGGTGGCGAGCGTCGCCTGGAGCCAACCCGTGGCCCCCGGTCCATAACGGATCGAGTCCACCACCGGCGCGAGGGTCCCGCCGCCGGCATTGGTGATTGTCACGGTTTGCGCGACGGGATCGGGGCCGCTCGCGATTCCCGTGAAGGGAACGGTGTCACGCGACGTCGCGAAGATCGGCTTGGGGGTGACGGTCACCAGCGCCGTCGCCGTGACGCCGCTCGCGCTGGCCTGCACCGAGGCGATGCCGGTGGCCACGCCGATCGCGACGCCGTTCGGGGTGAGCGTGATCGCGGCACCACTCGCGCTCCAGGTCACGCGCGTGTGCGCGAAGCGGCGGCCCGTGCTGTCCACGCCCACGGCCGTGAGGCGCAGGGTGTCGTCGACGACAATCACACCACTGACGGGCTCGATGTACAGGGAGTCGAGCGCGACGTCGGGCCCGATCGCGGTGTCGGTGGTGCAGGCGAAAGCCATCGCGGCGCCGAGCGCAAGGGCGCCGACGACCCAGAAGCGGCTGGGCTTCATCTTATAGAGGCGATGCGCCACGCGCCGCTCGCACGGTCGAGCGTCGCGTGGAAGCTGACGGGCTGGCGCTGCGGCCGGCGTCCCTGCGTGTACTGGCTCAGACCCTCCACTTGCGCCTCGGCGACGTCGCCCGTGATCTGCAGCTGCTTGATCGCGAGATCGACCTTCAAATCGCTCACCATCCCGAAGAAGTCACGCCACACCTGCGCCTGCTGCGGCGTGAGACCCGGGTAGGCGCGGCGCACTTGCTGCACGTCGCGCGACTCGAGCGCCCGCGCGTAGCCCTGGATGGCCCCCTCGATGAGGGGCCTCGGGTTCTCCGGCACGGCCGCGGAAGGGGGCACGGGAGTGACTGGGGGTGGCTGCGTGACCGCGGGCGGTGGTGCTGCCGCCTGTTGCTGGGCCCGAGTCCGCGCGGTCTGTTCGGCGCTCCCCCACACACCGATCGCCGCGCTCAAGTGCGCGATGACTTCCATCTGGCGGTCACGGCCCACGACCTGCTCGGCCGCGCGCCGCTCCACGTCGCCGGGCGCGAGGTCGGTGGAGGTCGCGCCCGCCGCCACCGCCCGCTCACGCGCGGCGCGCGCGGTGATGCGAAGCTCGCGCACGGCGCTGTCGCTGCGCAGCGCGGCCCGACGGTCCTCACGGGCGGGGCGATCACGCGCGGCGGTGGGCGTGGACACTGACGGCGACGTCGCTGCCGAATCGACCGGGTGAGGCATAGGGCCGGGTGCGGTCACGACGGCTGATGGCGGCGGTTCCGTCTTGTGGCGCCACGGCCCGAGAAACCAGGCGCCGGCGGCGAGTGCCCCGACGACAACCGTGCCGCCGACGAACGCGAATGCGCGCGACTTCTTGTGACCCGTGACCGTGACGGCCGCGGTCGCGCTCGCGCCTTCGCAGATACACGTGAGCGTGGCAAAGCCCGGCTTGATCGCGGTCACGAGCCCGTCTTGCGAGACGGTGGCGACGTCCGTGTCGGTCGAGGCCCAGGTGATCACGCGACCGAAGAGGGTGGCGCCGCTGGCCCGTTTGGGGCGCGCCGTCAGCTGCACCGCGCCGCCCACCGCCACCGTCACCTCCGCCGGGCTCAAGACGAGACCGACCACGCCGGTGGTCTTGGCGGTCTGACCGCGTCCGGCCGGCGTCGGGCTTTGAGGCGTGCTCAAGCCGACGAGGAGCTGCGACGCGCCGCCCTTGTGCGCGAGTGTCATCATTTGCGTACGCACCGGATCGTCGGGCGCCATCGGCGCGGCGCCGAACGCCGCGACGGCCGCTTCCACCGTCGGCCAGCGTTTTTCGGGATCCTTCTCGAGCATCCGCATCACGGCGGCGGCGATCGCGGGCGGGCAATCGGCGCGCGCCGTCTGGATCGGCGGCGGCGGCTCGTTGAAGTGCGCGTACATGATCGCCATCACCGATTCCTGCGCGAACGGCAGGCGGCCCGAGAGCATCTCATAGCCGACCACGCCGAGCGAGTACTGGTCGGACGTGGGTGCCAGCTCCTTGGTGGCCGCGCACTGCTCGGGGCTCATGTAGGAGGGCGTACCGACCGTCGCGCCGGTCATCGTGAGCCCCTGCTTGTCGGCGACTTTGGCGATGCCGAAGTCCGTCACCACCGCCCAGCCGTCCACATCGAGCATGATATTGGCGGGCTTGATGTCGCGGTGGATGATGCCGCGCCGGTGCGCGGAGCCCAGGGCCGATCCGACCTGTTGCATGATGGACTGCACCATCGGGAAGGGCAGGGGCCCGACTTCGTGAATGATGCTGTCGAGGGGGCGGCCCTCCACGAACTTCATCACGAAAAAGAGCAGCTCACCGGCTTCCTTCACGGCGTAGATGGGGATGATGTGCGGGTGGCTGAGCGAGCCGGCCGTGCGGGCTTCACGCTTGAAGCGCTCCGCCATCCCCTCCCCGGCGACCAGGTGCGGGCTCATCACCTTGATCGCGACTTTACGGTCGAGGGCGATGTCGTGGGCGAGGTACACGGTCGCCATCCCGCCGCGGCCCAGCAGGCCCATGATCTCGTATTCGCCGATCGTGGCGCGGCGGAGGGATTCGATGACGCCCTTATCTCGCGGAGCCTCCATTTTGGCGGTGGCGAAGGCGGTTTGTTGCCCCGAGATATCGGAGCCGCAGCTCGGGCAGTACCGAGCGCCGGCCTGCATCGCTTGGCCGCAACGGGGGCAGTTGGTGGTTTGGGTCGTCACAGAGGCCCTAATATACGCCTGGCGGGTTTCCTTGGGCATTGGTACGCTACCGAGGTTATGGCCGTGACCTTCGACCTCGACTTGTCGATTGAAGTCCTGCGACGCTCCCCTGCCACTCTGCGGGCGCTGCTCGACGGCTTGGCAGCTCCGTGGGTGCGAAGCACCGAAGGCCCCGAGACATTCAGTCCCTTCGATGTGGTGGGGCATCTCATCGACGGTGAGGAGACGGATTGGATTCCGCGCGCTCGCATCATCCTCGCCCAAGGCCCCGATCCCCGCTTCGAGCCGTACGATCGGTTCCGGCACCGGTCGCGCAACGTGGGCGCTTCGCTGGACGCCTTGCTCGCCGAGTTCGCTCGCTTACGTGCCGAGAACCTGGATCTCCTGGGCTCTTGGAATCTCACGGCGCGTGAGCTCGATCTGCCCGGGGAGCACCCGAGCCTCGGGCGAGTGACGCTGCGCCAGCTGCTGGCGGCGTGGGTCGTGCATGACCTCGGCCACGTGGCTCAGGTGGCGCGGGTGATGGCCAAACAGTACCGTGATGAAGTTGGTCCGTGGGTGCCTTTTCTGCCGGTGCTCACCGACCACATGACTCCCCGCTCCTAGGCCACATTCGAGTGACCTTGCGCAGCGCGGCACGAATCGCGATGGCGGCGGGAGCGGTCGGCTCGCTCGCGCTGATGCTCGTCGCGGGTCGTAGCACACCCCGTTTCCTGCTGGCTGGCTTCGTCCTCTGGATTCTTTCGCCCTTCGCGGTCCTTGCCTGGGCCGCCAACGCCTCCAGCCGCTGGTCGCCGCTTACCCGAACGACGCTCGACGTGGTGACGCTCGTCATCACGCTGGTCTCGCTGGCGATCTACGGGGCTGTCGTGTGGCGGTCCGCGGGGTCGCCGCGTGGCCCCGCCTTCGTGGCCGTCCCCCCCGCGTCGTGGTTGCTGACGGCGATCACGATTGGTATCGCAACGCTGGTTTCACGGCGGTCGTCCGGAGGTAGCGCCTAACAGGCGAGGGCCGCAGCTTAAGCTCGATGTACGAGCATCGGAGCATGCGCCCGCTGCCGCGCCGCAAGTTTGCGCGGCGGATGGCGGCGCACTTCGCGGTCGCCGCGTGCGTGGTCGTCCTCTCGCTGCTCTTCGGCATGTGGGGCTACATGCATTACGAGGCCCTCGGCTGGCGCGATGCGTTTGAGAACGCGGCGATGTTGCTCGGCGGCGAGGGACCGGTGAACATGCCCCGCACCGATGGCGGGAAGATCTTCGCCGGCGGCTACGCGTTGTATGCGGGTCTGGTTTTCCTCGCGGTCGCCGGCATCCTCATGGCGCCGCTGCTGCACCGGCTCGCCCATCGCTTACACTGGGAGCCCGACGCCTCCGGCGGGACCCCCTAGGCCGTGACACTCGAGACGGCGCGTCTCAGCTTGCTTCCCTGCACGCCCGAGCAGCTGCTCGCACTCATCGAGCAGCCGGAGCGCGTCGAACAGCTCGTGGGACTGCCCGTCGCCGCAGAGCTGCACGGCTTCTACGCGTCGGATGACGTGTCACCGCAGTGGGTCGCGACCCTCCGGAAGGACGCCAAGGCGGGGGCGGACCCGTGGCGCCACGGCTTCTTCGTCGTTCACCGCGAGCGCCGCTCGGTCATCGGGGCGGCGGGCTTCAAGGGCGCCCCCGACGCGGACGGCTGCGTCGAGATCGCGTATGGCATCGTCCCGAGCCACGAAGGGCAGGGCTACGCCACCGAGGCCGCGGCCGCGCTCGTGCGGTACGCCTTCGAGCACGGAGCGCGACAGGTGCGCGCGCATACGTTGCCGCAGCCGAATGCCTCAACACACGTGCTTCTGAAAAACGGGTTTCGAAACGTGGGTTCCGTCGTGGACCCGGAGGATGGACCAGTATGGCGTTGGGAACGAGGACCTGCGCGCTCGGACTGATCGCGTTGCTCGGTTGCACCACGAACTCCACGGTGCGGCCAGCGCCCGTCCCGTGGACGCGGGTGTGGAGCGACGAGTTCGACGGCCCGGCCGGCGCCCCCGTCGACACCTCACGGTGGCGGTACGACACGGCGGACGGGTGCGCCTCGCACAACTGTGGCTGGGGCAACAATGAGAAGGAGTACTACTCCGCCCTGCCCGAGAACATCGCGCTGAACGGCCAGGGGCAATTGATGATCGTGGCCCGCACCGCTCCCGCGGGTCTCACTTGCTACTACGGTCCGTGTCGCTACACCTCGGCGAAGGTCACCACCCGCGGCAAGATGGAAGTGGTCCCCGGCCGAGCGGAGGCGCGCATCAAACTAGCGTGGGGGCAGGGGCTCTGGCCCGCGTTCTGGTTGTTGGGCCGCAACATTGGCACAGTCGGATGGCCCACGAGCGGTGAGCTCGACATCATGGAGAATCGTGGTAGTGCGCCCGCCATCACCAGCTCCGCGGTGCACGGCCCGGGCTACTCCGGAAACACACCCTTCGCGCACGAGCATGTCTTGTCGCAGGGCACGATCGCGGACGCCTTCCACACCTACAGCGTCGAGTGGGACTCGCTAACGATTCGGTACCTGGTGGACGATTCGGTCCACTACGTCGTCACGCGCAGCCAGGTCGCCAGCCACGGCAATTGGGTCTTCGACCAGCCGTTCTTCCTTATTCTGAACCTGGCGGTCGGGGGCCATTTCGATGGCGACCCGCAATCGGATGCGATCTTCCCGGCGACGATGCTGGTGGACTACGTGCGGGTCTATCGACGCGCCCCGCCGGGCGTACATTAGAGCCCCATGGAACGACGCGCCTTCGTACATACGTTGGGGGCCGCCGCTGCCGTCGGACTCCTCGCCCGGGCTCCATGGCATCGCGCCAAGCGGATGGAGCGCATCGGATTGGAGCTGTACGCGGTGCGCCGCACGATGGCCAAGGATCCCGAACGGACACTCGCCGCGATCCGCGCCATCGGGTACACGGACGTCGAGCTGCTCTGGTCGTTCGACAACTTCGGCCGCACACCCGCGCAGGTCGCCGCGACGCTCAAGAACGAAGGCCTGCGCGCCCCGTCGGCGCACATGTCTGCCGAGACGATTTTCGTCGGCTGGGAACGCAGCCTCGACATCGCCAAGCAGCTCGGTCACGAGTATCTGATCGTTCCCGATTTCGAAGATTGGACCAAGCGCACCATCGACGATTGGCTCGAGTGGGCCGACCGCTTCAACGAAAAGGGCGCGGTCGCGCGCCGCGCGGGGATCTGGCTCGCCTTCCATAACGAGTCGTATCACCAGAAGCCGATCGACGGCAAGGTACCCTTCGACGCTTTCATCGGGCGCCTCGATCCGGCGGTCACGCGACTCCAGCTCGACGTCGGCAACATGCTGATGGGGGGCGGCGATCCGATGCAGTATCTCCAAAAGTATCCGGATCGCTTCTGGAGCTTCCATCTCAAGGACACCGTCGCGGATCGTTCGAGCGACACCCGCCTGGGCACCGGCATCTTCGACTTCAAGCGCTTCCTCGCCGCGGTGCCGTCGTTGAACAGCAAGCCCAGCTACGTCGAGGACGAGAATGCCGCCGATGAGCTGGCGGCTGCCCGCAGCAATTTCCAGTACCTGCAAGGGCTCGACTTCTAATGCGCTTCCTAGCCCTAGCCGCAATCGGCGCCGAAATCCCACTTTCAGCGCAGCCCTCCCGCCCCGAGCTGCTCATCCGCATCGACGACATCGGCATGAACCACTCCGTGAACATGGCGCTCGAGCAGCTCGCCGACACGAAAATGCCGCTCTCGGCGTCTGTGCTGTTCGCCTGTCCCTGGTATCAGGAGGCGGTGGACATCCTGCGCAAGAATCCCCAGATCGCGGTGGGGGTGCACCTCGCGCTCAATTCGGAGTGGAAGTGGTACCGCTGGGGGCCGGTGCTCGGGAAGGAGGCCGTGCCGTCGCTCGTGGACAGCGTCGGCTACTTCCTCCCATCGTCCGACGAGTTTCTGGCGCACAAGTACGACTTGGGCGAGGGGGAACGGGAGTTGACCGCGCAGGTCGAGCGGGCGCTGCGTTCGGGCCTGAAGATCGCCGACGTGGACTTCCACATGGGGACGGCNNTGTCGCCCTATTTCGGCGAGGCTGAACACTCGATGTTCGACGTGCCCATCACGCAGAAGGAATCCGCGTTTCGCGCCTACGTGGACAGCCTGAAGCCTGGGCCCCTGAACCTGGTCGTGATCCACGTCGCGCAGTCCACCCCGGAGATCCGCGCCCTCGTCGACATGAACAACGCGACCCAGAACACGGCGACCGGTGCGCCCCTGATGGCGCAGCATCGCCAGGCGGAGCTCGACATGCTGCTGCAGTTCGCACGCGGCCCCCTGTTCAAGAAGGTGACGCTCGTGAACTACGCCACGTTGATCGCGCGGCTGGGCCGGGGCAGCATGAAGCGTCCGGCATCCCAATGACCGTCGTGAGGATTGCTCCACCCCAGGAGCCGCAAGTGGACCTCTCCCGCACCTACGACGCGGTGGTCGTGGGCTCGGGCGCCGCCGGCGGCATGGCCGCCCACGTCCTCACATCGCAGGGCATGCAGGTACTGCTGCTCGAAGCGGGGAAGAAGATCGACATCAACCAAGAGCTGCGGTCGATGGAGTGGCCCTACGACCACCCACGCCGCGGCGAGTTCCCCCCCGGCAACCACGCCATCCGCCACAACGAGTACACGATCCGGCAGCCCCCCTACGCCAAGAAAACAGCGTTCAAGCACGTGTACTCCTACGTCGGCGGCTGGGGCGGATCGGATTACGTCAAGAACATTCTCGTGGACGAGAAAGACCATCCCTACACCGGGACGCGGTACGCCTGGGTGCGAGCCCGGCTCCTGGGCGGCAAGACGAACATCTGGGGCCGTCTCGCGCTCCGCCTCTCCGATTACGACTTCAAGGGCAAGACCCACGACGGCTACGGGGAGGATTGGCCGATCTCCTACGCCGACATCGCCCCCTACTACGACAAAGTCGATCTGTACCTCGGGATCTCGGGCCACAAGGAAAACCTGCCGCATCTGCCGGACAGCCTGTTCCAGCGCCCCAACAAGCTGACGGCGTCGGAAGTCATGCTGCGCAAGAGTCTCGCCCAGATGGGGCGCACGCTGACGCCCTATCGCGCCGGCGTCACGACCGACGGCGTGCAGAACAAGTACCGCAGCAAGTGCTTCGGTCGCGGCGCGTGTGGCCGGCGTCCCGGCGGGTGTGACATCCACGCGGCGTTCGACTCGCCGACGGGGCTCATCTATCCCGCGATGGACACCGGCAACCTGACGCTGCGGACCAATGCGATCGCGCACGAGGTGCTGGTGGATCCGAACAGCGGCAAGGCGCGCGGCGTCTCGTTTGTCGATTCCCAGAATCACCGCACGTACGAAGCGAAAGCCAAGCTCGTCATTTTGGCGGCGTCCACGCTCGAATCAGCACGGCTGCTCCTCCTTTCCAAGTCACGCCAGCATCCCAACGGCATCGGCAACTCGAGCGGCCACGTCGGCCACAATTTCTGCGAGCATGTGATGGGGCCGGGCGCGACGGGCCTGGTCAAGGAGCTGGTGGGGAGGGCCCCGACGCTGGACGACGGCAAACCGGGCGGCTTTTACGTGCCGCGCTTCCGGAACCTCCAGGACAAGCAGCCCGGCTTCATCCGCGGCTATGGGTTCGAAGGGGGCGGCGGCTTCAACATCTTTCCCGACGGTGCGTGGGACGCGCCGGGGTTCGGGGGCCAATTCAAGAAATCGGTGCGCGAGCACGCCGGGGCCTTCATCAGTATGGGCGGATTCGGCGAGGTGCTCGCCCGCTACGAGAACTACATGGACCTGGACCCCGCCGAGAAGGACCGCTGGGGGATCCCGGTGCTGCGCTTCCATTACCAGTTCGGCGACAACGAAAAAAAGATGTGCGAGGACATGGCGACGAGCGCCCGCGAGATGTTCGAGCAGGCGGGCATCGAGGTCGTCGGCGTGGACAAGGACATTCTCACCGAAGGCTGGTCGATCCACGAGCTGGGCACGGCGCGCATGGGGACCGATCCCAAGACCTCCGTGCTGAATCAATTCCAGCAGTCGCACGACGTGCGCAATCTCTTTGTCATGGACGGGTCGAGCCACGTCAGCGCGTCGTGCCAGAATCCCACCTGGACGATCATGGCGCTGGCGTGGCGCTCGTGCGAGCACCTGGTCGACGAGTTCAAGCGGGGGAACGTATGAAACTGACGCGACGCGAAATGCTGCAGGCCACGGCGGCGGCCGGCGCCGCGGCGGTGTCGCTCCTTCTTCACGGCGGCGGAGTTCGCCGTGGTGGATGAGCTGAGCGACATGATCATTCCGACGGACCAGCAGTCGGGCGGCGCGCGCGCCGCCGGCGTGGCCACCTACATCGACTCGCGTCTCGCCGAGTCGTTCGAGAAAGAGCCGCCCGCCCGCTGGCGCGCCGGCCTCAAGGCGGTGGAGGATCTGTCGCGCGAGCTGAATGGCAAGGACTTCATGGCGTCGACGCCGGACCAACGGCTGGCCGTGCTCACGAAGATGGCCGCGGGGGAGTCCGAGCCGAAGACGCCGGCCGAGCAGTTCTTCAGAGAGATCAAGGGCTCGACGATCCGCGCGTATTACACCTCGAAAATCGGGATCCACGACGACCAGCAATACAAGGGGAACGTCTACCAGATGGGCGAGTTCGCGGGGTTCGATCCGGAGTAGCATATTGGCCTTTCACCCGGGGGGACGTGCAATGAGAGATCCTAGTCTGCAAGGAGAAGCGATCACCGATCTGCGCGTCGTGTCGGCGCGTACCGGCTGGCACGGCGTTGGCCAGGGCGTATTCGGGCCGACGGAGTGGCGTTCGCTCGCGACCGCGTTGGGCTTGTCGCCGCGTGAGTGCGGCATCGTGCGCTCGGTGTTCGATGGCGCGTCGGAGAAGGACGCGGCCGGACAGTTGGGGCTGTCACCGCACACGGTGCATACCTATCTGTGGCGCATCTATCGCAAGCTGCACGTGCAGAGCCGTGCCGAATTGTTGGTCCGGGTCTTCGCCGAGTTCCGATCGCTTCCCAAGGTGAGCGCGCGCGGCCGGAAGCCGTAGCGTGGTTGCCTCGTCACCCGGTCGATGTCGGCTGAACAGGTGACCCGGAGTGGTGGTCTTGTCGTGTCGTATGGTGGGGCTAGTGTTTGACTTGGTCACTTGGCGGCGACGCCTTCGTTCAGCAGGTTCACGCGACGACCCGAAAGGGCGCCGGAGGGTTCCCATGCTAAACGTGTTACAGCGTAGCGGAATTGTTCGCGCAGTGGGGATGAGCATGCTGTTCGTACTGGCCGTGTGCAGCACGGCCCTGGCGCAGGAGACACAAGTCTCCGGCAAAGTCACCGGAACCGCGGGTGAGCCGCTCGCCGGCGTCACCGTGCAGGTGCGCGGGACGGACAACCGCACCACGACCGACGCGCAAGGGCGGTACTCGCTCAACGCGGCGCCGGACGGCGTGCTGCTGTACGCGCTGATCGGCTACAAAGGCGCGGCGCGCACGATCGCGGGACGCAGCCCCCTCGATGTCGGGCTCGAGCCCGCCGTCGCGGTGCTCGACCCCGTCATCGTGACCGG
>WNFK01124583.1_pt2 | contig 17943 bp, 21 predicted proteins | sample 5400281 | NCBI WGS metagenome assembly WNFK01 (sample SAMN13153350, study PRJNA577476) | soil metagenome | isolation source: 20 cm soil on Douglas fir-dominated hillslope | place: USA:California | collected 2013-09-17 | reverse complement strand
CGTTCGTGAAGACCGCGAACCACCTGACCGTGACCACGATCGGCCTCGGCGAATGCATCGACCGCGTGGTCGAGGCCTCCGGCTGGCGGGAGAAGCGCGCGAGCCTGCCGCCCGGGAAGGGGATCGGCATCGCGTGCTCGTCCTATCTGACCGGCGCGGGCACCGCGATCTACTGGAACGACATGCCCCACTCCGGTGTGGTCGTCCGCGCGGATCGCAGCGGGCTGGTGGCGGTACTCTGCGGCGCCACCGACATCGGCCAGGGCTCGGACTCGATCCTGGCCTACCTGGTGGCCGAAGTGCTGGGCATCGAGCCGAAGGACATTCGCGTGCATCCGGCGGACACCGACCTCACGCCGGTGGATCTGGGCTCCTATTCCTCGCGCGTGACGCTGATGGCCGGCAACGCGGCGATCCAGGCCGCCGAGCGGCTGCGCGAGAAGATCTTCGCGGCGGTCGCGCGCAAGCTGGAGGTCCCGGCCGAGCAGCTCGCGGTCGGGGAGCGCCGCGTGTTCGTGCAGGACGATCCGGAGTGTGGCGTCTCGTTCCCGGAGGCGGTGGTGCTGGCCGAGAGCATGTGGGGCGTGCTGGCTTTCCCCGGCTCCTACGCGCCGCCCAAGCGGGCGGGCAAGTACAAGGGCGGCGGCGTGGGACCCTCGCCCTGCTATTCCTACTCGGCCTGCGTGGTCGAGGTGGACGTGGATCGCCAGACCGGGATGGTCACGCCCACCGAGGTGTGGATCGCCCACGACGTGGGCCGGGCGCTGAACCCCCTGCTCGTGGAGGGGCAGGTCGAGGGCTCGATCTACATGGGGCTGGGCGAGGTCCTGATGGAGGAGCAGGTCTTCCGCAAGGGCGTGCACAAGATCCCCTCGCTGCTCGAGTACAAGAGCCCGACCACGCTCGAGACGCCCGAGATCCACACCATCCTCGTGGAGAGCGACGATCCGGAAGGCCCGTTCGGAGCCAAGGAGGCCGGGCAGGGGCCGCTCCTGCCGGTGATCCCGGCGGTGGCCAACGCGGTCTACGACGCGGTCGGGGTGCGGATCGACGAGACACCGATCACGCCCGAGAAGGTGACGAAGGCGATGGACGGCAAGCGCCAGGGGAAGCCGGGGCGGCTCGGACCTTCGCTCTTGCCCGTGTTCACCTTCCCGGAGCCGAAGATCGTCGAGTCCGCCTTCGGCCAGCCCGCCGAAGCGGTCGCGGTGAGGCCGTTCGCGTCATGATGCGCCTGCCGCCGTTCACGTACCTCGCGCCGGTGTCGGTGGCCGACGCGGTGAAGCTCATGGCCGATCACGGACCGGAGGCCATGCTGGTGGCCGGGGGCACCGATCTCTACCCGAACATGAAGCGGCGCCAGTTCGAGCCCGCGGTCCTGGTGGGGCTGCGCGGGGTCCGGGATCTGGCCGGCGTGCGGCAGCCGGGCGCGGGCGGGCTCGCCATCGGGGCGGGGACCACGCTCACCGCGGTCGCGCGGCACCCCGAGGTGCGTGCGCGCTACGCGGCGCTGGCTCGGCGGCAACGTGTGCGTGGACACGCGCTGCAACTACTACAACCAGTCCTACCAGTGGCGGAAGGCGGTCAACTTCTGCATGAAGAAGGACGGGGAGATCTGCCTCGTCGCGCCGGGCAGCCCGCGCTGCTGGGCGGTGTCCTCGTCGGACACCGCGCCCGCGCTGTGGAGCCTGGGCGCGAGCGTGCGGCTGGCCGGCCCCGCGGGCGAGCGCACCATTCCGCTCTCGGCTCTCTATCAGGACGACGGCATCCAGTACCTCACCAAGCAACCGGGGGAGATCGTGACCGAGATCGTGCTGCCACCCGCCGACGGCGCCCGCTCCATCTATCTCAAGCTGCGCCGCCGCGGCTCCTTCGATTTCCCGGTGCTGGGCGTCGCCGCGACGGTGCGCATGGACGGGGAGACCGTGCGCCAGGCCCGCATCGTGCTGGGCGCGGTCGCGTCGCTGCCCCGGGAGGCGCCGGAGGCCGCCCGCCTGCTGGTCGGCGAGCGCCTCACTCCCGAGCTGATCGACCGCGCGGCCGACGCCGCCTACCGTCCCGCCAAGCCGCTCGACAATACCGACCTGACGCACCCCTACCGCAAGAAGATGGTGCGCGTGTACGTGGCGCGCGCGCTGCGGCGGCTGGCCGGCCTGCCGGATGAGGCGGAGGCATGACCGCCCTCGGCCAGCGGATCAAGGCCTTCCGCGCCGAGCGGGCGCTGCAGCAGCGTCAGCTCGCCGAGAAGGCCGGCCTCACCCCGAGCATGCTGTCGCAGATCGAGTCGGGGCGCCTGACCCCGTCGCTCCCCACCCTCGGCAAGCTGGCCGCCGCTCTCGGCGTGTCCATCGGCTCTCTCTTCGAGCCGGCCCCGGCGGGGCGGCTCCTGGTGAGCCGGAAGGCCGACTACCCGGTGGTCTCCTTCGACGGGACCACCGTAAGATCCGGGCGGTGATGTCCACGCTCGGGCCGCGGTCGCGGGGCGTGAAGACGGACAAGGTGGTCATCGAGCCGGGGCAGATGAAGCTCTTCTACGTGATCGAGGGCAAGGTGGCCCTGCAGTACAACGGCGACCGCCACGTGCTCGGGGCCGGCGACAGCGCCTACCTCGACGGCGGCACCGCGCACGGCTGGGAGAACGTGGGCTCCAGGATCGCCAAGGTCCTGTGGGTGATCCTCGGGTAGAGGAGAGGGCATGGGTGACGGTGCGCGCGTGGTGGTCGATTTCCGGACGGACCCGAGCCGGTACAAGCACTGGAAGCTCTCCTTCGACGGTCCGGTGGCCACGCTCCACATGGACGTCCGGGAGGACGGCGGCCTCGTGCCCGGCTACGAGCTCAAGCTCAACTCCTACGACCTGGGGGTTGACATCGAGCTCTACGACGCCATCCAGCGCCTGCGCTTCGAGCATCCGGAAGTCGGCGCGGTCGTCCTCACCTCCGGCAAGGAGCGGATCTTCTGCGCGGGCGCCAATATCCGGATGCTGAGCCAGTCCTCCCACGGCTGGAAGGTGAACTTCTGCAAGTTCACCAACGAGACGCGCAGCGCGATCGAGGACGCCACCGCGAGCTCGCGCCAGGCCTGGCTCGCCGCGGTCAACGGGCCCTGCGCGGGCGGCGGCTACGAGCTGGCGCTCGCCACCGACTGGATCATCATGTCGGACGACGGGTCCACCACGGTGGCGCTGCCCGAGGTGCCGCTGCTCGCGGTGCTGCCGGGCACCGGCGGCCTCACCCGGCTGGTGGACAAGCGGCGGGTCCGGCGCGATCGCGCCGACTTCTTCTGCACGCTCGAGGAGGGGATCAAGGGCCAGCGCGCGGTGGAGTGGCGCCTGGTGGACGAGGTGGTGCCGCGCTCGCGCCTGGCCGAGGCCACGAAGGCCCGGGCCGCCGGGCTGGCCGCGCGTACCGATCGCCCGGCGGGGGCGCGCGGGATCTCCCTCGCCCCGCTCGAGCGGCGCGTCGAGGGGGATCGCGTCGCGTACACCCACGTCGCCTGCGCGATCGACCGCGGGCGGGGCGTGGCCGAGATCACGGTGGCCGCCCCCACGACGCCGCCCCCGGCCGATCCGGCCGCGATCCACGCGGCGGGCGCGGGCTTCTGGCCCCTCGCGGTCGCGCGGGAGCTCGACGACCTGATCCTGCATCTGCGCGCCAACGAGGAGGAGATCGGCCTCTGGGTGCTGCGGACCAGCGGCGCGGCGGATCTGGTGGAGGCCCACGACCGCGCGCTCGCGCAGCACGAGGCGGACTGGCTCGTGCGCGAGATCCGGCTCTACTGGAAGCGCACCCTCAAGCGCCTGGACGTCTCCTCGCGGTCCATCTTCGCGCTGATCGAGCCCGGCTCCTGCTTCGCGGGCACGCTGCTCGAGCTGGCCCTCGCCGCCGATCGCACCTTCATGCTCGACGGCCGACGGGAGGGCGACGCGCGCCCGCCCGCCGGCCTGCGGCTGACCGGGATGAACTTCGGGCCGTACCCGACGGTGAACGGGCTCACGCGCCTCGCGAGCCGCTTCCTGGACGAGCCGGGGCGCGTGGACGATCTCAAGGGCCGCATCGGCGAGGACCTCGACGCGGCCGCCGCGGCGGAGGCCGGCCTCGTCACCTTCACGCCCGACGACATCGACTGGGAGGACGAGGTGCGCATCGCCATCGAGGAGCGGGCCGCCTTCTCGCCGGACGCGCTGACCGGCATGGAAGCCTCGCTGCGCTTCGGCGGCCGGCCCAACGCGGTCGGCCCCAAGGGCGCCCTCAAGGTGTACGGCACCGGTGAGCGGGGCGATTTCGACCGCAGGAGAGTGTGATGGCGCCCATCGACTACAACGAGCGGATTCCCAACAACGTCAGCCTCGCCGACGATCGCCGGCTGCTGCGCGCGCTGGAAGACTGGCAGCCCAAGTTCCTCGAGTGGTGGCACGACATGGGGCCGGAGGGGTTCCAGTCCAAGGACGTCTACCTGCGCACCGCGGTGAGCGTGGACGCCAAGGGCTGGGCGCAGTTCGGCTACGTGAAGATGCCCGAGTACCGCTGGGGGATCTTCCTCGCCGAGCCGGAGGCCGACCGCCGGATCAACTTCGGCGACCATCAGGGCCAGCCCGCCTGGCCGGACGTGCCCGGCGAGTACCGCGGAACGCTGCGCCGGCTCATCGTGACCCAGGGCGACACCGAGCCCGCGTCGGTGGAGCAGCAGCGGCATCTCGGCCGCACGTGCCCGTCGCTCTACGATCTCCGCAACCTCTTCCAGGTGAACGTGGAGGAGGGCCGGCACCTCTGGGCGATGGTCTACCTGCTCGACGCCCACTTCGGCCGCGACGGCCGCGAGGAGTCGGAGGCGCTGCTCCAGCGCCGCTCCGGCGACCACGACAAGCCCCGCATCCTGGGCGCCTTCAACGAGAAGACCCCGGACTGGCTGTCGTTCTTCATGTTCTGCTTCTTCACGGATCGCGACGGCAAGTACCAGCTCGCGAGCCTCGCGGAGAGCGGCTTCGACCCGCTCTCCCGGACCTGCCGCTTCATGCTCACCGAGGAAGCGCACCACATGTTCGTGGGCGAGAGCGGGGTGGGGCGCATCGTGCAGCGGGCCTGCGAGCTGATGCGCGAGCACAAGACCGACGACGTGCGGAAGCACGGCGGGATCGACCTGCCCACCATGCAGAAGTACATCAACTTCCACTGCTCGGTCTCGCTCGACCTCTTCGGCTCCGAGGTCTCGACCAACGCGGCCAACTTCTACACCGCGGGGCTCAAGGGGCGGTTCGAAGAGACCAAGAAGACCGACGATCACCGGCTGAAGGACGGGCTCTACCCGGTGATCGGGCTCGACGGCGACAAGATCGTCGCCCGCCAGGAGGCCGCGCTGGTCTCGCTCAACGAGCGGCTGCGCGACGACTACGTCGCCGACTGCCAGCGCGGCGTGAATCGCTGGAACGAGATCATCAAGAACCACGGCATCGACTTCACCCTCACGCTGCCCCACCGCGCGTTCCGCCGGGCCATCGGGGCCTTCGCGGAGGTCCGGGTCTCGCCCGACGGGCGCGTCGTCGGTCAGGCCGAATGGGACGCCCGCCATCGCGACTGGCTGCCCACCGAGGAGGACGCGGCCTACGTGGGGAGCCTGATGAAGCCGGTGACCGAGCGCGGCAAGATGGCCGGCTGGATCGCCCCGCCCGCGCGCGGGGTCAACAGCCAGGCCGAGGACTTCGAATACGTCCGGTTGAGCTGAGAAGAGGAGGCGCCGCCATGCCCACCGTCGTCAAGCCCAAGCGCTTCGGTCCTCCCCTCGGGATGTACTCCCACGGCATGGTGGCCCCGGGCGGGGAGATCGTGGTGGTGGCGGGGCAGGTCGGGATGGGCGAGGGAGGCGCGGTCGCGGTCGGCGACGTGGGCGCCCAGACGAAGCAGGCGCTCGAGAACGTCCGCGCCATCGTCGAGGCCGCCGGCTGCACGATGGGCCACGTCGTGCGCCTGCAGACCTTTCTGACCCACGCCGAGGACATACCCCGCTTCATGGCCGCGCGCGCCGAGGTCTTCCCGCGCCACTTCCCGAACGGCGTCTACCCGCCCAACACCCTGCTGGTGGTGAGCCGCCTCGTGCAGCCCGAGCTGCTGGTCGAGATCGAGGCGATGGCGGTCAAGCCCGCGTCGGCCGGTCCCGCGAAGCGGCCCGCGTCCCGGAAGCGCCGATGATCGAGGTGCCGGTGCGCTTCAACGCGACGACCTTCTTCGTGGACCGGCACGTGGCGGACGGCCGCGGCGCCCAGGTGGCCTTCTTCCATGACGAGGGCTCGATCACCTACGCGGGGCTGCAGGAGCTCGTCAACCGCACCGGCAACGCCCTGCTCGACCTGGGGGTGCGTCCGGAGCAGCGCGTCCTGTGCCTGCTGCTCGACTCGCCCGAGTTCCTGGGGGCCTTCTGGGGGGCCATCAAGATCGGCGCGGTCCCGATCCCGGTGAACACCATGCTGCGCGCCGACGACTACCTCTACTTCCTCGACGACAGCCGCGCGCCGGTCGCGATCGTCTCGGAGGCGCTGCTCGCGGAGGCCGGTCCCGCGCTCGAGAAGGCGCGCTACCTCCGGCACGTGATCGTGGCGGGGCGCGCGTCCGGGACGCAGATCGCCTTCGAGAGCTGGGTGGCCCAGGCGTCCGCGCGGCTCGAGCCCTTCGACAGCTCGAAGGACGATCCCGCGTTCTGGCTCTATTCCTCGGGTTCCACCGGCCGGCCCAAGGGCGCGGTGCACCTGCAGCACGACATGGTGGTGGCCTCGGACACCTACGCGCTCCAGGTGCTCGGCGTGACCGAGGCCGATCGCACCGTGTCGGCCGCGAAGCTCTTCTTCGCCTACGGGCTCGGCAACAACCTGTACTTCCCGCTCCGGGTGGGTGGGCAGGGCGTGCTCTACCCGCACCGCCCGACGCCGGACGCCATGTTCGAGCTGATCCAGCGACACCGGCCGACGCTCTTCTTCGGCATACCGACGCTCTACGCGGCGATGCTGCAGGTCAAGGAGGCGGAGAAGCGGTACGACCTCTCGTGCCTGCGCCTCTGCGTCTCCGCGGGCGAGGCGCTGCCCGAGGAGCTCTACCGGCGCTGGCAAGAGCGCTTCGGGGTGGAGATCCTGGACGGGATCGGGAGCACCGAGATCCTGCACATCTTCCTGTCGAACCGTCCCGGCCAGGCCCGGCCCGGTTCCACCGGGGTCGCGGTGCCCGGCTACGAGGCGATCGTCGCGGACGACGACGGCCGTCCGATGCCCGCCGGAGAAGTCGGCAACCTCCGGGTCAAGGGCGACTCCACCATGGCCTACTACTGGAACCAGCACGAGAAGACGAAGAACACGCTCCAGGGTCACTGGATCCTGACCGGGGACAAGTACTACCAGGACGCGGACGGATACTTCTGGTACTGCGGGCGCGCCGACGACATGCTGAAGGTGGGCGGCATCTGGGTCTCGCCGGTCGAGGTGGAGAACACCCTGATGGGCCATCCCGCCATCCTCGAGACCGCGGTGGTGGGCCACGCAGATACCGACGAGCTGATCAAGCCGAAGGCCTTCGTGGTGCTGAAGGACGGCTACGCGGCCTCCGCGACCCTCGAGGCCGAGCTCAAGACCTTCGTGAAGGACAAGATCGCACTCTACAAGTATCCGCGCTGGATCGAGTTCGTGCCGGAGCTGCCCAAGACCGCGACGGGCAAGATCCAGCGCTTCAAGCTGCGGCCGTGACGGGCCGCTAGGTCGGCCGTGCGGGGCGCGCGAACGGAGAGACCTGCTCCAGCACTTGGCGGACCTTGTCGTTCAGAGCCTGCATGCTGAACGGCTTGCTGATGAAGGCCCACCCGGACGTGGCCACCTCCGACATCGGGTACGCCGACATGAGGAGGATGCGGGTCGACGGGCTGAACGCGAGCAGCTTGGTCGCGAGCTCGGGGCCCTGCATCAGCGGCATCACCACGTCCGAGAGGAGCAGGTGAATCGGCCGCTCGCGGGCGAGGCGAAGCGCGTGCTGCGGGTCGCCGGTTTCCAGGATGTTGTAACCGTCGGACTCCAGCATGTCGCGCACCACGCTGCGCACAACTTCTTCGTCGTCCGCCACCAGGATCGTGTGCACGAGGAGCCTCTCCCGCTAGAGTGTACGCCATGAGCGGCGCTTTCCCGGCGTTCCTCGACCGGGGACTCGAGACCCTGGATCCGGACGCGCTGCGCCGCCACCAGTGGGCCCGCGTCCAGACGCTGGCGCGGGCCGCGGTGCCCGCCAATCCTTTCGTCGCCGCCCAGTGGAGGCGGGCCGGGCTGACCGCGCCGGACGATCTCCGGGGCTGGGAGGATTTCCGCCGGCTGCCCCTCACGCGCAAGAGCGAGCTGGTGGAGGACCAGGCGGCGCGTCCGCCGTTCGGGACCAATCTGAGCTACCCGCTCGACCGCTACGTGCGGGTGCACCAGACCTCGGGGACCACCGGCGCGCCGCTCCGCTGGCTCGACACGCAGGAGTCCTGGGACTGGTGGGCGCGGTGCTGGGGCTTCGTCCTGCGGGGCGCGGGCCTGGGTCCGGGCGATCGCGTGTTCTTCCCGTTCTCCTTCGGGCTCTTCGTCGGCTTCTGGGCCGGATTCGAAGGCACCCGCGCCATCGGGGCCCTCGCGATCCCGGGCGGCGGGCAGGACTCCACGCAGCGGCTGGCCGCCATGGAGACGCTCGGCGCCACCGCGGTCTGCTGCACCCCGTCCTACGCCCTGCACCTGGCCGAGACCGCGCGCGGGCGCGGGGTGGCGCTCGACCGGCTCGGCATAGGCCTGGGGCGCCCGCGCCTACGACCACGCGGGCATGACCGAGATGGGCGCCTACGGCTTCGAGTGCGCGGCTCAGGCCGGGCTCCACGTCAACGAGGCCGAGTTCATCGCCGAGGTGATCGATCCCGCCACCGGCGGGCCCGCGGACGAGGGCGAGCTCGTGCTCACGAACCTGGGCCGCCTGGGCTCGCCGCTGCTCCGTTACCGGACCGGCGATCGCGTGCGCATCGACCGGACGCGGTGCGCGTGCGGCCGGACGTTTCTGCGCCTCGAGGGCGGCATCCTGGGGCGCGTGGACGACATGCTCATCGTCCGCGGCGTCAACGTGTTCCCCTCGGCGCTCGAAGGCATCGTGCGCCGCTTCCCGGACGTCGACGAGTTCCTGATCGAGGTCTACCGGCGCGGGCAGCTCGACGAGGTGCGCCTGCTCCTCGAGGTCAACGGGCATCCCAAGGCGGTGGTCGCGGCGGTGCAGGAGGCGATCCGGGTCGACCTAGGCATCCGCGTCGAGGCGGTGCCGGTGCCCGGGCAAAGCCTGCCGCGCTACGAGCTGAAGGCCCGGCGGCTGGTGCGTCGCGCGATCGAGTAGTCAGCTACTCTACGCGCGAGCCCCCCGCGTCGGATCTGTTGACCGGTCCTCCGCGGGCTGCTAGTGATGAGTGGCCATGTCGTCCGCGGGAGCCGGTTCCGAGACCTCGGCGCTCATCGAGCGCATCGCCGCGGGTGATCGCGACGCCTTCAGCCGCTTCTACGATCTCCTCGCCCCCATCGCGTTCGGCCTGATCCGCCGCGTACTGCGCGATCCCGAGGCCGCGGCCGACGTGCTGCAGGAGGTGTTCTGGCAGGTCTGGCGCGAGGCCCCGCAGTACGATGCCCGGCGCGGCAGCCCGGAGGCCTGGCTCGTCATGCGCGCCAAGACTCGAGCAATCGATCGGCTCAGGTCCATACGTAGAAGAGATAGGACCTTCGTGGCCCCGGTGGACGAGTCCGTCGCCCGGAGCAGCGAGGAGCCGGCCGAGAACCCGGCGGTGGTGGCGGAGGATCGCAGCCTGATACAGACCGCGCTGGCCCAGCTGCCGGAGCCGCAGCGGCGGGTCATCGAGCTGGCGTTCTTCGACGGCCTGACCCAGTCCGAGATCGCGGCCCGGCTGGGCGAGCCGCTCGGCACCGTGAAGACGCGCGCGCGCCTCGGCCTCGAGCGGCTGCGCGGGGTCCTGAGAGGAGAGAGGGTGTCGGCGAGATGAACCGCGACGAGATCGGCGAGCTGGCGGCGGCGTACGCGCTCGGGGGCCTCGACGCCGAGGACCGCGGGCGGTTCGAGACGCTGCTGCGCGCGGGCGACCCCGAGGCGGTGGCCGCGCTCCCGTGAAGTCTGCACTCATGGAGCGCATCGCGGCGGCGGAGCCGGCCGTGCGGCCGCCGGTCCGATCGCTGTCGCCTCCGCGCCGGGCGATCTGGCCGGTGGTGCTGAGCGGGGCGATGGCGGCCGGGCTCGCCGCGATCGCGGTCGGCTGGTCGGTCTCGTCCACCTACGAGAAGCGCCTCGACGCCCTCGCGCGCGACGCCGAGCATCTCAAGGCGGAGCTGCGGAGCCAGCAGACGGTGATCGCGATCCTGCGCGACCCGGCCACCCAGTTGGTCGCCCTCGTGGGCCAGGCGCCCGCGCCGACCGCACGGGCGCGCATGATGTGGCACGCGACGGCCGGCGGGATCTTCGTCGCCGCCGGGCTGCCCGCGGCGCCCGAGGGCAAGGCCTACCAGCTCTGGGCCATCGCGGGCACCAACGCGCCCGTCTCGGCGGGGGTCTTCAGCGTGGACGCGTCGGGGACGGGGAGTCTCTCGGTACAGCCGCTGCCCGGTGTGGCGACGGTCAACGCATTCGCGGTGACCCTCGAGCCCGCGGGCGGACTGCCCGCGCCGAGCGGGGCGATGTACCTGCTCGGCAAGTCCTGATCGCGGCTTCTGACGGTCTGCTGTCGCGTAATCCGACAGCTTCGCCGGCGCACCCTCCCGGGTTGTCAATAGTAATGAATACTTGAGCTTCCGGGCCCGGTGGCACGCGGTATGCGACTCGTCAGGCTCCATGAGGCGACTGGCCGTGGCCTGGGGAGTCGGTGCGGGCATCCTGCTCGTCGCGCTGGTCGCCGGACCGGCGAGCGCGCAGTACCGGTATACGGACGACAAGGGTGTCACCCGGACCACGCAGTACAAGGTGGACGTGCCCGCGCCCCGCCGCGACGCCGCGGTCTGGATCGGGCCGACCGGTGTCGGCATCCCGGCCCTGAGCGAGGAGGCGCGGAAGACGAGGCTGCGCGACGACTCCCTCCGGCGCATCGGGAATTCCATCGAGCAGCTCACGGCCGCGGCCGCGGCCGATCAGGCGAGGAAGCAGCAGCTCCGCAAAGAGGCGGCAGAAGCCGTCAGCGCCAGGAAAGAAGGCCGGGGGAACGTTCCGGCCTGGCCCACGCGCTAGCGCCCCCGCTGCCGCGCCGCGCGCAGCACCGCGATGATGGTCATCGCGTCCTTGATCTCCCCGCGCTCCACCATCGCGACCACGTCGGTGAAGGGGAACGCGCGCCGCTCGATGAACTCGGTGGGGTCGGGCGGGCGCGACGCCGGGCGCAGATCCTCCGCCACGTAGAGGTGGGCGACCTCGCGCAGGATGCTCTTGGAGGTGTGGAAGTCACCCAGCTCGACGAGGCGCCCCGCCTCGTGCCCCGCCTCCTCGGCCAGCTCGCGCTGCGCGGCCTCGGTCGGCGTCTCGCCCGCGTGCTGGCCGCCGGTCGGGATCTCCCAGAAGAAGTCGCCCGCCACGTAGCGGTACTGCCCCACCAGGAGGACGGTGTCCCGGTCGAGGAAGGGGAGAACCCCGACGCACTCGCTGCATTCCACGACCCCGTAGACCGTGCTGCGGCCGTTCGGCAGCTCGACCACGTCCTCGCGGACGGAGATCCAGTGGTTGTCGTAGACCGGCCGGGTCGAGGTCCGGCGCCAGGGCGTGCGGGACCATGACGAACCGGCCGCGGGAGTACCAGTGGGCTCGCTCATGATCCGGTTGTATCATGTGGCCGGGAGGAACGTGATGGCCTGGCCGGTCCCCGTCGAAGCGCTGTGGAACGATCTGCAGTCCGTCCGCTCCGAGCTCCTGAAGGAGGCGGACGGGTTGAGCCAGACCCAGGCGGACTGGCGCCCGGCCGAGCAGGAGTGGTCGGTCGGCGAGATCCTCCATCACCTCACGCTGGCCGAGGTGGGTACCGGTAAGCTCACCTCCAAGCTCTTCAAGGACGGGCCGCAGCCCTCGCCGCCGTTTCCGCCGGATCTGAAGGCCTTCGCGCCGGTCCCGCCCGCGCCGCCCGGGCCGGCCCAGGCGCCGGAAGTGGTCTACCCGGAGCGCGGCCATCCGCTGGAGCGGCTGCTCGCCGACCTGAAGGCGATCCGGGAGCGCAGCCGGCAGTCCATCGAGCGGCTCGCCGCGGTGGATCCGCGCGGGCTCAGATGGCGGCACTTCACGCTGGGCGAGATGGACCTGGCGCAGTGGTGGCTGCTGCACGTGCGCCACGAGAGCGATCACCTGGAGCAGCTGCGCGGCGTGAAGGCCGCCCAGGGGTTCCCCCGCGCGTGAAGGTCATCCTCCGCAATCCGCGCAAGGAGATCGAGGTGGACGGCAAGCGCCGGGTCAAGGAGCTGCTCGTCGAGCTCGACATCCTGCCGAGCACCGTCCTGGTGATCCGCGGCAACGAGCTCCTGACCGGGGACACGGTGGTGGGCGGCGACGACGTGCTCGAGGTGCGCCCGGTCATGTCGGGTGGCAGCGCGGGGACGCCGTGAAGTGCCGCAAGTGCGGGCACGCCGCCGCGCTCGAGCTGCGGCGGCACAACGCGGCCTTCTGCTCGCCGCACTTCCTCGAGTTCTTCCGCAAGCAGGTGGCCGAGGCGGTGCACCGGCACCAGATGTTCACCCGCGAGGAGAAGATCATGGTCGCCGTCTCGGGCGGCAAGGATTCCCTCGCGCTCTGGGACGTGCTGATCGAGGACGGCTACCAGACCGCCGGCCTCTACCTCGATCTCGGCATCTTCGACTACTCGAAGGAGTCCAAGGCCAAGTGCGAGGCGTTCGCGGCCTCCCGCGGCCAGACCCTCCACATCGAGCGGGTGGCGGAAGCGGTGGGCGCGCCGATCCCGGTGGTGCAGCAGGCCACGCGGCGACCGACCTGCTCGGCGTGCGGCCTCTCGAAGCGCTACCTGATGAATCGCGCCGCGCTCCAGCACGGCTACCCGGTGGTGGCCACCGGCCACAACCTCGACGACGAGGCGGCCACGCTCTTCGGCTCGGTCATGCACTGGCAGACCGACGCGCTGCCGCGGCAATCGCCCGCGCTGGCCTCCACGCACCCGAAGCTCGTCCGCCGCGTGAAGCCGCTCTACCGCCTCTCCGAGCTCGAGACCGCGGCCTTCGCCTTCCTGCGTGGCATCGACTACATCGTGGAGGAGTGCCCGTTCGCCAAGGGCGCCACCTCGATCGCCCACAAGCAGGTGCTGGACCGCCTCGAGGAGGCCTCGCCCGGCTCCAAGCACAACTTCCTGTTCGGGTTCCTCGAGAAGGCCCGGCCCGCGTTCGAGAAGATCGAGCACGTCGAGCTCCTCGAGTGCACCTCCTGCGGACAGGTGACCACCGGGGCGATCTGCGCCTTTTGCAAGCTCGCCGACCTGGTCAAGCGCCGGACGACGGGCTGATCGGGCCAAGCTGGCCTGGAACCCTGTAGTTCTTACCGGCTCGTTGTTCGTAGCGAAGCCGTACCCCTTCAGGCTCTTCCGTCGTATGATTCCTGTGCCTTCTGCGGGTTCTCTGGTTGACGCACTCCGGCGTCACGGCTCGTGGCATCTGGCTCCGTCTTCCTGCTGCGAAAGTTCGCCCACGATGGAGTTAGCCCCGGGTTGGACAAGTACCACATTCACATCCGGTGCTTCGCAGCGTGGGAGTTCGAGCGCCGTAGTGCGGACGGCTCCCACCCGTCAGCATGAAGCGCATCCTCGTCGTTGACGATGACGCCCACCTGCGAGAGCTGCTCGCGGCTACTCTAGAGCAGGACGGCCGCACCGTGGACGTGGCCCAGGACGGCGTGGAAGCGCTGGCCCTGCTCAGCGCCAACTCCTATGACGTGGTCCTCAGCGATCTCCGAATGCCCGGCCTGGATGGACCGGCGCTCTACGGCGCGCTGCGGGCCATGCGTCACGCGACCGCGGCTCCCCGCGTGATCTTCATGACCGGCAACGTGGGGGGTGGCGACTACGCCGCCTTTCTACGAGGGAACACCGAGCCGATACTGGAAAAGCCGTTCAGCCTCAACGTGGTCAGGCAAGTGGTGAGCGTCCTGTTGAACGAGTAGCCCCCTAGGGGGCTTCCGTTCACTCCGTCCGCCCGGCCAAGCTGGCCACCGCCAGCACGAGCTCCGCCGGGTCGGCTGGCTTGGCGAGGTGCAGGTTGAAGCCCCCCGCGAGGGTCCGCACGCGGTCCTCCGAGCGCCCGTAGGCCGTGAGGGCCAGGGCGGCCAGACGGCGGCCCTGGAGCATCGCGAGACGGCGCGCACGCTTCAGAAGGCTGAAGCCGTCTTCCTTGGGCATCTCGAGATCCGTGACCAGGACATCCGGCCACCATTCTTCCAGTGCGGTCATCGCGTCGGCCGCGGAGCCGGCCATGCGCACGTCCGCCCCGGCGTTGACCAGCAATAGCGCGGCTAGTTCTCGTCCATCCAGGTCGTCGTCCACCACCAGGACCCGGAGGTCCCGTAGCGACGCCGGCTTGCGTTTCTCTGGATCCGGCCCAGATTCCGCCGGGTGCCCGGCGGGTGCCGACAGTGCCTGCTGCGCGATGGAGATTGGCAGGTTCACCGAGAACGTGGAGCCCTGGCCGATGCCGGGACTGGTTGCGGCCACCGTACCTCCATGCAGCTCGACGAGATGGCGCACCAGCGCGAGCCCGATTCCGAGACCTGCGTGCTGCCGCGTCGAGCCGGTGTCGAGCTGCCTGAACCGCTCGAACAGGTGTGGCACGTCCTCCGCCGCGATCCCTCGGCCGGTGTCACTGACGCTGATTTCGATCTGCGAGGCGGCGCCCTTCAGGACGAGCTGCACTCGCCCACCTTGCGGCGTGAACTTCACCGCGTTGCTCAGGAGATTCCACGCGACCTGCTGCAGGCGGTCGGGATCCCCGAGGATCGGATCCACCCGAGGGTCGAGGATCGTCTCGAGTCGAATGCCCTTGGCCAGGGCCGCCGGACGGACGGTGTCGAGGGCGGCCTCGAGCACCTCCGACATCACGAGCGGACGCACCGCGAGATGCATCTTGCCGGTGATCACCCGCGAGACGTCGAACAGGTCCTCGATCAGCTGCACCTGGGCTTTTGCCCCGCGCAGGATTCCTTGCGTCGCCCGCCTCGTGGCCTCCGGATCGAGCCGCCCGGCTTCGAGCATGCGGGCCCACCCATAGATCGAATTGAGCGGCGTGCGCAGCTCGTGCGACAGCGTCGCGAGGAATTGATCCTTGCTTCGGTTGAGGGCCTCGGCTTCGGCACGCGCCGCCTTCTCGTGCTCGAAGAGCGTCCGACGTAGCTGATCGAGCGCGCGCCGCTCGGAAATGTCGCGCGCAACCTTGGATGCCCCCACCACGTGGCCGTGGGCGTCCCGAACGGGCGACACGGTCAGAGAGACCTCGACGAGCTGGCCGTCCTTTCTTTGCCGGACGGTCTCGAAATGGCTCAGGCGCTCACCGCGTCGGATCCGGGCGATGACGTCATCCTCTTCGTTACGCCGCTCCTGCGGGATGATCAGCATGATGTGCTGGCCGACTGCCTCGGCGCCGGTGTAGCCGAACATGCGCTCGGCGGCGGCATTCCACGACGTGATCACGCCATCGAGCGTCTTGCTGACGATGGCGTCGTCGGAGGATTCGACGATCGCGGCGAGATGCGCCTGGGTAATCTCCGCCTGGCGGCGGCCCGAGAGGTCGCGGGCGACCTTGGATGCCCCGATGATGCGCCCGGACGAATCCCTCATCGGGGATACCGTGATCGACACATCGACGCGTCGGCCGTTCTTCGCCACCCGGACGGTCTCCAAGTGGTCGACGCGCTGTCCGGCCAGAACGCGAGCGAGGACGTCGTCTTCTTCGAGCCATCGCTCCTGCGGAATGATCAGGGCGATGTGCTGGCCAACCGCCTCGCCGCTCGTATAACCGAAGAGACGCTCGGCGGCGGCGTTCCACGAAGTGATGACCCCGGCGAGCGTCTTGCCAATGATCGCGTCGTCCGAGGAATCCACGATCGCCGCGAGACGGAGGGAGGCCTCCTGGTCGGCAGGGAGCGACGGATCGGGCATTGGCGTCGGGCCTCCGTACGCCCGGGCATCCTGGCCAGCAACGCGTACAACCATCCCTCCGCCGCCGCGTGCCGCCGGGGGATGATAGCAAGCGACGTGCCCCCCGGCGCGTCCCAGAGGACCGGTGACGAAGTGTGCGTAATTGCTAATATTCCAGGATGGCCCCCGCCCATCGGCGGGACCCAGCCGTGCTGCCGAGGGTCGAAGTAACCCGGTAACTTAAGGCGTTTTTCCTACGGGCCGGCTGGTCGGAGGCTCACTCGATCACCTGATCCGCGCGCTGCAAGAGCGACGGCGGGATCGTCAGGCCGAGGGTCTTGGCGGTCTTGAGGTTGATGACCAGCTCGAACTTGATGGGCTGCTCGATGGGGAGGTCGGCGGGCTTGGCTCCCTTCAGGATCCTATCCACCTGGGCCGCGGCGCGTCTCACGAGCGTGTCGAGGTCAGGCCCGTAGCTCAGGAAACTGCCCGTGCGTGCCCACGGTCCCCAACCAGTCGCGAGGGGTATTCGCTGCCCGCTGGCAAACTCCACAATGCGGGGGCGATTGAGGTTCATGAATCGCGATGAGACCACCATCAGGGCTTCGGAACGAGCGTGTATGGCGGCCTGGAAGGCCCCGTCGAAGTCCTCGGGGCGTCTGACTTCAAGCGATTGAACGTGGATGCCCAGCCGGCGCGCGGCCGATTCGATGTCGCGATACTCGCCGTCGGGATGGTCGGGGCTCCAGAGCACCGCGACGCGGGTGAGCGCTGGAGCTGCCTCTTTCAAGAACTGGAGCCTCTTGCCCGCGGTCTCCGAAGAAACGAACGCGACGCCAGTCAGGTTGCCGCCGGGCCGGGCGAAGCTGGCGACCACTCCTGCCTCGACTGGGTTTTGACTGGTGAGCATCACGATCGGGAGCGTGCTCGTCGCATCCCTCACGAACGGCACCATGTCACCACCGAGTACCACGATCACATCGGGCTTCAGCGCTGCGAGCTGGAGCGCAAGTTCGCGGACTCGCTCCGGGCGGCCCTCGGCATAGCGATATTCGAGGGCGACGTTCCGGCCCTCGACATAGCCAAGATCGCGCAGGCCCGCGATGAGGGCGGCCAGGTTGGGGTCGGTGGTCGGGGTACTGAAGAGAAGAACGCCGAGGCGGGCCACCTTACCGCCGGGCTGCCCGTGAACGACGAGCGGCGCGGCGACGAGACCGCCGGCCAGGGTCACCAGGAACGTGCGACGCTTCATCACGAGCGGCTCATCCCCTTGGGGCGAAGCCGGGCGCGGGGCTACTTCGCCTTCTCCTTCCACTTCTCGTCCGGTTGCATCATGCTAACCCGATTGCCCTCGGTGTCGAAGAATGAAACATAGAGACCGTAGCCTGGAATCTCCATTGGCTCGCCAAGGAGCTTGCCGCCGGCCGTTTCCACGTTCTTCATGGATGTGTTGATGTCATCCACTGCGATAACGACAGATGGATACTGCGCCGGCCAGTCGTCCTTCTTCGGATAGAAGCCGCCGTTGATCATGCCCGGCTTCTTCGGACCGCGTTTCTTGTCCGTCTCGGAAGTGGTGACGAGCACATAGTCTCCCATGTCCGGCCCAAGCGGCTCGGTCTTCCAGCCGAAGGTGGTCTCATAGAACTGCCTCATCCGATCTCGGTCTTCGGCCGGCATTTCAAAATGAACAACGGGGTTCATCGCTTTGGTAGCCATGTCATTCTCCTTTTCGAAGTCCCGTTTGCTCTACCTACTCGTTCTACAAGGAGGTCGAGCGAGGTGCAACAAGATCAACAAGCCGAA
>WNFK01134465.1_pt1 | contig 17944 bp, 18 predicted proteins | sample 5400281 | NCBI WGS metagenome assembly WNFK01 (sample SAMN13153350, study PRJNA577476) | soil metagenome | isolation source: 20 cm soil on Douglas fir-dominated hillslope | place: USA:California | collected 2013-09-17 | reverse complement strand
TTGTGGTGGCTGCCGGGCCGCTTCTTCGCGGGTCGGCGCTTCTTGTCGGTCATGGCGCGAGCGTCCGCGTGTGCACAGTGTAAACGTATGTCAGTCGCTGCTGGCGCGGGAGGTCCCGCGAGCCTGATAGCGACGAGCCCGCGGCGAGGGCGTCACGAGCCCGGTCTCGCGCACGGGCGGGCGACACGAATAGCTTGCGGAATGTCCGCGCCATTGCCACCTCCGACCCCTCCGACCATGACCAGCCCAACCGCCACGCCCCCCGCATCGGGCCCGGACCTCCGCTATCCCATCGGAAAGATGGAGCGCCGGTCGTCTCTCTCCGCCGCCGAGCGCCGCGCCGCTGTGGACGCGATCGCCGCCGCGCCGCACCAGCTGCGCGCCGCAGTCTCGGGCTTGACCGACGCCCAGCTCGACACGCCCTACCGTCCCGGCGGTTGGACGGTGCGACAGGTCGTGCATCACGTGGCCGACAGTCATCTGAACGCCTACACACGGTTCCGCCTCGCGCTCACCGAGGACAACCCGACGATCAGGCCCTACGACGAGAACGCATGGTCGGAGCTCCCCGACGTGCGCGTCCTGCCCGTCACGCTCTCGCTCGATCTCCTGGACCGCCTGCACGAACGGCTGGTGTTCGTGCTGCGCGCGACGCCCGATTCCGCCTTCGCGCGCCCGCTCACCCACCCCGACAACGGGCCGATGACGGTCGACGCCCTTCTCGCGACGTACTCCTGGCATGGGCGCCATCACACGGCTCACGTCACAGCCCTGCGCGAGCGGATGAAGTGGGCGTGATGGTGTGTGCGCGACCCGTCGTCGTGCTGGCGCTCCTGTGCGCCGTCGCGGCGTGCTCGCGCGAGCGCGCGCCGTCGCCCGACAGCATGGTCGCCTCGAGCGGCGCGAGGGCTCCGGTCGCGAGCGGGGTCGCCGGGAAGCCGGCCTGTCCGGGCACCGGCCACTGGAGCCCGTGCGCCGTGCAGAAGCGGCTCGAGGCGGCCGGTGTCGCGCCCCTGTCTGCGAAGTCGCTTCCGGATCTGCCCTCACTGGGCGCGACGCCCACGCTCTACACCGTCGGCCGATCCGGCTTGGCGATCTACCTCTTCGCCGACTCTGCCGCGCGGTCGCGCGCTGCGCGCACACTCGACACGCTGCGGTACGTGAGCCAGGCGAAGGAGCTCACCATGCGCGGGGAGACCACGGCCATCCAGAGCGACAATCTGCTGGCCCTCCTGTTCAGCCGGAGCGAGCAGCAGCGCGAGCGTGTGTCGGACGCGCTCACCGCCGGTCCGCCGCAGCCCGAGAAGCCGTGAACAAGGGGGCGCTTTGCTGCTGGGGTGCTGCGCTCATGCTGCTCGCGGCGTGCGGCGTCAGTGAGGATCAGGAAGTCGCGATCGGACGGCAGAACGCCGATCAGATCAACGCCCGCCTTCCGCTCGTGCGCGATCCGGTGATCGCCGATTACGTGCAGCAGCTCGGCCTCTCGATCGCGAGAACGACGTCGCGCGCCGACCTCGACTGGCGGTTCTTCGTCGTCGACAGTCGCGACGTGAATGCCTTCGCGCTCCCCGGCGGCATCGTCTACGTGAACCGTGGCCTGATCGAGCGCGCCGAACGGCTCGACGAGCTGGCCGGCGCGCTCGGCCACGAGATCGGGCACGTCGTGCGCCGGCACTCCGTGGAACAGATGAAGAAGGCGCAGGGCGCGAACGTCGCCGTCGGGCTCACGTGCACGCTCACCCGCATCTGCGACAACAACGTGGCGCAGGCCGCCATCCAGGTGGGCGGCGCCGCGCTGTTCGCGCGCTACAGCCGGCAGGACGAGGCGGAAGCGGACTCCGAGGCGGTGGAGAACGTGATCAGGGCCGGGATCGACCCGGAGGGGATCCCGGCACTGTTCGAGCGGCTGATCGCCGAGCGCCGCTCATCGCCGCTCGCCATCGAAGCGTTCTTCGCGTCGCATCCGCTGGAAGAGCAGCGCATTCGCGAGACGCAGCGGGTGATCGCCGGACTCGAGCCGGAGTCGCTGCGCGGCCTCGTGAGCGACATGCCGTCCTACCAGGAGTTCAGGGTACGGCTGAATGCGCTGCCGCGGCCCCCGGAACCGCCCGAGCGAGCGCGCTTGGACGGGCCCTGATCACCCTTTCTCGATTGCCCGCATCCCACCGCTCGAACGCCGTCCCTCGCCCAGCGCCGGCAGCGCCGTCACACCCCCCGATACGATGAATGCCATCACGTCCGCGCTGTCGGCAGCGAGTGGCTGCACGGCGCTCGTTGGAAAGATCAGGAGCTGCCCCGCGAAGTTGTACGACTGCGGGAGGTACACCGTGACATGCTCGGCCATCCCCATCGACGCCAGCGACTGCTGCGTGCAGGTCCTTCGTCGACGAGTACAGCAGTCGAACGAAGGGAAGCCGGTCGAGGACTCGCTCCACCACGCCGAATACGCTGCGCGTCAGCAGCCCCTGCGCGAGGTAGCCGAAGAGGGTGATCAGCACGACCGTCACCAGGAACCCGACGCCGGGAATCGGGATGCCGAGCCAGCCGTCGATGGTGGTGAACACCCGCACGCATACGTAGATCGTCAGCGCGAACGGCGCGAGAAAGACGATCCCCTTGAAGAAATAGTTGAACAGTCGGCTCACGATTCTCTCTTTGCGCGCCACTTACCGGGCAGTGATAGGGACGCTGAGCTGCTTGGTGCCCCACGTCATCACGAGGGCGCCCTGTGGCTCGAGCGCGATCGTGAATCGCTCCACCGGCGCGGCGACGGTCGTCTCGCGCAGCGGCACGCGCGCGAGATCGCGGTCGGGGTGGTACTCGGTTCCCCACTGGCCCGCCTGCTTGTTGATGATCAGCTCGTAGCCGCCGCCCGGCACGGTGCGCGTCCACAGTGAATAGATCCCGGCCGGCACCGTCGCGCCGCCGATGGTGAGAGGGGCGTCGGTGCGGAGCTGGGTGGCGGCGTTGGCCCCGGTGCGCCAGATCGTGTCGCCCAGCACGCCGTTCACCCACACGTTGCGACCGCGCAGTGCCGGGCGCCCGTAATCCACCCACACGTTCGCACTGCCGATCGTCGCGCGCGCCGTGTCGCGCGTGGAGGCCGGGCCGGCAACGCCGGCGGCCACGTCGCGCGCCGACCATTCGCGCGCAAGAGTGTCGAGCTGCATGGCCGGCACTCGGTCGATGCGTACCTTGATCGTCGTCTGGCTGCCGTCGGCCCAGAGCAGACCGCCGCGGGCGTCGTGCCCCAGGTACAGTGGATAGCCGAACCAGCTGATGCGCGCCGAGTCGCGGCCGATCAGCTTCACCGGCAGCGGCGACGTGCCGCGCGCACCCCAGCTCAGCGGCACGATGGAGAACGTCGCGCTGTCACGTCCGGTGGCGAGCAGCCGCGCAAGCGGCAGCTCGAACAACCCGTACGAGCCGTTGAGATAGGGAAGCAGCTCACCGCTCGCCGCGGCGGCGCGCGTCGTGTCCCCATTGGAGCGGTGCCCGACGAAGGTGACCGAATCAGCGGAGTACCGTACCGACAGCGACTGCATCTGCCCGGTGATCGTCGTGCCGTCGCCGCGGCGCAGCGAGTACTCGGCGCGGACCGGCGCGTTGTTGGCGCCGAGCTCCACGCTGTAGCGCGCGATGGTGGTGAATGGGGCACGCTGCACGAGCACCCCCTCCATCCGGGTGGGCGTCCGCGTGTACTGCTCGACGCCGATGGTATCGGCCCCGAGACGGACGAGCAGAGTCGTCGGCCCGCCGAGGGCGGGAGAGGACGGCGGGACGGAGACGGCGGGAGCGCACGCGGCGAGTGGCGCGAGAACGATGAGCGCAGCCGCGGTAGCGCGGGGGAGGCGGAGGGTGTCGAGCATGGTATCTCCGAATGGGTGCGGGCCGAACATGCACATATGGTAGCGCGGATCACCGTCTGCCGCAGGGGCCGGCTGGCCCGACGATTGCCCATTCCGGTGCCGATGACGACGTCGAAGCGATCGGCAGATGAAACGGGGAGCGCCGCCGACTTCCTGCCGGCGCGGCTCACCCTTCCCGCGCTGCGCCGCGCCGCCGCGCGATGCCGCGGCTGTCGCCTGTGGCGCGTCGGGACGCAGACGGTCTTCGGCGAAGGCCGCCGCTCGGCCACGCTGCTGATCGTCGGTGAGCAGCCCGGCGATCAGGAGGACCGCGCGGGCCATCCATTCGTCGGACCGTCCGGCCGGCTGCTCGACAGTGCTCTCGAGCGCGCCGGGTTGGATCGCCGGGACGCGTACGTCACGAACGCGGTGAAGCACTTCAAGTGGGTGCCCGATCCGCAGGGCACGCGTCGCATCCACAAGACTCCCAACGCGTCGGAGATTCGCGCCTGTCATCCCTGGCTCGACGCGGAGCTCGCCGTCGTGAAGCCGCGCGTCGTGGTGGCGCTCGGCGCAACGGCGGCCAAGGCGCTGTTCGGGAATGCCTTCCGCGTCACGGCGCAGCGCGGACGTACGGTGCAGACGTCGCTCGCCGAGGCCGGGTTCGCGACGGTGCATCCGAGCGCGGTGCTCCGCGCGCCCGGCCCCCTGCGCGCGGAAGCGGAGCAGGAGTTCGTGCGCGACCTGACGAAGGTGGCGCGCTGGCTGGAGAAGCACGCGAGCTGAGGTCGTCGTATCTTTCGGCATGGCCGCCTCTCACCGAACCGCCCTGGCCCACCTGCGTCGCGTCGATCCCGTCCTTGCCGGCATCATCGCGCGCGTCCGCCAGCCTCCGCCGCCCCCACGCCGCACCGGGACCCACTACGACGCGCTCGTTCGCGCGATCGTCTTCCAACAGCTGTCAGGCAAGGCGGCGGGCACCATCCATCGGCGCTTCTGCGCGCTCTATCCCGGCAAGCGCCCACGTGCCGAGCTCGTGCTCGCGACCAGCGAAGAGGCGTTGCGCGCCGCCGGACTGTCGCGCCAGAAGATCGGCTACCTGCGCGACCTCTCGGCGCGCGTGGCAAACGGATCCCTTCCGCTCGCGCACCTCGGTCGCCTGCCGGACGACGAGATCATCGAGCACCTGATCCAGGTGAAGGGGATCGGCCGCTGGACCGTGCAGATGTTCCTGATGTTCCGGCTCGGACGTCCCAACGTGCTCCCGGAGCTCGACCTGGGGATTCAGAACGCGATGCAGCGCGCGTATGGGCTGAAGAAGCGTCCCGCGCCGAAGGACGTGCTCCGATTGGGCGAGAAGTGGCGGCCGCACGCCACGACCGCCTGCTGGTACATGTGGCGTTCTCTGGAGAACGGAGACGGCCAGCTATAGCTCCGGAGGTCCGGTGAGCGGAGCCCGGGGTGAGCCGATCATTCACGAGCGCTCTGGTGTAGCATGAATCGACGCGCGGACGGGCTTCGCCACGCGCGCCATTCGTACAGCCGAGGTCGCACGTGAGCTTTCACCCCAACGAAATGCACCGGCGGGCCACTGGCGCCACGGTGATGATCGCCGGGATGATGCTGCTCCTGACGGGCGGATTCTTCCGCAGCCAGGTGCTGCAGCACCAGAAATACACCTTGCAGGCGGAGACCAACCGCCTCCGGGAGCTGCCGCTCCCTGCCCCGCGTGGCGTGATCTACGACCGTCGCGGAACGGTGATCGCGGACAACATCATCGGCTACGCAGTGTCGGTCCTGGCCCCGAAGGAGGACTCGCTGCGTGCGGAGCTCGCGCAGCTCGCCGGTGCGGTGAACCTGACGCCGGGCCAGGTAGATCAGGCCGTTCGTCGCTTCCGTCGCGCGCCGGGCCGGCCCGCACTGGTGATCCCCGACGCGTCGTTCGACATCGTGAGCGTGCTCGAGGAGCATCGGACGCAGTTTCCGGGATTGATCATCCAGAGCGCCCCGCGCCGGTTCTATCCCGACGGGGAGATCGTCGCGCCGTTCGTCGGCTATACCGGCGAGATCAGCGAGACGGAGCTGGCCAAGCTGCGCGACAGCACGGACTACAAGGCGGGCCAGCAGATCGGGAAGCTGGGGCTGGAAAAGCAGTACGAGAGCGTGCTTCACGGGCGCGAGGGGAGCCAGTTCGTCGAGATCGACGCGCGCGGCCGCATCGTGCGCGAGACCGGCGCCCGACCCGACCTCGCGCCGGTCGCGGCGGCGCCCCTGTACACCAACATCGACATGGATCTCCAGCGCGTCGCCGCGGCACTGTTCGGCGATACGCTCCAGGGCGGCGTCGTGGCGCTCGACCCGAAGACAGGGGGCGTGCTCGCGCTGTACAGCGCTCCGAGCTGGGACGGGAACCGCTTCGTGGGCGGCATTCCCGCGCAGTATTGGGACTCGCTGCGCGCCGACCCACGGCGCCCGCTCTACAACAAGGCGCTCCAGGGCGAGTATCCGCCCGGCTCCACGTTCAAGATCGCCACGGCCGTGACGGCGCTCGAATCAGGCGCCGTCACGATGGACGAGCACATGCCGGAGACCTGCAACGGCGGCTTCCAGTACGGCTCGCGCTACTTCCACTGCGACGGCAAGCACGGCAGTCTCTCGCTCGCCGAGGCGATCGCGAAGTCGTGCAACACCTACTTCTACCAGCTTGGCCTCAGACTGGGCCTCACGCGCCTGCTCGCCGGCGGCATCGACCTGGGATTCAAGGACCGGGCGGGGATCGATCTGCCGGAGGAGCGGCGCCCGGTGTGGCCGGAGACGGCGGAGTACTTCAACCGGCGATACGGCAAGTCGGGCTGGACGTCGTCCGTCGTCCTGAACCTGGCGATTGGCCAGGGGGAGAACGCGCAGACGATCCTCAACATGGCGCGCTTCTATACGGCGCTCGCCACCGACGGCACCGCGTCGCGCCCCGAGGTGGCGCGCCTCGCGCCCGCGCGGAAGAAGATCTTCAACCTCTCCACCGACCAGTTCCGCCAGCTGCGCGCCGCACTGGCCAACGTCGTGGAAACGGGCACCGCCGCGCGCGCACAGATCAAGGGCGTCGTCCTGGCGGGAAAGACTGGCACGGCGCAGAGCCGCAAGTTCGACAAGAACGGGAAGGAGCTCAACTTCTCCTGGTTCGTGGGCTTCGCCCCCGCCGACGATCCAAAGATCGTCGTGGCGATGATGCTGGAGTACGTGCCGTTCCAGGGGGCCACCACGGCGACGCTCGTGTCGAAGATCATCGAGTCGTACCTGCACGTGAAGCCGGTGGTGGACATCGTTCCGTACTGACAAGTGCAGGTCCTTCGCTGCGCTCAGGACGACAACTGTCGTCCTGAGCGAGCGAAGCGATCGAAGGACCTGCACCTCTCACTGCGCCAGCCGCTCGACGTAGCTCCGCATCTCGGCGTCGAACCAGGGCGGTTCACCGGCCGCGGACGGACGAGACGCGCGGGTCGCTGAGGATCCACTTCAACAGCGCCTGCGCCCACGTCGTCACGCCATACGCGCGGAGGGGCGCGAGCTGAGCGGCGCTCACCGCGCGCCTGGCGAGGCGCCCTTCGCCGAGCGGGTGCATCACGATCACGCCGATCCCGAGTTCGGCGGCCGTGGGGAGCACCTCGCGCTCCGCCTCGCGATCCGCCGCGTTGAGCGGCACTTGCACCACCTCGATTGCCCGCGCCCTCATCAGCTGCAGCAGCGCGGGAAAGGAAGCATGTTGATAGTGCGTGGCCCCGACGACACGCACCGCTCCCTCCCTGCGTAGTCGCTCGAGCGTCCGCAGGCGCCGCTCCACCGCGACGAGATTGTGCACCTGGTAGATGTCCAGGAAGCCGCCGAACAGGGCGAGCGCGCGGGCGATCTGGGCATCCGCCTCGTCGTCATCGTCGGTCCAGATCTTGTCGGCGACGAGCGCCTGTTCACGCCGCGCCGCAAGGGTGCGCGCGAGCACCACCTCGGCCGCACCGTACGTCGGCGAGGTGTCGAACAGCGTCGCGCCGCTCTCGAAGGCGGCGTCGAGGACGCGACGGCAGTTGGCCTCGGCCACCGCGCCCCGCACGTCGAAGGTGCGCCAGGTGCCCATCCCCACGACCGGGACGTCGAGACCGCTGGCGCCCAATGGTCGTCGTTGCATACCTCCCACCGTGCACGTCGCTGGCCAGCGCGGTGGGCAACTTCGTGCCAGCGCTGTGAGGTCTCTCACGGCACACTTCTGATGCCCCACCAGATTCGTCCCGGCTTCTCTTCCCTACTACCACCGAGATAGACACCGTGGAAGCACGTCGCATCGGCTCGATTCAGGTCTCCGTCGTCGGCCTTGGCTGCAACAACTTCGGCGCGCGTATCGACGAGGCGGCGTCGACGGCAGTGGTCCACGCCGCGCTGGACGCAGGTATCACCTTCTTCGACACGGCCGACATCTACGCCGACGGGAAGAGCGAGGAGTTTCTGGGCAGAGCGCTCGGCCGCCGACGGGCCGGCGTGGCGATCGCAACCAAGTTCGGTCACTCACGCGGAGGTCCCGATCGGGGCGCGCACCCCGCGTATATCCGACGCGCCGTCGAGGCCAGTCTCCAACGCTTGGGCACCGACGTCATCGACCTGTATCAACTCCACACGCCCGATCCTCTCGTGCCCATCGCCGACACGCTGGGCGCGCTGGACGAGCTGGTGAAGGCGGGCAAGGTGCGGGAGATCGGCTGCTCGCAGTTCTCCGTAGAGCAGCTGCGTGAGGCCGAGGCGGCCGTGAAGCCGGGCGCGGCCAGATTCGTCAGCGTGCAGAACGAGTACAGCGTGCTTCGACGCGAGCCGGAGCGAGGCGTACTACGGGAGTGCGAGCAGGAAGGCCTCGCGTTTCTTCCGTTCTTTCCACTCGCGAGCGGATTGCTCACCGGCAAATATCGCAAGGGCAAGGGCGTGCCGCAGGGCTCGCGCATCGCCGACTGGTTCGAGGGAAAGATCAGCAAGGTCGACCTGGACCGGATCGAGGGGCTGATCACGTTCGCGGAATCGCATGGTCACACGATCCTGGACCTCGCCTTCTCGTGGCTGCGGGCGCACGCGGTGGTCGCGTCGGTCATCGCGGGCGCGACCATGCCCGAGCAGGTGCGGGCAAACGTGGCGGCGGTCTGGAAGCTGACGAGCCAGGAGATGGCGGAGATCGACCGGATCGCGCCCCTGGCACGATGAATGGCGTTCATGTCGGGCTCCCGGTCGTCCCCGTCGGTATTTTCTTGCGATGCTGGTCGCACGAGACGACACCGAGAAGGCCCGCCAGTACGCGATCATGCGGCGCCGCGCCACGGCGCTGCTCGCCGCGTTCTCGGCGCTCTTCGTCGTGGCGGCAGTGGTGCGTCACCTCTATCCGGGGCTGTCTCCCTTCTGGGTCGGGCTCGTCAGGGCGACGGCTGAAGCGGCGATGGTGGGCGGGATCGCCGACTGGTTCGCCGTCACGGCGCTCTTCCGGCATCCGCTCGGCATCCCGATCCCGCACACGGCCATCGTCGCCCAGCGGAAGGACCGCATCGGGCGCAGCCTCGGCAACTTCGTCGGCAACAACTTTCTGTCGCGGGACGTCATTGCGCGCCAGCTCCGCGGCATCAAGGTCGGTGAGCGGGTGGCACGCTGGCTGACCGAGCCCAGACATCAGGAACAGGTCGCCCGCGCGATCGCCGGGGGCGTGGCGCGCGCCGCCGAGGCGGTGCCCGATGACGAGCTGCTCGCAAGCGTGCAGGGCACCGTGGTGACGCAGTTCCGGAAGTTCCACGTCGCGCCCCTGCTGGCAGACCTGTTGGACCTCGCGACGACGGACGACCGGCATCAGGAGTTCCTGGACCGACTCGTGCGGCTCGTGAATCGGATCGTCGAGGAAAACAAGGAGCTGATCCGGATCCGAATCGCCGAGGAGAGCCCCTGGTGGGTGCCCGGCGCGGTGGATGACAAACTCTACCAGAAGATCGTCTCCGGGATTGAGCGTACGCTGGCCGACGTCGCGGCCGACGACGCCCATCCGCTGCGGGCACAATTCGACAAGGCGTTGCGGGAGTTCGTCGTGAAGCTGCACACATCCCCCGAGACCATCGCTCGGGCCGAGGCCATGAAGGAACGGCTGCTGGAACATCCGGCGGTCACGGAGGTGTCCGGCGCTCTCCTGGCGGCGGGACGAGACGCCCTGGCGAAGTACGCCGGACCCGATGCGCCCTCGCCCGAACCCCTTCAGCGCGCCCTCGGCACCCTGGCCGAGCGAGCCTTGGGGAACGAGTCGCTGCTTCGGGATGTAGACGAGTCGGTGGAACGACTCGTCCTCGGCGTCGTCGATCAGTACCGACCGGAGGTAGCCGAGCTCATCGCCCGGACGGTCGAAGGATGGGATGCCACCGCTGCTTCGGCCAAGATCGAAGTCCAGATCGGCCGCGACCTGCAATTCATCCGCATCAATGGCACGCTCGTCGGCGCACTCGTCGGGCTGCTGCTGTATCTCGTGACGGTGTTCGTCGGATGAGCGCCGTGTTCAATCCCCAAGGAGGACCAGTGATTCGTCGTCTCGCACTCGCCGCGCTGCTGCTGCCCGGCGTGCTCACCGCCCAGTCGACGCAGGAGCTCGAACGGCGCCGCATGCAGTTCGCCACCCGAGTGCCCGACGGTGTGATCGTCGTATTGGGAGCGCACGAGCCGGCTCAGGACTATCTGTCGTTCTACCAGTCGCCGTCGTTCTACTACCTCACCGGCTTCGGGGAGCCGGACGCGGCGCTCGTGATGGTCAAGGCGGGCCCGCAGGTGTCGTCGGCCACGATGTTCGTGCAACCGAAGCAGCCCAGCCGCGAGGTGTGGACGGGGACGCGGCTCGGCCTGCGCGGCGTCGCCGACCTCACCAGCATCCGCGCCCGCGACGTGAGCGACCTGCCGATCGTGCTCGACTCGTTGGCGAAGATGGGATTCCCCTTCCACGTCGTCGGCGACTTCGGCGCGCCGCAGGGCGCGGACGCGGGCGCTGGCGGTGCCATCCGGTCTCCGGACGAGCAGATGATGGACGCGCTCCAGAAGAAATATTCGTCGCTCAGGATCACGCCGGTAAACGACGTCGTGGAGCAGCTGCGCGGGACAAAGAGCCCGGCCGAGCTGGCACTCATTCGCCAGGCGGTGGACATCACCGTGCGCGCGCAGAAGGAGGCGATCGCGGCCCTGAAGGACGGGATGAACGAGTTCGAGCTGCAGGCGCTCATCGAGTACACCTTCCGGCGCAACGGCGCCGACCGTCCATCGTTCGCCACGATCGTCGGCTCGGGCCCCAACTCGACGACGCTGCACTACAACGCCAACGACCGCTTCATCGACCTCAACGACCTGGTCGTGATGGACATCGGCGCGTCGTACAAGGGGTACGCGGCCGACGTGACGCGCACGGTGCCGGCGAGCGGGAAGTTCTCGCCCACCCAGCGCGACGTCTACGCGATCGTGCGCGAGGCCCAGGCGGCGGCGGAGCGGCAGGCGAAGCTCGGCGCGCCCTCCCGGCTGATGAACGACTCGGCGAACACGGTGATCGCCAACGGCCTGGCGCGGCTGCGCCTGATCGAGTCACCAGACGCGACGTACGACTGCAGCACGGGCGCCACGCCGCGCCAGTGCCCGCAGTACCGGCTGTACTACATGCATGGACTGGGGCACGGCATCGGGCTCGAGGTGCACGACCCGGAGCAGTACTACTACACGGCGAAGCTCCTGCCGGGCAGCGCGTTCACGCTGGAGCCGGGGATCTACGTGCGCGAGCACGTGCTGGAAGAGATGCCGGACACGCCGGGCAACCGCGAGATCGCCGCGAGGCTGCGCCCGATGGTTGCCTTCTACAAAAACATCGGCGTGCGCATCGAGGACGACTATCTGGTGACCGAGCAGGGTGTGGAGTGGGTGTCGCGCGGCGCGCCGCGAGAGATCGCCGAGATCGAGGCGCTGATGAAGGCCGGCACCACCGGGCCGGCGCCGCGGGATCGGGCGCTGGTGGAGCAATACAGGGTGAAATAGCGAGCGGGTCGCCGACCCGACGATGCGCCGGTGAGCGATGCTCGTCTTACCGGTATGAACCGCGGCCAGGCAGCACCTCTCGAAAAGCCGCAGCGCCAGCGTGCGCCGCGCCCCCAATCCGACCTCACGCTCTATCCTCCGCCGACTCCATGAGGCCGTCGGGCAAAATGACTTATATCGGTCATTTTGCGAATGACGAAACACGACATAAGTCCATTTATAGCAATGAGTTAGCTCAGTGACGCGTAGCACAGCCGCCTTATGGTCCAGTCCGCATCTTTCGCCCGTGGTCGAAGTAGGAATTTTCATGTTCGCTCACCAGGAGAACGCCATGCGTGTTCCGATAGTCATACTGGCACTTGTCGCCACCCCGCTGTTCGCTGACGTCGCGCAATCGCAGGTTCAGGCGCGCGGTCGGAGCCGTCCCTTGACGCCCGTTCGGCGAGAGGCGAAGCCGTCCCCCAAGAACCCGTGCGAGATGCCTGGCCAGCGCAAGGGTCAGCAGCGCGACGAGTGGAAGGCCAAGCATGCGGACAAGGCGTGCTCGCCGACGCAGACGCCCGATTCGACGCCCACCCCGACTCCGGTCGATTCGACGCCGACCCCGCCGCCGACCCCGACGCCCGGCCAGTCGCCGCCGCCAGCCCCGCTGCCGGACTCCGGCGGCGTGGAGGTTCGCGGTACCGTCTTCGTGGACATGGACTACAGCGGCACGCCAAACGGAGGCGACACGCTCCTGGCCGGCTGGACGGTCCAGCTGATCAGGCAGAGCGATGGCGCCGTGGTGAAGTCGACGCAGAGCGCCACTGACGGTTCGTACGTCTTCGCGCAGATCCCGCTCGGGACGTACACGGTGTGCGTCTCGTCGCCCAGCACCTACACGCTGTACCCGGTGTACGACACTGTTTCGTGCTCGAGCGGCCGGTTGGGCTTCCAGGTCAGTTCCGCGCCGGCGTCAGGAGACGCGACCTGGACGGTGGACTTCGGATACTACCTGAACCAGTAACACGCACGAAGAGAAGCCCCGGCCTCACGGCCGGGGCTTCTCCTTTCTCCGTCGTCACGGGTGTGCGTTCAACGGCGGTGGGTGCGCCAGAGCTCCGCGTCCGGCTGTCGCAGCAACTGCTCAAGCCGCGGCCGGGTAGACCTCGAAGATGCCCGCCGCGCCCATGCCACCGCCGATGCACATCGTCACCAGGCCGTACCCGCCGCCTCGGCGTCCGAGCTCGTGCACGAGCTGCGTCGTGAGCTTCGACCCGGTGGCGCCGAGTGGATGGCCGAGCGCGATGGCGCCGCCGTTCACGTTCACCTTGTCCTCGGGCATACCGAGCTCGCGCACGACCGCCAGCACCTGCGACGCGAACGCCTCGTTGAACTCGATCAGATCGATGTCCTTCATCGAGAGCCCGGCCTTCTTGAGCGCCTTCGGCACCGCCTTGATAGGACCGACGCCCATGATGTCGGGATCCACGCCGGCAACGGCGAAGCTCACGAAGCGCGCGAGCGGCGTGAGGCCGAGCGCGTCGGCGTGCGAGCGACGCATCAGCAGCACGGCCGCGGCGCCGTCGGAGTACGGGCTGGCGTTGCCGGCCGTGACGGTGCCGTTCGCCTTGAACGCCGGCCTGAGCTTCGCGAGCCCCTCGGCCGTCGTGTCGGCGCGCACAAGCTCGTCACGCGAGAATTGCAGCGACTCGACGCTCTTCGCTGTACCCGTCCAGGTGACCCGCTCCACCGGCACCGGGACGATCTGGCTGTCGAAGGCGCCCGCCTTCACTGCGTTCGCGGCCTTCTGCTGACTGGCGAGCGCCCAGGCATCCTGATCGGCACGGCTGATCTTCCAGCGATCGGCCACTCGCTCAGCCGTGAACCCCATCCCGATGTACGACTCGAGTGCCTCCGGATCGAGCCGGGCGTGATAGCCGGACATCGGCACCTGGCTCATCATCTCGACGCCGCCGGTGAGGACGACATCGGACATTCCGCTCATGATCTGCATCGCGCCGTCGGCGATGGTCTGGAGCCCGGACGAGCAGAACCGGTTGACTGTCTGCGCGGGGACCTCGACTGGCAGGCCGGCCCGCAGCGCCGAGAGTCGCGCGACGTTCAGCCCCTGCGACGCCTCCGGCATCGCGCAGCCCCAGGCGACGTCGTCGATGGTCGCCTTGTCGATGCCGGCGCGGTCGATCGCCGCCTTCATCACGAGCGCGGACAGCTCCACGGGATGGGTAGCGCTCAATGCACCCCCGGCCTTTCCCTTCCCGACGGCGGTGCGAACCGCCGATACGATCACGACATCATCCTTGTCGGCCATTGTTCCTCCTATTGTCATCCCGCAGGAGCGAAGCGACTGTCGGGATCCACTGTACCGGTAGTGTGGCCGGCTATTGGTTGGGGATGGTAGACTGCCCAGACGGGCACCCGCATTCCCTCGCTGCGCTCACTCGTGCGGGATGACACGAGCTGTGTTCGCGTCAATTCCGCAGCGGCTTGCCCGTCTCGAGCGTGTACGCGATGCGCTCCTGCGTCTCTTTCGTACCCAGCAGGCGCAGAAATGCCTCGCGCTCGAGGTCGAGGATGTCCTGCTCCGTGACGGTGCGCGGTGGTCCGTCGCCGCCAGCGAGCACATACGCGAGCTCGCGCGCGATCCGCACCTCGTGATCCGTGATCTGCCCTCCCTCCCGCATCGCCCAACCGGCGTACATCAGGTTGCCCAGCGCGTCCTTACCCAGCGCCGTGATCGTGCGCGGCGGCGGTGACACGTAGTCGGGCGCCAGATCCAGCACCCGCGCCTTGGCGTCGGCGATGAGGCGGTCGCGGTTCATCGTGATGCGGTCCGCCACCGGCCGAAGGAATCCGAGCGACCGCGCCTCGAGAGCACTCGCGCTCGTCGTCGCCAAGGCGATGAGCTTGAACGCGCGCTTCACCGCCTCGAACGGATCGGCCTCGTCGTACGGCACCAGCTGCTCGGTGAATCGGAACAGGAGCTCCTTGGTTCCGCCGCCAGCCGGGATGAGCCCTACCCCCGCTTCGACGAGTCCCATGTACAGCTCGGCGTGCGCCTGAATGCGGTCGGCATGCAGGGCGTACTCCGCGCCGCCGCCGAGGGTGAGCCCGTGCGGCGCGGCCACGACCGGGAACGGCGCGCGCCGCAGCATCATCGCGCCTTCCTGGAAGGAGCGCACCATCTCGTCGAGCCCCTTCCAGTCCCCTGCCTGCACCTGCGCCACGACCGCGCCGAGGTCGGCGCCGGCACTGTAGGCGCGCGGGTCGTCGTTGCCGATCACGAGGCCGACGAACTTGCCCTGCTCCACGCGCTCGAGTCCCTTGCGGAGCATCGCCAGCACGCCGGCGCCCATCGTGTTCATCTTGCTGCGCGCCTCCAGCAGCAGCACGCCGTCACCGAGGTCGAGCAGGTTCGCGTCCTTCGACTTCTCGACGGCGCCGCCCTTCCGCGCGCGCACCGCGTCGAGCGCGATCTGTCCGGGGACCGGCGGTACCTTCTCGTAGGTGCCGCCGAATGCGAGGTAGTTCCAGGTGCCGTCGCGCTCGTGATAGAAGGCGCCGGCCGTCGCCTTGGCCAGGAGCGCCGGCACCTCGAGCTGCAGGCGGCCGAATCCTTCCTTGAGGAAGTCGTGGCCCAGGGCGTCCATCTGCTGGAAGGGCCCCGCCTCCCATGCATAGCCCCACTCGATGGCGCGATCCACGGCCACGATGTCGTACGCGATCTCCGGCGTCGTCTTCAGCACGTAGTGCGACATGCGCAGCAGATAGTCGCGCACGAACTCGCCATACTTGCCCGGCAGCTTCGCCGCCATCGGCAACCGCTTCTCCAGCGGCTCCTTCATGAGCGCGCCGAGGGCGGGATCCTCCACCTTCTGCTGTGGCCCGTACTCGAGGGTGCGCCAGTCGAGCGTAGCGATGTCCTTGCCCACCTTCCTGTAGAACCCTGCGCCCGTCTTGTCGCCGAGGCGTCCGCTAGCCGCGAGCTTCTCCGCCCACGGCGGCATGGAGAAGTCCTCCCCCGTCGCGGCGCTGAGCCCCTTGGAGACGTGGAGCAGGACGTCGAGGCCGGTGATGTCGGCGGTGCGAAAGGTCGCGCTCTTGGCCCTGCCCAGCAGGGGTCCGGTGAGGGCATCCACCTCGTCGATGGTCAGCCCCCACTCGATGAGTCCCTTCATGGCGGCGACCATCCCGTAGACCCCGAGCCGGTTGGCCACGAACCCGGGAACGTCCTTGGCGATCACGATTCCCTTGCCCAGGATCGCCTCGCTGAAGTGGCGGACGGCTTCAAGTGCCTCAGGATCGGTTTCCGGGGTCGGGATGAGCTCCAGAAGGTGGAGATACCTGGGAGGATTGAAAAAGTGCATTCCCAGGAAGTGCTTACGGAACAAGGAGTTACGACCTTCCGTCAGCGCCTTCATCGGGATGCCGGAAGTGTTGCTTGCCACGATCGCATTCGTCTTAAGGATGGACTCCAAACGGGCGTAAAGCGCCTGTTTTGGGGCTGGCTGCTCGATGATGGCTTCGAGCACCAGATCGCAGTCCCGAAGCAGTTCGAGGGAGTCATCGAGGTTGCCGATCGTGATCAGGGTCGCCCGGGCGGGATCCATGAACGCGGCCGGCCGCGCCTTTCTGGCCCGATCGAGTCCGGCCTTGGCCGGCCCGTTTCGATCACCGTCCGGACCGGCGACGTCGAGCAGGACGACCGGGATGCCGGCCGAGGCAGCGAGGGCAGCGATGCCGCCACCCATGGTACCGGCGCCGACGACGCCGAGCTTTGCAATGCGCATGGCGAGAGAGCGCGAGAGTGGACGAAAGGAGCTCCGAGACGACGGAAAGCTAGCCGTCCTGCGAAATGAGTGCATGACAACTCACTACCCAACCATGACGACGAGAATGTGGCCGCATCGCGGTTCGGGCGATACCCAGACGTCGCGTCCCCAGCGCCGAGGCGCACGGCGTGGCGGCTTCAGCATGATCGAGCTGCTGCTGGTGCTCTCCATGATGTCCCTCGTGGGCATCATGGCGTTCCCCCGCGTGTCTTCGATGATGACGAACTGGCGCGTGGCGCGCGCGGCCCAGGCGATGGCCGAGGAGCTGCAGACCGCCTTCGCGATCGTGGGCCGCAGCCGCAAGCCGATCACGATCACGATCAACAAGGCGAGGATGGAGCTCGTGCTCAGCGACCGGAACAACATCGTCTATCGGCGTCGCAACTTCGGCAACACCTCCGCATACAAGCTGGATTCGGCGAACGTGCAGGCCCCGAAGCTGCTCATCGAGGTCTTTCCGCCTGGCCTGTCGGCGGATTCGATGAGCATCGAGATCCTGCGCCAGGGCAAGTACCGCCGCGTGCGCATGCTGCGCGGCGGCCTGGTCCAGGTCTGTTCCAACCGTCAAGCCATCAATGCCATATGCGTACCCGCATAGATCGTCCCGCGCTGCCGGGTGAGCCCGACGCGCCCCGCGCGCGCCGCGGCATCTCGCTCGTCGAGATCATCGTCGCCATGACGATGCTCGTGTTCGTGCTCGGCGCGCTCAGCGTGCTCACCACGCGTACCGTGAAGCGCTCGCGCGACCTGGACGTCGGCTCCGCGCGCACCTTCGTGCTGATGCAGCAGTCGAACCGCTTCTCGTCGCTGACGTACGACTCCATCCCGTCGTACGCGCCGCGCGTGGACACCATCAGCACGGGGCGCTTCTTCTACGAGCGCCGTCTCAGCTACGTGCAAGGCGCGACGGGGAGCGAGTACCGCACGCTCAAGGTGAAGCTGCAGCCGCTTTACCTCTCGTCGGCCACGATGTCGAGGCCCGACTCGCTCGTGTTCCAGCGCGCGAAGACGTACGACAAAACCCCCCTCTTCAAATGACCGATCTCATTCCCATGCGAACCCGAAGCACGCGCAGCCGGCGCGCCTTCACGCTGGTCGAGATCCTGACGGCGCTGTTCATCCTGTCGATCATCGGCCTGGCATTCGTGCGGCTCATGACGTCCCAGTCGCGCTTCGCCGAAGGGCAGATGGCATTGCGCAACG
>WNFK01245127.1_pt1 | contig 17953 bp, 16 predicted proteins | sample 5400281 | NCBI WGS metagenome assembly WNFK01 (sample SAMN13153350, study PRJNA577476) | soil metagenome | isolation source: 20 cm soil on Douglas fir-dominated hillslope | place: USA:California | collected 2013-09-17 | reverse complement strand
GGCCGAGGGTCTCGAAGACAGGCTGCTGCAGGCCGAGATGCTGCGCGAGTTTGGCCAGACCTCGCGTGCACTTGGGAACCCGAATGAGGCGCGCCTCGCGTGGCGGGAGGCAGCGGAGTCCTTCGAGGACGTGGGCGCCCGTCTCGAAGCGGCGGAAATCAACGCACTGCTCGCTTCTCTTCCCAGCTAGAAGTCCCGCTACATCTAGCGCAAATGCATCTTGCGCCGAACGCAGGGCGGCGCTATTTGTGTCCGGCGCACCAGGGTGCTGTCGAAGAGTGTACGGATGATTGCGTCGGATAACCCCGGAGTGATGCACCGGAACAACACATTGCGGACGCGCAAAAAAAATCAAATCCTTGCGTGGCAATAAGTTAGGTCAGGGCATGACCTATGCCTCGCACGCGGTCTAAAAGACGGCAATCCCCCTTTCGAGGTCTTCACGATGACTGGCCCCCGGGTGCGGCGGTACGTCGCGCTGGTTTTGAGCATGGTCGCTACATTTGGTTGCGGCGACTACTCACAGTCTACGAGTCCGCCGCCGGCCGCCCGCAAGCTGGTTCCGACGTTCGTATTGACCTCGCCGTTCTCGCTGGTCACGCGCGGGTCCCTCGCCGAGGCAGTCAGATGGGGCCCGAATCATCAGGCGGTCGATCAGCGCGTGTCGGCTGTGATTGGCGCCGGCGGCGGCACCTTAGCGCTCCCGGGCGCGGATTTCTCGATGACGATCCCCGCGGGCGCGCTGATGGAGCCCACCGCAATCACGGTTGTGGCGAAGGGCGGTACCCACGTCGTTTACGACATGTTTCCCCACGGGCTCAAGTTCCTCCAGCCAGTGACCGCCGTCCAGGGACTCAGCACCACTGCGATCTACCGAACCCCCGAAGCCAAATTTGTCAAAACGGCGTACTTACCCGATGGGAATGAAAAAATCCGACGCGACGGTTTTGTGTCGCCGTCGGAGTTGCAGGGGACAAAGACCTTTTTCTACGGTGACCAACCCATCGCCGAAACGCAGGAGTGGATTCTCAACCATTTCTCGCGATACATTCTCATCTCGGGCGTATGGACGCAGGTCGACGATGACCCCCAGGCTGACCCGGGTGCGGAATCGACTGGCCCTGATTTTCCAGGCGGTATCGTACTGCCGGACCCAATCGGCGTCGACCTGCCGGACAAATAAAAGCACCGCGAGGACTCGGGACCGATGATGACTCAGCCTGTAGATCCGCGTAGCCTGGTCGACCGCGCTCGGGAATCAGAGCAGCGTGGCGACACCTCGACGTCACTCGGACTCTACGAGGAGGCGATCGAGTTTCTCGGCGACGAGAGCGACCTGGCACTTCTCGCCGATGCGTTGAGATGGAAAGGCACTCTGCACCGGGAGCAGGGCGAGACGGAAGCAGCATATCGCTGCTACAAGAAGAGTCTCAGCTACGCCGTTCGCTGCGGATCCGTGAGCTGCAAGGCGCATTGCTACAACTGCCTGGCCATCGTCGCCCAGCGGCGAGGCCATCTCAATGAGTGCGAGCGGCTGTACATGCATGCAGCCAATCTCGCCTCGAAAGCCGGCGACATTCGACTGCTTGGAATCGTCGAGCACAATCGCGGCGTCCTGATGAACATGCAGGGCAAGCTCGCCGCGGCCGAGGCTCGCTACGCGCGCAGCCTGAGGGCGTTCGAGAAAGTGGGAGACGAGCAGGCAGTCTCGTCGGTGCTCAACAATCTCGGAATCCTCTACACCAAGCTTGGCCACTACCAGCGTGCAATGGAGACGCTGGAAAGGGGCCTGGAGATCGCCAAGGCGAGACAGGACGTGGTGGTCGAGAGCATCATCACTCTCAACCTCGCCGAAGTCTGGGTTGCGGTCGGAAAGCTCGACAAGGCCGAAGAGGCCTGCGCGGTTTCGCTCGAGGCGGCCCGGGGTCGCGGCGATCACCTCACAATGGCGGGGGCGCTGAAGTGTCGCGCCAGGATCGAACGCGAACGGGGCGCATTCAGCTCCAGCATCGCCAGCCTACGCATCGGAATCGCCGAGGCCAAAGCGCTCGAGGACAAGCTCCTTCAGGCCGAGATGCTGCGCGAACTGGGGCAAACCTCCCGCGCGCTTGGGAATGCTGCGGATGCCCGCCTCGCGTGGAGAGAGGCGGCCGATTCCTTCGAGGGGCTCGACGCTCGCCATGAGCCGCCCGAACCTGAAGGGTTTTCCCCGAACCCCTGAGCTCACCGAAGGGGTGATTCGGATCACCCTTCGCGCGTGATTCGCTGTAGGTCGCCAGCCTGGTCGATTTCGGGTTAGGTTATGCCCTATAATGAAACGTTTCGGTCGTAACGAAACATTGCACCAAAACGCGGCGGTTAGCCCGTCCGCAATTGGTATGTCCTTTCATTGCAACGACTTAAGCTAGGGCACGCCCTATGCCACTAGGGGCTACATGACCCATCCTGATCGGCGAAGCGCGCACAGCCTCGTCGCCCTCGCCCGCGAAGCAGAACAGCGCGGCGACGTCGCGAAATCCCTTGGCCTTTACGACGACGCGCTCGCACTCCTTGAAGACGAGAGCGACCTGGGACTGCTTGCCGATGCGTTGAGATGGAAAGGGACCGTTCACCGCGAACAGGGCGAGACGGAAGCTGCGTACGAGTGCTACACGCTGAGTCTGAGCTACGCCGAGCGCTCGGGGTCGGTGGACTCCCAGGCTCATTGTTACAATTGCCTGGCGATCGTTGCCCAGCGGCGCGGCAGCCTCAACGAAAGCGAAGCCCTTTACAAGCAGGCTTCGGAGCTCGCCGCGATGGCCCGCGATGTTCGACTCCTTGGAGCCGTGGAGCACAATCGCGGCGTCCTCATGAATATGCAGGGCAAGTTCGCGGCGGCGGAGGCCCGGTATGTGAGCAGCCTGATTGCATTCGAGAAAGCAGCCGACGGCCAGGCCGTTTCGTCGGTGCTCAACAATCTCGGAATGCTCTACACCAGGCTCGGCCACTATCAGCGCGCAATGGAGACATTCGAGAGAGGTCTGGACATCGCCAGGACGCGACATGACTCTCTGATCGAGAGCATTATCGCGCTCAATCTCGCCGACGCATGGGTAGCTGTTGGCAAGCTCGACGAGGCGGAAGAGGCTTGCGCGCATTTGCTCGAGGGAGCGCGCAGCCGCGGCGACCACCTGACTATCGCGGGAGCGCTGAAGTGCCGCGCCCGGATCGAGCGCGAACGCGGCGCCCTCGACGCCAGCATTGCCACACTGCGAACCGGGATTTTCGAGGCCGAGGGTCTTGAGGACCGGCTTCTCCAGGCCGAAATGCTGCGGGAGCTCGGGCAGACTTCGAAAGCGCTCGGAAACTCGGCCGATGCCCGGCTTGCGTGGACGGAGGCTGCGGAGACGTTCGACGGTGTCGGCGCCCGTCATGAAGCAGCCGAGATAACCGCTCTCCTTGCCACCCTCCCGGGTGAGAAAGCAGCCCCGGAAATACGACGCCCCGACCCTCCCCCTGAGGAGTTCCGCCCGACCGCCTAAATGCCGGAAAACGGGTGACTTAGGCCCCCCTTTCCTCGTCTCTGAGGAAAGCGCCGGAAGAGCTTAACCCGGCGTTCAGCCACCCAAATTCACATTCCGTGCGCGGGCCGTTTTGGCCCAAGCGACAAAGGGACGGTGCGACTATTTCAGCCCGATCGCAGCATCCGCCCGCGGACCGCTGGGAATCCCACGTTATAGGGGAGAGTGCGGCAATCCGCGAAGTGATCGCGTTGGCGACTCAGGTAGCGGCGAGTCGCAGTGTCACTGTATTGCTCGTGGGCGAAACGGGTACTGGCAAGGAGCTGTTCGCGCGCGGAATCCACGCGGCGAGTCAGCGCGCGGCTGAGCCATTCGTCGCCATCAACTGCGCCGCAATCCCGGAAACCCTCCTCGAGAGCGAGCTGTTCGGACACGAGCCGGGTGCCTTCACCGACGCGCGATCGCTCAAACGGGGCCTGTTCGAGGTAGCCGGCTCGGGGACAATCTTTCTCGATGAAGTCGCCGAGCTCCCCCTGAAGCTGCAGGCGAAGCTCCTACGGGTGGTCGAAGACCGCAAGTTTCGCCGGCTCGGCGGGTCGGAAGAGCGCGCTCTGTCTGCCCGCATCGTTGCTGGCACCAATTCGTCGCTCGAAGGCGCTGTTGCAGATAACCGGTTTCGTGCCGACCTTTTCTACCGCTTGAACGTCGCGCGGCTGGAGCTCCCGGCCCTGCGCGAGCGTGAAGGCGACGTTCCCATTCTTGCGCATTATTTCGTTAAGCGGCATGCTGAGAGCGAAGGCCGACAGGATCTTCGGCTCGCACAGGACTCCGTGAGCGCGCTCGAGAGGCACCGTTGGCCGGGCAACATTCGTGAGCTGAAGAACGTGATCGAGCGGGCGGTAGTTGTTTGTACAGGAGATGTCATTCAGCCACACCATTTGTCGCTGCAACGCCGATCCTTCATACCTCTGGTCGAGACCCCGGCCGGGGGGGTAATTCGCATCCCGTCGGAAGGAAAATCCTTGCAAGCAATCGTCGATGAAGCGATACATACCACCATCGGTCTCACAGGTGGAAATTTGAGCGCAGCAGCACGTATTCTCGGCATCTCACGTCCGACCCTCGCGAGGAAGCTTCGCGATGAAGGGTCCGTCCGCCGCACAATCCTCGCTTCGTCGTGAGCGTGCGGTCGTCGCCTGCGCGCTCCCGACAGGTGGAAACGCCGGCGATCCAGGCATTCATTGATCAGGCCAAGCAGGCGGAACGCGAGGGACGCTGGAGCGACGCGGCGCTTAGCTACGAAGATCTTGTCAGGCACCGCTTCGCCAACCACCACACACGGTTATCTGCCCTTCGGTGGCTGGGACGTGTCTACCTGGAGCAAGGAAACCGCGGCGCAGCGATAGATGTTCTCGAGGCGGCCGTCGCGGCTGCCACCCAGGCCGGATCGCCCTCCGCAATCGCTCAGGCGCTCAACGTTGTCGCCATAGTCCATCAGACCGGCGGCGATCTCGATCGCGCCGAATTGATGTACAGGGAAGCCCGGGGAACGGCGGAATCGATCCGGGATTCCGAAGCGATGGCCATGATCGACCAGAATCTCGGAACCGTCGCCAGCATTCGCGGCAACATTGAGGAGGCACTCGAGGCCTATCAGCGCAGTCTCGACGGTTACAGGGCCCTCGGGATGCGGGAGCAAGCGGCGCAGGTCCTCAACAACATCGGGCTGGCCTACACCGACCTTGGAGAGCTTGATCGGGCGGAGAATGCCTACGCAGAGGCGGCACTGGCTTTCGGAGAGGAGCACGATCAGCCGAATGAGATGAACGTCGCCCTCAACCAGGTTCAGCTTTGCATTGCCACCGGCCGGTTTGACGAAGCCCAGACCCGTGTCGAGCCGCTCGTCGCCCTCACGGGGGAGATCGCGCCGTCATGGCGCGGTGAAGTCTTCCGTCACGTCGGGGTCATCGCCCGCGAGCGCGGGGACTACGTAAAGGCGGCCGAATATCTGGGGCGCGCCTCCGAGTGCGCGGAGGAAGGAGAAGACCTTCTGCTCAAGGCTGATGTCGCCGAGCAGCTGGCGGAGCTCTATTGGACCCAGAAACGGCATCGCGACATGCTTGCCCACCTCAACAAGTCGCACGCGCTTTACTCTCGACTGAAGGCCCAGCACCGGGTCGCGCAAGTCGAGCGACGAAACGTCGCACTGGAGTCCCGCTTCCTCGAGATGGCGCACCATTGGGGTGATTCCATCGAGAGCAAAGACCACTACACCCAGGGCCACTGCGAACGCGTGGCTTTCTTTGCTTGCGTCCTCGCCGACACCATGGGAATGGATTCACGCTCGCTGTTCTGGTTCAGGCTGGGGGCGCTGTTGCACGACATCGGGAAGATCATCGTACCGACAGAGGTCCTGAACAAAGCCGGCAATCTCAGCGACGAAGAGTGGGCGATAATGAAACGCCATCCGGAGGCTGGACTCGAGCTCGTCGCGGACATTGATTTTCCGGGCGATGTGCGGGCGATCATCAGGAACCACCACGAGCGCTGGGATGGCAAGGGATATCCGGATGGCCTGGCCGGCAAAGACATTCCGTTCGCGGCGCGAATACTCTGCGTTGCCGATGTGTACGACGCTCTCACCACCGCGCGCTCGTATCGCGACAGTTTGTCCCACGATAGAGCGGTGGAAGTGATGCGGGAATCCCCGGGGCAGTTCGATCCCGAGCTTCTGGTTGCGTTTCTCGGCTGGGCAGATTCCTCGGAAGTTCCCGCGCGGTCCACTCCGCAGCGAGTCGCGCACTTCTCGATGGGTTTGACGGCGTGAAGATTGGGTTTACCGCCGGCGCGCCGGCGTTGCTCGTCGCTCTGTTGATCGCCTGCTCCTCCGATAGCGGCACCGCGCGCACTCCCAAGGGACCGGTAGGAGGAACGATCGTGGTGTCTTCGTCCGCTGACGCGGATGTCCTTCTGCCGCCGCTGACGATGACGCTGTTGGGCAAGCAGGTCGTCGATCAGATCTTCGACAACCTCGCCGACATCGGCACCGCGCTGAACACCGTCGGCGACGCCGGATTTACACCCCGCCTGTCCGATCGGTGGACATGGGCAAGGGATTCGATGTCCGTCTCGTTCCACATCAATTCGCGGGCACGCTGGCACGATGGAGTTCCGGTCACCGCCGACGACGTGCGCTACACCTTCCAGCTGGTCAAGGACACCGCGCTCGCGTCTCCGCTTGCCTCGAACCTCGACAACGTTGATTCTGTTTCCCTCGTCGATTCTCTTACCGCCCGGGTGTGGTTCCACCAGCGAACGCCCGATGCGTTCTTCAAGGCTGCGAGTCCTGTCGCCATTCTGCCGGCGCATCTGCTCAAGACGATTGCTCCGGCGACCCTCAGGGAGAGCACTCTCGCCCGCGCCCCGGTTGGGAGCGGAAGATTCAGATTCGGCGCCTGGGATCGCTCCGCCCGCATCGTTCTCGATGCCGACACGGCGAATTACAGAGGGCGGCCCAACGCCGATCGCGTGATCTGGCTCGTCTCTGCCGACTACGGAGCGGCAGCGCTCAGGTTCCTCGGTGGAAGCGCGGATTTCCTCGATCTCGTGAAGCCGGAGCTGGTGTCTCAGGTGAAATCCAAGGGCGGTGAGGTACTGGTGTCTCCTGGAAGCCTCGACTACGGCTACGTTGCTTTCAACCTTCGCAACGCCACCAACTCAGGGCCGCATCCGATTTTCGGGGATCGTGAGACCCGCCGCGCTCTCGTGATGGCGATCGACCGAGCAACGCTGGTGCGCAGCGTATTTGACACGCTCGCACTCGTCGCCCACGGTCCGGCGACACGAATTCTCGCGACCAGCGACACAACCCTGGGCATTCCTTACGATCCTCAGCGGGCTGCGCGCACTCTCGACTCGCTCGGCTGGCGGAGCGGGCCCAATGGAATGCGCTCGCGGGCAGGGAAGCCGCTCGCCTTCTCGCTAATCGTTCCGAGCTCGAGCGCCGTCCGGAACAGGGTGGCGGTGGTGCTGCAGGAGCAGTGGAGAAAGGCGGGCGCAGCCGTTCGCATCGAGCCGCTCGAGCTCAACACGTTCGGCAGCCGGATGGACTCGAGAAAATTCGAGACGCTATTGAATGGCTGGCACATCGATCCCACGCCATCGTCGGTGAGAGAGGAGTGGGCCAGCTCGGAGATCAGGAACGGCGGCTACAACGCGACGTCTTACCGCAATCCGACCTTCGACGCGATCATCGACAGTGCAGTGAAGGAAATGGATCCCACGCGCAGTGCCGCGCTCTACCGGCGCGGCTACCGGATTCTCGTGGAGGATGCGCCGGCGATCTGGCTCTACGAGCTGCGCAACGCGCAAGCTGTGTCAAAGCGGATACATCCGGTGGGGATTCGGGCTGACGGGTGGTGGGCTAATCTTGCCGATTGGACGGTTAATCCTGGCAACTAGAGGCGCGAAGTGTTTTAACTGCAAATGAAAAATACCGGCTGCCCGCAGATGGTTCTCTGCGTCCCGCTACCCGCCCGCCAACGGCAATCATGGGGTTCTCGCGGGCAGCATGAAGCGGGTCGCCATCAGCGGGCAGCCGGTAGTTTTCAGTAAAAAAAAAGGCCCCGACTGAAATCAGTCGGGGCCTTTTCGTTTAACCGGCTCTACTTCTTTTCGTCGACGATCTCGTAGTCAGCTTCCACAACATCGTCAGCTGGCTTGGCCGCGCCGTCACCGCCAGGCGTCGCCCCCGCTCCAGCCGGCTGACCTGCTTCCGGCTGTGCCGCCTGGCCCTGCTGCTGGTAGAACGCCTGGCCGGCCTCGCTGAACACCTTCGTCAGCTCTTCCTGCGCCGCGCGGATCTCGTTCATGTCGTCGCCACGGAGCGCTTTGCGGGCCCTTTCGACCGCGGCGTCGATTTTCGCCTTCGTATCCGGCGTAACCTTGTCGCCCCATTCCTTCACGTTCTTCTCGACTTCGTAGGTCATCGAGTCGAGGCGGTTGCGGGCATCGATCGCTTCACGCTGCTTCTTGTCTTCCGCGGCGTTCTTCTCCGCGTCCTTGACCATGCGGTCGATCTCGGCCTCGGAAAGTCCGCTTGACGCTTCGATGCGGATCTTCTGCTCCTTGCCCGTTGCCTTGTCCTTCGCGGTCACGTGCAGGATTCCGTTGGCGTCGATGTCGAACGTGACCTCGACCTGCGGCAGGCCGCGTGGTGCGGGCGGAATTCCGGTGAGCTGGAATTTGCCGATGGTCTTGTTGTAGGTCGCAAGCTCGCGCTCGCCCTGTAGAACGTGGATCTCCACCGTCGTCTGATTGTCATCAGCCGTCGAGAAAGTCTCGCTCTTCTTGGTCGGGATCGTCGTGTTGCGCGGGATGAGCACCGTGGTGACTCCACCGAGCGTCTCGATGCCGAGCGACAGCGGAGTGACGTCGAGCAGCAGAACGTCCTTCTGCTCGCCGGTGAGCACCGCGCCCTGGACTGCGGCGCCGATAGCCACGACTTCGTCCGGGTTCACACCCTTGTTCGGATCCTTGCCGAAGAACTTCTTGACGATGTCCTGGATCTTCGGAATGCGCGTCGAGCCGCCGACGAGAAGCACTTCGTCGATCTCGTTCGGCTTGATTCCCGCGTCCTTGAGCGCCTGCTCCATCGGAGGAATCGTGCGCTGGATCAGATCGTCCACCAGTTGCTCGAACTTCGCCCTGGTGAGCGTATAGTTGAGGTGTTTGGGGCCGCTCTGGTCGGCGGTGATGAACGGCAGGTTGATGTCGGTCGACTGTGTCGTCGACAGCTCCATCTTCGCCTTCTCGCCCGCTTCCTTCAGCCGCTGGAGCGCCATCGGATCCTTGGACAGGTCGATCGCCTGGTCGCGCTTGAATTCCGTGACCAGCCAGTCGATTACGCGCTGGTCGAAGTCGTCGCCGCCGAGGTGGGTGTCACCGTTGGTCGATTTGACCTCGAACTGGCGCGATCCTTCGACGTCGTACAGCTCCAGCACCGAGATGTCGTAGGTACCTCCGCCGAGGTCGAACACGGCGACCTTCTCGTCCTTTTTCTTGTCGAGACCGTAGGCGAGTGCCGCCGCCGTGGGCTCGTTGATGATGCGGAGCACGTCGAGACCCGCGATCTTGCCGGCGTCCTTGGTCGCCTGGCGCTGCGAGTCATTGAAGTAGGCAGGCACTGTGATCACTGCCTTCTCGACCTTGTAACCGAGGTAGTCCTCGGCGGTCTGCTTCATCTTCTGAAGTATCATCGCGGAGATCTCGGGCGGAGAGTACCGCTTGCCCTGGACTTCCACCATCGCGACATCGTTGGGACCAGCGACGACCTTGTACGGTACGCGCTTGGTCTCTTCAGTTACCTCAGACATCTTGCGCCCCATGAACCGCTTGATCGAGAACACAGTATTCTGGGGATTCGTTACAGCCTGTCTCTTTGCGATCTGACCAACGAGCCGCTCGCCATCCTTCGTGAAGCCGACGACCGACGGCGTGGTCCGCCCACCCTCCGCGTTGGGGATGACGACGGGGTCTCCGCCTTCCATCACCGCCACCACCGAGTTGGTCGTCCCGAGGTCGATGCCAATTACCTTATCTGCCATCTTTGATTCTCCTGGCGTTCAGCCGTTGCGGGCCCTTGCCGTTATTGAACTTTGATTGGCGCGTATTCCGAGCCACACCGGTCTCTGGCAAGCCAAGGGCCGTGTTTTTCTGCCATAACGGCGGGAGTTGACGGGTTTGAGCCCGTCAACTTGCCCGGAAATGCGCGATTGGCCATCTTGGCGTTCCGCACTCCACTCTGTTTGAGGAGCAGTCGATGGCGGTTCTGAAAACGCTCGCTCCGCTCACCGTACTCGTCCTGGCCATGGTTCTCGGCCGGCCTGCTCGCGCCCAGTTCGCCAAGGGGATGAGGGAAATCGACGTGGTTGCGAACGACTATTCCTTTCAGCCTCTGCCGGAAAAGATTGACGCCGGCCCCGTTATCTTCGCATTCGCGAATCAGGGGAAGGTCGAGCACGAGATGGGCATCGGTCGCCTCAAGGCCGGGGCCACCCTGGATGAGGTGGTGAAAGCGCTCAAGGAGGGCGCGGCGAGGCAGGATTTCTTTGCCCGCTCGGTCGGAATTCTCGAGGCGGCACCAGGGAAGAGTCCTGATGGAAGGCTGCTGGTCGAACTGGTTCCCGGAAGCACGTATTTCGTTTTCTGCAACCTGAAAGACAAACCTGACGCTCCGAGCCACTTGATGCTCGGGATGTATACCGCCTTCCGCGTCGAGTAGCTTTCGAGCAATCGACATCAACACTGAACGGCGCTCGCGCTTGGCGTTTGGCCGGGTTGCGCCGAGTGCTCTCGAAAGTCCCACAGACCAGTGATCCCACTAAGCGACGAACTACCGACAATTCGCACGCCATGGATGACGTATTCCATCCTGGCCGTCATGTTCGCAACCTGGATTCTGGTTCAGGGAGCCGGATTCGACCAACAGGCGTTGGCGGCGAGCGTGTGCAATCTGGGAATGGTACCAGGAGAGCTCACGCATCTGGCCCCGGTTGGTACTGCGGTTCCACTCGGCCGCGGGATGGCGTGCGTCGTCGACAACGACCCGATCAACATTCTCACTCCGTTCATCTCGATGTTTCTGCACGGAGGGTGGGGCCACCTGCTCGGCAACGCTCTGTTCTTCTGGGTATTCGGCAACAACATCGAGGACAGCCTCGGACATTTCCGATTCCTCGTTTTCTATCTCATTTGCGGCCTGGCTGCGGCGATCGCGCACATACTAGCCCAACCGGCGTCGCCGCTCCCGACCGTGGGAGCATCTGGCGCCATATCAGGAATCCTCGGCGCGTATCTGGTGCTCTACCCCAAGGTGCGGGTGAGAATGCTTTTTTTCTTCATCATCTTTTTCAAGGTGATCCCGATCCCGGCCTGGGTGGTGTTGATCTGGTGGTTTTTCTGGCAGGTTGTCGCGGCGCTGCCCGAGCTGAAGAACGGCGCCGATTTGTCGGGCGGCGTTGCGGTGTGGGCGCACGTTGGCGGCTTCCTCAGCGGGGTGCTGCTCGTCAAGCTGTTCGAGAACCGTCATTTGGTAGTTAAACGCGCCCCGTCCAGGTAGATTTTTCGCCAAGAGGACTCCAGCCGGAGTCTTCACGCTTATTCAGGAGAGACTGTCTTGCGGATCCTGCCCCGGGACGAAAAGTTCTACGACCTGTTCACCGCGCTCGCGGAGCGGCTCACGGCATCGGCGAAGCTGCTGCACGAGCTGTTCAAGAGTCCGGGGGAGCTCGACTCGAAAGTCGCGACCATCAAGGGACTCGAACACGAAGCGGACAATCTCACGCACGACATCATCGACCGGATCGATAGAACCTTCGTGACACCATTCGATCGGGAAGATATCCACGCGCTCGCTTCCGAGCTGGACGACGTCATCGATCTGATCGACGGGACGGCGCGGCGGGCCACGATCTTCCGGATTCAGAAGACGAGACCGGCAGCCGTCGTTCTCGCCGAAGTGTTGGAGCGCGCGGCCCGCACCGTCGAAGAGGGCGTCCGCGACATGAAGGATGCCAAGCACGTCTACGCCATAAGCGAGAAGCTCAAAGTCCTCGAAGAAGAGGGCGATGCCGTGTACCACGACGCGATGGGAGCCCTCTTCGCCGAGGGCGGAGACGCGCTCGAGGTCGTGAAGTGGAAGGATCTTTATGACAAGATCGAGGATGCGCTCGATCAGTGCGAAGATGTCGGCAACGTCCTCCAAAGCATCGCCCTGAAGAACGCCTAGTGGTCCATTACGTCGCCGCGATCGTTCTGGTCGCGTTCGCTTTCGACTTCATCAACGGCTTCCACGATTCAGCGAATTCCATCGCCACGATCGTGGGTACCCGCGTGCTCAGCCCGCTCGCCGCCGTCATATGGGCAGCCTTCTTCAACTTCACAGCGGCTTTCACGGCTGGTGAGCTGGTAGCAAAGGCGATCCAGAAGGGAATCATCCGGACGGACATCGTCACCCCCAACCTGATTCTCGCCGGACTGCTCGGCGCGATAATCTGGAATTTGATCACCTGGTTCTACGGCATTCCGTCCAGCTCGTCGCATGCCCTGATCGGGGGCTATGCGGGCGCCGGCGTGGCCGCCGCCGGCTGGAGCGCGATCACCTGGGGAACGAAGTGGATCCAGACCCTCTCGTTCATCGTGATCTCGCCGCTCGTCGGTGGGCTCGCCGGATTCATACTGATGGTGACCGTCTATTGGACGTTCAGGCGAATGGCGCCGGCGAGGGTTGACCGCTTTTTCCGGGTCGCCCAGCTCTGCAGCTCTGCGGCTCTATCGCACGCGCACGGAGCGAACGACGCGCAGAAAACGATGGGAATCATCGTCGGCCTGCTGGTTTCGGTGAAGCCTCTGATGGCGAATGAGACAGGCTTCTTTCATCACTTGTACGTAGCCGATGAAGGAATCCCGCTGTGGGTAAAAATGGGCGCGTACACAGCAATCTCGCTCGGCACTCTGTTCGGTGGCTGGCGAATCGTGCATACGATGGGGTCTCGCATCACGCGGCTACGCCCGGTCAGCGGCTTTGCCGCCGAGACCGGAGGCGCGATTGCCATCACTGTCGCGACGCACTACGGAATTCCGGTGAGCACCACTCACACGATCGCCGGCTCGATCATGGGTGCGGGTGCGACCTACCGTTTTTCCGCGGTACGGTGGGGAATCGCGCGCCGAATAGTGTGGGCCTGGATCATCACCATCCCGGCCTCAGCGACCATGGCGGCGATCTCGTACTTCCTGCTGTCCAGATTCAGCCTGCAATAACGCTCACCTGAGCGCGGCGAGACCAGCGGTCACTCCTCGCGATGGTGCTTGATCTGCTTCCCTTCGGCGAGATAGACCGCGTCTTCGCTGATATTGGTCGCGAGGTCGGCGATTCGCTCCAGATTGCGGCCGACGAGCAATAGCTCCAGTGAAGGCGTGATGGTTTTGGGATCGGCCATCATGTGGGTGAGCAGCACGCGAAACACGGAGTCGTGGAGTGCGTCGACGACGTCGTCCTCCCTGCAAACCTTTCTTCCCAGCACGCCGTCGGCCCGGATGAACGCATCGAGCGAATCGCTGAGCATCTTGCGCGCGCGACGCGCCATGACCTCGATCTCCGGGATCTTGATGTTGACCTTTGGCATGTCAGCCAACCTGATGGCCGACTCGGCGATGTTGACGGCGTGATCGCCGACGCGCTCGAGGTCGTTGGACACTTTGATTGCCCCGATAATGAATCGAAGGTCACGTGCCATCGGCTGCTGCAGCGCCAGCAGCTCCACTGCCGCCTGCTCGACTTCCACCTCCAGCCTGTTGATGTCCACATCACCCTCGATCACGAGATTGGCCTTGTCGCGATCGCGGGCGAGCAGTGCCTCCACCGCGAGGTCGGTGCGCTCTTCAGCCTTCGCCGACATGCCGAGCAGCTGTTCCTTCAAAGAGCCCAGCTGGTCGTGAAAATGCCGAAACCCCGTAGCTGAGGCGGTAGTCGCTTCAGCAGTCATCCGAACCTCCCTGTGATGTATGCCTCGGTCCGATCCTCGCGCGGGCGTGTGAAGATTTGCTCCGTCGCTCCGAACTCCACGAGCTGACCCATGAAGAAAAACGCCGTGTGATCCGAGGCACGCGCGGCTTGTTGCAGATTGTGTGTGACGATGATGATAGTCAACTCCTGTTTGAGCTCGTAAAGGAGCTCTTCAATTTTCTGAGTCGAGCTCGGGTCCAGAGCGCTCGCAGGCTCGTCGAGCAGGAGAACCTCCGGCTGGTTCGCCAGCGCGCGGGCGATGCAGACCCGCTGCTGCTGGCCTCCCGACAGCCCGAGCGCGCTCGTGCGAAGCCGATCCTTTACCTCTTCCCAAAGGGCGGCCCGGCGCAGCGAACGTTCGACGATTTCGTCGAGGCTCTCACCGCTGTCGCTGCCGTTGATTCGCGGGCCGTAGGCAACGTTCTCGTAGATCGACTTAGGAAATGGATTCCACCGCTGGAACACCATCCCGACCCGCTGACGGAGTGCGACGACATCCATCTTCTTGTCGAAGATGCTTTGCCCGTCGAGGCACAAGTCACCCTCGTGACGAATGCCCGGAATGAGATCGTTGAGACGGTTGATCGACCGCAGGAAGGTGGATTTGCCGCACCCCGATGGACCGATGAGAGCGGTAACAGCACGCGGAGGCACCGCCATCTGGATTCGGGTGAGCGCCTGCTTCTTACCGTACCAGAATGAAAATTCGCGCGCCTCGATCGTTCCAATCTCGGCGGTGGGTGCGGCGACCGGCTCCTGAACGCTGACAGCCGTCATCCGAACCTGCCTGTGATATACGCCTCGGTCCGCGGGTCTCGCGGGGCCGTGAACAGTTCACTGGTCGGCGCGAATTCGATCAGCTCGCCCGCCAGCAAAAACGCAGTGCGGTCGGAAACCCTTGCAGCCTGCTGCATGTTGTGGGTGACGATCACCACCGTCATGGTTTCGCGCAGCTGGTACACCAGCTCCTCGACCTTTTGGGTGCTGAGGGGATCGAGAGACGCCGTCGGCTCATCGAGGAGCAGCACTCGGGGCCGAGTCGCCAGCGCCCTCGCGATGCACAGCCGCTGCTGCTGACCGCCTGAGATTCCCATCGCGCTCTCGTCGAGCCGGTCTTTTACCTCGTCCCAGAGTCCGGCGCGGCGCAACGCCTCCTCGACTATCTCATTTTCGGCTTTGTCCGCTCTCCGGTTCTTCGAGTCGACGCGGAGTCCAGCGGCGACGTTGGTCCTGATCGACATCGTGGGGAATGGCGTCGGCCGTTGAAACACCATTCCGACGTGGCGGCGAACAGCGGTGGCGTTGGTGCCTTCGCCGTAAATCGCGCTGCCAAGTATCTCGACCTCTCCGTCGACGCGCGCGTTCGGCACCGTCTCGTGCATCCGGTTCAGGCAACGGAGCAGCGTAGACTTGCCGCAACCCGAAGGACCGATGATCGCGGTCACCGCCAGCTGCGGAATCGCGACCGAAACATCCTTGATGGCGGGTGTCTCGCCGAAATACGCCGTGAGGTTTCTCGTGACAATGCACGGCTTGACCGGCTCCGCAGACTCCTCCTGCGTCGCCACCACCGGAGGCCGGGGCACTGTCACGTGCGGCATCACTCGCGCTCCCCGCGCGACTTCAATCGACTGGAGCACCGAATCTGGACCTGGTGACGAAGCGCGCGACAAGGCTGATAACGAGCACCATGGAGATCAACACCAGCGCGCCCGCCCACGCCTGCGCGTGCCATTCGTCGTAGGGGCTGATGGCGTAGACGAAGATCTGTAGCGGAAGCGCCGCGATCGGCTGGCTCAGCGCCGTCGACCAGAACTGATTTCCGATTGCCGTGAAGAGAAGAGGAGCGGTCTCTCCGGCAATTCTGGCGATAGCTACGAGCGCTCCAGTGGCGATTCCCGCGAGGGCCGTGCGCACGACCACTGATAGCGAGGTGCGCCATCTCGGGTAGCCCAGCGCCAGTGCAGCCTCACGGAGCGAAACCGGAACCACTCGCAGCATCTCCTCTGAAGTGCGCGTAACAAGAGGAATCATCATCGCACCAAGCGCGGCGCCGCCGGCGAGCGCAGAGAAATGGCCGGCCGGCCGGACCAGGATTTCCCAGGCGAAGATTCCCATCACGATGGATGGAAGCCCGTTCAGGACATCCGAGAGAAACCGGACAGTCTGGGCGAGCGGGGTCGAGCGCTTTTCCGAAAGGTAGATGCCCGCTCCGATTCCAATCGGCAGACCGATTGCGCAGGCAATGCCGATCAGAATCAGCGTGCCCATGATCGCGTTCGCCATGCCTCCGCCGGCCTCACCAACAGGCTTCGGCATCGCGGTGAAGAATGAAAGGGAAAGCGAAGCCGCACCCTTTTTCAGCAGATGCGTGAGAATGAGCAGGAGCGGAAGCGTGGCCAGCACGGCTGCGAGGTAGGTCAACCCGATCATCGCGCCGCTTACCCAGTGACGAGCAACCCTGGTTTTCATACCGCCCGATCCCGCGACACTTGCCACACCAGCCAGCGCGCGACTGCGTTGACGATCAGCGTCAAGACAAACAGTATCGCTCCCACCGCCATCAGCGCGGAGAGGTGCAGATCGCTCGTCGCCTCGCCGAACTGGTTGGCAATGAGCGAGGCCATTGTGTATCCGGGGGCGAACAGGGACGAGGAGATCTCCAGGCGATTTCCGATCACCATCGTCACGGCCATCGTTTCGCCGAGTGCGCGCCCGAGACCGAGCATGATACCGCCGATGATTCCCGACTTGGCATAGGGAACCACGGCATCGCGAATCATTTCCCACCGTGTAGCTCCGAGCGCGAGTGCGGCCTCGCGCTGCGACCTCGGCACCGCGAGCAGCACCTCACGCGACACCGAGGATATGTACGGCAACGCCATGATTGCGAGTATTATCCCGGCGGCGAGCATGCTGGGCCCGTAAGCTGGTCCGGAGAAGAACGGTGTCGCGCCAAGGTGGAGTGTGTCGCGCAGAAAGGGCATCAGCTTCTCGCGCAACAGCGGCAGCAGCACGAAGATCCCCCACAGGCCGTAAACCACACTCGGCACGGCCGCGAGCAGATCCACCAGGAAGCCGATCGGCTGCCGTAGCCACGTCGGAGAGAATTCCGAGAGGAAAACGGCGACGCCGATCGCGAGCGGAGTCGCGATGATCAGTGCAACCACGGAGGAGACCACAGTTCCGAAGATCGCCGGAGCGGCGCCGAAGTGTCCCGCCCTGACGTCCCAATCGCTCGACGTTACTATCGACAGCCCCACCTTGGTGAAGGCCGGCCAGGCAGCGGCAAAAATCGCGATCGCGATTGCTATGACCAGCGCGGGGATCACGAGCGCGCAGGCGGTAGTGAGTATCTCGTAAATCCTGTCCCCGATCGCCGCCTCGTCAACCCGGAGACGACGGCGATCCTTCGAGAGCGCCTGCGCCGGTGCCGCTGTCACTTCGTCGCGCTGAGATCGACGGTCTTAAGCCTGTCGCGAACGGTAGACGCCATCTCGGCGGGCAGCGGCGCATAGTCGAGCGCGCCGGCCATCTTCTCGCCGTCAGTCAAAGCCCAGTTGAGGAAGTCGACGAGCTTTTTCCCTTTGACCGGGTCCTTCTGTTTCTGGTAAGCCAGGATCCAGGTGAAGGAAGAGATCGGGTATGAATCCGCGCCGGGGGCATCCACGATCGAAATTCGGTAGTCGGTGTTGGGAGGCAGAGCCTTTGCAGCCCCGGCGGCTGCGGCAGTGACGGCAGCAACAGATGCGACGATGAACTGGCCCGCTTTATTCTTGATCGCCGCTACCGGCAGGTTGTTCTGCTTCGCATAGGCCAACTCGACGTAGCCAATCGCGCCCGGCGTCTGTTTTACCTGGCCTGCGACTCCTTCATTGCCTTTGGC
>WNFK01082723.1_pt1 | contig 17957 bp, 16 predicted proteins | sample 5400281 | NCBI WGS metagenome assembly WNFK01 (sample SAMN13153350, study PRJNA577476) | soil metagenome | isolation source: 20 cm soil on Douglas fir-dominated hillslope | place: USA:California | collected 2013-09-17 | reverse complement strand
GCCCGCCACGAGGTTCTGGGCGCGGAACGTGATCAGGCCGATGCCTTCCAACCCACAGACGGCGACGGCTTTCTCCCACGGCTCGTCGTGCCGGATGAGATCCAGGAACGCGTTCAGCACGGCGTTGTCGAAGCGCATCTTGCTCACATCGGTCAGCGTGAGGATCTCTTTGCGCTTCGGCTGCGTGAGGAAGAACGTTTTCGCCTCCGCGATCAGCGCCAGCGTGGCGGCACTTTCGGTCATGCGGGAGAAGTCGAGCAGCAGGAGCCTCACGCCCTGCTCTTCGATGAAGCGGATGCGCATGCGACCATTCTCCCTGACACGGCATCGATCTCCAGAATCTAGCTGCGGGGGGCGAGTGACAGCTGAGCGACGATGCGCTGGCATCGCTTCGCCCTGCCGGAGGCCCAAACGTCCTGGGCCACCCGCAGGATCGACTTTGGTCGCAGTCAGGAGCGATCTGTGCTATGGACGTTGGTCTCGGAGCAGGGGGGAGTCCGCTCACCGGTTTCAATTCCTTTCATCACCCGCGAGGAACGCCGTCCGTCCCCGCGCGGCGATCTCAGGGCGGCCAATCACCGAAATGCTTTCACGCTGGAAAGAGGAAACGTCCCGCAAGGAGCTCTGTCGCGGCGATCTCGTCGAAGTGCGCAGCCCCGGCGAGATCCTGGCCACCCTCGACGCGCAGGGCGAGATGGCCGGCTTGCCCTTCATGCCCGAGATGGCCGCGCACTGCGGCCGGCGCTTCCGGGTGGACCGGCGCGCCGATCGCATCTGCGACACCGTGCACTATTCGGGGAGCCGCAGGCTCTGCGACGCCGTCCTGCTCGACGACCTCCGCTGCGACGGCTCGGGCCACGACGGCTGCCAGGCGGAGTGCCGCTTCTTCTGGAAGGAGGAGTGGCTGCGCCGGGCGAGGCCCGATGCGCCGCCTCCCAACGCCTTCCCCCAGGGCGACCGCGCGGCGCTGATCGAGCGCTGCGCGAAGAACGTGCGTGTGCCTGGGCCGGTGAACGGCAGCGAGTCCGTCCGCTATCGCTGCCAGGCGACCGAGCTGCCCAAGTGCACGCAGCACATCGAGCTCTGGGATCCGATGGGGTACGTCCGCGAATACGCCTCGGGCAACGTCTCCCTCGGACACTTCCTGACCGTCACCTCCCGAGCGGTGGTCCAGGAGCCCCTGCGCAAGCTGGGCCTGATCTCCGAGGTCCACGTCGCGGGGACGGCGAAGAAGGGCGAGACGTTCGAGCAACTCGATCTGAAGGTCGGTGAATGGGTCCGGGTGAAGTCCCGCGAGGAGATCGTCAAGACCCTCACCCAGGAGGGCCGGAACAAGGGCCTCTGGTTCGATCGCGAGATGCTGCCCTATTGCGGCGGGACGTTTCGCGTCCGGCAGAAGGTCGTGCGCTTCATCGACGACCACGAGGGCAAGATGATCGTCCTCAAGAACGAGGCGGTCACGCTCGACGGCGTGGTGTGCTCGGGGGACCTCAGCCTGCGCCGCTGGTTCTGCTCCCGCGCCATCTATCCCTACTGGCGCGAGTGCTGGCTCGAGCGGACGGAGCAGCCTGCAGCCCTTGCCGCCGGCGGCGGCCCAGGGGCTGTGCCTTGAAGCGGTGTCCACGCTCGTTCGAGCCGTGATTCCGCTTCACTGCCCCTTCTTGCAGAGGCCGGGCCGGTTCTCCGTCTCCCCGTTGTTGCGGAACCAGGTGTTCGCCGTGCCCGCGGTTCCGGTACCCGTCGTGTCGTCGTAGCAGTCCGGGTCGTTGTCGCGCATGTGGTCCTTCTGGATGGTGTTGTTGCTGGGCGGCGCCGGGAAGTCGACTGGAAGCGCGGCCGGCGGTCGCTTTTCCGGCGGCTGCCCTCCCGCTCGCGCAGACCTGCGCGGGGCTCGCTGGCCCGGCGGGGCTCGAGCCGGACGACCCCGGCGCCGGCGACCACGCTTGCGCGGCCGGAGCCTGCCCACAGATTGATCCGTGCGACATGCACGTACGTGCGTGCGAGGAAGAAGTTGCTTGCCTTCTCGCTCGCCGCTAGCCTGATCCATCTGTCCTGCGCGCTCCATCTCATCAAGCGGCGCTCGTGTTCGTATGGAAAAGAACTCGCAGAAGGCGCCGCAGTTCACGGCGCTGGTCATCGAGGACTACCGGCCCGAGCGACTCCTGCTCAAGCGCCGCCTGCAGGGTCACTCCTTCCTGGTGCTCGAGGCGCCGGACGGACGCAGCGCGATGCGCCATCTGGCGGAGGGCGGCTTCGATCTGATCTGCCTGGACCTGATGTTGCCGGACATGAGCGGCCTGCAGATCTGCGAATCGATCCGCCGCTCTCCACGGCACGGCAACGTCCCGGTCCTGGTGCTCAGCGCGCGGGCCCTTCCGGAGGACCGCGCCCACGCCGAACAGGCCGGAGCCTCCGGCTACCTCGTCAAGCCCTTCAGCTGGACGGACTTCGACGCCGAGGTGGGCCGGCTGCTCGATTCGAAGCGCGGCCCCTGAGGCGTAGAGTCGTAGCCGCTCAGCCGCCTGCGGTGGCCGCGGCTATCGGTGCGAGATGTCGAGGTTGTAGCGCGCGGCGGCGCCCTTCGCCGGCTCGCCGCTGCCCGAGAAGACCACGGGGAAGGTGCGGACGATGATCTCCGCGTCCTTGAGCAGGTTCCAGTGATCCACGTACTGGAGATCGAGGTACATCCACTCTTCGAACGAGGTGCGGTGCCGGTCCGGCGAGATCTGCCAGAGGCAGGTCAGGCCGGGGCGGACCGAGAGCCGGCGGAGCTGCCAGGGCTCGTACTTCGCCACCTCGGCCGGGATGGGCGGACGAGGCCCCACGATGCTCATGTCGCCGCGCAGCACGTTGATGAGCTGGGGAAGCTCGTCGATGGAGTACTTGCGGATCACGGCCCCGATCCTGGTGACGCGCGGGTCCTTGAGCAGCTTGAACACCGGACCGCTCCGCTCGTTCAACATCTCCAGGGTCTTGCGGCGCTGCTCCGCGTCCGCGACCATCGAGCGGAACTTGAGCATCTCGAAGGGCTTGCCGTGCAACCCGCAGCGCATCTGCTTGAAGAAGACCGGCCCGCGCGAGGTCGCCTTGATCAGGATCGCCACCACCACGAAGAGCGGCGCGAGCAGCCAGAGCGCTGCCGAGGCGATCATCACGTCGAAGATGCGCTTCACCGCGCGCTCGTGCGTCCGCGCTTCCACCGGCGAATAGTGCAGGTAGCCGTCGGCGATCGCCTTGCCGAGCAGGGGCCGCGCCCGCTGCAGCCGGAAGGTGTACGCCGGCAAGGCGAAGGGGATGCCGAGGTTCTCGCAGACCGAGATCGCGTGCTGCACGGCTTCCGGGCTCTTCGCGCCGTCGGTCGCGATGTACACCTCGCTCACCGGCTTGGTGCGCAGCGCGTTCTCCAGATCCATGAAGGTGCCGAGCAGCGGCGGGACGAGGACCGAGTCGATCTGCTCGCCCGGGAAGAAGAGGTACCCGACCACGTGCTGGCGGCCGCGGCGGGCGAGATCCTCTCCAGTGACGCGCGCGAGCGGCCCGGTCCCGACGATCAGGGCCTGCGCCTCCGGCTTCTCCAGGCGCGCGGCGGGACGGAAGAAGGCCGCGCGGATCAGCACCGCCGCGGGCCAGCAGAAGAGGAGATCGCGCCCCAGGGTCGGCGAGTGGGGCACCACCGCGTGGAAGAGGATGGTGGAGAGCATGGTGGCGAGCAGCATCGTCGCCACCAGGATGGCGTCGTCCAGCGAGTCGCGATTGTGCGCGGACTCGTCGTAATAGCCGAGGGTCACTCCCGCCGTCGCCCACACCGCCCCGGCGAGCAGCGTCAGCGGCAGCACGGCGGCCACGTGTCCGTTCGCCACGGCGGTGAGGCCGTCGGCCATCACCACGCCGCTGAGCAGCAGGAGGTCGACGGCCAGGTTCAGACGGACGGTGAATCCGGCTGCGAGCCGTCGCTCGGGCGCAGGTTGCTGCGAGGTCCAAGCGCGCCCGTTGCCGCCCGGGCGTGCCGCTGCCGCCTCCAGCGGAAGCGCCTCGCGCGCGTGATCCGCCGGAGCCTTGTTCGTCGCTTTGCCGTGGTTCGCATTGCCGTTGATCACCTTGCCGTTGGTCGCTTTCCCTTTGATCGCCTTGCGGATGGCAACGGTCCCTTCGGGCGTAGGCTCCACCTCGATGCGGTGCGATTCCGCATCTCCGAGCGAAACACCGTTGACGGAAATTTCTGGAGTCGGCGCAATCTCGCGCGCACACTCCTGATCACCCTTCCACGCTGCCATGCCCCCCCCGGGACAGGTACAAGCTGTCGCCGCAATGGCTACAACCGATGGTACGCTGATGAGACGAACGCTACGACAATTGCCTACAAGCATTAGACCCGCAACCACCCGGCTGAGTCAACCAGCATTCAAAAGATGCAGTGCTTGCGGCCGGGTATAGTGGGGTCGTGGCCCTCCCGGACGGCACCCTGGACGCGGCGGTGGTGGGCGCGGGGGTGATCGGGCTCGCGATCGCGCGCGCCCTGGCGGAGCAGGGGCGCGAGGTGGTGGTGCTCGAAGCAGAGCGCGCGATCGGCATGCACGCGAGCTCGCGCAACTCCGAGGTGATGCACGCCGGGTTCTACTACCCGACCGGCTCCCTCAAGGCGCGCTTCTGCGTCGCGGGCCGGCGGGCGCTCTACGCGTACGCGCAGGCGAAGGGGTACCGCGCGCGCGGAGATCGCAACGGCGTGGAGGGCCTCTCGATGATCTCGGCGTCGGAAGCGCGCGAGCTCGAGCCGCACGTCCGCTGCGTGGGCGCGATGTGGAGCGGTGAGACCGGGATCATCGATTCGCACGGCTACATGCAGGCCCTGCGGCGCGACGCCGAAGCCCGCGGCGCGACCGTCGTTCTCCGGGCGCCCGTGATCGGCGGTCGCATGCTCGACTCCAGCATCGAGCTCGACGTCGGCGGCGACGAGCCCACTTCGATCCGCTGCGCCGCGGTGGTGAACGCGGGCGGCTTGCGCGCCCAAGCGGTCGCTCGCTCGATCGCCGGCGTTCCCGAGTCGCGCATCCCACCCTGCCACTACGCCCGCGGCCACTACTTCGTGCTCTCCGGCGCGTCGCCGTTCCGGCACCTCGTCTATCCGGTCGCGGTCGCCGGCGGTCTCGGCACCCACCTCACGCTCGATCTCGAGGGGCGCGCGCGCTTCGGTCCCGACGTGGAGTGGATCGATCGCATCGACTACTCCTTCGATGAAGAGCGAGCGCACGTTTTCGCCTCCGCCATTCGTCGCTACTGGCCGGACCTACCCGCGGACGCGCTTCAACCCGGGTACACCGGAATCCGCGCCAAACTGGGTCCCGCGGGCAGTCCGGCCCAGGATTTCGTAATCGACAAATTGTCCGACGATTGTCCAGCACGGTTGGTCAGCCTCTATGGCATAGAATCCCCCGGCCTGACCGCGTCGCTCGCCATCGCCGATCACGTAACGGCCTTGTTGAGTTGACTCGAGCCCCGCGTGGCGCGGTCGAATCGGTAACGCGGCGCTCACGAGGGGGAGTGCGTTGGCGGAGACCAGGATCGCGACGGCTGCTCAGGCGGAACCACTTCCCGGGCAGAGGCTGCGCGCGCCGGCGGCCGAGGCGCGCGCGCTTGCAGCGGAGCGATCGACCATCACCTTCTTCGGAAACTTCGGCACCCAGAACCTCGGAAACGAATCGACGCTCCGGGCGATCGTCGAGAGCGTCCGCCGCCACCGGCCGGGGATCGCGATCAACTGCGTCTGCCCGGGCCCCGAGGACGCCACCGCCGATCACGGCATCCCCGCGGTCCCGATGTCCTACCGGTACAGCGCCGACTTCCAGCTCAAGGCGCGGAAGGTCTCGAACAACCGGATCCGCACGTTCCTGCGGCGGGTGCTGGTCCGCGTGCCTCTCGAGCTGGTGGAGTGGGTGAAGGCCTTTCGCTCGCTGAAGGGCACCCGCATGCTGGTGATGACCGGGACCGGGATGCTGGGAGACTTCGGCATCGGACCGTTCGATCTCCACTACGAGATCCTCAAGTGGTCGCTGCTCGCGAAGCTCCGGGGCGCGAAGGTCTTCTTCGTGAGCGTCGGCGCGGGACCGATCGACAGCCGGATCAGCCGATGGCTGGTGAAGCGCGCCGTCGCGCTGGCGGATTACCGATCTTATCGAGACGACTTCTCCAGGTCCTACCTGGCCAGCATCGGGGTCGATACCCGCCGCGACCTGGTCTACCCGGATCTCGCCTTCGGCCTCCGGCCGGAGATCTCCCTACCGCAGGGCGAGAAGGCGCAGCCGGGCGTCGTCGGCATCGGGCTGATGGACTACTTCGGCAAGCGCTGGACCGCTTCCAGCGAGAGCGTGCACGCCGACTACGTCAAGCAGATGGCGGAATTCTGCGCCTGGCTGCTCCAGCGCGGGTACACGCTGCGCCTCCTGATCGGCGACCTCTCCTACGACAAGCACATCAAGGCGGACGTGCTCGCGGCGATCCGCGGCCTGCGTCCGGAACTGCCCCCCTCTCGGATCATCGACGAGCCGGTGACGTCGATCGAGAGCCTCGTCGCGCAGCTCTCGGCCACCGACTTGCTGGTCGGCACGCGCTTCCACAACCTGCTCCTGGCGCTGCTGCTGAACAAGCCCGTGGTGGCGCTCTCCTACCACGAGAAGATCGACTCGCTGATGGCCGGAGTGGGGATGGGCCCCTACGTGCAGAGCATCCCGACCCTGCGCGTGGAGGGGCTGGTGGAGCGGTTCACGGCGCTGGAGAAGAACGCCGAGGCCATCCGCGCGCTCGTCGCCCGCAAGGTGGACGAGGCTCGCGCGGCCCTCGACCGCCAGTACGCGGACATCTTCGCCCGGCTCTCCTCCGAAGGCTGACGCTCGTGTCGAAGGCGAGACCATTGGCCATCTTCGGAAAATCCCCGCTCGGAGCCTATTTGCATTTCAACGAATGGCTCTGGAGCCGCCTCCCCGATTCGGTCCGGGCGTCGGCTCCGGTGCAGTCCTACGGGCAGCTCCTGAACGCGCTTGTCCGCCGCGAGTCGTCCCGCGAGATGTCCCTGGGCACCTTCTTCGTCCGGAACCGCCCGGAGCTGAGGCTGATCGCGCGGCTGGCGGGCGCGAAGAACGGCCGCTCCCCGCAGCTCACCGTCCTGGGTGCGAGCAACGGGGCGGAGGTCTACTCCATCGTCTGGGCGATCCGCTCCTCCCAGCCGCTCTCGAAGCCGATCGTCCACGCCGTCGACATCTCGGCGGCAGCCTTGGAGTCCGCGCGGGCGGGGACCTATTCGCTGCAGGGAACCGAGCTGGTGGGCGAGCCCATCTCGACCGGTTCCGCGTGAAGGAGTGGATCAGGGAAGGGATCGACTGGCATCTCGCCGATGCCCGCGATCTCCGGCTCCGCGACTTTTTGGGGCCCCAGGATATCGTGGTCGCGAACCGGTTCCTTTGCCACATGGCCCCGGCGGAAGCGGAAGGATGCCTGCGAGCCATTGCGCGGCTCGTGGCCCCCGGGGGATACCTGTTCGTCTCGGGGGTCGATCTCGACGTGCGGACGAAAGTGGCGACGCAGCTCGGCTGGAAGCCGGTGCCCGATTTGATCGAGGAGATGCACGAGGGAGATCCCTCGCTGCGCACCGCCTGGCCGTTCAAGTACTGGGGCCTCGAACCGTTCGACCGGACCCGGCGCGACTGGGAGATCCGCTACGCCGCCGCGTTCCAGCTGGGGTCGAGCGGGCAGGCGATTCGCAGCGCCAACGGGGACGGGCGGTGATCTCCGTCGAGAGATTGCTGGACGAGACCCGGAGCGGACAACGCACGCTCCCGCCGGAACTCGCTCTGCGGCTGCTTCGCGCCTCGATCCGTCTGGCCGCTGGAGCCCGGGTCTCGCTCCGGCCGCGCATGCTGCTCCTGGACGAGGACGAGGATCTGAAACTGGACCCCGCCGCCGCCAGCGGAGACGACGATCGCCCCGGCTACGCCGCTCCCGAGGTCAGCGCCGGGCTGGCCCCGCCGGACGATCCGCAGGCGCTGGTGTATACGGCGGGGGCGCTCGGCTACGAGCTGCTCACGCTGCGCGCGGTGCCCGAGCGCTCGGCCCCCGCGTCCGCCGGTTTGACGCCCGCGGTCGCCGCCGTCCTCCGCAGGGCGCTGGCGCCGCGCCACCGGCGCTACCCGACGCTCGAAGAGATGGACGCGGAGCTCGGGCCGGCGGCATCGGGCAGCGAGGACGAGCACGTTCCTCCAGCTCCGATCCGCCCGGCGGCCCTCCGTCTGCACCAGACCGAATCGACGCATCTGCCGGGCGCCCTCGAGGAGCAGCTCCGGACCGCGGAGCAGCGCGCCGCCGAGTTGGAGCGGACGCTGACGGCGCGCGACATCGCCGCGGCCGAAAAGATCGCCGAGCTGCAGCTCACCATCGAGGTGCTCCAGGAGCGGGTGCGCCTGCTCGGCTTCCTCGCTGACGCGGGCGCCAAGGACCCCCACGGCGCGCTTGGGGGCGGGCGCCCACCCTCCGGGCGCCGACGCGTCCGTCCCCTGGTTGCCGTGTCCACCATCGTCATGGTGGTGGCCGCGATCGCCGCGTCGGTCCTCGCCATCCGGGGAAGCGGCTCCAGCCGGGAACCCGCACCCACACCGCCCGACGCGGAGCTCATCCAGAGGCGCTGACACCCCGCGGCCCTTGTAAAAGTACCAGCCCGACATCGGCGGAACCCCGGGTTCCGTGTTATGAATCGGCAGCCGGCTCGTCGCACTGGCGACCGGGGGGAAAGCCGCAGACGCGGCGCCAGAGAAGCGGGAGCGATCGTGGCACATAGCGGAATTCATTACGACATTCACCCGCGCTCGCCCCAGCCCCCGCCGCCCCATCCTCTCTACGACCGGATGCACGACGATCTGTTCGACTGGGCCAAGGTGCGCCGGTACGTCGTCTTCACGCTCGGTTCGGTGCGGCGCCGCTTCGGCCTGTTCATGTCGGTGGCGAGCGCGATGCTGCTGATCGCCGCAGGCGCCCTCTGGGCCCTGCCGAAGACCTACCAGGTCGAGTCCCGGCTGCTCGCGCAGAAGAACCCGGTGCTGGCCGTCCGCGCGGACGCCAACAACGGCACGGAGCCGACGCGGGCCGCGGCCGAGAACATCGTCCGCCACGACAACCTCCACGCGCTGATCCGCCAGACCGATCTCCTCACCGAGTGGCCGAAGCACCGGGCGCCCATCCTGCAGCTCAAGGACTGGATCTCCGCGAAGATGGACTCGACGCCCGATCAGGAAGAGCTGATGAAAGGGCTCACCGGGCTTCTGGAGAAGAACTTGAACGTCTGGGCCACCCCGGACGGCTCGGTCGTCATCCGGCTCAACTGGCCTGACGACCGGGTGATGGCCTACCGGCTGGTCGATGCCGCCCAACAGAACTTCCTGGAGAACCGGCACGTGCTCGAGGTCTCCACCATCGCGGAGCAGATCTCCATCCTCGAGGGGCACGCCGCCAATCTGAAGAAGGACATCATGAAGCAGGTGGAGCAGCTGCAGCAGCTCCAGCAGCGCACCACCCGGGACCCCCGCCCGGCGCTCCGGACTCCCGGGGTGAAGCCCTTGGACCCGGAGGTGGTGAACCTGCGCGTGATGCTCGACGCCAAACGCCGCGCTCTCGCCGACCTGGAGGACTACCGGAGGAAGCACCTGGTCGAGCTCCAGACCCGCCTGGCGGAGCAACGGGCGGTGTACTCCGACTCGCATCCGGCGATCATCGACCTGGAGCAGAGCATCGACTCCTTGAAGCGCGATTCGCCCCAGCTCACCGCGCTCCGGCAGGAGGAGGCCGACCTGCGCCAGCGGCTGTCGCGCCTCTCGGACGGCGCCGAAGACGGAGCGTCCGCGGGCCTGGCGATCCCGGCCGATCTGTTCCGCTCGAGCGCGATCGGCGAGGACTCGACGGTCGAGTACCAGCGGGCGCAGCTCCGGTTCGCCGCGCAGCAATATGCGCACCTGCGCGAGCGGATCGACGCGGGCCGGATCGATTTCGACACCGCGCGCGCGGCGTTCAAGTACCGCTATTCGGTGGTGGTGCCGGCGCAGGTCCCCCGCGGCCCCATCAAGCCGAAGCCGCTCCTGGTGATCATGGCCGCGCTCGTCGCCGGGCTCACGCTCGCGCTCTTCGCGACCACCGCCGCGGATCTGCGCAGCGGGGTGGTGCTGGAGACCTGGCAACTGCAAGACCTGCTGGGACCGGCCACGGTGATCGTCGAGGTGCGGGCGCCTTGAGTCGCGTCGCACCAGCGTCGGCGCAGCCGGCTTCCCCATGAACACCAGCGCCAGAGTCCGCGGCCGCAGCTTCGCCGGCGTCGATCTCCTGGTCGCCGGAGCGGTGGCGGCGCTGGGGGTGCTCAGCCTGACCTTGATCCTGGTCGGAGACGGCAATCTCGGCCTGGCCGTCACCCCGCTGGCGCTCTCCCTGCTGCTGCTCGCCACCGCGAAGGCGCCGCTGCGGCACTCGCTCCTGGTCCTCGGGTTCCTCTGCCTGACCCTGGAAAACCCGAGCGAGGCCTTCGCCGACCGCCTCTGGAAGTCGCCCCTGGAACCGCTGGGAGCGCTGCTGCTCGGGCACCTCAACCTCACCATCCCGGTGCCGGCCCTGTTCTTCTCGGGGCTGGATGTCGCCCTTCTGCTCTTCACCGGAATCTGGGTGGTCCGGCGCATCAACCACTCGGAGGTGGATCTGCGCGGGCGCGTGGCGGCGGCCCGACCGCTGCCAGCGACCGCCCTGGTCTGCCTCGGCACGACCGCCCTGGTCTGGGTGCTGGGCATGGCGCACGAGGGCTTCAGCTTCTCCAACTCGCTCTGGCAGATCTTCCGGGTCGTCTACCTGCCCTGCGTCTTCCTTTTGTTCTGCGCGGCCGGCCGGGGCCCCGAGGACGCGCGCCCGCTCGGCGTCGCGCTGCTGGTCGCGGCGCTGGTGCGCGCCGGCCTGGCCATCTATCTACGGTTCCTCTTCCCGGACAAGGAGGAGCTGAGCTTCGCCACCACCCACGCCGACTCGATGCTGTTCGCCGACGCCTTCCTGCTGGTCGTGGTCCTGTTCTTCGAGCAACCCATCCGCAAGAACCTGTGGCTCGCCCTCGTGATCCTGCCGGTGCTCACCTGGGGGATGATCGCGAACAACCGGCGGCTGGCCTGGGTCGAGTTGGGCATGAGCCTCCTGGTGATCTACTTCATCACGCCGATGACCCGGCTGAAGCGCCGGCTCGCGCAGACCGTCGCGCTCACGATCCCGCTGACGCTCGCTTACGTCGCGGTGGGGTGGAGCAGCGGATCCGGCATCTTCGCGCCGGTGCGCATCCTCCGATCCGTCATCGACTCGAAGGCGGATACTTCCACCCTCTGGCGCGATCTGGAGAACTACAACCTCTATTTCACGCTGCGGTCGAATCCCCTGCTGGGCACCGGATTCGGACACGAATACGTCGAGATGATCCACCTGCCCGACATCTCCTCCGGGTACTCGCTCTACCGCTATGCCCCGCACAACTCGATCCTGGGCCTGTTCGCCTACTCCGGGTTCGTCGGATTCACGGGGATCTGGTTGATCGTCCCCATCGGGATGTTCTTCGCCATCCGTTGCTACCGGTTCGCTACGGTGCCGCGGGATCGGGCCGCCGCTCTCATGGCGGTCGGCATCCTGGTCGCCTACACGGTGCATTGCTACGGCGACATGGGTCTCGGGACCTTCACCTCCGTCTTTACGGTCAGCGCCGTCCTGGCCCTGATCGCCAAACAGGCAGTGGCTACGGGCGCGTGGCCGCTGCGGCCCCGAACCAACGAGACGCCCCCCGTCGCGGGCGTGAGCTGAAGACCGCGAGGTCGAGGATCCAGACAATGGCGACGGATGGCGAAGAGCTGACCCGGAACAGGCTTCCGCGCGAGACCTGGCTCCGCGCCGCCGAGGGTCCGGAGCCAGCCGGGAAGGCGCGCCGGCAAAAGCTGGCCGTCCAACACCTGAATACCGTCTGGCACCAGTTGCGCGGAGACTGGTCCTGGCTCGCGGTCATTCCAGGAGAGCCCGAGCTGTCCACCGCGGACTTCGCGCACGCCCTCAGCCAGGTCGGAACCGGGCTCTCCGCGCGGCCGGTCGGATTCGTCGAGGCGAGCAACGTCGACCTCGACAGCGCCGCCTGGCTGGTCGAGAGGCTGGGCAGCTCCGCGGAGGCGCGGGACGCCCAGGCCCCGAGGACCCTCGTCTCCCTCGCGAATCCGATCGCGAATCCGTTCGCGCTTCCGCTATCGCTGGCCGCGGACGGGGTCATCATCTGCGTGCGCCGCGGCCGGACCCCGCTCGCGTCGGTCCGCGAGACCATCGAAGCGATCGGCGCCGACCGCGTGGTCTGCTCCGTCCTGGTGGGCTAGAACTGATCTCAAAGCGTAGTCGGACACCCCCGCCTCCGGCGGGGGAGCGACTAACCCCGCCGGACCTGCTGCGCCAGCGCCCTCAGCCGATCCTCGCGCGCCAGAATCCCCTGCGAGGGGGCCACGCCGACCGCGTCCATGATCGTCCGCAGCCGGTGGACCCAGTCGTGCTTGAGCAGGGCGTTCGCGACGTTCTCGGTGCGGATGCGGGCCAGCCGGGGCGGATCCGCGTCGAGCTCCGCGAGCCGCGCGGCCACGTCCGGCGCGTCGAAGGGCATCGGGATCACCGCATCGGGCCAGTCGAAGCGCCTGCGGAACTCCTCCGTGTCGGGCGGCGTGCCGACCACGACCGCGCCGGCGGCGACCCCTTCGTAGAAGCGGCCCGCGATCTCGTCCCGCCCGCGGGTGACCTCCGGCTCGTTGGCCCGCGCCCGGTTGGCGATGAAGTACCGGCTGCGCTTGAGCAGGTTGGCGAGCAGGAACCGGTGCTCCGCGCCGTTGCTGACGTGGAAGGTGACCTGCTTCGCCGCCGGCTTGATGGTGTCGTAGTAGTAGAAGATGCGCCCCTGCCGGGCCGCCTCGAGCAGCTTGTCGTGTGTGATCTGCGATCGGCGCCCGATGTTGCAGACGTCGATGCCCCTGGGCGGCGGGTCGGGCCAGGGGCAGAACCGGAGCGCATCGACGCCCTGCGGCAGGTAGCTGCAGGGGCGGCCGATCATCGCGGACATCTTTTCGATCACGTGCCGGGAGTTGACGAACACGTGATCGAACTCGCCGAGCAGCTCGAGCAGGTACCCGGGCAGGAGGTCGTCCCAGGCCTCCGCGATGAAGCAGGCGGCCTTGCGGCAGCGCTTCCGCCAATCCGGGACGCAGCTGAGCGCGAAAAGCTGATGCGGATGGCTGAAGACGGGGAGGAAGAGGTCGTACTCCTTCTCCAGCCGGTGCGTGGTGAGCTTGGGGGCGACGGCGGCGAGGCGCCTCGAGCCCGTCAGGTAGCGGACGAACTTGTAGGCCTTCCGCGACAGCTCGACGCCGTGGAGGCTGTCCGGCGCGGCCATGTCGGCCTCCGCCGCCGAGGCGATCACGTCCTCGAACTCGTACTGCGCGCAGAAGGCGACCACGTCGTCGACCTTGCGCAAGGAGAGGAGGAGGAGATTGGAGTCCCCCTTCGAGGTCCACTGGACACGTCCGGAGCTCAGCATCGGCAAACCGTTCTCTGGGGACACCCAATAAGGTGTCCCCTACGCGGCGAACCTCAGAACACCGCTTTGCGGCAGTAGAATGCCTCGGCGAGCGACTCGGGAGCCACGCACTCCATCCCCCGGATCCGCGCCACCGCGCGGAACAGGTCCGGCGCGAACCATTGCTTGCCGGCCTGGGTGGCGAAGTGGCGGACCACCAGCGCGATCTTCCGCTCGAGCGTGGCGGCGGTCAGGGGCGAGAAGAAGTTGGGCGTGCCGAAGTCGCCGTCGAACTTGGGGATCTCGTATTCGAGGATGAAGTGGTTGCGCCAGGTGTTCCAGGTCAGATCGGAGACGAGCCGGTGGTCCTGGTGCAGGTCGTGCCGCTGGTGGGTGAAGATCAGGTCGGGAACGAAGTCCTTCTTGATCGCCTCGAATTCCTCCTTGAGGGCGGGGCCCGAGTAGGGGAGGTAGCCGTCGCGGTAGTCGCGCACCACCACCGTGGACTTCACGCCCTCGAGGAACGCGGCCGCGGAGGCGCGGGCCTCGGCCGCCCGCACCGGATTGGAGGAGAAGACCACCCAGCGCACCTCCAGGTCGCGGCGCTCGGCGGCCAGGCGCAGGATCGTCCCCCCGCACCCGATCTCGATGTCGTCGGCGTGCGCGCCCAGGCAGAGGACCCTGCGCGCGCCCTGGCCGGCCAGGATCGACAGCGGCTGCATCAGCGGGCGGAGGACGGCGCGTGGCCGTTCTTCCACACCTCCCAAGGCACCTGGCCCCGCGTGTACAGATCCTCGAGCAGCTGCTTCTCCTTGAAGGTGTCCATGCAGGCCCAGAAGCCGTCGTAGGGATACGCCGCCAGCCTGCCGGCCTGGGCGAGCCGCTGGAAGGGCTCCTGCACCAGCTCCTCGCCGGGCCGCATCCAGTCGAACACCTCGCGCCGCATCACGAAGTAGCCGCCGTTGATGCGCATGCCCGTGTCGCGCACGTGGCGGATGCTCGAGACCTTGCCGCCGTCCTGCACCGAGACCAGGTGGAAGGTCGAGGTGGGGGGCACGCCGACGAAGGAGGCGACGGCGTCGTGGCGCTTGAAGTGGTCGATCATCCCCGGCAGCGGAAGGTCGGAGAGACCGTCGCTGTAGTTGGCCAGGAACGTCTCCTCGTCGCGCAGGAACGGCTGCACCGCCTTGAGGCGCATGCCGATGTTGGAGGTCAGGCCCGTGTCCACGAAGGTGATCTTCCAGTCGTGGATGTCGCTCGCCAGCAGGTCGACCTTCTTCCCGCCCTCGCTGATGACGAAGTCGTTGGAGACGGTCTCGTCGTAGTCGAGGAAGTAGCGCTTGATCGTCTCGCCCTTGTACCCGAGGCAGAGGATGAAGTCCTTGTGGCCGAAATGCGCGTAGTACCGCATCACGTGCCAGAGGATCGGCCGGGAGCCGACTGGAACCATCGGCTTGGGAATGGTCTCCGAATACTCCCGGAGACGCATGCCCAGCCCACCGCAGAAGATGACGACCTTCACGTTTCCCCCCTTGTCATTCTCTGGGGACACGAATCGCGGCTACGCCGCTCATCATGTCCCCTGCTTGAGCTTCAGATCCGTTGCTCGACCGGCTGGCGGCGCTCCGGCGCGGACTTCTGGAGGTGCTCCTCCAGCCAGGTCTCGCCGCGGAAGTGCCGGTACTGCTCCGCCCGCAGGCGATCGGCGATCCGCCCTTCGGGCAGCTCGACGTCGTCGTACGTGAGCACCTGGTCCTTGGCAATGGGGCGCCGCAGCTTGCATCCCTCTACCAGGCCCTCGGGCAGGTAGCGGCCCGCGCTCATCTCCTCGGCGTTCACGGCCTCGCCGTAGGTCATGTACATGCCGTATTCGTCGAGCACCTCGCCCGCGACGAGATCCCGCTTGGCCAACGCGCAGACCTCCACCACCGGGCCGCCCAGCGGCGGCGCCAGCTCGTCTCCAGAACGGGTACAGGGGACCCTCTCCCATCTTGTACAGGTTCAGGTAGTGGCGCTGCTTGGGGTCATGGTGCTCGGCGAGCACGAAGACCTTGATCAGCGGCGGACCGACCGTGTAGTCGACGATGCCGCCCAGCGACCGCACCTGGTCGAGGTCGTAAAGCTTCTGGATCTCCAGGATCGAGCCGTCGTACTTGCGGCCGCGCGACATCCCCCGGGACTGCACCTTGAAGCCGGTGGCGTTGGCGACGATCGACTGCTCGAAGCTGATCTTCGACCCGTCGGCGAAGGAGGTGACCATCGCCGGGTTCTGGGCCCAGCGCTCCGCCCAGCCCTTCTGGGTGGTCGGGTTGCGGTAGGGATCCTGCAGCCCCTTGACGTTGCCGATCACCCGCGGCGTCAGCCCCAGGCCCTTCACCCAGCGCACCAGGTTCATCTCCACGCCCGGCTCGTCGCCGTCGCAGGCCGAGAGGATCTGGCCGTACTTCTTGCCGTACACGCGCAGGATGGGCCCGATGGTCGCGTCCACCTCGGCGTTCATGAGCAGGACCGGCTTGCCGTTGCGGAAGGCCTCGAGGATCACCCGGGCGCCGAACTCCACCGAGCCGGTCACGTCCACCACGATGTCGATGTCGGGGCAGCGGCAGATGGTGAACGGGTCCTCGGCCACCGCGGGCAGGCCACGCCGGACGCTCTCATCCAGTTTTGGGCGGTTGTAGATCGCCGCCATGCGCATGCCCGGAACGCTGTTCTCGATCTGGTTGGTGAGCCCCTGCCCCATGAAGCCGGCGCCCACCATCCCCACCCGGATGGGCTTGCCCTGCTCCTGACGCGCCTTGAGCGCGTTGTCGATCATGATCATGGACTTTCCCCCGTGGACTGGCGGTCAGACCGCCATCCTCTGCTTCAGCTCCGGCTCGATCTCGTCGAGCGTCTTCCAGGCGCTGTCCTTCGCGGAAACTTCCCCGATGGGCAGCGGCCATTTCAGCCCGAGCCGGCGATCGTCGAACGGCAGCCCGCCCTCGGAGCCCGGCGTGTAGAACTCGCCGACGTCATAGCTCGTCTCGGTGCCGTCCTCCAACACCTGGTACCCGTGCCCGAAGCGCTCGGGCACGTAGAGCGCGCGGTGATTGTCCGCGCTGAGCTCGACCGCGTCGTGGATGGCGCCGCGCGTGGCACGCACCAGCTTCGTCTCCGCCGCAGGCGGGAACTGGAAGTGCATGCCGCGCACGGTGCCTTTCTTGCGGTTGAAGGCGATGTTGGCCTGGGCGATCACCGGCTTCAGCCCGTGCTGCTCGAACTCGCGCTGGCAAAAGACGCGGGCGAAGAACCCGCGGTTGTCCTCCCGGCGCTCGAGGTCGAGGATGTAGGCGCCGCGCAGCCTGGTCTCGGTGAAGATCATGTCGGGAATCCCTCAGGCTGCGGCCATGCCCGGGTTCCAGCGCAGGTCGGTGCGCAGGTGCCCGGAGGCCATCAGGAGCTTGATCTGGTCGATGCGGCGGTAGCGGGGCCCCTCGAAATCCTCGAGCTTCAGGCCGATCGCCTTGTACGCCTCGTAGAGCTGCTTCGCTCCCTTGCGCGCGTCCCACTGCGGCTGGAAGGAAGGCAGCACGCGGGCGATCTTCGAGAAATCGGCGCGGTAGTTGCGCTTGTCGGGGCCGGCGTCGTCGGCGAACGCAAGCGCGCAGCCCGGGACGGTCTCCTTGACGATCTGGGCGATCTCCCGGATGCGGTAGTTCTGGTCGTTGCGGCCCACGTTGAAGGCCTGGCCGTGAACCACCTCGCGAGGCGCCTGGAGGACCGCGAGGAACGCGCGGGTGATGTCCTCGATGTGCACGATGGGTCGCCAGGGCGTCCCGTCGCTCTTGAGCATCACCTTTCCCGAGGTGTAGGCCCAGGCGACCAGGTTGTTCAGCACGATGTCGAAGCGAAGCCGCGGGGAGACGCCGTACGCGGTGGCGCAGCGCAAGAACGTGGGCGTGAAGGACCCGTCCGCGAGCTTGATGATGTCGCGCTCGGAGAGGACCTTCGACTCCCCGTACGCCGTGACCGGGTTGAGCTCGGAATCCTCGTCGACCGGGGCATCGCCCGCGGCGCCGTAGTTGCTGCAGGAAGAGGCGAGCACGTACCGGCCCACCCCGGTTTCACGGGCGAGTGCAGCCAGTCGGACGGAAGCGAGGTGGTTGATGTCGTAGGTGAGCTGCGGGTTGAGATCGCCGAGGGGGTCGTTGGAGAGGGCCGCCAGGTGGACGACGGCGTCCATGCCTTTGAGATCACGCGCTTCCAAAGCCCGTACGTCCTTCTCGATCGTGCGGATGGACTCGTTCCAGGGCCCGAAGGTGGAGCGCCTGTAGAGGTCGGTATCCACGCCGACCACTTCGTGGCCGGCGCCGACCATCATCGGCGCCATGAC
>WNFK01127914.1_pt1 | contig 17959 bp, 15 predicted proteins | sample 5400281 | NCBI WGS metagenome assembly WNFK01 (sample SAMN13153350, study PRJNA577476) | soil metagenome | isolation source: 20 cm soil on Douglas fir-dominated hillslope | place: USA:California | collected 2013-09-17 | reverse complement strand
GGCTCGGGCGGCAGGGTGGTGGCCACCCGTGGGATCGCGGCCCGGATGTTGTCCACCACGTCGAGGGTCGAGGCGTCGCCCGCCTTGAGCACGGTGAGCAAGGTGCCGCGGCGGCCGTCGCGGCGCACGATGTTGGTCTGCACGCTGAAGCCGTCGCGCACGTTGGCGACGTCGCGGAGGTAGATCGTGGAGTTGCCCACCACCTTGATCGGCAGGTCGGCCAGCTCCGGCACCGTGCGCGGGGACGCGTTGAGGTTCACGTAGTACTCGAACTGGCCGATCTTGGCGGTGCCGGAGGGCAGGATCAGGTTCTGCAGATTGATGGTGTTGAGCACGTCGTTGGGAGCCAGCCCCTTGGCCTGCAGCATCCGGGTATTGAGATCCACCATGACCTGGCGCTGCTTGCCCCCGAACGGGTACGGGATGGCCACCCCCGGGATGGTCACGAGCTGGGGCCGCAGGAAGTTGACCCCCAGGTCGAAGAGCTGCTGCTCGGCGAGGCCTTCCCCGGAGAGCGCGAGCTGGAGGATCGGCACGCTGGAGGCGCTGAAGTTGATGATCAGGGGCGGCGTGCGGTGTCGAGCCGCGCGTTCGGCTGGAGGTAGACCTTGATAATGGCCTGGCCGTTCACGGTGGTGGACTCGATGCGCTGGATGTTGTCCACCGTGGTGGTGAGCACGCGCTCGTAGGAGGTGGTGATCCGTCCTTCCAGCTCCTCGGTGTTGAGCCCGCTGTACTGCCAGGCCACCGCGATGACCGGGATGTTGATCGCGGGGAAGATGTCGGTGGGGGTGCGCGCGATCACCACCGGGCTCGCGATCAGGATGAGGAGCGCGAGGACGACGAAGGTGTAGGGCCGGTCCAGCGCGATCCGGACGATCCACATGGGGCGGGCGGCTCAGCCGGTGACGACCCGGCGCCCGGCCTCGCGGAGCAGCCGATGGTCCGCCTCCGGGCTGGGGGCGGGCGGCAGGCGCAGGACCAGGTCCTGCGTGTAGGTCGGGACGATCTTGTCCTCCGGCCAGTGGGTGCCCCAGGGGTCCTGGCCCGCCTGCACCGCGCGGATGCCGTCGCGGACGATCCGCCGCAGCATGATCACCCCGCGGTCGGTCGAGGCGAGGTGCTCGACCGCGTGGACCGCGACGGTGCGCTGGCTCGACTGGGCGTCGTAGTCGGCCGGGAAGCGCTGCCGCGCGTCGTAGGTTCGGTCTCCGGACTGGCCGAAGCCGGGCCGCGCGACGTCCTCGGCGGTGAGGCCCCACGCGGGGTCCACCTGGGCCAGCTCGAAGTTGGTGGTGCGGGTGTCGTCGTTCGGCACCGCCCACCGGATGATCACCGACCGGCTCGCCGGCTTGGGCTCGACCGCTTCCTCGATCTCGCGCGTGAACTGGTGCACGTTCGGCGGCATGAAGTCGCAGACGCGCACCCACACCAGATCATTCACCCGGCGGGTCGCGATGTAGACCATGCCCGCCTCGGTGGTGAGCCAGTCGAGCTCCGGCACGACCCCGAACGCGGGCGTGAACTGATAGCCGCTCGACAGCGCGTGCAGGAAGGCGGTGTGCACCGGGTCCATGCTGTTGTCCTTGACCTGCAGCCAGTGGCACGGCAGCGTGAACTCGGCCGCCGGCATCAGGACGTGGCCGGGCACGTCGAAGGAATCGTAGTGCGGAAACGCGGGGACCCGATCGGGCGGGCCCAGGTACGCGAAGACGAGCCCGCTGAACTCGTGAACCGGGTAGGCGCCCTGCCACACGCGCTCGCAGAGCCGGCTCCCCGGAGGCTCCCCCGGCGTCTCGAGACAGCGCCCGTCGACGTCGAACACCCAGCCGTGATAGCAGCAGCGCAGGCCGCGCTCGATGGGAATGCCGAACTCGAGCGAGGTGCCGCGATGCGCGCAGTGCAGGTGCAGCACGCCGACGCGTGCGCTCCGGTCGCGGAAGACCACCAGATCCTCGCCGAGGATGCGCACGCGGCGCGGCGGCCCATCCAGATCGCGCGCGAACGCGACCGGCTGCCAGAATCGCCGCAGGTATTCACCACCCGGCGTGCCGGGACCAACCGGGGTGAGCTCGGGGTCCGGGGCCGGAGTCACACGACGCACGTACCCGTCGTACGGACTACCGGATGCTGGCGCCGGGGACATTGGTGGGGCACAGCATGGGGCCAGGTCGACGTCGCGTCAAGTCACCTCAAGGCTTCTGAGTCGGTACAAGATCAGCGCAGAATCTGCGCGGTGCGCAGATCTCCTATGGTGGGTGGCCACGTACCCAGAGAGGGGGTTCCGGTAGCTGTGTCAGCCTAAAAACATCAATATAAATAGTATGTTAAGTGTGGCTTGGGCCTTGCTATCCATGCGATTCATGTTCACAACACAGGGCACGTCAACGCGGACCGTTCTGACCGGCATTGCCATCCTCGTCACCGGCTGTCTGGCCCTCGCCGGGGCCGCCCAGGCTGAGGTCGAGACCACTCCGATCGCCATGGCCGTGGATCCCGCCACCTTCCAGGTGGAGGGGCCGATCCTGGCATCCTGGCCTGCCGACTCGTCCAGATACACCGCCAAGTACTCGGAAGCCACATGGACCGAGACGTTCGGCCAGCCGGCCGAGGCACCCACCGCCACCGTCCAGACCGCCAGCTTCACCCCGGCGCCCCCGCTGGAGCGGAGCGTGGTGATCCTGCCGGCGGCCAAGCCCCTGGCGGCGTATCGCGTGCACGTGAACGAGCACGTCCGGTTCTTCCTCGATCGATTCCAGACCGGCTATCGCCGCGCCGTCGTGGAGGGCTGGCTCGCACGCTCCGGACGCTATCTGCCGATGATCCTCGACGTCTTCCGGGAGAAAGGGCTCCCCGAGGACCTCGTGTTCACCGTGATGATCGAGAGCGGCTTCAACCCGGTGGCCGTCTCCCAGGCCGGAGCCAAGGGGCTCTGGCAGTTCATGGCCCCCACGGCCCGTCTCTATGGCCTGCGGGTGGACGGCTGGCTCGACGAGCGCCTCGACCCCGAGAAGTCCACGGTGGCCGCCGCCAACTACCTGCGTGACCTCTATGCCCAGTTCGGCTCGTGGGACCTGGCCCAGGCCGCCTACAACACCGGCGACGGGAAGATCCAGCAGGTGATCGACCGCACCGGCTCGCGCGATTTCTGGGCGCTCCGCAAGAGCCCGCTCCTGCCCGACGAGACCAAGAACTTCGTACCGGCCATCCACGCCGCCACCCTCATCGGCCGCCAGCCCGAGCGCTACGGCTTCAGCGTGGTGCCCGAGGAGCCGCTGCGGTACGAGCAGGTGACGGTCCCCAAGGGCAGCCGGCTCGTACGGCTGGCCGCCCTCTCCGGACTCGCGCTCCAGGATCTCGAGTCCCTGAACCCGGAGCTGCGCCAGAAGCAGACCCCGCCCGACATGCCCTACGGGCTCAAGGTGCCGCTCGGGACCAGCCCGGCGGTGCAGGCGGCGGTGGAGCTGGACGCGGCCGCCCCGCGCAAGATCGCTCCCGCCCCGAGCGCCGGCGTCCACGTGGTGCAGGCGGGCGACACGGTGTGGCGGATCGCCAAGCACTACGGCGTCTCCATCAAGCAGCTCGCGAAGTGGAACGGTCTCGAGCGCCCGGACCGCATCTTCCCGGGCGAGCGACTGCGGGTCGCGGCCCAGCCCAGCACCTCCTAGCCCGCGCGGCCGCGGTCCGGTCGCCCGGGTCCCACCCGGGTTGACCGGACGGCGCCGTCGTGGACAATAGCGGCCCGGAGGAGATCATGGGCCGACTCGACGGCAAGGTCGTGGTGGTCACCGGTGCGAGCCGCGGCATCGGCGCCGACGTCGCCCGGCTCTTCGCATCCGAAGGTGGCCGCGTGGTCTGCGCGGCCCGCACCGTCCAGGAAGGTCAGCATCCCCTCGCGGGCTCGCTCGAGAACACGGTGGCGGCCATCCACGAGGCGGGCGGAGACGCCCACGCGGTGGGCGCCAACATCGCCGAGCCCGCGGAGTGCGAGCGCCTGATCCGCGAGACGCGCCAGCGCTACGGCCCGATCGACGTGCTGGTCAACAATGCCGCGCTGACCTACTACGTCCCGGTGAAGGATTACCCGGTCGGCAAGTGGCTCCGCTCGTGGGCGGTGAACTTCCAGGCCCCGTTCGTCCTGAGCCAGCTGGTGCTCGCCGACATGGTCCCGCGCCGGAGCGGGGCGATCGTGAACATCTCCTCGGGCTCCGCCATCGGACCCGGGCGCGGGCCCTACCCGGATCCGGCGGTGGGCGCGCGCGGCGGCACCTGCTACGGAGCCGAGAAGGCCGCGCTCGAGCGCTTCACCCAGGGCCTCGCCTCCGAGGTGTTCCAGTACGGTATCTCGGTCACCTCGGTCGCCCCCTCGCAGGTCGTGCCGACCCCGGGCACCGTGTATCACCGCCTCGTCAGCGGTCTCGACGACCCGCGCGGGGAGCCGCCGATCCTGATGGCGCGCGCCGCGCTCCTGCTCGCCACCGAGCCGGTCGAGCGCGTGAGCGGCCGGGTGACCTACAGCCAGCAGATCCTCCGCGAGTTCGGCTGGATCGAGGCCGCGCGCGGCCGGGGCGTCGACTCCCGCGGCAGCGGCTACTCGGAGATCTAGCCGGCGACGTGGCCGCCGGCGGCCCGACGCGACGGGTGGTGATGGTCGGCGCGACCGGGGCGGGCAAGTCGACACTCGCCCGGCGGCTCGCCGATGGGCTCGGGGTCGACTTCGTGGAGCTGGACGCGCTCTTCTGGGGCCCGGGCTGGGCGCCGTCCGAGCCGGCCGCGTTCCGGGCGCGGGTGGAGGCGGCGACGGCGGGCCCGGCGTGGGTGGTGGCCGGCAACTACGGCGCGGTCCGCGATCTGCTGTGGCCGCGCGCCGACACGATCGTGTGGCTCGACTACCCGTTCCCGCTCGTCCTGGGCCGGCTGACCGCCCGGACCCTCCGGCGCGGGATCACCCGCGAGGTGCTCTGGAACGGCAACCGCGAGAATCTCTGGGAGCACGCGATGGTCTGGTCTCCCCGCTCGCTCTTCCACTGGCTCTTCACGACCTACTGGCGCTATCGGCGAGAATTCCCCCGCCTTTTCCAGGAGCCGGCCCACGCCCACGCGCGAGTCGTTCGCCTGCGATCGCCGCGGGCGGCGGAGGGGTGGCTCGCGGTGGAATGTCCGCCCACTGAGCCGACATGAGACGCACTGCCGTTCCCGGCGCGCTGCTCGCCCGGGCCGACGAGGTGATCGAGTGACTTGACGACACCGGCCCCCCGGCGCAAGATGCGCGGGCGGAGGAACCGGGCTCATGCACTTCGGGATCTTTCTCGAGGAGAGGCGCCGTGGGGTCAGCGAGAGCGCCACACTGCGCGAGACGATCGGGCTGGCGGAGGCGGCCGAGGCCGGGGGCCTCGACGGCATCTGGCTCGGCGAGATCCACTTCAACGGCTCGCGCTCGATCCAGTCGGCCCCTCTCGCGTTCGCCAGCTTCCTGGCCGCGCGCACCCGCCGCCTCCGGATCGGGATCGCGGTGCAGGTGCTTCCGCTGGGCAACCCCCTCCGCATCGCGGAGGAGGCGGCCACCGTCGACCAGCTCAGCGAGGGCCGCCTCGACTTCGGCGTCGGCCGCAGCGGCTCGGCCCGCACCTACGACCTGCTCGGCGTGCCCTACGGGGAGAGCCAGGCCCGCTTCCTCGAGTGCCTCGCGATCATCCGGGAGGCCTGGAAGGGCCAGCCCTTCAGCTACGAGGGCCAGTTCTATCGCTTCCCCACCGTGACCGTCGCGCCCACGCCCTACCAGGTGCCCCACCCGCCCATGCGCATGGCCGCCAACTCGCCGGAGACCTTCCCACAGGTCGCGAAGCTCGGCCTACCTCTCTTCATCGGGCTGCGCGACCTGGACATCCCGCTGCTGCGCGGCCACCTCAAGGCATACCGCGAGGCGTGGCGCGAATCCGGACAGGCGGGCCCCGCGGACGTGTTCCTGCGCATCCCGGTCTACGCGGCGCCGACCGAGCAGGACGCCCGCGAGGAGCCGCGAGCGGCGATGACCTACTTCTTCGAGCGGCACGTGGAGCTGGTCCGCTCCGGACTCGGGCGCGCCGGGGCCGGTCCCGGGGACCGCCGGCAGGCCATGGCCGACCGCATCGTCAACATGTCGTACGACGAAATTTTGAAGACGCGGGTCGCGTTCGGCACCGCGCCCGCGCTCCGGGACCGCCTGGGCGAGATCGCGGAGGACCTGGGGCTCGCCGGCATCGTCGCCGAGCTGAACCCCAGCGGCCTCCTCTCCCTGGATCAGATGAAGCGGACGCTCGACATCCTGACCCGCGAGGTGATCCCTACTTTCCGCTGACGAAGGCCTGCACGCGCTTCCACGCGTCGCCGGAGGCCTCCGCGAACTCGGTGTACTTCCGATCGAAGAAGCTGTGCGGCGCGCCCGGGTACACCTTCAGGTCGTGCTTGACCTTCGCCTTCTTGCAGGCCTGGTCGAACGCGTCCACGTCCGCCTGCGGAATCCCCTCGTCGGCGCCGCCGAACACCGACATCACCCCGCACTTGTAGCGATCGACCGCGTCGATCGGCTTGGGGCGGTCCGGCCAGCGCTTGAGCCCGAGCGGCCAGCCGTAGAAGCCGATGACCCCGGTGTAGTTGAGCCCGCTCGCGGCCTGCAGGTACGAGAGCGCGCCCCCGAAGCAGAAGCCCATCGAGTAGAGCGACTTCACCTGCCCACCGTCGGCGGAGCGGAGGTAGCTCACCGCCGCCGCGATGTCGGCCTGCAGGGTGTCGGGCTTGGTGAGCGGCACCTGGGACATGAAGTCGAACTTCTCGCTACGGTCCTCGCTGGGCGCGGTGCGGGCGAAGAAGTCGATCGCCACCGCGTCCACCCCGATCTCGGCGAAGCGGTCGGCCAGCTCCTTGTAGTACGGATGCAGCCCGCGCACGTCCGGGATCACCACCATGCCAGCCCCGGTGGGCTTGGCCGCGCGCGCGGCGTGGGCCATGACCTTGGTGCCGTCGGCCGAGGTCAGGTGGAAGTCGCGCGAGCCGGCCGCGCCGCCCGAGATCGGGCGAATGGGAGGAAAGGAATCGTCGTCCACGCACATGATCGGATCTCCTGTTGGTTGGGTTCGTTACATGTCCAGGCCGCCGTTGACCCCCCAGACCTGGCCGGTGATGTAGCTCGACGAGTCGGCGGCCAGGAAGTGCACGACCCGCGCGACCTCCTCGGGCTTGCCGAGCCGGCCGAGCGGGATCTGCCCGACGATCTTCTCCAGCACCTTGGCCGGGACGTGCTCGAGCATCTCGGTGGCGATGAAGCCGGGGGTCACGGTGTTGATGGTGAGGCCGACCCCGTCCGGATCCGCGAGCCGGCCCGCCTTGCCGAGCAGGAAGGCGGCCTCCCGGGCCAGGGTCTTGGTGAGGCCGAACAGGCCCGACTTCGACGCCGCGTAGTTGGCCTGCCCGATGTTGCCCATCTCGCCGATGACCGACGAGACGTTGACGATGCGCCCGCTCCCCCGCTCCGCCATGTGGCGCAGCGCGGCCTGCGAGAGGAAGAACGCGCCGGAGAGATTCACGTTCAGCACCTTGAACCAGTCCTCGTCGGAGAGCTTGAGCACCGTCTTGTCGATGGTGATGCCCGCGTTGTTGACCAGGATGTCGAGCCGGCCGTGGCTCCCGATCACCTCGTCGATGGTGCGCCGGCAGTCGGCCGCCTCGCCCACGTTGCCCTTGTGGATGCTGACCGCGGTGGCGTAGGTGCCGGAGAACGCGTCGGCGAACTTCTTGGCCGCGTCGTCGTTGCCCGCGTAGCCGGCGGCCAGGACCGCGCCCTGGCTCGCGAGGCTGCGGCAGATGGCGGCCCCGATCCCGCGGGTGCCGCCGGTCACGAAGGCCACCCGGCCCTTGAGCTTGTCGCCCGTGCGGCCGGCGGTGTTCTCGTTCTGGGTGAGGTCGAGGACGGGGGAGGTCATGGGCAGTCCTCACACGCGCGGCGGACGCGCGCTCCGCGTCCACGCCGCGCCGACGCGCTGCGTAGTGAACCGCGACGGTTTCCGATCGGCCGGCACATCCTGGCAAATCCCCACTGCGGAGTCAAACGGCGTACAATCCCCCTTCGTGCGCCTGCCCATCTTCTACGGCTGGGTCGTGGTGGCGGTGGTCTTCGTCACCATGGGGGTGGGGATCAACGCGCGCACCGCGTTCTCCCTGCTCTTCCCCCCGATTCTCGACGAGTTCGGCTGGGAGCGCGGCGTCATCGCGGGCGCCTTCTCGTTCGGCTTCCTCGTCTCGGCGGCGCTGAGCCCGTCGCTGGGCCGCCTGATGGACCGCCGGGGCCCGCGCGTGGTGATCGAGCTGGGCGTGCTCCTGATCGGGCTCGGGATGCTGCTGGCCACCGTGGTGACCCGGCCCTGGCACCTCTACGCCACCCTCGGGGTCATGGTGGGCGGCGGCAGCGTCTGCATCGGCTACACCGGCCAGTCGCTCTTCCTGCCCAACTGGTTCGTGCGGCGGCGCGGCCTCGCGATGAGCCTCGCGTTCTCCGGCGTGGGAGTGGGCTCGGTCATCCTGCTGCCGTGGATGCAGACGCTCATCGGGCGCTCCGGGTGGCGCACCGCCTGCTGGGCCATGGGCCTCCTCGTCCTGCTCCTGCTGGTCCCGCTCAATCTCCTGCTGCGCCGCCGCCCGGAAGACATGGGGCTCGAGGCCGACGGCGACCGTGCGATCGCGCCGCGCGCACCGCCCGCTTCTGGTGGATCGCGCTCGGCTACTTCCTCGGCCTCTTCGCCTGGTACGCGGTGCAGGTGCACCAGACCAAGTACCTCATCGAGATCGGCTTCCGGCCGACCGACGCGGCGTGGGCCCTCGGCGTCGTGAGCCTGGCCGGCATCCCGGGTCAGATCGCGCTCGGCTGGCTCTCGGACCGCATCGGGCGCGAGTGGGTGTGGACGGTGGGCGCGCTCGGCTTCGCGATCTGCTACGCGACCCTGCTGCTGCTCGCCGACTCCCCCACCCCCACGCTCCTCTACGTGATGGTGGTGTCGCAGGGCATGCTCGGCTACGGGCTCACCTCGGTGGTGGGCGCGATCCCGGCCGAGATCTTCCAGGGCCGGCACTACGGCTCGATCTTCGGCACCCTGATGCTCTCCTCCATCGCGGGAGGCGCGGTGGGACCCTGGATTACCGGCGTGCTGCACGATCACACCGGCACCTACGTGCTGGCCTTCCAGATCGCGATCGCCTGCAGCGTCGTCTCCGCGGTGGCAATCTGGCTCGCGGCGCCCCGCAAGGTGCGCGCGGTGGCCGGCCGCTTGCGCGCGCGGGCCTGAGGCGGCCATGTACGTCGACGGCTGGCTCTGGGCCTTCACCCGCGGCGTCCGCCTCCGGATCGCGGGCGCCACCCTGGCCGGCCTCCTCTCGGTGCTCGTGGGCACCGCGCGGCTCGCCCTGCTCGGCTGGGTGCTGGGCCGCCTGCTCGCGGGCGACCCGCTCGGACGCCTGGCCTGGCCGGTGGCCGGCGTGGCCGGCCTCATCGCGCTCCGCGGGCTCCTCGAGTACGGGCGCGCGATGGTCGCGCACCACACCGCGGCCCGCGTCCAGGCGCGGCTGCGCGGGACGCTCTACGCCCAGATCACCGCGCTCGGTCCCGCCCACTTCACCCAGACCCGCACCGGCGACGTCATCCTCTCGGTGGTCGAGGGGGTGCAGCAGCTCGAGGTCTACTTCGGCCAGTACCTGCCCCAGCTCTTCGTCTCCGCGCTGACCCCGTTCCTGATCTTCGCGATCGTGGCCGCGATCGATCTGCCGCTGGCCGGGGTGATCCTGGCCGCCGCGCTGGCCACCTTCCTCCTCCCCACCCTCTGGCATCGCTGGGACAGCCGCCACAGCCTCGCGCGCTCGCAGGCCTACAAGGCCTACGGCGCCGAGTTTCTCGACGCGATCCAGGGGCTGCGGACGCTGGCCGCCTTCGGCCAGAGCGGCGCGCGCGCGCGGCTGCTCGAGGAGCGCGGGCACTTGCTCTTCCAGGCCACCATGTGGCTGCTCGGCACCAACACCCTGGCCCGCGGCATCAGCGACGTGTGCATCGCGCTCGGAGCCGCGGTCGCCCTCGGGCTCGGGGTTCATCGCGTGCAGGCCGGGAGCATGGAGCTCACCGCGCTGGTGGTGGTGCTGATGCTCGGGGTCGAGATCTTCCGCCCGCTCCGCGAGCTGCGCGTGGTGCTCCACCAGGGCATGCTCGGCCTCTCCGCCGCCCAGGGCATCCGCGACCTCCTGGCCGTCCAGCCGCAGGTCAGAGACCAGAACACTCACTTCACCGCGAGCCCGATTCAGCCCTCGATCACCTTCGAGCACGTCACCTTCGCTTACCCGGGCGGCCGACGGCCGGCGCTGCGCGACCTCGCGTTCCAGGTGGCGGCGGGCGAGCGCGTCGGGGTGGTGGGGTCGAGCGGAGCCGGCAAGTCCACGATCTCGCGGCTCCTGCTGCGCTTCGCGGACCCGGGCGCGGGGCGCGTGACGGTGGGCGGGCACGACCTGCGCGAGCTCTCGCTCCACGACCTGCGGCGCCTGATCGCGGTGGTGAGCCAGGACACCTATCTCTTCCACGGCACCGTCGAGGACAACCTGCGCATGGGCCGGCCCGACGCGACCCAGGCCGAGCTCGAGGCCGCCGCGCGCAACGCCAACATCCACGAGGCGATCGCGGCCCTGCCGCAGGGCTACCAGACGGTGGTGGGCGAGCGCGGGGTGCGTCTCTCCGGCGGCCAGCGCCAGCGCATCGCGATCGCCCGCGCGCTCCTGCGCGACGCGCCGATCCTGATCCTGGACGAGGCGCTCTCCTCGGTCGACGCGGAGAGCGAGGCCGCGATCCAGGAGGCGCTCGATCGCCTCATGCGCGGCCGCACCACCCTGATCTTCGCCCACCGGCTCTCCAGCATCATCGGGGCCGACCGCATCCTGGTCCTGGACGACGGCGCGGTCGCGGAGAGCGGCACCCACGCGACCCTCATGGCGCGCGACGGCGTCTACCGGCGGCTCATGGCCGGGCAGGCCGGCGGCGGCCGCCGCGACGAGGGGCTCTTCGACGACGCGCCCGCCGGCCCCGCGGACGACCGCGCGGAGCCCGCGAGCGGTGATCCCTCGAGCGCCGGCGGCGATGAAGCGCCCGCGGTGCTGCGCGCGGCGGGCCCGGGCTGGCGGGAGGTGGGCCGCATCCTGTTCGCGATGGCGTCCGGCTACCACGCCCGCCTCGTCATCACCTTCGTGCTGGGGGTGGCGCGCGTCGCCGCGCTGATCGGCGTCGGGCTCCTGAGCGCGCTCGTCGTGCGCGCGGTGAGCCGCGGCACGCCGACCCGCGCACTGCTGGTGGCGCTGCTGCTGGTGGCGCCGGCCGCCGGCGTGCTCCACTGGCTCGAGTCCTGGCTCGCGCACGACATGGCCTATCGCCTGCTCGCGGACATGCGCATGCGCTTCTTCCGCAAGCTGGTGGCGCTGGGTCCGGCCTACCTGTCGACGCGACGCACCGGCGATCTGCTCGGGGTGGCCACGCACGACATCGAGCTGATCGAGTACTTCTTCGCCCACACCATCACCCCGGGCCTGGTCGCGGTGCTGGTGCCCGCGGTGGTGCTCGGCACCCTCGCCGTCTTCGGCTGGCCGATGGCGGTGGCGGTGCTGCCGTTCCTGGCCTACGCGGCGCTGAGCCCGGTGCTGGGCCGCGCGCGCATCGACCGCCTGAGCGGGCGCGCCCGCGAAGCCTCCGGCGAGCTGAACGCGCACGCGGTCGACTCGGTGCAGGGCCTGGGCGAGATCGTGGCGTTCCAGCAGGAGGCGCGCCGGGGCGAGGCGCTTGCCGCGCGCGCGGCGGCCTACGCGCAGGCGCGGATGCCCTTCCTCGCGGACCTCGCGCGCCAGACCGCGCTGCAGGACGTGGCCACCGGGCTGGGCGGCCTCGCGGTGACCGGCGTGGGCGCCTGGCTCGTGGCCTCGGGTCGGCTCGAGAGCGCGATGCTGCCGCTCCTCACCCTGCTCGCGATGTCCGCGTTCGTGCCGGTGTGGGAGATCGCGCAGGTGGGCCGCCAGCTCGCCGATACCCTCGCGGCCACCCGCCGGGTGCACGCGGTGCACGCCGAGCCGGTGCGGATCGCGGACGGGCCCACGGCGGCGATCCCGGGCCCGCGACGCGATGACGCGGCGGCGATCGCGCTGCACGACGTCACCTTCACCTACCCGGGACGGCGACGGCCCGCGCTCAGCTCCGTGTCGTTCACGGTGCCGGCGGGCGCCACCGTCGCGCTGGTCGGCCCGTCCGGGGCGGGCAAGACCACGATCGCGAGCCTGCTGCTGCGCTTCTGGGACCCGGAGCAGGGCGCCATCACGCTCGCCTCACACGACCTGCGCGCGTGGGCGCTCGAGGATCTGCGTCGCCACATCGCGCTGGTGGCACAGGACACCCACCTCTTCAACGACACGCTCGGCGGCAACATCCGCATCGCGAGGCCCGACGCGGCCCCCCCGGACGTGGCCGCCGCCATCGAGCGCGCCGCCCTCGGCCCCCTGGTGGCCGGCCTCCCCGAGGGCCTCGACACGAAGGTCGGCGAGCATGGGCTGCAGCTCTCGGGCGGGCAGCGTCAGCGCGTGGCCATCGCGCGGGCGTTCCTGCGGGACGCCCCGGTCCTGATCCTGGACGAGGCCACCTCCCACCTGGACGCGGTCAACGAGCAGGTGGTGCAAGAGGCGCTCGTGAGCCTGGCGCGCACCCGCACCACCGTGGTGATCGCGCACCGCCTGTCCACGGTGCGGGCGGCCGACCAGATCGTGGTGCTCGACGAGGGGCGGGTCATCGAGCAGGGGCGCCACGAGGATCTCCTGCGCCGGCGCGGACTTTACGCCCGCCTGGTCTCTCGCCAGGTCGCCGCCGCCGTCGCCTCCTGACCCCGGCTCCCGCCCGTCCTTCCCCGAGGGGTCAACGCGCTGCCCGGGTCGCTCGTCAATATGAGCAGAAGGGTAGAATCCACCGGGGGCCCTGGGGGTCCCCGTTGCCCGACCCGCCCGCAACGACGGGCAAGGAGGAGGATGCCATGAAGGCACGCAGCGCACTCGCCGGCACGGTCGCCGGCACAGTCGGAGGACTGGCACTGGTCCTGGGCATGACCCTGCCCGCCGCGGCACAGACGCCGCCCGCCGAGCAGGCACAAGATGCCGTGCAGCTCACGCAGGCGCAGCCCGACGCCCCGCGCCCCGGCCCGCAAATGGGCGAGCGGCGGCAGGGACCGATGCACGGCCACGGAGGCTGGCACCGGCACAAGATGCACCGCTTCTCGCTGGCCGGGCTGGCGCTCCGTCATCGCCAGGAGCTGGCGCTGACCCCGGCGCAGGTCGATAGCCTGCGCAAGCTCGGCACCGACGCGCAGCGTGACGCGATCAAGCGGCAGGCCGATCGCCGCCTGGCCGAGCTGGATCTGCGCACGATGATGATGCCGGACCCCGCGGACGCCAACAAGCCGCGGGACCTGTCCAAGATCGAGACCAAGGTGCGCGAGATCGAGAAGCTGCGCGCGGATGGGCGCGTGGCACGAATCCGCACCATGGAGCAGAGCCGCCAGGTGCTGACGCCCGAGCAGCGTGACAAGCTGCGCGCGCTGCTCACCCAGCGGTGGCAGCACCGCGGGCCGCAGGGTCCGGGGATGCGCGGCATGGCGCCCGAGGACGGGAGCCACGAGCCCGCGGCGGCGGAAGAGAGCCGGCCCAGCGCCGGCTAGCGAGGCCGCACGGCGGCGACCCGGCCCCGAGGGATCAGGACCGGGTCGCCGTCAGCTCGTGGAGAAAAGCGGGATCGGCGGTCGCCCCGTCGCCCGCCACCGTGGTCCGATGCATGACCCGCTTGTGGCGCGCGCTGTCCCACCGGCGCCCGCGGTGCAACACACACCGGTTGTCCCACATCACCAGGTCTCCCACCTGCCAGCGGTGCCGGTACACGCGATCGGGCCGCGTCGTCTGCTCGAGCAGCCGCGCGATCAGGATGCGGCTCTCGTCGAGCCCGAGCCCCTCGATGAACCAGGCGTGCGAGCCGATGTAGAGCGCCCGGCGGCCGTTGCGCGGGTTGGCGCGCACCAGCGAGTGGCGCACCGGCGGGTAGTCGCGGCCAATCTCGGTGCCGATGCCGGGGTCGATCATGCTGCGCGAGAAGCCGAAGCTGTGCACGACTATTAGCCGATCTAAGTCGCGGCGTACGTTTTCGTCTAGATGCTCGTACGCGACGCGCATGCTCGCGAACTCGGTCTCGCCCCCCTCCGGCGGGATCACCCGCGCGGAGAGGGCCGAGGAGTGCGCGGGCACCGGCTTGAATGAGCTGTCGCTGTGCCAGAGCTGGTTGCCGGACTGGTAGAGCATGCGCCGGTCGTCCCAGCCCATCAGCTTGCCGTCCGGGTCGGTGTTGGAGAGGTCGACGATGTGGGCCCCCAGCCGATCCTCCCCGCCGAGGGTGCGCACGGTGGTCTCGAGCGGCCCCCAGCGCTCGCTGAAGGCCATCTGCTGCTCGTCGCTCAGGGCCTGGCCGCGGAAGACCAGGACCGAGTAGTCGTCGAAGGCCACCGCGATGCGTTCGAAGGTGGCGTCGTCGAGCCGACGGGTGAGGTCGACTCCGGAGACCTCGGCCGCGAACGCGGGATGGGCCGGGGTGATGGTGAGGGTGGCTGCGATGGTCGCCATGGAGACCTCCTCGCGGGAAATTCTAGCCCTTCACCGACCCGGCGACCAGTCCCTCCACCATCCAGCGGTGGATGAACACGTAGAGGGCGACCACCGGGATCGTGGTGATCACCGAGGCGGCCATGAGCTGGCCCCAGTGGAAGACGTCGCCGTAGATGAGTAGATTGAGGCCGACCGGCACCGTGATGGCCTGCTCGTCCTGGATGAAGACCAGCGCATACAGGAACTCGTTCCACGACAGCGTGAACGCGAAGATCGCGGAGGCCACCAGACCCGGGGCCGCGAGCGGCAGCAGCACCCGCCAGAACGCGGTGACCCGGCCCGCCCCGTCGATGAGGGCCGCTTCCTCCAGCTCGTCGGGCAGCGCCTTGAAGAAGCCGATGAGGAGCCAGGTGCAGAAGGGCACCGTGAAGGTCGGATAGGAGAGGAAGAGCGACGAGAGATGATTGGTCGCACCCAGCTCGGCGAGCACCCGGTAGAGCGGGATGAAGAGGAGCGCGGGTGGGATCAGGTAGAGGATCAGGATCAGGCTCGCCACCCACTCGCGCCCGGGGAAGCGCAGGCGCGCCACCGCGTAGCCGCCGAGGCTCGCCACCACCGTGGTGGTGGCGGTGACGTTCTCCCAGGTGAACGGGTTCGGCACGTAGATGCTGGTGGCGAACTGGATCTGCTCGTAGGTCTTGAACGACATGCTGGCGATCCACCAGAACGGCACCAGGATCACGAGGAGGAAGAGGGCCATGCCGCACCACGTGAGGGCTTTCAACCGGCGCACCCCTTCTGAATGGGGGGGAGCGGCGGCGCTCCTCCCCCATGCCCCCCCACCACCTCGACCACTCCGTCTGCCGTGAGCATTTCGGTCCCTGGTCGCTTCCGGGCGGTTACTTGCGGTCGCGGAGCAGGTAGCGGCTGATCATGACGATGCCGAGCACCAGGATGGGCACCACGAAAAGGCAGATCGTCACCCCGCGGCCCCAGCGGAGCTGGCCGAACGCCACCTGGTAGGAGTAGGTCGCGAAGACCTGGGTCGCGGTGCCGGGCCCGCCCCGGGTCATCACGTACACGATGTTGAAGTCGTTGATGGTCAGGATGAAGCTCAGCAGGGTGGTGACGATCATCACGTGCTTGAGCCCGGGCAGCGTGATGTGCCAGAAGCGCCGCCAGGAGGACGCCCCGTCCACCGAGGCCGCCTCGTAGAGCTCGCGGGGAATCGACGCGAGCCCGGCCAGGAACGACACCCCGAAGAACGGGAAGCCGCGCCACCAGTTGGCCACGATCACCGCCATCATGGCCCCCTCCGGAGTGGCCATGAACGCGATCGGGCGGCGCAGCAGCCCCGCGTCGAGCAGCACGCTGTTGAAGAACCCGCGGCCGGGGAAGGCGTCGAACATCCATCGCCAGGTGAGCGCGATGATCACGGTCGAGGTGATCCAGGGCAGCAGGAAGAGCCCCCGGAAGAAGTTGCGGCCGCGGATCACGTTGTTGAGCACCAGCGCCATCAGGACCCCGGTGACGACCTTGAGACCCACCGAGCCCACCGTGAAGACGAGGCTGTTGCGGATGACCGCGTGGAAGGTGTCGTCCTGGGCCAGGTAGGCGTAGTTGCGCAGGCCCACGAACCGCTCGGGATAGCCCACCAGCTTGTCGGTGAGCGAGAGCCAGACCGCCCGGTAGACCGGGTAGACGATGAGGGCTACCACCAGGACGAACAGCGGCAGCAGGAACAGGAGCGCCGTCGTGGTCTCCCGGGTGCGGGCGCGCCGCCAGAGGGAGGCGTGCGCCCGCGCGACCGGGAGGCCGACGGTGTGGGGAAGCGCCACGTCACCCGCGCAGGGTGTCGTAGATTTCCTTGATCTTCTTGTCCTCCCACTCGATGGCCTGATCGACCGACCACTTGTCCACGATGACCTTGGCCGGCGCGTCGGTGAGCACGTTGCTGGCCTGCACCTCGGCGGCCGCCGCGGTGGTGGGGCCGGGCCACCCGGTCGGGGCGAACCACTCCGCCGCGCGGCCGAACGTGCGGTAGTTGTCGTTCTTGTTGAAGTAGTCCTTCGAGGCGGCGCGCGCCTTGTCGAGCACGGGGCCGAACTGCCCGTAGGAGTCCTTCATGACCGCCACCGTCTCCTCGGGAGACAGCAGGTGGGCGATCAGGCTCATGGCCGCCTCCGGGTCCTTGCTGGTCTTGAAGATCCCGAAGCTCATCGCGATGGCCCACATGCGGCGGCCGTCCGGTCCCGCCGGGTGCGGCAGGGCCACGTGGTTGGCGAGCGCCTCCTCCTTGGCCTTCTTGTCCTTGGCGTCGGTGGCCTTGGCGAGCGCGTTCTCGAGCGCGAAGGTGATGCTGGGGCCGTTGGAGGTCTGGGCGATGTTCTTGGCGATGAAGTTCTCGTTGTTGCCCGAGCCGGTCCACGTGAGCGTATCGGCCGGCTGGATCCCTTCCTTGTAGATGTCGGTCGCCCACTTCATCACGTTCTGCATCGCGGGCGTCTTGATCGACCGGTACTTGCCGTCCTTGCCGGCCCAGCTCACCCCGTGGGAGTACATCAGGCTCTGCATCACCCCGTAGCCGTCCGCGGTGCGGTTCCAGCTCTGTCCCATGCCGTAGAAGTTGTCCTTGGGCCGGTTGAGCGCGGCGGCGGCCTGCTTGGCCTCCTCGAACGTGGTGGGCAGCTTCACCTTGGCCTTCTCGAACACGTCGCGCCACGCGTACCAGAACGCACCCATCACGTACCACGGCAGCGAGTACACCTTGTCCCCGACCATGGTGACCGCGCGGACCGCGGCGGGCGCTTTGCCCACCTGCCCCTCGATCTGCCGCGCGAAGCTGGTGAGATCGACGAGCTGGCCCATGCCCGCGAAGCGCGCGGGGGCGCTGGTCTCGAGCTGGCCGACGTCGGGCGTGCTGTTGCTCTCGATGGCGGCCACGTACTTGGTCTGCATGTCCTCGAACGTGAAGTACTCGACGGTGACGCTCGCCCCGTTCTTCTGGGCCCAGCGCTGGGCGCTCGCCTCGATCGCCTTGTTGGTCGGCTCCACGTAGGTCTTGAGGATCCAGAGCTTGAGGCTCGTCCCCTTCTTCACCGCGGGCGCGGCCGGCCGCGGCAGGGTCAGCAGGGCGGAGGCTCCGGCGGCCCCGGCGAGCAGTGAGCGGCGGCTGATGCGTGAGTCGAGCATGGCGTGTCCCCCTTGGATCGTCTTTGACCCCGACGACGCGCCCCGAATGTCGGTCACCGGCGGCGCCCTGTCAAGCGCCGCGTGTTCCGTG
>WNFK01066399.1_pt1 | contig 17965 bp, 12 predicted proteins | sample 5400281 | NCBI WGS metagenome assembly WNFK01 (sample SAMN13153350, study PRJNA577476) | soil metagenome | isolation source: 20 cm soil on Douglas fir-dominated hillslope | place: USA:California | collected 2013-09-17 | reverse complement strand
CCACCTCGGCCACGATGCGGGCCGCCGGCTCGATCGACCCAGCGAGCATAACCCCCAGGCAATCGAGGATGGCCCGACGGGCGATGTCCACCGCCTCGGCGGGACAGTCTTCCCATCGGCTCTTCGTCACGAATTCCGCGAGGTGGGCGGTGGCGCGCACGGCGAGAGCCTATCACAGGTCTGTTATCATCTGCCGGTGACCCTGGCGCATCGCTTCACGCTCCTCGCTCTCCTCCTCCTCGTGATCGTGCCGGCGCCGGCGAGCGCGCAGGTCTTCATCGCCTCCGTCCCCGATCCGACATTCACCATCGGGCCCCTCACCATTCGCGCCACCATCATGCCCTCGCTCAGCCCCGTGGATCTCGAGGTGCGCTGGTCCCTCGACGTCGACGCGGGCAAGAGCCGCGCCGGTCTCGAGCAGGACCTGTACCTGCTGTGGCCGGGCGAGGTGATGAGCCCGCTCGGCGACGCGAAGAGCGACAAGACGCTGGAGAAGTACGTGGAGGCGCGCGGCTTCGCGGTGGTGGGGGGCGGCCGCCTCCCGCTCTATGCCCAGAACATCTACGCGGAGGGCGTGGAGGCGGCGCCCAAGACGGTGGGCGAGGCGCCCTTCGTCACCTTCGTCCAGGACAGCCACGCCCTCGGGCTGAGCCCCCCGGGAACCTGGATACGCATCCCGTGGACGCCGCAGATGGCGAACGTCACCTTCATGACGATCCTGCGCATGCGCGTGCGCGGGGTCATCAAGCCGCACCAGGTTCACTGGTACGAGAATCTCTTCACGGGCGAGCGCTACCAGTTCGCGCTGTCCTTCAACGAGGTGCGCGACCGCCCGATATTCCCCATGTACGCCGAGCACCGCGACCGCGCCATTCGCCTCGCCAATGCTCCTGCCGAGCTCGTCGTCCACTTCACCGAGGCCGACCACCTGCGCATCGAGCAGGTGTATCCGCCCACGAGCGTGCGCCGGATGAGCGAGTCACTGGAGAGCACAGAGGTGGTCTCGCTATTCATGGGAGCGGGAGAAGGCGTGGTGCCCCAGACCCTCTCCGTGCAGTTCGGCTACTTCTCGGCCGTCCAGGGCGTGATGATCGTGGTGATCCCTCTCCTCCTCCTCGCCGCCGGCCCCGCCCTGGGCCCGATGATCGGACGCTCGTCGGTGGCGCTCATCGCGCGGCTCCGTGGTCGGCTGCACCTGGGGGCGCGGGGCGCCACCGCGCGCACGCGCGAGGGTGGCGTGCTCCTCACCCAAGACGTCCTCGACCGTATCGTGCCCGGCCAGACCTCGCGCGAGGACGTGCTGCGCCTCTGCGGCCCGGAGGTGGAGGAGGAGGAGCGCCGCGGCGAGCCCGGGCGCAGCGTGCTCGTGTACCGCGGCTGGCGGGCCGTGCCCGAGACGCGCCAGCGCATGAGATGGGTGGCCACCGTCGAGGCGTGGCGGGTCACCGCCCAGGAAGTGCGCATCGACGTGGAGCACGGCCTCGTCAAGGACGTGCAGGTGCGCGTCCGCCGCCGTCGTAGTGCCAGTCCCGACGTCCCGGAAGCGGGCGAGTGAGCGGGGACCACGCCCCGACGGACCCGGATCCCCTCGAGGCGCTCTACGCCCGCGGGGTGACGGATGGCCTGCCCGTGGTGCCGGCGACGGCGGCCCGCGTGGCAGCGGCGGTGGCGGCGAGCGGACGGGCGCGCGACGAGCTGATCGCCCTCGTGGCGCCGCGACTGGGCCGGGCCACCGTGGAGAAGGTCGCCATCAACGCGGTGATGGCGGGATGTCGCCCGGAATATCTGCCCGCGGTGATCGCGGGGGTCGAGGCGATCTGCGATCCCGCCTTCGCCCTCGTGGGCGTGTCGGGCACCACCGACGCGGTGGCCCTGCTCCTCATCATCAACGGTCCCGTCCGCGCGGCCCTCGACGTCAACTCCGGCGCGGGCGCCTTCGGCCCGGGCTGGCGCGCCAACGCGACCATAGGACGCGCGGTGCGGCTGGTGTGGCAAAACGTTGGAGGTGCCGCGCCGGGCGCCATCAGCATGTCCACGTTCTCCCAGCCCGGCCGCTACTCCTACTGCATCGGCGAGAACGAGGAGGCGAGCCCGTGGGAGCCTCTCCACGTCGAGCATGGATTCGCGGCGGGGGAGAGCACGGTGGCGGCGGTGGCCGCGGAGGCGCCGCAGGTGGTGGCCAATACCCAAGGACGTACGGGGCGCGACATTCTCGCCACCATCGCCCGCAGCGGCACGGTGATCGCCAGCGATGCGCATGCGGATCTCGGCGACACCGTGCTGGTGATCGGGCCCGAGCACGCTCGCACCATCGCGGGCGATGGCTGGTCCAAGCCGGCCGTGCGGCAATTCCTGTGGGAAGAGATGCGCGTGCGTGTGGGCGGGCAATCGGTGGCCAAGCTCCGGGAGCCCGACAACATCCGGCTGGTGGTGAGTGGAGGAACGGCGGGACGCTTCTCCGCCTGGATTCCCGGCTGGCCGTTTCCCGGCTCGCCGTCGACCATGGTGATCAAGCCCATTCGCACCTAGGTTTCCCGGTGGCGCGTGATGCGGGTGTCTTGCGAGGTCCACCAGCTGAAAAGAAACACCACCCCCAGCAATCCCGCGCTGCCGTTCAGGAGGAGTGAGGTGCCCACCCCCCACTTCTCGGACACGGCGCCCACGAGGAATGCGCCGATGGGAAAGACACCGCCCCACACGAGGGTGTAGAGGCTCATCACCCGTCCCCGAAGCTCGTCGGGCGCGGAGAGCTGCATGGCCGTGTTGCAGCTCGCCACCAGCACGAGGCCGAAGAGGCCGGTGAAGAAGAGCAGGACCGCGGCCAGCCAGAACGCGCGGACGGCGGAGAGGAGGACGAGGGTGCTGCAGGCGAGCGTGGCCGTGCCGAACATCACCGCGGCGGGTGGCCGACGGGCCCCCATCGCGCCCACGGTGAGGGCGCCGGTGACCGCGCCCATGCCGAGGCAGGCCATGAGCAGCCCGAAGCCCTCGGCTCCCAGGTGCAGGACGGTGCGCACCACGAGGGGGACGTAGACGGTGAAGTTGAACACGAACAGGCTGACGAGGAAGAGAAGGCCCAGGGTCAGCCGGATCTCCGGCGTGCCCAGCGCATATTGAAGCCCCGTGCGCATGTCGGCGAGGACACCGTCGCCCGATCGAGTGCGGGGCAAGCCTTCCGAGCGCAGGGTGACGAGGATGGCCACGGACAGCGCGCAGCCCAGTCCGCTCGCGATGAAGGCCGGGGTGACGCCATAACGTGCGATGAGCACTCCGCCCAGCCCCGGACCCACGATGCGCGCGGCGTTGAAAGAGGCCGAATTGAGCGCGACGGCACTTCCCACGTCGTTTCGCCCCACCATCTCCGCCACCAGCGACTGCCGGGCGGGCTGATCGAGCACGTTGATCAGCCCGGAGCAGAAGGCGACGAGGACCACGTGCCAATACTCGACGTGGCCGGACAAGACGAGGGCACCCAGCCCGAGGGCCTGGCATCCCTGCGCGGCCTGGGCGAAGACGATGAGGCGTCGCCGGCGCACGACCCAGCTTGAAGGGCGACGACGTGAGCTGGAGGACGAGCCACGACTGGGCGACGGTCTGCATCCACGTTCCCGTCTGGGCCACGAGCTGGGCGGTGAAGAATCGGCGGTAGTCGGAGTGATGGAGCGCGCGCAGCCCAACGGGAAGGGACATCGGCGCGCCTAGCATAGCGCGAGCGGTCGCGGATCGTCGGCTCGGCGGAGCGGCGCGGTCAGGCTGGCGCGCCGGTCAGGCTGTAGGCGGCGACCCGCGCCTCTTTTCCCCGGAGGGCGAGCTCCCCGCAGCGCGTGGCCACGATGCCCGCGGGAAGGACGAGCCGCTCGAGCAGCGCGCCGGACACCACGAGGTCGAGGCTGGACCGCTTGGCGTACTCTTCGAGGCGCGCGGCGGTATTGAGAATGTCGCCTACGAAGACGATCTGCTGTCGCAGGTCGCCCAGCTCGCCTCCCGTCACCGTGCCGCCGTGCAGCCCTCCCCGGAAGCGGGGCACCGCGCCGAACTCGCGCTGGTAGCGGTCGGCGCTCCGGGTCACCGCGGCGCGGATTCCGAAGAAGCAGCGCACGCAATGAGCTCGGCGCCGGCCCGCCTCGATCGGCCAGGTGATCACCACCTCGTCACCCGCGTACTGGTAGATCTCGCCCTCCGCTTCGAGGACGGGCTCCGTCAGGTCGTCCACGAAGCGACGGAGCAGCTCGAAGTAGCGGGCGCTGCCCAGCTCCTCGGCGAGGCGGGTGGACCCTTCAAGGTCCAGGAAGAGAAAGATGCGCTCCTCCCCCTTCGGCCACCGGTACACCCCGGCCGCGAAGTAGCCGAGGACATTGGCGCCGATCATGCGATTCATCTGGAGCAGGAACTGTATGGTGACGGCGGCCGCCGCGAAAAAGGGCAGGGCATAGAGGAGATGCGGCTCGGTGAAGCTGGTGAGAAACCGCCGCGGATCGAGACTCGTCACCACGTGGCCCGTGGCCCGGCCGAGGAGGAAGAGGGTGAGAGCGATCGCGCTGCTCAGCATCAGGTCGGCCCAGAAGCCGAGCCGCCGGAACCACAGACGCAGCTGCCCGTCGCGGACGAATAAGAGGTAGCCGCCCACGAGCATGCTGACCAGGCTGGCGTCGACCACGCCCTGGATCACCGCGCGAAGGGAGGACTCGCCGGTGAGAATGTTGAAGACGGGGGTGATGGCGCACGCGACGAGAGTGACCGCCGCGAGCTGCCGACGGCGGATTCGCGCGCGCGCCGTGCCCATGCCGGGCTCAGCATAGCTCCTGACTGTCGCGGCGCGCCAGCAGGCGGCAAGCTTGACCAAGCCCCCGCCCGGGGTCTACACTCCCGGCACGCTGGTAAGGGACTTATGCAAATTTTGCAGGAGGTTACGAGGTGACCTGTCCGCGGTGCCAAGCCCAGAGCCGAGAAGGTGCACGGTTCTGCGAGCAGTGCGGCGCCCGTCTCGCCCGGGCGTGTACGTCGTGCGGCGCCGAGGTGGCGGCGGGGGCGCGCTTCTGTGGCGCGTGCGGGGCGGCCTTGGCCGCCGGCACCCCGGGAGCGGCCCGCTTCGCTGATCCGCAGTCCTACACTCCCAAGCATCTCGCCGACAAGATCCTCACCGGCAAGGGAGCCCTCGAGGGCGAGCGCAAGCTTGTCACGGTCCTGTTCGCCGACGTGAAGGGCTCCATGGAGCTCTTGGCCGATCGCGACCCCGAAGAAGCCCGCCGGATTCTCGATCCTGTTCTCGAGCGCATGATGGAAGCCATCCATCGCTACGAGGGCACGGTCAACCAGGTGATGGGCGACGGCATCATGGCCCTCTTCGGCGCGCCCGTGGCTCACGAAGACCATGCCGTGCGCGCCTGTCACGCTGCGCTGCGCATGCAGGAGACGGTGGGCTGGTACGCGGACGAGCTCCGGCGCAGCCAGGGCATCGACGTGCAGATCCGCGTGGGTCTCAACTCGGGCGAGGTGGTGGTGCGCGCCATCGACAGCGATCTGCACATGGACTACTCGGCCATCGGCCAGACCACGCATCTGGCCGCGCGCATGGAGCAGCTCGCGCGGCCGGGCACCGCCCTCATGACCAAGGACACCCTCCGGCTCGCCGAAGGCTACATCGAGGTCCGCCCCCTCGGCCCCGTGCCTGTGCGCGGCCTCGCCGAGACGGTGGAGGTCTTCGAGATCGTCCGCGCGGGCGCGGTCCGCTCGAGGCTCCAGGCGGCCGCCGCGCGTGGCCTCACCCCCTTCGTGGGCCGCGACGGCGAGCTCACCCGGCTCCGCGAGACGCTCGAGCGGGCGCGGGCGGGGCAGGGACAGATCGTGGCGGTGTCGGGCGAGCCCGGGGTGGGCAAGTCGCGACTCTTCTGGGAGTTCACTCACTCGCATCGGACCCATGGCTGGCTCGTCCTCGAGAGCTCGCCCGTCTCCTACGGCAAGATGACCTCGTACCTGCCCGTGAGCGATCTGCTCAAGACCTATTTCGGCATCGAGGATCACGACGACGCCCGGCGGATCCGTGAGAAGGTCACGGGCAAGCTCCTCACCCTCGACGACAACCTGCGCAGCACCATCCCCGTCTTCCTCTCGCTCCTCGACGTGCCGGTGGAGGACGGGGACGGGCAGGAGGCGGATCCGCGCGAGCGCCGTCGCCGCACCCTCGACGCCCTCAAGCGCCTCCTCCTGCGCGAGAGCCAGGTGCAGCCGCTCCTCGTGATCTTCGAGAATCTCAACTGGGTGGACGGCGAGACGCAGGCTTTCCTCGACAGCCTCGTGGAGAGCCTGCCCGCCGCGCGCATGCTCCTCATGGTGAACTACCGGCCCGAGTACACGCATGGATGGGGCGGCAAGAGCTACTACACCCAGTTCCGCATCGACCCCCTCGAGCCGGAAAGCGCGGAGGAGCTCCTGCAGGCGATCCTGGGCGCCGACCCCGCCCTGCAGCAGCTCAAGCAACTCCTCGTCCAGCAGACCGAGGGCAATCCCTTCTTCCTCGAGGAGTGCGTGCAGTCGCTCGTGGAGATGGGGGCCCTCACCGGCGTGCGGGGTCAGTACCGTCTGGAGACGGCGGTGGAGACCCTGCAGATGCCCCCGACCGTTCAGGCCGTGCTCGCCTCGCGCATCGACCGGCTGGAGCCGGACGACAAGCGGCTGCTCCAGGCCGCGTCCGTCATCGGCAAGGACGTGCCCTTCGCCCTCCTCGAGGCCATCGTGGAATTGCCCGAGGAGACGCTGCGCTCCGCCCTCATGCGGCTGCAGTCAGCGGAGTTCATCTACGAGACCACGCTCTTCCCCACGCTCGAATACACGTTCAAGCACGCCCTGACCCACGATGTCGCCTACGGCAGCCTGCTCACGGGACGGCGGCGGGCCCTCCACGCGCGAGCAATGGAATCGCTCGAGCGGCTCAATGCCGACCGGTTGAGCGAGCAGGTGGAGCGGCTGGCCCATCACGCGGTGCGCGGCGAGATCTGGGGCAAGGCCATTGACTATCTCCGCCAGGCCGGGGTCAAGGCGGTATCGCGCGCGGCCAATCAGGAGGCGGTGGCGCTCCTCGACCAGGCGCTCCAGGCCCTCACCCACATTCCCGAGGGGCGAAGCAAGCTCGAGCAGGCCATCGACATCCGGCTCGAGCTCCGTCCGCCGCTCCTCCAGCTGGGCCGGCTCCGCGACGTGCTGCAGCTCTCCAAGGAGGCGGAGCAGCTGGGGGCCGAGCTCGGCGACGAGTCGCGGCTCGGCCGCGTGTACAGCTATCTCGTCAACTATCACTACCTGAACGGGGAGCCGGATCTCGCCATCGAATACGGCGAGCGCTGTCTTCGCATCGCCGACGCCACCCAGGACCTCGCCCTGCAGGCGCTGGCCCGCGGCTATCTCGGGCTTTCGTGTCACGCCCAGGGACAGTACCGGCGCGCCGAGCTCATCCTTCGCCAGAACGTGGACGCGCTGGCCCTCGCCCGGGGGACAGCCGCCGACCAGTCCGCCATTTCCTATGTCACGTCGAGCGGGTGGCTCGCCTTCACCCTCGTCGAGCTCGGCGACTTTCACGCCGCCGATGCGTGCGCGGACCAGGCCCTGCGAGTGGCGGACGGCGCGGGCCATGCCTATGGCCAGACCATCGCGCGCACGCTGGCCGGGCTGGTGTGGCTCCGGCGCGGCCATCTCGAGCGGGCGTATGGATATCTGCAGCCGAGCCTCGAGGCGTGCCGGGAGAAGCACCTCGACGTGTGGCGTCCCATTCCCGCGTCCCTGCTCGGGCTGACCCAGGCCCTCTCGGGAAAGCTCGAGGAGGCGCTGCCCCTGCTCAGGGACGGCGTGCACCTCAGCGAGGTGCTGGGGATCAACGCCTACCTGCCCCTGTGGACGCTCAATCTCGCCGAGGGACTGATGACGGCGGGGCAGACAAGCGAGGCGCGGGAGACGGCGCGCCATGCCCTCGATCTTGCCGTCTCCCACAAGGAGCGCGGCCACCAGGCGTGGGCGTGGCGGCTCCTCGGTGACCTCGACGCGCGCGGCGACGCGGGGAACCTCGGGGAGGCCGAGGAGCACTACCGGCGCGCCCTCGGCATCGCCGAGGAGCTGCGCATGCAGCCGGTGATCGCTCACGCCAAGATGGGGCTGGGACGGGTGATGCGCCTGCGCGGCGACCGCGAGCGCGCCGAGGAATTCCTGGTAGCGGCCTTCATGTTGTTCCGCGGCATGGACGTGCCGTTCTGGGTGCGGCGGTGCGGGGACGAGATGATGCAGCTCGGCGAGATCTTCATCGTCGCGCGATACAACCCGCAGCTCTATGAATACCTGCAGCGCGAGTTCAGCCATGACGCGCGCATCCGCATCATCATGGACCGGCGCGTGGGCGAGCGGCGCCAGCGCACGGAGGCGGCGGCGGGTGAGCGCCGGCAGAGCGACCGGCGGCAGCACATCGACGTGGATGCCCACCTGCGCGAGCGGGGCGTGGTGATCGTCCACGGCGGCAATGGGCCTTCGTGATCTTCCTCCGCTGCGCCCGATGACCACGGCCATCCAGAGGAAAGGACGACATGGGCATTCCGCTGTCTGACGACATCAAGACCTTGGTCCGGGGCGCCAACTTCGCTCACCTGGCTACCCTCATGCCGGACGGCTCGCCCCAGGTGGCGCCGGTATGGGTCGACCTCGAAGGCGACCGGATCATCGTGGGCATGGGCGAAGGCTCGCTCAAGGCCAAGAATGCGAAGCGCGATGCCCGGGTTGCCCTGTCCATTGTCGCCTACGACAATCCCTACGTGGAGGCGCAGTTGCGCGGACGGGTGGCCGAGCGGTGGACGGACGCCGATTTCAAGATCATGGACCGCATATCCCGCAAGTACATTCGCAAGGAGTTCCCCATGCGGGACAATCCGGACAAGCGCGTGGTGCTCGTGATCGAGATCGAGCGCGCCCGCTTCGTCAAGCTCCCCTTCACCCACACCCCGGCCTAATGTGCGTCACCGTTCGTCCATGACTGGGGAATGGAGGTCGTGATGCGGACGCCCGTCGTGTCGCGCGCCACGCGGAAGAGCCCGGGAGCGGTCGAGCTTTGGACGAGCACGATCCGTTCGGAGATCGGCCCCATCGTCAGCGTGACGGACTCCGTAGGCCTCTGCGCGCTCGAGTTCGGCGACTGCGAAGAGCGCATGAAGACATTCTTGTCCCGTCGCTTCGGGAGCTTCGTGCTTCATCGCGGCGACCACCTCGGCGTGGACGGAAGGATCGAGGCCTACCTCGCGGGCGACCTTCACGCTCTCGATGAGATCAAGGTGAATCCGGGCGGCACGGAGTTTCAGCAGACGGTCTGGAGCGCGCTCCGGGAGATCCCGGCCGGCACCACCCGGACCTACGCGCAGCTCGCCGCTTCGATCGGCCGCCCTTCCGCGCCGCGCGCCGTCGGCCTGGCCAATGGACAAAACCCCGTGTCCATCGTCATCCCCTGCCATCGGTTGATTGGCAGTAACGGAGCGCTCACCGGGTACGCCGGCGGGCTCGATCGCAAGCGGTGGCTGCTCCGCCATGAAGGCGCCCTGAGCTAGAGCCAATCGCGGTCCAGTCCTGCGTCGGGGCTAGGACGACCCCTTGACGCCGGGGCATGACGCCAATAGTCTGATGACGGCTGCGGCTGGTCGTTCACTCCCTCAAACCGATAGGTCTACGAGACTCCAGGAGGATTCACATGGCGATCAAGGTTGGTGACAAGCTGCCGGACGGCACCCTGACGGAGATGATCGAGACGGAGACGGCGGGCTGCACCATCGGCCCGAACGCCTTTCAGGTCAAGGATCTCGCCAAGGGCAAGCGCGTCGTCATCTTCGGCCTTCCCGGCGCTTTCACGCCCACGTGCTCGGCCAAGCACGTGCCCGGCTACACGGCCAACTACGACAAGCTCAAGGCGAAGAAGGTGGACGAGATCTGGTGCGTCTCGGTGAACGACGCCTTCGTGATGGGGGCGTGGGCCAAGGATCAGAAGAGCGCTGGCAAGGTGCGCATGATGGCGGACGGCAGCGGCATCTTTACCAAGGCCCTCGGGCTCGAGTTCGACCTGACCGCCCGGGGCATGGGCGTGCGCTCGCAGCGTTACTCCATGATGGTCGACGACGGCGTGGTCAAAGCCCTCAACGTGGAGCAGCCGGGAAAGTTCGAAGTCAGCGACGCGGAGAATCTGCTGAAGCAGCTCTAGTCCGGCCCCTCGGACGGGCGCGGCGGGAATCACGCGGGGTCATGGCGAGAGCCGTGACCCCGCTGCCGTCTCGAGGGACACGTCGAGACCAGAGTCCGCTCGAGAGCGCGCGATCTGCTCGCGAATGTCCTCGACCGAGCTCGCCCCTGTAGGTTGCGGCTCGTACTCGGGGGCGGGCGGCGTCGGCACCACGGGTATCCATCCTCCTGGGCAGTCCGGCACGTACGGGTAATACCCCTCCGGATCCTGACAGTACGACCAGTACTGTGACGGCGCAGATGACGGCAGCGGGTAGTAGTACCAGTAGGGCCACGGGGCGAGCGCGCCGCTCCGGATGAAGAACACACGATTCGTGGCGAAGCCGCGCCAGAACGGGAAGCGCGCCGGCCGGGCAAAACCGGTCGAGTGAGCGAAGGCCGGATTCCGGGCGAATCCGGAATTGACGAAGCCGGACTGATTGACGAAGGCCGGACGGCGGGCGAAGGCAGGATTCTGGACGAAGCCCGGATGCTGTCCGGCCACGGATGGCCGGGCGGCGACAGGCCGGCGGGGCGCCACTCTGACTCCGCCGGGGGAGCTCTGACCGGTCATCGCGCTCTGGCTCTGTGCGATGTTCACGGAAGCCAGCACGAGGATCATCGACAGCATCGCCGCCCATCGTGTCATGGCCGGTCTCCTCTTCGGGTCCGTCTTGATGCGCACGGCGTTCCCGCGGCCCTCATGCTAGACCTTGGGGGATGCGGGGGGCGACGCGTGGAACGACGCGGGGGGCGACGCGGGCAGGGTGAGGGTGACTCGGCAGCCGCGCTCCGCTCCGTTGACCGTCTCCGCGGGGCCGATGGTGATGATGCCGTGATGCACCTGGGCCACGCGGCTGGCCAGCGTGAGCCCGAGCCCGAAGCCGCGCGCGGGCCGACCTGGGGTCCTCGCGCGGTCCATCTGATAGAACGGCGCGAGCACGCGCTCTCGCTCCTCGTGCGGAATGCCCGGGCCCTCGTCGCTCACCGAGAGCTCGACGGTACCGTTGTGCCGCTGGGCCGAGAGAGCCACGGGCGGCGCGCCATACTTGGCGGCGTTGTCCACGAGATTCCACAGGGCGCGCCGGAGCAGCGCCGGATCCGCCTCGAGCTCCACCGGACTGCCTGGAGCCATGCGCACGCAATCGGGCCCAAGGCGCGGATCCAGGCGCGCGCGCTCGGCCAGGTCTTCCAGGAGCCGCTGCGCCTCTACCAACTCGGGATGAGGCGGCAATCCCGTGGCCTCGAGGCGCGAGGCGGTGAGGACGTCCTCGATCAACCGCTCGAGCTCGTCGAGATCGGCCTCCACATCGGCGAGCCGTGCCTGCGTCGCTCCGTTTCGCGGCAAGAGCTCGAGGGCGACCCGGATGCGCGTCAGGGGCGAGCGGAGCTCGTGAGAGATATTGGCCATCAGCTCCTTCTGGCCGGCGATCAGCCGCTCGATGCGCTCGGCCATGTCGTTGAAGGCCCGGGTGAGGTCCGCGAGCTCGTCGCTGCTCGAGTCCCGCCGCCCCCACCAGCCGCGGATCCGGCCGACGGGAACCCGCGCGGTGAGATCGCCGGCGCCGAGACGTCGCGCGGCTTCAGTGAGCCGCTCCACCGGGCGGGAAATGCGGCGGGCGAGGATGGCCGCGGTGAAGGCGAACATCACGAGGAGCAGGCTCAGGATCAGGGCGGGGCGGCTGAGCCCGCGCAGGCGGGGGCGCCGGTGGGCCGAGGTCTCGATGGTTCCGAGCACCGCCCCCGTCTTCGAATCGCGAATCGGTATGGCCACCGACCATTCGGGGTTCGGCTGGACCATGCGGAGGCCCGTGCGCACCTGGGCGAGCTGCTCGGGAGTGAAGGTGGGCAGCTCGGTTCCCGCCGACGCGAGCACGCGACCCTGGAGATCGCGCGCCACGAGGTCGAGCTCGAGCTCGTCGTGGAGCTGCTGCACCCGGCGGGCGAGGGCGGGAGGGTCTCGAAAGACCTCGCCGGCCAGCGAGGGAAGACGAAGCTCGAGGCCACCGCGACCACGAGGAGGACCCCAAGGAAGTGGAGGTAGATCCGCGCGAACAGTCGGCCCATGTCAGTCGGAGGTGCGCGCCAGGAGGTAGCCCACGCCCCGCACCGTCTTGATGAAGCGCGGCTCCTTGGGATCGGGTTCGAGCTTGGCGCGGATCTTGGCGATGTGGACGTCGATCGAGCGATCGAAGGCGTCGGCGTGTCCCTTGAGCGCATCGAGGATCTGCTCGCGCGAGAGGACGCGCCCGGCGGCCCGGGCCAGGGTGGCCAGGAGCTCGAACTCGTGATGGGTGAGCACGCGGCGCTTGCCCGCCACCGTGACCTCGCGCGCGGAGAAGTCGAGCTCGATCTGGCCCACGCGGAGGCGGGCGGGCGCCTGGGCGGGCGCGGCGCGACGGAGGAGCGCGCGAATCCGCGCGAGGAGCTCCCGGGGGTTGAAGGGCTTGGCCAGGTAGTCGTCCGCCCCCACCTCCAGCCCCACCACCTTGTCCACGTCTTCGCCCTTGGCCGTGAGCATGATCACGGGCAGGGTGGCGCAGTCGGGAGTCGCGCGTATCTTGCGGCACACCTCGAGCCCGTCCATGCCCGGGAGCATGATGTCGAGGAGGACGATGTCGGGGCGCGTCTTGCGGAGGGCGGCGAGGCCGCGCGTCCCGTCGCCCGCCACCACCACGTCGATTTCGTGCTTGCCGAGATACTCCGTCATGAGCGTCCCGAGGCGGGCGTCGTCGTCGATGAGGAGGGCGGCCGTTCGCAGTGCCATGGCCGTTAACCTACCACTGTCCCGTTCTCGGCATTGTGTGGGACTGGTAAAGAAGTGTAAACTCGCCCGGCTCCGAATCCTTGCGCGTCGCCCCGGGGCAAAGTACTATCTAACTGGTTACTTGAGTGATGGCCCTCGCTCTCCTCCGTGCCCGCTCCCATCCTGTCGTGCGCCACCCCGCGCGCACGCGTGAGCGCATTCTCGCCGCCGCCCTTCGGGAGTTCTCCGACAAGGGCTTCGCGGGCGCCCGGGTGGACCGCATCGCCCGGCGGGCGCGGGTGAACAAGCGGATGCTCTATCACTACTTCGGCAACAAGGAGAGCCTGTTCCGGGAGATCCTCGCCCGCAAGGTGCGCGAGCGGGAGTTGTGGGCGGTGACCGCGCCCGACGATGCCGCGGAGAGCCTGGTGTTCTGGTTCGACACGGCGTGCCGCGACCGGGACTGGGTGCGTCTCATGGAATGGGAGGCGCTCGGCCGCGCCGACGGTGGCATGAACGGCGACGCGGAGCGGCGGGCCGCTTTCCAGAAGGGCGTGGGGCAGGTGCGCGAGCGTCAGGGGCGAGGTCTCCTCCGGGCCGACGTGGACCCGGGGCATCTTCTGCTCGCCATGGTCGCCCTCACCACGTTCCCCGCGGCCTTCCCGCAGTTCACGCAGCTTCTCACCGGGCTCCGTCCGACCGATCGCGCGTTCGCGACCCGGCATACCGCGTTTCTCCGCCGCCTCGCCGACGGTCTCCGTCCCGTGCGGCAGCGCAACGTTGCCGAGGTGCGTCGATGATCCGGCGGCGTCTCCTCGGCCCGCGCCAAGAGCGCAGGCCCCCCGGCGGTGGCGGTCACCGCCGCGCTCGCGGAGGCCCGCGACGTCCCCGTGGAGATCCAGGGCATTGGCAATGTCCAGGCCTCGGCCACGGTGTCGGTGTACTCGCTTCTGAGCGGGCAGATTTTCCAGGTGCGCTTCAAAGAAGGCGACGACGTCAAGGCAGGCGATCTCCTCTTCGTCATCGACCCGCGTCCCTTCGAGACGGCGCTCCAGCAGGCCGAGGCGACCATGGCCCAGCATCAGGCCGCGGTGGCCCAGGCCGAAGCCAACCTGGCCCGAGACCAGGCCCAGGCCGATAACGCCACCATCGAGGAGGAGCGTTACAAGAAGCTCGTCCAGGGCGGCCTGATCGCGCGCGAGCAGTACGACCAGATCATGACCGCCCACAAGTCCGCGGTGGCCACCGTGGACGCCGACCGCGCCGCGGTGACCAACGCCAAGGCCCTCGTCCAGGCCGACGCGGCCATGGTGGAGAACGCCAAGGTGCAGCTGAGCTACACGAGCATTCGCGCGCCCATCGAGGGACGCACGGGCAATCTGCTCATTCACCAGGGCAACGTGGTCAAGGCCAACGACATCGGCAATCCGCTGGTCGTGATCAATCGCATCCACCCCATCAACGTGGTGTTCGCGGTGCCCGAGCGCTTTCTCGAGCCGATCAAGGCCGAGCGCGACAAGCGAACGCTCAGCGTCGAGGCCACGCCGCAGGGGCAGACGACCACCGCGCGCGGCACCCTCAGCTTCGTGAACAACACCGTGGACACCACCACGGGGACCATCCAGCTCAAGGCCACCTTCGAGAACGCCAATAACTCGCTGTGGCCCGGCCAGTTCGCCACCGTCACGCTCCGGCTGCGCACGGAGACCAGCGCCATCGTGGTGCCCTCGCAGGCGATCCAGAGCGGTCAGCAGGGGCAGTACGTCTTCGTGGTCAAGCCCGATGCGACGGTCGAGTCGCGTCCGGTGGCGATCGCCTTTGCCAACGGGCCGATCACCGTGATCCGCCAAGGTGTCCGGGCGGGTGAGCGGGTGGTGACGGACGGTCAGCTTCGCCTCGTGTCGGGCGCCCGGGTGGACGTGAAGGCGGCGGGCCCGACCCCTGCGGCCTCCGGGAACCCGACGCCGGCGCCCACCGGCCCAGCCGGGACACCACGATGAGTACCGACGTCTTCATCCGCCGTCCCGTGATGACCACCCTCCTCATGGCGGGCCTGCTCATCTTCGGGCTCATGGCGTACCGGCAGCTCGCGGTGAGCGACCTGCCTAATGTGGACTTCCCCGTGATCCAGGTGGCAGCGAGCCTGCCCGGGGCGAGCCCTGACACCATGGCCTCGGCCGTGGCCACCCCGCTCGAGCGGCAGTTCTCGACCATCGCGGGCATCGACTCGATGACGTCCGCGAGCGCGCTCGGTCTGACCCAGATCACCGTGGTGTTCACGCTGGACCGCAACATCGACGCGGCGGCCCAGGATATTCAGGCGGCCCTCGCGGCGGCCGCGCCCCTGCTACCTCCCGGCATGCCGACGCCGCCCTCGTACAAGAAGGTCAATCCGGCCGACCAGCCCATTCTCTATCTCGCGCTGAGCTCGCCCACCCTGCCCCTCTACACAGTGGACGAATACGCCCAGACCATGCTCGCGCAGCGCATCTCGACCATCACCGGCGTGGCCCAGGTGCAGGTCTTCGGCTCGCAGAAGTACGCGGTGCGCGTCCAGGTCGACCCGCGGGCCATGGCCACCCTCGGCGTGGGCATCGACGAGGTGCAGAACGCCATCGCCCAGTCCAACGTGAACCTGCCCACGGGCACCATCTATGGCCAGTACCAGTCGTTCAACGTCCAGGCCACCGGCCAGCTCACCAACGCCCAGGCCTACAAGCCCCTCATCGTCGCCTACCGGAACGGCTCGCCGGTCCGGCTGGAGCAGCTCGGCAATGTCCTCGACAGCGTGCAGACCGACAAGGTCGCCTCCTGGTACAAGGACGAGCGCGCGGTCATCCTGGCCATCCAGCGACAGCCCGGCACCAACACCATCGAGGTGGTGGACTCGATCAAGAAGATCCTGCCCGCCTTCCGCACCCAGCTCCCGGCGTCCGTGAACCTGAACACGCTCTACGATCGATCGGCCTCCATTCGGGCCTCGGTCCACGACGTGCAGTTCACGCTGCTGCTGGCGGTGGCGCTGGTGGTGCTCGTCATCTTCCTCTTCCTGCGCAATATCTCGGCGACGGTCATTCCGAGTCTGGCCCTGCCCATGTCCATCGTCGGCACGTTCATGGTGATGCACGTGCTGGGCTATACCATCGACAACCTCTCGCTGATGGCGCTGACGCTGGCGGTGGGCTTCATCGTGGACGACGCCATCGTCATGCTCGAGAACATCGTCCGGCACATGGAGCAAGGGAAGGGTCGGCTCGAGGCCGCCCTGGTGGGCGCCCGGGAGATCGGCTTCACCATCGTCTCCATGACCGCCTCGCTGGCCGCCGTGTTCCTGCCCGTTCTCTTCATGGGCGGCATCGTCGGCCGGCTGCTCCACGAATTCGCGGTGGTCATCGGGGCCGCCGTGATCGTCTCGGGAATCGTCTCGCTCACCCTCACCCCCATGGCCTGCAGCCGATTCCTGCGCCCGCCGCGCGAATCCCACGGACGGCTCTACGCGGCCTCGGAGCGGGTCTTCGCCGGCATGCTGAAGCTCTACGAGCAAACCCTGCAGATGGTGCTGCGGCAACCGCGCGTGATGCTGGCGGTGTTCCTGGCCACGGTTGGATTGACCGGCTACCTCTTCGTGATCGTGCCCAAGGGCTTCATCCCCTCCGAGGACACGGGCCAGGTCTTCGCGTTCACGGAGGCGGCCCAGGACATCTCGTTCGAGGGCATGATGGAGCATCAGGTGGCGGCGGCCAACATCGTCCGCCAGCAGCCCTACGTGGATTCATTTTTCTCGGGCATCGGAGCGAGCGGCTCGAGCGTGGTCATGAACACGGGCCGGATCTTCATGCGGCTCAAGCCCGCCTCGGAACGGCCCTCCGCCGACGAGATCGTGGCGGATCTGCGGGTCAAGCTGCGCGGCATTCCGGGGATGAACGTCTACCCTCAGGTGCTGCCGACCATCCGCATCGGCGGCAACCTCACCAAGGGCCAGTACCAGTACACGCTGCAGGACGCCGATCTCCCCACGCTGTACCACTGGGCGCCCATCCTCTTCGAGAAAATGCGGGGGCTCCCGGGCTTCCTCGACGTCAACTCTGATCTGCAGATCACGAGCCCCCAGGTCCTGGTGGAGATCGACCGCGAGAGGGCCTCCGCGGTCGGGGTGACCGCGATGCAGATCGAGGCGGCGCTCAACAACGCCTACGGCGCGCCCCAGGTCTCCACCATCTACACCCCGACCAATCAGTACTGGGTGATGCTGGAGCTGCTGCCCCAGTTCCAGCGCGATCCGGCCGCGCTCTCCCTCCTCTACATCCGGTCCTCCCGTGGCAAGCTCGTGCCGCTCGGGAGCGTGGCCAAGCTCACCCGCACGGTGGGGCCGCTCACCGTGAACCACCTGGGCCAGCTCCCGGCCGTCACCATCTCGTTCAACCTGGAGACGGGGGTCGCCCTTGGCCATGCCGTCGAGCAGATCCAGAAGGTGGAGCGCGACCTGCGGCTGCCCGCCACCTTGAGCACGAGTTTTCAGGGCACCGTGCAGGCCTTCCAGCGCTCGCTGCAGGGCCTCGGCATCCTTCTCCTGGCCGCCGTCCTGGTGATCTACCTGATTCTCGGCATCCTGTACGAGAGCTTCATCCACCCCCTGACGATTCTCTCGGGGCTTCCGTCGGCGGGCGTAGGTGCCCTGCTGACGTTGCTGATCTTCCATCAAGAATTGAACCTCTACGGGTTCGTCGGGATCATCATGCTGGTGGGGATCGTGAAGAAGAACGCCATCATGATGATCGACTTCGCGATCGACGCCCAGCGCGGGGGGAAGCCCGCCGCGGAGGCCATCTACCAGGGCTGCCTTCTGCGCTTCCGCCCCATCATGATGACGACGATGGCCGCTCTCATGGGCACCCTGCCCATCGCGGTGGGGTTCGGGGCCGGGTCCGACTCGCGCCGCTCGCTCGGTCTGGCCGTCGTCGGCGGCTTGATCCTCTCCCAGCTCCTGAC
>WNFK01256232.1_pt1 | contig 17976 bp, 16 predicted proteins | sample 5400281 | NCBI WGS metagenome assembly WNFK01 (sample SAMN13153350, study PRJNA577476) | soil metagenome | isolation source: 20 cm soil on Douglas fir-dominated hillslope | place: USA:California | collected 2013-09-17 | reverse complement strand
CTTCGCCCCCTGAAAACGAAAGCGCCGCTTGCCACGGGGAGTGATGGCAAACGGCGGAAATCAGACTCCGCCTGAAAGCGGGGGCGGACCCTACTGAACACCCCTCGCAGTGTCAAGGCTGCCCGGAAATCAGAGGCTTCAGGCGGCTGGAAGCTTCGCGGAAGCAGCGCTCCACCACCTCGCCGAGGTCCAGCCCGGTGGTGTCGATCACGATGGCGTCGGGCGCGGCGCGCAAGGGAGCGATGGCGCGCTCCGTGTCGTCCTTGTCGCGGCGGCGCTGCTCGGACAGGACCTCGTCGAGGGCGACGCTCAGACCCCTGTCCGCCAGCTCGGCGTGCCGCCGCCGGGCGCGCGCGGCGTCGGACGCGGTGAGGAAGAATTTCACCTGCGCGTCCGGAAAGACCACCGTGCCGATGTCCCGCCCCTCGAGGACCGCCCCGCGCGCGGCGGCGTCACCGAGGTCGCGCTGGAGCTGGAGCAGCTTCTGGCGCACCACCGGCCGGGCGGAGACCACCGAGGAGCCACGGCTGATCTCCGGCATGCGGATCGCTTCGGTGACGTCCTCGCCGCGGAGCAGCACCCGTTCGCCGTCGAACGACAGACCCAGGCCGGCGTCCAGCAGCTTGCGCAACCCTTCGTCGTCCTCCCAGGGGATGCCCGCCTGGCGCGCGGCCAGGGCCACCGCGCGGTAGATGGCCCCCGTGTCGATGATGCTGAAGCCGAGCCGCCCGGCGAGCTGGCGGGCGACCGTGCTCTTGCCCGCTCCAGCGGGCCCATCGATGGCGACGATCGGCGCCGTCACCGGGGCGAAATAACCCGGCGCCGCACGTACAGCAAGAACTCAGGCGTGCATCGCCAGGAGGACCACCAGGCGCACGGCCGCCACCGAGGCGACGCCCCAGGGGAGCCAGCGCCGCGGCGCGCGGTCGGTCTCGGGGAGCTGCTCCTCGTCGTCACCCGGTCCTGGCGGCCCCGGCCATCGGCTGGTGCCCGCCGCCAGCGGGACCGGCCAGAGGACGCCGGGCCTCCGCAAGAGGATGAGGAGTGCGAGGGCGAACGCGACGGCCAGCGCGAGTGGCTCCATGGTGGTCGCAAGCTGTGCGCGAAGGTGTCGGAGTGGCTAGTGCCGCGGGGCAGGCAGGGGAGCGGGCGCTCTGCTATCGTGCCGCGCCTATGCGCACACTCATCCTCTCGATGCTGGTGGCGGCCGCCGCCGCCGCACAGGAGCGCGACTTCAGCAAGGTCGAGGTCAAGGCGACCAAGGTCGCGGGAAACGTCTACGTGCTCACCGGCTCGGGGGGGAACATCGGGGCTACCGTCGGGGAGGACGGGATCTCGATCGTCGACGATCAGTTCGCGCCCCTGGCGCCGAAGATCCATGCGGCCCTGAAGCAGCTCTCGCCGCAGCCGGTGCGGTTCGTGATCAACACGCATTGGCACGGCGACCACACCGGCGGCAACGCTGAATTCGCGGACACGGCCGCGATCCTGGCCCATGCAAACGTGCGCAAGCGGATGATCACCGGAGGCAAGACGTCGTTCATCGAGTTCCCTCCCGCGAGCGGGAAGGCGCTGCCCGTGGTCAGCTTCGAGCAGGGACTTTCGCTCTGGTGGAACGGCGAGGAGATCAAGGCCATCCACCCGGGCCTCGGGCACACCGACGGCGACAGCGTGATCTGGTTCACGAAGAGCAACGTCGTGCACATGGGCGACGACTACTTCGCCGGGATGTTCCCGTTCGTGGATCTGGGGAGCGGCGGGAGCGTGGTCAAGCTGGTCCAGTCGCTCGACGTGATCCTCGGGCAGATCCCGGCCGACGCCAGGGTGATTCCCGGACACGGACCGGTCACCGGAGTCGCGGAGCTGCGGAAGTACCGGGCCATGCTGGAGGAAGCGGTGGGGGCGGTGAAGAAAGCGCTCGCCGGGGGCAAGACGGTCGAGCAGATGAAGCAGGAGAAGATCCTCGCCTCCTTGGAGGACTGGAACAAGGGCTTCATCAAGGCCGACGCGTTCATCGCCACGATCGCTGAGGACCTGGGAAAGAAGTGACTCAGGCGCCGTTCGAGCCGGGCTGCGCCACCGGCCCGAGCTTGCGGAACTTGGCGTAGCGGTCGTCCACCAGCGCGCCGGGCCCGAGCTGGCGCAGCGCGCGCAGGTGCTTGCGCAGCGCGGTGCCCAGGTTCTGGGCGGTGTGGTCCGGGTCCCGGTGCGCGCCCCCCGGGGCCTCCCGCACCAGCTCGTCGACGATCCCGAGCTCGTACGCGTCCCGGGCGGTGAGTTTCAGCGCCTCCGCCGCTTTCTCGCCCTTCGAGCTGTCGCGGTAGAGGATCGCCGCGCAGGACTCCGGCGAGATCACGGAGTACCAGCTGTACTGCAGCATCAAGAGCCGGTTGCAGACGCCGATGGCCAGCGCGCCACCCGACCCGCCCTCCCCGATCACCACGGAGATCACCGGGACCCGCAGGCCCGACATCTCCTCCAGGCAGACCGCGATCGCCTCCGCCTGGCCGCGCTCCTCGGCGTCGATGCCGGGATAGGCCCCCGGCGTGTCGATGAAAGCGAGGACCGGGCGTCCGAATCGCTCGGCCATCTTCATCAGGCGCAGCGCCTTGCGGTAGCCCTCCGGGCGGGGCATCCCGAAGCTGCGCACGATGTTCTCTTTGGTCGAACGGCCCTTCTGCTGCCCGATCACCATCACCGGCTCGCCGTCGAAGCGCGCCAGCCCGCCGATCAGGGCCTGGTCGTCCCCGAACGAGCGGTCTCCGTGCAGCTCGATCCAGTCCGTGAAGAGCCGCTGGACGTAGTCGAGCATGTAGGGACGGTTGGGATGTCGCGAGAGCTGGACCACCTGCCAGCGGGAGAGGTCGTTGAAGATCTCCTGCTGCAGACGCGCGCACCGCTTCTCCAGCCGCCGGATCTCCCCTTCCAGCGTGTCGAAGCTGCCGGAGGCCGTTCCCGTCGCCGCGTGCCGCTTCAGCTCGGCCAGCTTGGTCTCCAGCTCCAGCAGCGGTTTTTCGAAATCGAGCGCGTATGTCGCCATCGACCCCTTCATCTCTCCTCGGCGGGGGCGCCCTCGTACCACCCGGCCGCAGCCTCGCAAAGCCGCACTGCGTCGAATGGCCAGGCGACGGGAGCGCCGGCATCCCGCGCAAACCAGGTGCGCTGGCGCCTGGCGTACTGCCGCGTCCGCGCCTTCGTTCGCTCCTCCGCGGCAGCCCAGTCGCCCGACCGCAGCGCCTCCGCGCATTCGCCGTAGCCGATGATCTTGAGCGCCTTGCCGCCTCCGCGGGCCAAAAGCCACTCCGTCTCCCGGCGCAAGGATCCCTCGGCGAACATCCGGCGCGTCCGCGCGTCGATCCGCTCGCGCAGGATCTCCCGCGGCGGATCGAGGAACCAGATCCGCGGGTGGTAGCGCTCCCGCGCGAAGCGATGTTCGCGCTGCAGCTCGCTGAGCGGCCGGCCGGAGAGCGCGTGCACCTCGAGGGCGCGCTCGATCCGCACCCGGTCGTTGGGCAGGATGGCGGCGGCCGCCGCCTTATCCACCTCCCGCAGCCTTGCGTGCAGCGCCGGGACGCCCAGCTTCTCGAACTCCTCCCGCAGCGCCGCCCGGAACTCCGGCGACGCGCCCGGCGCGTCGAGCAGCCCGCGCAGGAGCGCCCGGATCCAGAGCCCGGTGCCGCCGGCGACGATCGCCCGCTTGCCCCGCCCTGCGACGTCCGCGATGGCTGCGTCCGCGAGCTGGACGAAGCGCGCGGCGTCGAGCTGCTCCTCGGGATCGGCCACGTCGAGCAGGTGATGCCGCGCCCGCGCCCGCTCTTCCGCGGTCGGCTTGGCGGTCCCGACGTCCAGCCCCCGGTAGCACTGCTGCGAATCCGCCGAGACGATCTCGGCGTCCAGCCGCTGCGCCATCTCGACGGCGAGCGCGGTCTTGCCCGATGCGGTGGGACCGCAGATGACCAGGAGCCGCTGCACCCGCCCAAGCTACAACAGCTTGTCGGGCGTGATGGGCAGCGTTCGCACGCGCTTGCCGGTGGCGTTGAACACCGCGTTGGCGATCGCCGCTGCCGCGCCGGTGATGCCGATCTCGCCGATCCCCTTCACGCCCGCCGGATCCACGATCTCGTCCTTCTCCACGGGCAGGAAGACGGGATCGATCGCCACCACGTCCTTGTGCGAGGGGACGTGGTAGTCCGCCAGATCGCGGGTGACGATGCGGCCGAGGTTCTCGTCGTAGACCGCCTGCTCGTGGAGCGCCATGCCGATCCCCCACACCATCCCGCCCATGAACTGGCTGCGCGCCAGGCGGGCGTTGAGGATGCGGCCGGCGGCGAAGACACCGACCATCCGGACCACGCGGACCATGCCGAGATCGGGGTCGACCTCCACCTCGGCGAACTGGGCGCCAAAGGAATGCAGCGCGTACTTCTTCCGCTCCTCGGAAGGCGACACCTCTCCCACGGCCTCCACCGGCGCGCTGGGCAGCCCACCCAGGGCGTCGAGCTTCTGTCGGAGTCCGCGGCAGGCGGCCTGGACGGCGGAGGCCACGCTGGCGGCGGTGATCGATCCCCCCGAGCGCGGCGCTTCGGGCATCTCCGTATCGCCGAGATCGAAGCGCACCTGATCGTAGGGCACGCCCAGCGTCTCGGCCGCCACCTGCGCCATCACCGTGTACGTCCCGGTTCCGATGTCGACCGCCCCGCTCTGCACCAGCACGGTGCCGTCGGGGTTCATGCGCGCCAGCGCTCTCGCCTTGGTGAAATTGGCGGGGTACGAGGCCGTGGCCATGCCGGTGCCGACCAGCTTTCCCGCCCGCAGGACCAGCTCGGGACGCCTGGTGCGCTTCTGCCACCCGAAGCGTTCGGCGCCGAGCTGGTAGCATCGCCGCAGCGACTTGCTGGAAAACGGCTTGCCCTCGACGGGATCGACCTCCGCGTAATTGTGCAGCCGGAAGTCGATCGGGTCGATGCCCAGCTCGTGCGCGAGCTCGTCGATGGCCGACTCCAGCGCGAAGCTGCCGCTCGATTCGCCGGGCGCGCGCATGTAGGTGGGCGTGCCGATGTCCAGCCGCACCAGCCGGTGCATCGTCTGCAGGTTGTCGCACTTGTACTGGTGGCGGGACACCATCGCGGCGGGCTCGAGGAAATCGTCGAACCGCGAGGTGGTCGAGGTGCTCTGGTGGCGCAGCGCGGTCAGCCCGCCCTCCTTGGTCGCCGCCGCGGAGATCTTCTGCCGCGTCCGCGGACGGCCTCCCACCATCCCGAACATCTGCTGCCGGGTGAGGGCCACCTTCACGGGCCTGCCCAGCTGCTTCGCCGCCAGCGCCGCGATCACCACGTGGGACCAGACGGATCCCTTGCACCCGAAGCCGCCGCCCACGAACTTCGCGATCACCCGCACCTGCTCGGGCGGGATGGCGAACGCGTGGGCGAGCTTCTTGCGCACCCCGAAGACACCCTGGGTCGCGTCGTAGACGGTGAGGCGGTCGCCGTTCCAGACCGCGAGCGTCGCGTGGGGCTCGAGCGGATTGTGCGTCTCCGGAGGCGTGCCGTACTCGGCCTCGATGCGGTGGTCGGCCTGGAGCAGCGCCGAGTCGACGTCTCCGCGAAGCTGGTCGGCGGGCCGCCTTCCGGCGGAACCCCCGACGTCGTGGGGGAACGCATTGCGAAGCTCGTCGTCCATGCGGACGGTGAACGGTTCCGGCTCGGCCTGGACGCGGACCCGCGTGGCCGCGTGCAGCGCCCGCTCGAAGGTATCCGCGACGGCGAGCGCGACCGGCTGGTTGCTGTAGAGGATCCGGTCGTCCTGGAAGACCTGCACCACCCGGTCGCCGCCATCGGCGGGCTCCGTGCCGCCCGGGAGCTTGATCGCGTTCGCGGGCGAAAGGACGGCGATCACCCCCGGCTCCCTCTCGGCCTCGGCCGCGTCGACGGACTTGATCCGCCCCTTGGCGATCGGGCTGGTGACCAGGACGCCGTAGGCGACGCCGGTCGCCGGCCACTCGTAGGAGTAGCGCGCCTCGCCGGTGACCTTCGCGCGACCGTCCGCCCTCGGGTACGGCTTGCCGATCTCCTGGCTCATGACCGTGCTCCGGTGGAGAGCATCAACGCCCGCACCGCGGTGCGCTTCGCCAGCTCCACCTTGAACGCGTTGTCGCGCCGTGGCCGGGCTCCTTCGAGAGCCATCTCCGCCGCGTGCGCGAACGTCTCGCGCGAGGGCGGCCGGCCCTGCATCCAAACCTCCGCCTGCGGAACCCGCCACGGCTTCGTCCCCACGCCGCCCAGGGCGAACCGGGCGGCGCGGATCATGCCGCCCTCCACCACTACCGCGGCGGCGCAGGAGGTCAGCGCGAACGCGTACGACTGCCGGTCGCGCACCTTGACGTAGCGCGAGCGGGCGGCGAGGTCGCCCAGCGGCACCCGCACCGAGGTGATCAGCTCCGCAGGCAAGAGATTGAACTCGAGCTCCGGGCGATCTCCCGGCAACAGGTGCAGATCGGAGACGGCAAGCTCCCGCTCGCCTGAGGGGCCCCGCACGCGCACCGTCGCTTCCAGCGCATAGAGCGCCACGCACAGGTCCGAGGGATGCGCCGCGATGCACTGGTCGCTGGTGCCGAGGATCGCGTGCATCCGCGTCCACCCCTCCATCGCGTCGCACCCGCTGCGAGGCTCCCGCTTGTTGCAGCGGGTGGCCAGGTCCCGGTAGTACGCGCAGCGCGTCCGCTGCAGGAGGTTGCCGCCCATCGTGGCCGCGTTGCGCAGTTGCGGGGAAGCACCGGACAAGAGCGCCTCCGACAGCCCGGGCGCTCGCCGGCGGACCTCCGGGTGCTCCGCGACTGCGGTGTTCGAAGCCAGCGCCCCGATCTGAAGCCGGTCGTCGCTCACCTCGATGTCCCGCAACGGCAGCCGGGAGATATCCAGCACCCGCTCCGGGTTGAGCACCTCGATCTTCATCAGGTCGACGAGATTGGTCCCGCCGGCCAGGAACGACGCCCCGGGCGCGGCGGCCATCGCCTCGTTCAGGTCGGAAGCCCACCGGAAGGTGAAGAGGCGCATGTCAGACGTTCCCCGCGGCGGACTTGATCGCGGCCAGGATGTTGGGATACGCGCCGCAGCGGCAGAGGTTGCCCGACATCCTCTCGCGGATGTCGTCGTCGTCCGCCGGCTTCCGCTCGTCGAGCAGCGCGATGGCGGAGAGGATCTGACCCGGGGTGCAGTAGCCGCACTGGAGCGCGTCCTCCTCGAGGAACGCGAGCTGCACCGGGTGCAGCTCGCCGCCCCGCGCCAGGCCCTCGATGGTGGTGACGCGGGCGCCGTCCAGCTGCGCGACGAGCTTCAGGCAGGAGTTCACCCGCTGGCCGTCGACGATCACGGTGCAAGCCCCGCACTGCCCCAGGTCGCAGCCCTTCTTGGCGCCGGTGAGGCCCAGGTTCTCCCGCAAGGCGTCGAGCAGGACGACGCGCGGCTCGACGCGCAGGGTGCGGGGCTGGCCGTTCACCAGCAAGCTCACTTCGAGAAGGTCGCCGCCCGTGCCGTCGCTGCCGCCCGCCCCGCGCGCCCCGGTGGTCGCGCAGGCCTGCAGCACCGCCGCGCCGATGGCGACCGCGAGGCTGTTCACCAGGAGCTCGCGCCGGCCGAACGCGCGTGGGGCCCCTCGCACGGCCCGGCCGGCCTCGCGGACGGCGGCGAGCAGCGTGGCCTCCGCCTCCGGGGCTTCGCGGCGCAGGCGCACCCGATGATCCTGATCGAGCAGGACGAGCGTCAGCGCTGCCGTACCGGCGCCGTGAATCCGCCACAGCTCCGGTTGCGGCCCGACCGGCAGCGGCTCGTCATCGGCGCCGAAGAGGACCCCGGTCGCGGGCGAGAGCGCGAGGAGCGGGGCGCCGAGGCCGCGCATCTCGGCGCGAAATGCTTCCTCGAGCCGGGGCGGAGTCGCGCAGAACGCGACCAGGCAGGGGCCACGGGGCAAGTCCATGGGCGCCAGCGGAACCACGTGTAGGGGCAAAGCGCATCCGCCCCAGGTCGCGAACGTTCAACCCCTCTCTATCCCGCTCTCCGGACCGAGCCGGAGCCCGTCTCCCTGGAGTCGCGTACGGGAGACCCGCACGCGGTCACCCCGGCGCAGCTCGTCGAAGATCGCGTTCTCCGCGCGCGCGTCGCGGTCCAGCCGCACCAGCGGCAGGCGACCGTCCATGCCGCAGATCCACACCCGCCTCTTGCCCTTCTCGGGAGGCGCGACCCCGACCACGCGCCAGGCGTCCGGCTCGGTGGCGGGAGCGGCGCGCGAGAGGATCAGCGGCGCGAACGAGAGCATCTCGTCCGCCCGCAGGCTGGTCGCATCCGCGAGCTGCCGGAAGTACCCGGGCGGGTTCCAGGGCCGCTCCGCGGTGCACCAGTCCTTCCGGGAAGCCAGCGCGGGGCACGGCGCCTGGGTCAGACACGGCGCGAGCGCGAACCACCCTTCGCTCAGCAGCGCGTCGCGGAGCGCGAGCAGCTTGCGCCCCGTCTCCCGCAGGGCCGGCTCGACGATCGCGATCGTGCCCTGGAGGCGGCGCACGAGCGCGATCGGATCCTCGACCTCGGAGAGGACGTTCGCGGCCAGCGTCAGATCGAACGCCTCGCCGGGCATCTCGCGCGTGGTCCGCGCAACGCCGAGCTGCCGGGCCTCCGCGAGGGCCGCCTCGCTGACGTCGAAGCAGGTGGCCTCGCCTCCGAGCAGGTCGAGCGCAGCGAGCGCCGCCGGCGCGGGCCCCGACCCGACGTCCAGGATTCGGGGCGCGCGCGGCAGCGGCGAGAGGGCGAGCGTGGCTTGCACCTTGGAGTACGTCTGCGGCCACCACCAGAGGAGATACGCCCCGAGCCGGGCGCCGGCGTAGGTCGACGGCTTCGCCAGCGCGCGGTCCCCCACCAGGCCCTCGTGCAGCTCGAGCACCGCGCGCGCCGCCAGGCGCACCTCGGCGGGCGCGAGGGCTCGTTCGGGTCCTCCGGGCAGGCCCAGCAGCGCCCGGGCGCGCCCCAGCAACCGAGGGACGTGGTGTTCGAGTGTCACGCCTGGGAAGATAACCCCAGCTCGCCCAGCGCAGCCCGCAGATCGGCCGGCAGCGGCGCCTCGCAGGCCACGCGCGCGCCGGTCGCCGGATGATCGAAGGCGAGGCGCAGGGCATGCAGGCCCTGCCTCCCGAGCGCGGCCGCCGCGCGCTGCACGGGCTGCGGCGCCTTCGGCCCCTCCAGGCGGGTGCCGCCGTAGAGCGCGTCGCAGAACAGGGGCCAACCTTGGTCCGCGAGGTGCGCCCGGATCTGGTGGGTGCGCCCGGTCCGGAGCTCGACGTCGAGCCAGGCCGCTCCCTCCGCCCGCGCGAGGACCGAAAAGCGCGTCACGGCGCGCTTGCCTTCCCGCACCCGGGAGGAGAACCGCTTCCGATCCACGGGGTGCCGGCCATACGAAGTGTCGAGCTCCCCGCGGTCCGGCGGGGATCCATGCACCAGCGCCCGGTAGCGCTTCTCCACCTCGCGCGCCTTGAACGCGGCCTGCAACGCGCGCAGCGCGGGCTCGGTCTTCGCGACCACCAGGCAGCCGGAGGTGTTCTTGTCGAGCCGGTGCACGATGCCCGGCCGCAACTCTCCGCCCACTCCGCGCAGATCCTTGACCTGGTGGAGGAGCCCGTGGACCAGCGTGGTCGCCTCGCGGCCGGCGCCGGGATGGACCGCGAGCCCGGCGGGCTTGTCGATGACGATCAGGTGGGGATCGTCGTAGAGCACGGGCAAGTCGAGCTGGACCGGCTCCAGCCGGGGAGCGACCACCTCAGGCAGGCGGACGCGGACGCGCGCGGCCGCCCGCGGTCGATCGGAGGACGCGGCGGGGACGCCGTCCACGTCGACCAGGCCGGCGGCGACCAGCTGCTGGACGCGCGCGCGGGAGAGATCCGGAAAACGCGTGGCCACCAGCTTGTCCAGGCGCTCGCCGCCGGAGGCGACCTCGAAGCTGCGCTCTTCGGCGATGGCTCCGGGCGCGCGTCGGCCCCGCAGGGCGCGCTGCCTGCGCGAGGGCCGTCCGCGCGGGCTCACCAGATCTTCGACTTGATGTGTCCCTTGCGCGCGAGGATCACATCCACCAGCGCGCGATCGAAGAAGTTCGAGCTGCCGAGGATCTTCGGATCCACGCGGCCTTCGTAATGCGCGCGGCCCTCGGCGATCTCCTCCTGCAGGACGGAGAAGAAGGTGTCGTTCTCGATGCCTTCCTTGATCTTCGCCTCGTTGTACAGGGAGAGATCGGAGGCGATGGCGCGGGCGAGGCGGTTGGCGGCCTCGGGGGTGTCGATCAGCGCGGGCATGGGCGAAGTTTAACTGGAACCTCCGCAAGGACCCAGATTTCATCCAAAAACACGGCTAGCCGCTTTGCGGCTAGCTGTCATTCTCCTGCAGCTCGGTATTCCAGTACGCCATGTCCGTCAGCGACAGGAACGGCAGCCATTGCTGATAGAACGCCCCCGTCCGCGGCGGCCCGCGGAAGAACGGCGTCCACCGCGGCCGCAGCGGATGCCGCAGGAGCCTCATGTGCGCCTCCTCCGGCGTGCGCCCGCCCTTCCTCAGATTGCAGGCCACGCAGGAGCAAACCACGTTCTCCCAGCTGGTCACCCCGCCCCGGCTGCGCGGGATCACGTGGTCGAGGTTCAACTCGGCGCGCGGAGGCTTGCGTCCGCAGTACTGGCAGGTGTTGCGATCGCGGGCGTAGATGTTCAAGCGGCTGAAGCGGACGCGCGCGCGCGGCAGATGGTCGTAGGCCTGTAGAAGGATCACTCGCGGGACGCGGATGCGCTTGCGCGTGGTCCCGATGGACTCCTCGTGCACGGCGGCCGACAGCTCCGCCCAGCTCTCGAAATCGAAGGTCTGGTACTGCTCATCCACCGCCTTGGCGGCGCCGCGATAGAGGAGGATCAACGCCCTGCGCACGGACGTGACGTGCACGGGCTGGTAGAGACGATTCAGGACCAGGACGCTGGTCGAAAGCAATTACACCTCCGTGTCGAGCGGGTCGTCGCGATCCCGCTGATCCCGCCCCCCCAAGTCAGTGACCCCTTGTAGTCTAGCGCCTTTCTGCGCGGCTGTACGCTCGCACGCTTCCGCGACCGTCTGCGCCAGCTCGGGGAGCTGGGTGACGCAGCGCACATCGAGGACCACGCGCCCGTCCCGCACCAGCGCCACGACCGCCGGCTCCCCGGCGCGAAGCGCCGCAAGCAGCGATCCCGGCTCGTGCTCGATGGCGACTCCGGCGCCGGCCAGCTTGCGGAGCGGAAGCGAGCCCCCGCCCACCTGCCCTTCGCAGGGCACCACGGCGCAGGCCACGCCTCTTTCCTGAAGTCCCAGTGCGAGCCTGCTGGCGCATTGGCTCAGCTACTCCGGAGGCAAGAAGATCGCCTGCAGCGCCGGCAGCTCGCGCGCGCGGCCGTCCCGGTAGAGGCGCAGCGTCGCCTCCAACGCCGCGAGCAGCATGCGGTCGGCGCGCAGCGCCCGGGACAGCGGGTGCTTCCTGCATTTCTCCACCAAGGCGGCCTTGCCGAGAAGGATCCCCGCTTGCGGCCCGCCCAGCAGCTTGTCGCCGGACACCAGGACCAGGTGCGCACCTTCGCGCAGGCTCTGCGCGGCGGTGAGCTCGCCCAGGTCGGGATCAAGCGCTCCGCTACCGAGATCGTGGATCAGCAACGCCTTGCGCTCGCGCGCGAGATCCGCCAGCTCGGACACGGAGGGCATCTCGGTGAAGCCGACCAGCGCGAAGTTGGACCGGTGGACGCGCATCAAGAGCGCTCCCGGGTTCACCTCCAGCGCCGCCGCGTAGTCGGAGATCCGGGTCCGATTGGTCGTCCCCACCTCCACCAGGCGGCAGCCCGACTGCGCGAGGATCTCGGGCACCCGGAACCCGCCGCCGATCTCGACCAGCTCCCCGCGGCTGACGATCGCGGCCCCGCCGCGGCCGAGCGCGGCCAGCGCGAGCAGCGTGGCCCCGGCGCAGTTGTTGACCACGTGCGCCGCCTCCGCCCCGAACAGCTCGCAGAGCAGCGGCTCCACGTGCGCGCTGCGGTGGCCGCGACGCCCCGTCGAGAGATCGAGCTCGAGGTTCGAGTATCCGGAGGCCACCTCCTCCACGCGCCGGATCGCCTCCGGGTGCAGCGGCGCGCGCCCCAGGTTGGTGTGCAGCACGACGCCGGTGGCATTGATCACCCGCCGCAGGCGCGGCGCGGCCTCGGACGCTCCCAGCTCCAGGACCCGGTCGTCGGAGACGGACTCGCCTCCCGCCTCGTCCCCGTGCTTCAGCCGATCGCGCGCCTCGGCGATGGCCGCGCGCACCGCGGCCTTCGCCGCCGGCCGCCCCACCCGCTCTGCCAGGGCGCGGACCGCGGGCCTGGCCAGCACCTCGTCCACCGACGGGAGGCTGCGCAGCCGCTCGTTCACGCCCGGAGAGTAAACGCGGTTTCCCTCGCTGCCAAATCTCTGCAAAGCTGGAGGAGGTGCTCGCCGCGATCCTCCTCTGCGCCGCCTTCGCCGCGGAGCCGGCGCAGCCCCCGGACCCGAAGCCGCCGGCGGACCCGAACTTCCACGCCGCCGCGGTGGTGGTCGACGCGCACTGCGACGTCACCGAGGCGATGTTCTACGACGGTTACGATCTGCTCGCGAGGCACCGGGAGCGGCACGTCGACCTCCCCCGGCTGCGCGAGGGCGGCATCGATGCCGAGTTCTTCTCGGTGTTCGTCCATCCCGAGTCGGTGGATCTGACCCGGTTCTTCCCCACCGCGATGCAGCAGATCGAGCTCTTGCAGAAGACGGCCCGACGGAGCGGCGGGACGCTGCGCATGGCCCGCAACGCGGAGGAGGTCCGCGAGAACGCGGCGTCGGGCGTCACTTCGATGCTGATCGGCGTCGAGGGCGCGCACATGCTCCTGCCCGGCACCGAGGACGAGCAGCTCGCGCACCTCAAGGCCTTCGCCGACCGGGGCGTGCGCTACCTCACGCTCTCCTGGTCGTCCTCCAGCCCGATCGGAGGGTCCACTGCCGAGGACGCGAAGACCGGGCTCACGCCCTTCGGCAAGCGCGTCCTCGCCGAGATGGCGCGCCTGGGGATCGTCGTGGACCTCTCGCACGGCAGCGAGGCGCTGTTCTGGGACGTGATCGGCGAGGTGAAGCGGCCGGTCCTGCTCTCCCACTCCGCCGCGCGGGCCCTCTCCAACCATCCCCGCAACGCCAGCGACGCGATGCTGCAGGCGGTCGCCCGCAACGGGGGCGCGGCCTGCGTCGACTTCTCCCGCACCTTCCTCGACGACCGCTTCCGGCGGGCGACGCAGGCGCTGCTCCAGGAGACCAAGGGCATGCGCACCGCGGCCAAGATCGAGCTCTACAAGCGCTCGAGCCTGCCGGAGGTGCCGCTTTCGACGCTGGCCGATCACATCGAGCACGTGGCGCGCCTGGCCGGGAGCGACCACGTCTGCCTCGGCAGCGACTTCGACAACGCTCCGATGATGCCGGTCGGCCTCGAGGACGCCTCACGCTTCCCGGCGCTCACGGCCACGCTGCGCGCGCGCGGCTGGTCCGCCGGCGACCTCCGCAAGCTCTTGGGCGAAAACCTCCTGCGGGTGCTGGCCGCGAGCGAGAGATGAACGCTCAGCGGGCGGCCAGCGTCTGCCCCAGGGCCGGCATGCGACCGTTGGAGTAGAGAAACTGGTACGCGGCGAAGCTGCGCAGGCAGCGCTTCACGTATCCGCGCGTCTCATCGAGCGGGATCTCCTCCACGAACGCGTCCAGCGGCAGGGAGCCGCGCGCCTTCAGCCAGCCGGAGACGGCGCCGGGCCCCGCGTTGTACGAGGCCAGCGCGAGCGCCGGATGCTGGAAGCGCGCGTACAGCTCGCCCAGGTACGCGCCGCCGATGCGGATGTTCGTCTCCGGCTCCAACAGGCGCGCGGTCTGAAAGCCCTGCAGCTTCAGCTTGCGCGCCACTCCCCGGGCCGTCGCGGGCATCAGCTGCGTCAGCCCGAGCGCTCCGGTGGGCGACAGCGCGCGCGGGTCGAGCGCGCTCTCCTCGCGCATCAGGGCCTGCAGGAGGTCCGGGGGGATCGCCGCGCCCTCCGCCACGCGCGAGATCTGCTCCCGGAACGCCAGCGGGTACGCCAGCGCGGCCGCCCGCAAGGCGAGGGCCGTGTCCGGGTGCCGCAACAGCCCGCGCAGCTCGGTCCGGACCACGGCGTGCGCGCTGCGCAGGTCGCCAGCCCGGGCGAACAGCTCCGCCACCAGCGTCAGCGGCTCCTGGCCCGCATCGCCCGCGCTCCGCGCCGGCGAGCGATCCACCGCGCTCACCTCGCGCGCGGCCTCGAGGTTCATGCCCAGCCGGAGCAGCTCGACCGCGGCGAGCAGGTGCGGATCCCGCGCCAGCATCCCGGGCCGTAGCGCCCGAGGAGCCGGCGTCTGCAGCAGCCGATCCTGCCCCTGCTGGATGGCGTGGGTGCGATCCGGGTCGAGCTCCGCGAGCCGGCCATGGGCGAGAAGCCCGTAATAGGTCAGCGGGCGCCCCTCGACGAGCCAGGCGAGATCGGCGCGCGCGGCTTCGCGCGCCAGGCCGCGTGCCGCATCGCTCTCCGACGGCTGCGGCTCGAGCATCGCCCGCGCGCGCCAGTAACGGGCGCGCTCCTCCTCGTAGCCGTCGGAATCCGGATCGGACGCCAGCTGATCCAGGAAGGCGAGGCCCAGGCGCGGCTTGCCGTCGATCCAGTTGGACCAGAAGAGGCGGAAGAGCGCGTCCGCCCGCAGGTCGCTCTGCGGGTAGGTGTCGACCAACTCCTTGAGGAGCGCTCGCTCCTTCTCGGCTTCGCCTGCACGGCGTGCGGCCAAGGCCTGGTTGAAGAGGGCGTCGTCGGCGAGCGTGGAGCGCGGGTACTTGCGCGCCAGCGCTTCCCAGAGCGGCCCCGCGGTGGGCTTTCCGGCCAGCGTCTCGATCTGGGCCAGCACGTAGAGAGCGCGCGCCCGGACGTCGGGCTCCGCGCAACGCAGCACCACCGGCGCCAGCGCCGCCCGCGCACGCGCATGATCGCGCTCCTTCCGCCAGGCGCGCCCCTGGTCGAGCTTCACCCGGCAGGCGAGCGGATCGGCCGGCTCGGCCGGCGTCTTGGCCACGTCGTCGGGCGTCGGCTGATGCTGCTCCGGCAACGCTCCCAGCGCGCTGAGCGCGGCCTTGAGGAAACCGCCCGGGCTGCGGTCGCCGGGGCATCCGCCGGCACAGAGCGAGGGCACCGGAATCCGGCCCAGCTGATCCAGGGCCTCGCGGTTCCGGTGCGCGTCGAGCAGCATCTCCGCGCGCCGGACCAGCAAGAGAGGCGAGATCGAGGGCCCGGGACCGAGCTGGCGCTCCCGATCCCGCGCCGCCTCCGCGGCCGGCGAGTTCGGATGCTCCACCCAGGCCCCGCGCCAGTGCGCCCGCGCCTTGTCGTTCGCCCGCGCCGCGAACTGCGCGTCGCCGGCGATCAGGTGCGCCGCGGCCACATCCGCGCGGAGCCGCCCCTCGAAGATGGGAGCGAGGATCTCTTCGACGCGCGCCGCGGTGCTCCCTCCCGGGCTGCGCAGCTTCATCCATTGGCGCGCGCGCTCGAGCAGCGCCTGGTCCGCGTCGACGTAGCGCGGCGAGACCTGTCCGAGCAGCTTCTCCGCCGTCTTCGCGTCGCCTTCATCCACCGCGCAGAGCGCGGCCAGGTAGAGAGCGCGGTCGGCGAGGGGGCCGCCCTGCTTCGCGATCTGTTGGAAGAGCGGGCGCGCGCGGCTGGCCTGATCCGCGGCCTTCAGCGCCATCGCTTTGAGCCACTTCGTGGGAACGTCCTCGGGGCGGGCGGGCAGGTACCGCAGCGCGTTCGCGGCCCGGCCCGCCTGGAGCTCGCTCGAGGCCGACTTGAGCGAGGGCGTCGTGAAGTAGAGCGCCACCTCCGCCTCGCCGATCGACGGGCCGATTTCGACCGGCTCGGGCAATGGCGGGGCCTCGACCGCATCCGGATCAGACGGCGCGGGAGCCCAGGCGACGCAAAGCGCCATCAGCACGGCGAAAGTCGGAATGCGCGCGATCATCGGGGGCTCGGCTGCTGCAGGCAATCTGTCATTGGGAGGGGCTCGCGTCCAGTCGCCAAACCCCGGCGGGGAAACCCCTCATTCCGCGAGCTTCGCCGGCCTCCCACCGTGTTACCCTCCACCAGGATGGATGCCCGGACCCAGAGCGCGCTTCTCGCCGCCATCGTCTGCCTGGCGCTGGCGCTCGCGATGCTGCTGCGTCCCGGGCGGACGCGGCTCTGGACCGCGTTCGCACTGCTGAACTTCTCTTTGCTCGCCTACCAGATCGGCGACTTCCTCTACGGCATCTTCGGAGCGGTTCCAGCCTGGCCGCTCCGCCTCACGCTCGCGTCGGCGGGCTTCATCCCCGTGGCCGTGCTCGGCTTCATCGTTGAATTTCAAGGGGAATCTGCCGGCCGCGTGGTCGGGCTCCGGCGGTTTGCCACCGCGACGGCCCTGGCCACCGTGGCGGTCGCCGTCTCGCCGCTGGCGCTGATGCCTCCGGCCCGGGTCGCCGCCGCGAGCGCCGTGTTCCTCCAGCTCACGGCCGCGGTCAGCCTGCTCTACGCGCGGATGCGGCGCGCCGCCTCGCGCACCGAGCGGGCGCGCCTCTTCTACCTCTGGGTGGGCGCCGCGCTCTGCGTCGGCCTGACCTTCGGCGAGCTCCTGATCCGGCTCGCCGGATGGCCCGCCCCGCCTTTCGCCAACGTGGCGATGACCATCTACCTGTACTTCCTCTCGCAGACGATCCTGCGGCACCGGCTGCTCGATCTGAACGAGCTTCTGGGGAAGATCGTGGTGCTGGCCAGCGTCGGCCTGGTGCTGTTCGCCATCTACGGCCTTCTGGTGCGCTGGACCGGCGGCACCACCGGCCTCTTCCTCTTCAACACGATGGTCGCCTCGTTCGTGATCCTCATCCTCTTCGAGCCGCTGAAGAGCAAGGTGGAGGAGAAGGTCCTCTCCATCTTCTTCGCCGAGCGGTTCGAGTTCGTCCAGGCGCTCACCTCGCTGCGGCAGCGGATGGCGGGGATCATCGACGTCCGGGAGCTCGGGCAGGTGGTGCTGGACGGCTTCTACGAGACCCGCCGCGTGACGCACGCCTCGATCTATCTCCTGGCGGACGACGGGCTGGGCTTCCGCCGCCTCGACTGCCGCGGCCCCGCCCCCACGCCGTACATCGACGCGGCGACCATGCGCGCGCTGGTCCAGAGCGCCCAGGCGGGACAGAAGGCGCAGCTGGTGGAGCTGGTGGAGCGTCGGCTGGCCGAGTTGCGCCAGCTGCTCCCCGAGTCGGAGACGGAGTCCAGCGCGCTGGCCGAGGAGCGCACGCGCCTGTCGGAGGTCGGGGCCGCGATGGCCGCGATGCGCGCGGGGGTCACCATCCCGCTGGTCGCCTCGCAGCGCGTGGTCGGCTTCCTTTGCGTCCTCGACGATCGCGTCCCGGAGGCGTTCGCCTCCGACGAGCTGGCCGCGATGCTGGACGTGGGCGAGCAGGCGGCGATCACCATCGAGAACAGCCGGCTCTACGAGAGGATGAAGGAGCGCGACCGCCTGGCCGCCCTGGGCGAGATGGCCGCCGGGCTCGCGCACGAGATCCGCAACCCGCTCGGGGCGATCAAGGGAGCCGCGCAGTATCTCGATCCGACCCAGCTGCAGGGCGCCGACGGGGAGATCCTCCAGATCATCGTCGAGGAAGTGAACCGGCTGGACGGAGTGGTGGCGCAGTTCCTCGACTACTCCCGCCCGTTCCCCAGCGCGGCTTCGGAGAAGTTCCAGAGCACCGACTTGAACGAGGTGCTGTGGAAGACGATGAAGCTGATCGAGAGCAGCCTCCCCGCGAACGTGGTGCTGGAGATGGACCTGACTCCCGGGCTTCCGGCCCTCCACGCCGACGCCGAGCATCTCAAGC
>WNFK01249015.1_pt2 | contig 17977 bp, 13 predicted proteins | sample 5400281 | NCBI WGS metagenome assembly WNFK01 (sample SAMN13153350, study PRJNA577476) | soil metagenome | isolation source: 20 cm soil on Douglas fir-dominated hillslope | place: USA:California | collected 2013-09-17 | reverse complement strand
CAGATGAATGTTCACTTGGTTGATCGCGCCACCGCCGAAGGACAAGCTCGCGAGGAAGTGGTCGATCGCCTTCTGGTCACGGCTGAAAAGGAAACCGGAAAGAGGCTTTGGATGCTTCTTCACCTCACGAATGGCCGCTTCCATGTCTTTATAAGTAAGGATTGGGAGGATCGGCCCGAAGATTTCGTCCTCCATGATCGGGTCGTCCCATGTGACCGGATATAAGATCGTGGGATCGAGGTAGCGCTCCGCGCGGTCGGCAGAGCCGCCGGCCACAACCTTGCGCTGATCAATTAGGGATACGAACCGGTCAACGGCTTTCGGGCTGATTATGCGCGAGTAGTCGTCAGACCTGCTCTTCGGATCGGTACCATACAGCTCAACCACTGCTTTCTTGCACTGATCAACAAACTCCTCAGCAATCGATTCGTGCACATAGGCGTACCCAGGAGAGGTGCACCACTGCCCACCCCAGGCTGTTGCGCCCCAGACAATTTTCTTGGCCGCATCCGAAATATTCGCGGTCGCGTCAACGAAAGCGGGATTCTGTCCGCCAAGTTCCAGAAGAATGGGGGTCAGGTTTTTTGCAGCCGCTTCCATGACGATCTTGCCGACCTTGACGCTGCCGGTGAAAAAGATGAAGTCAAACGGTAGCTTGAGAAGCTCCGTAACCTCTTCTTTGCTACCTGTGACGGCAGTGACGGCTCGAGGATCGAAATATTTCGGTATGAGATCCAGCAGTAGCTTACTCGTGGCGGGCAACCCCTCAGAGAGTTTGAGGATGCATGGGTTGCCTGCCGCAATGACTTGGACCGCAGGATCGAAGAGCAGCGTCAATGGTCCGTTGAAAGGTCCGATTACCAGGGTGACGCCATAGGGCTCTCGGTAGACTTTGGCCGTGTGTCCGCTTTCCCGAAGAGCCTTGGGAACGACTACATCTAGGGGCTTCATCCACTCTTTCAGTTCAGCTTTCGCGAAAACTGCGGTGCCTACGGGAGCCATGATCTCGAAGACTTTTTCCTGGCTAGCAGTTTTGAAATCACTGCTCATCGCAGCCTGTAGAGCCTCGGAGTTCTCGTTGCACAAATTCTCAAGCCGTGTCAGCTGGTCGATACGCCACTCGTACGATTTGGTCGCGTCCGAATCGAAGTGCGCCTTCTGCTGGTCAAAGATTTCCTGGAACGAATTCATCCGAATCTCCCTCTGGCACATACGATTTGTTATGCGTTTTGCCGCACGCCCTTGAACTTTGTTAGGTCATGGTGAGAACCACCCGGAAACGCGCATTGCCGCTCATCATTCGCTTGTATGCTTCCTCGGCCTTTGCTAGTGGGAGCGTTTCAATCATTGGGCGGACATCGGTGAGTACGCTGAAATCGAGAGTGTCTTGAGTCTCGATCGCTCTTCCCGTGAGACTGCCGACAACTGAGCGTCCGCCGAAGATAAGTGGTACACCGTTGACCGGGATGGCATCTCCTGAAACTCCGACAACCGCAAGTTTGCCCCGAGTCTTAAGGCCGGGAAGCAAGCTACCGATTGCAGCCCCGCTTGGCGCTGTCGCAAGGATGACGTCGGCACCTCCAAGCTTTTGCAGTGCAGCCGCCGCGTCTTGGGCCTTGGCATCGATGTAGAAGTGCGCTCCGAGTTTCTGCGCAAGATGCTCTTTGTCGGGTCCTCCACCAATCGCAACGGTACGCAGACCCATTTTCCGCGCAAACTGCACGCCCAGGTGGCCAAGTCCGCCCACGCCCTGGATGGCAACCGTGTCGCCGGCACGCGCGGCGTTACGGAGCGCGTTGAAGGTCGTGATGCCGGCACACACCAGCGGGGCCGCATCTTCTGACTTGAGTTCGTCCGGTATGAGAGCAAGCGCGCGTGCCTCCGCAATCATCGTTTCCGCGTAGCCACCGTCAGTTGTGATGCCGGTCATAATTGCATTTTGGCAGTATGCGGTTTCACCGCGGCGACAGGCCTCGCAGGTTCTGTCTTCACCTCCGAAAAATCCAACTCCGACACGCTGGCCGACCTTCCAAGCCGTGACGCCAGTGCCCAGTTCTTCTATACGTCCGATGACCTCGTGGCCAGGAACACGCGGATAGGAAAGGTTGGGGAATTGTGCTTCCACCGTTGCTGCATCCGAATGGCATACGCCGCAAGCCTCGACGCGGATTCGCACCTGTCCGGCGCCGGGGACGGCAAGCTTTCTCTGGACCAAGGAAAAAACACCCGGTGAGGAAATCTCCACAGCTCTGTAGGTGCTCGCCATCCTTATCCTCCAGCTTCACATGTGGGTCTCAACGAAACGATTCGCGCTCGTCGGGTGTCAGTCACCCTCTTACTTCGAGGTGCTTCCTGCGAATTCAACATTGCATCCGCACAAGAGCGCAGTTTTGCGGCGCCCTAATAAATCTGCGTCGCATTATTTCGGAAGATTCCGAGTCTTGTCTTGATTGGAAATGTCGCGATTTGGACTTTCCGTACGCTTCAACGGGCAGGGTGCCCAGCGGGTACTCGCTACAGGAATTGCTTGTGACGCTTCGGAGAGTCCCATGTTGCCTTGTGGCAAGCGGCTTTTGATTCTTAGTCTTGGGCAAACAGTTTGAACGCCTTCGGCATCGGCGCATTTGCTCTTCGCCACTGGCCCGGCGAAGTTCCGACGATCTCACGGAAGCTTCGATTGAAGGCTGGTTGATCAGAGAACCCCGCTTCTAATGCAACCGTAAGTAGTGATTTGTTGGAGTGCGACAACATCGACTTCGCGGCTTGAATTCGTCTCTGAAGCAAGTAGCGGTGGACTGGAACACCGAATGACTTCTTGAAGGCGCGCATAAAACGACCCGGCGACAGACTGCATTCCTTTGCTAAATCGGGAAGTGCAAGGTCACCATCCAAGTGTTCGTGCATGACAACTTCCGGGAACTGAACCGAATCCTGATAGGTCCTGGTCAGATGAGCGCATAGCAATGTAATCATTTCATCGAGGACCAAGCGCGGAAGATGCACCGAACGATCAAAGTAGGGCATCATCATCCGTGCCCAATGGAGAATCACGTAATCCTTGGTTCCCGGAGTGCAATGCAAGTTGCGAATCCGCTTCTGCTCGTACTCGTCGCTAAATCGATTGATAACTGACCGGGGTATATAGGCGTGAACCGAGTCGAAACCTGAAGTTCGCAATGCGACCGGCTCCGACTCCATATCGAATATCTGAATCCCGCCGGCATGCCATTCGGTGACGCGATGAAAGCGTCCGTCGAGCCAAGTTCCCCAGCCCTTAACGCTGTCTGGACGACGCAGGTGTACGGATATCGAAAAAGCCTTTTCTGGCGGAATGTGTGGCGTGGGTCCGGGAAAGCCGTTCGGCATTCGCATGCGTGTCAACGCAATCTGAGAGTTTCCTCCTGGGCTAAGGACGAGTGAGGAAGATTCCAACAGAGAGAAATGCTCCGCCAATCTTTGCCCAAACATGCCTTGAAGCATACATTCTGCCTCGTACCGAATTAGAACTTACCGTTGCTGTTTTTCCATTGATCGCCAGGAGGAATTGCTTCGAGCGTATCCCAGTGCTCGGTGATCCTGCCCCGTTCAATGCGGAACAGGTCATAAATGCCAGTGGGTACGCCACCAAACGTAGCTTCGGCAACGACGAGGACGAAGTTACCTTCGCCAAGTATCTTGTGCACGCTCTTGTATACGAGCGCCTGACCTTTGGCGGCAAGGGCTTGCAAACCCGCAATCAGACCAGGGATTGTATCGGCGACCCAAGGGTTGTGCTGGATGTATTGGGTTCCGTTGAAGTAGCTCGGGAAGGTCTCCCGACGCCCTGCGAGAAGGTCCTGCATGTAGCGCTGCATAAGCGCCTTATTGGCCTCCGTCTTGTCCAGATCGGAGGCGATTGTGGGACCGTCGATCATCGTGTGTCCGCTCGGGCTGGGTTCGGTCGCCGTCTCCTGCAAATTATCCCAATGCTCGACGATCAGGCCATCTTCGAATCGGAAGATGTCGAATCCGATGCGTGGTCCGAAGAAGTTGTACTCCGTGTGAGCGAAGACATAATTGCCATCTTCAAAGACGCGGATCGTATTGACGGACGCATCGGGCGGCATGCTCTTGATGAGGGCGGCGACACCCGCCGGACCAGGCCCGACCTGCAGGTTATGCTGGATGTATTTATTCGGATTGACATATGCGAACGGAACCGGATCTTTGGTCTCCAGCGACTTCAGGAGATCGACGACCTGTTGTTTACGGGTGGGTGGCATGGGTCCTCCAGGGCGGGCTCCCATTGCAATAATGGACCATTTGGTCCGTTATCTGCAAGCGAATTGACGGATAATGTTGCAATGGGACGACGAAAACTGTTCACCAGAGAAGATGTCCTCAACAAAACGATCCCCGTCTTTTGGAAGCATGGCCTTGCCGAGACGAGTGTTCAGGACCTTGAGCGGGCCACGGGAGTGCGCAAATCCGGCTTGTATGCAGAGTTCCAGGACAAAGAGGACCTGTTTGTCGCAAGCATGCGCCAATATTTTGACACGCTGACGGCACGCGGAGCCCTGACGAAGCAACCTTTGGGTTGGGACAACGTCGAGGGCTTTCTGAAGGTCTGTTACGGCAGTTGGGGACAGAAGGGGTGCTTTTCCGTGAACTCCATGCGCGAGTTTGCGGACCTTCCCACCAAAGCCCGGCAGTTCATGATCGCGAATATAACGAAAGCCCACCAGCTTCTGATCAACAATCTAGCCGCTGCACGGGGAGAGGCTAGCGACAATGAATCCCTGGCTGACCTCATCATCACGTTCTTTTGCGGAATTTCTTTGCAACAAAATTTTAGCCCCGATCGGGCACGGGTTACGAAAAAGATTGAACATTTCATGAAGTTGATTCGTGGAATGTGATCATCAAGCCTGAAGACAGGCCTCCGATCTGCTGACGCAGATAAGCAGTGTCGAGCGATGATCTCTCGACCACGCCGGCCACTCGACAGTTATCCATGTCGGGCCGATTAGTAACGATAAGTCGGCAAGTGTTTACGAATGTCGTCGCTTCACTTGCACGATAAAGCATCTCGGACAAATGCCCCCAAAACATGTTGCTGGCTTGCCAATCCAGGTGGTGAATGATAAAGGATCATTCATAAGCTTAGTGTTTTGTTTTTACGGTAGGTGAGTGCGCCCATATGGCGACAAAAAAGCCGGTAGCATAAAGGCGTACTTGCGGAACTTAATGAATCAAACTAATTCATAAGGCGCATCACCCAGATTTCTTCGTATTCGATGCGCTCTAGTACCTTCGGATCGAAGACGCGGCTCCGAATTTCTGGGACGAAGTTAATCTGCTTGAACCGTTCGACTGCGAAGCCCTCTTCCTTAAAGAAAGAATTTGCAGCTTCCCAGTCACTGAAGGCATCATCCGCAATGTTGCGTCCCGTCACTTCAGTCACCCGCTTCAACGTGCTGGTTTGCTTCGTTTCGGGATAGAAGCGCTCAAACGACTCCCGGATCACCACGTCGGACGTAATCCACGCACCGCCAAAGCGTTTTAGCAGACTGCGGACATTTTCCGCGATTTGCTTCCGTTCAGACGGGGTGAGGAATTGAAACAGTCCTTCATGCACGACAGTTATCGGTTCTCGCTCGAACCCGCCTGCAGCATTCCAGACTTCTTGGGTGTGTAGCGCGTTTGCGGAATGCAGATGGTAATTAGTTCTTTCAGAAAGCGGAATGAGTGCCTTGACGATCGACCGTTTCTCCTCAAGCAATTCCGGAAGATCGGTTTCGACGATCATCATGGATGGGTCTTCTGAAAGTATAAGGCCGCGTGGCGCGACTCCCGATGCAAGCTCCAGCACTTGTCGAAAGCCGAGCTGGCGGATAAACGAATTCAGGGATTTGAAACGGAGCTCTATGTATGCGCGGTGATTAGCAATAAAGCCGGCGTCGAACGTGCGGGAAACTTCCTCGGCATCACACATGTCGGCGATTTGACGGCAATAAGGGATGCCGCTCTCCGCGCGAAGAAAGGCGGCGAGCTTGGCGGTAGGACTGATGCGGGCGTGATGAACAGTCATGATCTTCCTAAATTTACCACTGTGAGACGCATCCGGCGATACGCCAAGGTAGCGTGTTGCCTGTCGATTTGCCCGCTAAATGTCACAGCCGGTCGGTGCCCGGCGAGATCGGCAGCTCTCTTGTGGCATTCTGGCATCGGGTGCGTGTGAAAAGGCGCGCCGCCGTACTCTGCTCGTGCCGGTTCTGATAGCGTGTGATAAAGGACGTTCACATCAACAATCCCAAGCGGTCTCTTCTTAGGGGGTCGAATTCCGATGCCGACTCGGCTCATTCACGCAGAGCTCCGAGATTACGGGGTGTTTTGGAGGTGGTTGCGGCTGGAAAAGTTCGGGAGATTGCGTTCTCGCCGAAGTTGGCGATAGCGTCCTTTATCATTCGCTATCTGGGTTGGCAAGCGGGCAACAAATTCGGGTCGTTTGCCCCAGACAGCGAACCACTTTGCCAATGGCGCATCCACACAACCGGTGTCGACACGCAATTACGTCGCGCTCGCCGCTGAGAGTCTTTCAACTGTGGCTTCGGCGTCGAAGTTTAACAGCCACTTTCCCTTAAATGAGAAAATAATTCAGCCCATTCTTATATGTCGACAGAATAGACGACCTAAAGTATGCTATATATGCTTTGTATGAGATTGCATGATGCGTCTGCCTTTTACCCAATTCGCCCAATCCGCGCCCCTCTTTACTCTCGAAGAGGCACGTAAGCGCTATAACAAGGATGACCGCAACCGCTCCCTTCTGAACCTCCTCCAACGTCTCAAAAAACAAGGACGTGTACGAAAGATAGCCAACGGAGCCTACGTCGGCGCCTTCTCTGCAGTTCCCTTGAATCGGTATCGCGTCCCCGGGGCGCTCCGAGATGACGCCGTCGTCGCCCTCCACTCTGCGCTCGAATTCCACGGGGTCGCCAATCAAACCTTTCAAACCGTCTACTATTTTTCCGCTCGCCTCCGCAAGAATGTCGTCTTCGATGGCGTCACCTACCAAAGTGTTGTTCCCCCACGTCCATTGGCGCTCCCAGCCCATCGCCTTCTTCAAACGGAACGAGGCGCTGACAATGTCCTGGTTACCGGACGTGAAAGATCCTTCGTCCGAAGAACTCGACAAATCTCTTGCCATGTTTCCTTCTTTTGATTTCGACGCCGCACTCCACTACCTCAAATTGCTCCACAGCCCCTGGCTCTATTCGCGCTTGCGCTTCCTACTTGATCGCCATGCGGACAAACTTTTCTTTCGAGGAACAGTACGGGACCGTTTTCTGCGCAAGCTTCCCCGCGGCGTGGTCTACCTCGCCGACAAGCGTCGGGGCCAACGCTGGGTTCCGCTGTGGAAACTCATGGTGCCTCAGATGTTCTCGCCTTCCCAAGCAGGTTCCCTGCAAACATGAAATTCACACCTGCCCAAATCCGCGAACTGGCCCAGAACACTGGCTTTCCTCCTGAAAATCTTGAAAAGGTTCTCCGGCTGCGGGAACTCTTGATCGAATTTCACAGGCACACTATTCTCAAAGGAAAACTCGTACTCAAGGGCGGAACCGCGCTCAATCTCTTTTACCTCAGCCTCGCACGGCTCTCGGTCGATATCGATCTGAACTACATCGGACATGTTGATCGCGAGGCAACACTCAAGGACCGCCCAGAGATTTGCAAGGCTGTCGAACAAATCACTACCGGCCTCGGGTACAAACTTCAGAATGGCGTGGACGACTATGCGCTCCGGGAGTGGTATCTAACTTTCACAAATTACGCGGCGCACCCCGATCGCATCCAGGTGGAGATCAACTTTTTGATGCGCGCTTGTGCTCTGCCGCCACAGGAACGAAATGCCGCGGCCATCGGAGATGCCGCACCATCTCGGTACCTCGTTCTCTCACTCGAAGAGTTGTTTGCCGGAAAGACGAAAGCCATGATCGACCGTCACCATCCGCGTGACCTCTACGACTTGTATCGCTTTTCCGCCGCAGGACTTACTCACGACGCCGAACTGCTCCGAAAACTCGCGGTCCTTTTTGCCAGCACGATGGACCGTGACTTGCGCACGTACCAGATGGATCGATTCAAAGCGCTGGACCAGAAAGAACTCGAACGGCTTCTCTATCCGCTTCTCCGGGCCGATGATCGGCCAACTCTCGAGAAAATGCTATCGGCCGTTTCTCCGCTCCTCAAAACAGTGCTCGACCACGAACGGGAATCCTCCTATCTCGCAGCGATAGCCTCCGGCAAATACCAGCCGGAACTCTTGTTCCCCAAACACCCTGAAATCGTCGAGCGCATTCGCCAGCATCCCGCTCTTCTCTGGAAAGCTGCCAACGTCGCTGAGTATCTATCCAAGTCGAAGAAGCGCACCTAAATCTGTCTCATCTCGCAGGCGGCAAGAAAACCGTTTGGGACTCACTCTGGCCTTGGGACTGGCTTTTTGGCATAAAGCTACACTCCAACCAATCTTGTTTCAGAAATCGGCGGAAGACGCTCGCACTGCCGTGCAAATGTGCAACAGGTTGCCAATAAGTGTAGTAGAATCAATGTGGAGGAGTGGCAGAGTGGCTGAATGCGACGGTCTTGAAAACCGTTAGACTCGAAAGGGTCTCGGGGGTTCGAATCCCCCCTCCTCCGCCATCGAGGCGAGCGATTTGCGCGGTTTTTTATCGCTTGAAAACCGTTAGGCTCGAAAGGGTCTCGGGGGTTCGAATCCTTCCCTCTCCGCTGCCGAGTGAACTCTTTATTTTCAATTCTTAGTCTGCGTTTGTCAGGAATTCCCCGGCTACCTTGTCGCCAACGCTTGCAACAATGTTTGCCGCTCCTCCTTCGCTTCGCATTTCGTTCACTCATCTCCAGATTTCCAGCGAGGTACCGGTATAGTCGAGCTTTTCTGAGATTATCAGATACTTCCTTCTGCAACTTTCTTCTGCGTTCTTCTGCGCCGCCGCATTTATGGTATTAGAGATAATTCTAAAGCAAATATATGAAATCAGGCTCTGTGGTGAGGTGCCGCTAATCTCTGCAGAGCGAGTTTCCTAACCGATGGATTTTGCGGTAGCATCCAAGACTGGAAGCCTTGAACCGTCGAGCCTTGAAGCAAACGTGCGCTACCAACACGAATCAGGGCTCATCTGAAATCAGTAATTGCTTTTTGTTCGTTTCCCAGCATTGTGCGCGACCTCCAATCTAAATTGATGTCTGCTTTAGTCTGCTTTCTCGATTTATTTTGGTGGAAATTGCGTCGCACTTGTAGAATCCACTGTACAAGCGGGAGATTACCCTCTATAAGCTGGGATCTCCTTAATTTGAGACCCAGGTCCCTTCGACATGACATTGAAATCGAAAATGTCAGACTCGAAATGTAAGGCGACTCTGCCCGGCTCCATCCGGGATTTCGTCGGACGGCAGACGAGGCTTCCGCTCGAGAGCCTGTTCGAGGATAGTGAACCGCCCTCTTATCCTTACTGCGAGTACTGGCGCCGGGCCGTCGCCGCCATGCTCCTCTCGGGGCGGATTGCGGCCAAGGATGACGGCTTCCCCAACATGACGGACGTGAACCGGATCTGCAAGGAAGCAAACTTCGATCAATATTTATTCGAAGCGACGAGCCGGTTTCTGGTTGCCGCGAAAATCATCCGGCCCAACAAGCAAGGTTCCCGGTATGAGCCCGCCAAGTTCAGCGATGCTTTTTGGAACCACCGACTCCAACCTTTGCGGGAAACGGCGCGCCAAGCCTTTCTCGAATTGGTCCAGCAGTTCACCTCCTTTCGGGTGTGGCGGCCCACCTTCGCCATCAGTTCAATGCTGGATGGGTTTGTCGCCTTGTTTGCTGCCGCGTTTCAAGACCTGGCGATCCGCAGGGACGGCGCCGGCAAGGTCTTCCTTGAATTCAGCAAGCTGCCCACCTCGGACCTGATCGGTCTTGGCAAGCAGTTGGGCCTCAAGAAGTTCCAGTGCGATGCAGAAGGTTGGGACAGCTGGTTGGACGAGCCCGGGCAGCAGGCCTTACTTTCCGCGCTATATTACTCCAGTTGGGCTTATACCACGGACCACCGGAGGCAGAGCTGGATCTACCTAAGCGATACCGCACGGATCATCTTGGGGCTCCTGGCACCGCCGGAATTACCGGCGCCGGCCGTCGACTTCAAGGTGCTCCCCAACCAATGTGTGCTGGCCGGTGCGGACCTGCCTCCGGAGAAACTCGTGCCGCTATTCCGCCATTGCAAAATCAACCGCATCGATCGAGTATTCGAATTCCAGTTGGACAAGCGGCAGTTGACAGAGACAACATGGCAAGAGCCGTTGGTCAGGAAGCTGCGCGAAGTGTTGGAAGAATCGGGGCCTCTGCCTGCGACGGCTGACAGCCTGCTTAGGCACAGGCCTCTCGGGGGCGGCGAAATCCGGATTCGCGTCTGCAGTGCGATTGTGCAACCGGAAACCGCGGAGGTTTTGGATGCCATTCGGCAGCACCGCCGCTTGAAGGGGTACCTGGAGGCGGGCGCGCCGAAGGGTTATCTGCTCATTAAGCAACAGTCGAATCCAAGCAACTTTGTTCAGCGCTGCGAGGAACTCGGCTTTAGAGTCACACTATTGCAGGGCTAGGTTGAAAGAAAGAGGAATGTCCACTGCCCGGTACGAAAATCCCCTCATCGTGCAAAGTGACCATACGGTTCTGGTCGAGGTGGACAGTCCCTGCTATGTCGAGGCACGAGATGCGCTGGCGCGTTTTGCCGAACTAGTGAAGTCGCCCGAGCATGTTCACACCTATCGCATCACACCGCTCTCGATCTGGAATGCGCGTGCCGCCGGTGTGACGGTCGAATGGATCCGCGAGAAGTTACGCGGGCTTTCCAAGTACGATGTTCCGCGTCATGTCGAGAGCGAAATTGCGGAGTACGCTGCGCGGTACGGAAAACTCAAGCTAACGCGAGATCACCACGATCTGGTGCTGAGCATTTCGGCTGCAGTGCTCGCCGAGGAACTGATTCGTCATCAAACTGTGGCCTCCCTCCTGGCCCAGCGTATCGGATCGCGCGAGTTCCTTGTCGAACCGGCAGAGCGAGGCCGGTTGAAGCAAGCCCTGATTAAGGTCGGCTATCCCGTCGAAGACCTGGCAGGCTACCGCGAGGGCGAACAGCTTGAGCTCGTCCTGCGCAAAGAGACACGAGGGGGGCTGAGCTTCCACCTGCGGGATTATCAACGGGAGGCTGCCGAAACCTTCTACGCAGCGGGAACGGCGCGCGGCGGTTCAGGGGTAATCGTGTTGCCCTGCGGGGCCGGGAAAACCATCGTCGGTCTGGCGTGCATGGCCCGCCTGCAGACCTCCACCCTGGTATTGACTACCAGTGTCACGGCGACTCGCCAGTGGATCGCGGAACTCATGGACAAAACCACGCTGTCCGGAGAGGCGATCGGAGAATACAGCGGCCACACGAAGGACATTCGACCGGTGACCATCGCGACCTACAACATCCTCACCTGGCGCGCGGACAAGACCGGCAGGTTCGCCCATCTGGAGCTGTTCGATCAGCGCGATTGGGGGCTAATCATCTACGACGAAGTCCATCTGCTACCGGCGCCCGTGTTCCAAGTGACCGCCGGGCTGCAGGCCCGCCGGAGGCTGGGCTTGACGGCTACACTCGTGCGCGAAGATGGCCGGGAGGATGACGTGTTCGCGCTGATCGGACCGAAAAAAGTCGACATGCCATGGAAGGAACTGGAGCGGCAGGGCTGGATTGCCTCAGCCCGCTGCCACGAAGTGCGTGTCGCAATGCCTGAGCCGTTGCGTATGGATTACGCCGTAGCGTTGCCGCGCGACAGGTTCCGCATCGCCGCGGAAAACCCGCTCAAGAAAGAGATGGTGCGGCAGATCCTCGCGTATCACCCGCATGCACAGACCCTGATCATCGGAGTGTATGTGGAGCAGCTCCGCGAACTGGCGGAGGAGCTCGAGGTCCCGCTTTTGACGGGATCCACCCGGCAAAGCCGGCGTGATGAGTTGTTCACCCAGTTCAAAACCGGCGCGATCCGCTTGCTCGCAGTTTCGAAGGTTGCCAACTTCGCGGTCGATCTACCCGACGCGTCGGTGGCGATCCAGGTTTCCGGGACGTTCGGTTCTCGTCAGGAGGAGGCCCAGCGGCTGGGCCGCATTTTGCGTCCTAAGCCGGGCGAGAACCAGGCGCACTTCTACACCCTGGTCTCGCAGGACACAGTCGAACAGGATTTTGCGCTAAAGCGGCAACTATTTCTTTGCGAGCAGGGCTATGAGTATGAAATTCACGATATCAAGCAGAAACACCAAAAGCAGCTGGCCGACCAGAGTTGTCCGAAACTTCCTTTCCCGACATGGCGCGGGTCAAATGAATAACGCGCGTTTTTCCGTTCTTGTGGTGAGAGGGCGGCTCTCATGATCGCCACGAATGAGATCCTGGATTCTCTTCTGCCGTTGTTGCAACCCGACGGCCCGGAGTTGCATGTCAACGCCGCCGTCTTAGAGGTGGCCGAGCCGGCACTGCTGGCGGAATTGGCCGCCGATCCCCGGATTCGCAGGTATCTGCTGGCGCGCCTTTCCGACACTGTCGTCCTGGTCGACCCCGGCCATGTCCGAGACTTAGAGAGCGCGCTGCTGGATGCCGGTCACACTCCCAAGGTGCTCAGAGGAGATTTCGAATGAAACTCGGCCCCGTCCTCCAATCCACGGCCAAGGTGAACGTCGAACTCGAAGGCTTTCGCTCCGATGAATTGAAACAAGCGGCCCGGTTTTGGGTGGCCAAGGAAGCGGGCTCCTATAACAAAGAAAAGTGCATCGCCGCCTTGACCCAGGCTATGAGCGGTGATGATGCCACCCAGCGCGTGCAGGCCGCTTTGTCGGAGAAAGAGCGGCAGGTTCTGGCCATCTTCACACGCTACGGTCCGACGGTTTCCGGTGGTGTGTTGACGGCAGAAATGTATGCCCGCGGCTTCGTCCAGTCGCCGCCCGAGGACAAGGCTTCGAGAAGTTTCTACCGCTCTTATTGCGAACAGAAAAAAAACGACCTCATCCGCCGATTATCTGAAAAGCTCGTACTGGTCGGCAACTCTTACGACTTATACTATTCCAATTACTATACTGACAGATATCCACAATTATCGCTTCATCCCGCGCTCATGAAGGCGGTCAAGCCGGCCGCTCCGTTGCCCTGGAGCGCTTCCCGCGTATGCCCTGAGACCGTGGGAACCGAGCGTCGCTCATCCGCGGAGGTGGCGCTCGACCTGTGGCGGGTTGCGTCGGCGCTGCGCAGGATGGGGGCCTGGGCGACCGTCAAGGGCGAGTCGCCCTCCAAGGCGACGCGCGCCCGCATGCGAAAAGAGGTGGGCCTGCGCGATGCCGAAAAAGATCCGCTTTCGCCGCCCGATCCGGAGTCGCTGTTCTACGAACTGCTCCACGGCATGGGCTTGCTGAATTTTGGGGACAAGCCGTCATGGATCCACGAGCAAGCACTGGAACGACACCTGCAACAACCTCCCACCACACAGGCGTGGCAGTGGGTGCGCGCCTGGCTCCACATGTCGCTGTGGCAGGATGGCATCGGTGTCGTTCCCGACCGCGACAGCGATTACGTTTTCGTTCGCATCGAGCCGGAAAAGCTCTATCACGCTCGTGAATTGCTCGCATGGGCGTTGAGCGGGGTGGCGCACGCGTCCGATTGCTGGCTCGACCTGGAGACCTTTCTGCGGGACCTCTGGCGGGCATCGCAGAAGAATGCGATCGACTTCTACTGCGCTCGCTTCGCCTGGAATCCGGAATTCGAGATGGCTCGAAAAAGGGAGCAATATCCCGCGGGGAAGGACCGCATGCTTGCATTCTGGCTCGCCGGCGAGGCTGTCTGGGCGGCGAATGCCATCATGGTCACGCTGGTCACGCTTGGATTGGTCGAACGCGGCCAAACTATCGGGGATAAAATCCGCCCGTGCTTTCGACTGACAGAATTGGGGCGCGTTGTGTTCGGCGCACCGGAAATCGAGGCTGTTCAAAAGCCGGGAGAGTCGCGTTTTCTAACGGTACAGCCAAATTTGGAAATAGTGGCGTACCTGGAATCGGCCGATGCCCGGCAAATTTGCACATTAAACCGCTTTGCCGCCAGCACGCCGAGGGCCACTGGCCCCGTCCAGACCTTCGAGCTCCGCCGCGAATCCCTGTACGCGGCTCTGGAATCCGGGATGACCCTTGATGAAGTCCGCCGTTTCTTGACCGCACATGGGAAAACCGAACTACCTGCAAACGTCAATCGCATGCTGGCGGAATGGGCAGGCAGACGCGAGTCGTTGGTGCTGCGGACGAAGGTGGTCTTGGCTTTGGGGCCTGCGGAAACGCGGATTCGGAGCCGGGCGTTGAATGGCAACGTATTTCTGCTGCCTTCGATGACCGTCAAGATGGCTGCCAAAGAATTTGCGGGCTGCACGATCCTGGACCATGAGGACAAGCCGGAACGAACGTGGACCACCGACGAACTTGGCAGCCTGACAAGCAACAGTGGCCACAGCATTTCACAAATGCGCCTCGCCCGCATCGCGGACCGCACGGCGACAGGCTGGAAGATTACGCAAAAGTCCGTCGCACGCGCGCGCCTGAGTGGAATAACGGCCGATCAGATTCTGGAATGGCTGGGCGGGCATCTGACCGCGGAAGTCCCGGCCTTGCTGGAAGTGGCCGTCCGCAATTGGACGGGCCGCCAGGGCGTCAAGCTAAGTCAAGCCCAGCTGCTGCGGATAGTTCAACCGCAGGCAAAGGAGGCCCTGCTTCACAGTTCGACTTTCCGGCCATTCCTGGCCGGACACATCCCACCGGAATGGTTCTTGATTCGCGAGGATCATTTGAACGAAGTCCGCGAATTGCTGGAAAGGCTGGGATTTACGATCGGTGACTCATTGGATCCGCCGCTGCTCGGGGCGGTGCAGAACACTGCGAAAGATTCGCTGGCAGCCACTCTTCGAACCAGCTTGATACCAAAGCGACCACCCCGACCGTGAGCATGGCTCCTGGCAGAGGTTAGGAAGAACCTCGTCCATAGGGAATCAATGGATGTTGGCGCGGATCCGCTTCCTCGAGAATCAAGAAAGCAGATTGATAACAAGAGACAAACCAATGGCAGCACGCTCCCGTCCGTTCGTATCTATGGTATAACTGTTATACTAGCCCATGCGCTTCGATTTTGACACGAAGAAAAGCAAGAAGCTCCGGGCAAACCCAAAGCGGGGCATCGGTTTCGAGGAAGCGCAGGAAATCTTCACGCGTCCGTACTACCTGGATGCGCGTTCTGATGTTCCGGAACAATATCGCGTGATCGGCTGGGTGGGTGGCCGAATGTACTCCTTGATTTTCGAGATGCGCCACGATTCCGCAGGCGAATACTACCACTTGGTCACGCTTTGGAAATCCACGCATCAGGAAAGGAAACTCTATGAAGAGTACTCGTAAAAAACCAAGGACCGTTTCCGCCGAGGCCATTGCGCGCCTCGCCGATCGTGGAAAAGACGTCTCTCGTTTTTTCACGAATTCCGGAAAAATGATGCCGCCCATTCAGCGCGTCAATGTCGACCTCACCGCCATCATGCTCAACGAACTTGACGCCGCCGCGAAGGAACTCAACATTAGCAGGCAAGCCGTCATCAAGACCTTGCTCCGCCAGGGCCTTGATCGTCACTATCTCGCCAAATCCCGCGCCCGTAAACTCGCGTAGCGCTCCCTGGTGCCCTGCATCCTCATTGTCGTCCGGAACGAAGCGAAGGATCGCACCCGATTCGTACCGAAACCCGATCTATCAACTCCTCAGCCGTAATTTGCGCCGCTTCTTTGGCTGATTTGCTTCCTTGTCTAACTCAGCCGCGCAATGGAAAAAGCAAACACACTAACCGTCAGCGTCTTAGTAAAGGGCACATTCTGGTAGCGACTCAAGCAGAACCAATGACGTCAGCGAGCGGCAGAAAAGGTGCTCAAGTGGCTGCTTAGTGGTTTCGAAGGGAAGTTCACCACCGGGAAGAAAGAATTCGCATGATACCATCTTGCGCGATATCAAAGACTCAATCGGCAAGGGGATCCGCAAGCAGAAAAAGGGCGGAGGGCGAGGCACAACCTACTCTCTGGTGCTCGGTGACACCCGCCGATGAGAGATGCATGACTTTACGGAATTCACCATCTACGGGCTCGTTATCCGCCCCAACGGAGCGGCGTCAGGCCGCCACCGCAGACATCTCTGGTGCAGCGCAGAAGCATGGCTCTAACCAGAACCGCTGATTGCTAAACTGAGAATAGCACCTCACCGAGCCCCTGGCGCCACCGCACGTCCGGTCCATTTCTTCCAGGCCCGGCTCGGCGCTTACATTCCGGGCATGTGACGCCGTTAGGCCCGCGATTCCAGGTAGACGCGAGCCGAGGCTTCGTCGGGGAACATCTCAAAAAGTTTGAACATGCTGATTGTTGGTCATTCGTCGGCGCCAAATTCCCACCTCGAATCATGCACGGCCCGTGCAGGGAGATCCTTGCTTTAATGACCCCAACGGTTGACGCGAGAACCACCTCGAAGCTCCTTTCGTGCTTCGTGCCACTACTAAACCGTTGTACGCGCGAGCGACTGGCGGGGCTTTCATGTGGCGCATAACTGTGGATAAGACAGTCATACGATTCCGAGAAGTCCATCCACTATCGGGTTCTCGATATTTCGGCTTTTACAATTCGTTGCATTCTCGGTCCCGCGGTGTAATAGCCTTTATCCCAATTTATCCCAATGGGCTGAATTGCGTGCCCAAACCGTCCAGAGCCTGCCGACCGTCGTCTTGCGTTATCATAAGGTTAGGCCGGAGCCGGAGCGCAATCACCCGTCTTGAAAACCGTTAGGCTCGAAAGGGTCTCGGGGGTTCGAATCCCTCCTCCTCCGTTGCCTCTGGCTTTCTTACACTAGGTGTGCAGTCGAACAACTCGGGGCCTGATGGCCAGGGCTGTATTCTACCTTTGACCGAACAGTGCGCTGCAGTGATCAGCTCAAGCGATCCCCAGCCTCTTTTGCATCTCCTCGAGAGACACGCCTTTGGTTTCAGGATACACAAATAAGACCACGAAAAACTGGAGCCCCATCATGACAGAGAAAAAAACGAAAGGGTATCCGCCGGAGGACGCGGCCAGAAGTGGAAATATTCCTGAAATGAGCGCATTCATGAACCAGTGGGAAAAACTGCCCAAACTTTGGCCTTTAGCTCTTACGCGATTGGGAAAAACCTCACTGATGAAAACCCAGATGACCGCGCCCTGGGAAAATGCGAAGAATGCAATGTACGCGATTAGCAGCCATACAAGAAGATTCTGGTGGCTGCGAGTAAAAAAGATGGCGGCAACGCCAACGAGACACGCCGCTGTGCCTACCGAACCGATTAGCAACAGTGTCTTGCGGCCGACGCGATCGATGACGGACATAGCCAGCATCGTGAATACTAAGTTCGTCGCGCCAATGGCCACGGCCTGCAAGTCGGAAGACACTTTGTTGAAGCCGGCAAAAGCGAAAATATCATTCAAGTAGTAGAGGATCGCGTTGATTCCGGACAGCTGGTTGAACATGCCGATCGAGACAGCTAGAAAAATCGGCAGGCGGTACTTCCACGAGAACAGCGAATCATTAGCGACATGGTCCGCATCGATCGAAACGATAATTTCCTGGAGCTCCTGCTCGTAATTTTCCTCTCCCGTCAGCCGGAGTACGTCTCTTGCTTCCGCAATCCTTTGTTTCTTAACCAGCCAGCGGGGACTGCGCGGAATTCCAAAAAGGAAGATCAGGAAGAGTACGGCGGGAACCGCCGGGATACCCAGCTTCCAGCGCCATTCGGCGGGGCCAAACTGCATTGTTCCTACGATGTAGTTCGACAGGTAGGCAAGCAGAATTCCAAGGACGACGTTGAACTG
>WNFK01069508.1_pt1 | contig 17977 bp, 19 predicted proteins | sample 5400281 | NCBI WGS metagenome assembly WNFK01 (sample SAMN13153350, study PRJNA577476) | soil metagenome | isolation source: 20 cm soil on Douglas fir-dominated hillslope | place: USA:California | collected 2013-09-17 | reverse complement strand
AGGAGCCACGACAGCTATACCTTCGACCACTCCCTGTACGTCTCCCTGTACGTCATGACGAGGTCCACGGTGATCGGGCGGCTTCTCGGCTATGACCGGCAGACGCTGATGAACACCTCGTCGGGGTTGGCATTTCCTCCCACCGTCATGTGCTGCACCACGACATCGGTGAGCTGGGCCACGGCCAGGCTGTGCTGCCAGAAGCCCTCGGGCACTCTCGGCCCCCGATAGGCGTTGAACAGGCCAAAGAGCATGGCCAGACGCCGGACCCTGATCACGCCCAGGCGAAGCAGCGCGGCGCGGATGGATGCCGTCGGAGGGTGGGACGCGTACGCGGCGGCATTGGCGGCGTGGATGACCTTGCCCGCCACCACCGGATCCTGGCCAATGATCGCCTCGATGGTGTGCACCTCGACGTCGTCGTCGCCCAGCGTGCCCGACAGCCTCGCCACCACCGGTGAGGGCGATGGGAGATCGCTCAGGGCGTCGATGTCACTTGCGATGCGCTTGGCCAGGCTGTCCATGTTCATGTTTTCCCGATCTCTCATCGGCATGCTCGGGTCGGAACTTGAGCGAAGCTCGCTCTCGGCAAATTCTGCCGCGCCGGCGCCGCGTTGGAGCCGGTTCGTGCCGGCGCTCTCAATCGAAACTCACCACGAGCGGACGTTTCCTCGCTCCTCGGCTCTCCCCACGGCTGGCCTGATGTGTGCAATCTCGATCAGGCAGGAGGCTTCCTAATGATCGAACCAGGATGCGTCGAGCAGCGGCGGTACCCACGGCATCAAGTCTCCTGGCCCGTCGTGCTCGAGACAGATGACCGGATCTCCTTCGTGGAAACCATCGACATCAGCGTGCGGGGAGCCAAGCTGTGCCTTCGCAAGCCGCTCGCCCTGGGCAGTGTGGTCAACCTGCACATCCATCCGGAGGACCGGGCGGAGATGCACGTGCAGGCCGTGGCCTGGCGGTCAGACCCGGACGGCATGGCGTTCTTCTTCATCGGCCTCGCGGAACCGCTCCTGAGCGAAGCCTCCCTGCCCGCGAGCAACTCCCTCGAGCTCGCCCTGGCTGGATAAGGCCAGGGCCGTCGTCGGCCGGCCGGCTAGTTGCTCCGGCCCGCGTTCCTCACCTCGAAGCACCGCCAGTAGGTCCCGTCGTCCGTGCATCGGACGACCTTGCCTTCGCCGCCCACGATGTCGACCTGGCCCTGGAAGAAGACGGTGTCGGCAGTGGGGGCCGCGAGAAACCTCGGAGTCTTCGGATCGTCGGCGCTCATGGAGCTTCCCGGAAGAAGAGCGGCCACGATCGCCATACCGATCCCACACGACACTGCGAGTCCCACTAGCCTTGGCATGACGGGCCTCCTTGGGCTTGACGTGTGTTCATCTCTCGCCGCGCCTCCTGCACCTCGATGGCGCCCAGGCTCTCTGCTCAGGGTCTCACTCCGTACGTTGCATAGTCCTCCGCTACCCGGGGGCTGATCGTCTTCGCAGCTCCCAGATCGGCGTCGGAACCCGTGAGATCACCCTTCTTGCGCTTAGCCAGGCCGCGTCCGTAGAGTGCGTGGGCGTTCGAAGGGGTGAGGCGTAGGGCCTCGTCATAGGCACTGATCGCCTCGTCGACCCGGCCGAGCCGCACGAGGGTCATGCCGAGGCCGCTGGAGGCGCGGACCAGGCGCGGATCCACTCGCAACACTTCCCGGAACTCCCACAAAGCCTCCTCGTTCTTGCCGAGGAGGAGCAGGACAAAGCCGAGCTCTTCCCGCGCCGGTACCAGCCGGAAATCCAGTTCCTTCGCGGCGCGAAGCTCCCGGGCCGCCTCTTCGAGCTGTCCGCGCGCGACGTAGAGAACCCCCAGGCCTGCGTGAGGGTCGGCAAACGACGGATCAAGCTTGACCGCTTCCTGAAAGGCCGTTTCGCCCTCACTCATCCTTCCGGAGCGCAGCATCGTCCATCCCTCGTAGAGGATCGCCGCCGCGAGGGGATTGGGCTCGTCGCGCGCATGCCCTTCCGCGTAGATGGCGCTCCACGCCTTCCGCGTCTCTCGATCGACGCCGGCCACTCCCCGCGAGAAATCAAGTGTCCGCATCAGCCGGATGACCCTGATCGCCTGATCGTCGAACTTGTCCGCCGATCCTAGGAGCATGACGGAGACGGTGTTCCGCGCGGGACGAAACACCCCGAAGAGATGGGCGAGCTCGTGGGAGAGGATCACCTCGGGCGGCGCGAATTCCTTGACCGTCGTGATCTCGTAGCAACCAGTGGTCACCGTGATGAACCGCCCGAACAGGCGGGCTCTACCATAGATGAAGCGCTCACACTGGTTGACGAACGCCACGACCACGTCGGCCTGCCCGATCGGTACGTCGGCGGCCAGCTTGGTAAGCAGGCTCCGCTCGGCGGTCAACCCACCCGTGGTCCACGGAACGATGTCGAGAATCACCAAGCGGATCTGGAAGTTCCTCTCATAGATGGCCGACACCGTGCCCACGATGGCCCGTAGATTTGCCTCCCAATTCGGCTGAGCACGGTACGTGTCATCGGCGGCAACACGCATGGTCACCGTACGAAGGTCGGCCGGCTGGGCCTGCACGGGCTGGTAGCTGCCGAGTGCGACGGCGGCCAGGACGGACGCCACGAGCAGGGCCGCCTGAGGGAACAGCACCGCTCGATGCGTGAGCTTCCTGCCCCTGGAACGGGACGGACGAGATGGATTCATGCTCTTCCTCCCTTTCTCCCGCTGCGGGTCGACCTCTCCGAAGTTGTCGAAGTGCGCGCATACGGAATGCCAGATGGCGACTCCATGGGAACCGTGGAGTTCTGACGCATCGCAGGTGCATGGGACGTCATCGTGCCTGAATCCGAGACAGAGCCGGCAGGACACTCCCTCCTATCCTTACTGTGAGGCACAACTCGACACGCAAGCTTGCTGCCCCCGCGGGGGCGGGTGTAAGCTGGCTCAATTGCAGGCATTCCTACGTAACGATCATGGAGGTCGGACGATGCGTTTCCTCGGAACTCTGGTGGCGCTGTTGGTGCTGCTGGCCGCGGCGCCCGCGGGGGCGCAACCCAAGCCGACCATCGAAAAAGGCTCCTCGGTCAAGATGGAGTACACGCTCAAGGACGACAAGGGACAGGTGCTCGACTCGAGCGAAGGCAAGGACCCTATCAGCTTCGTTCAGGGGGCCCAGCAGATCATTCCGGGGCTCGACAAGGCGATCATCGGCATGAAGGCCGGCGACACGAAGAAGGTCACCATCAAGCCCGACGAGGCCTATGGCTCGGTGGATCCGAAGGCAGAGACGGAGGTGCCCAAGGATGCGCTGCCCAAGGGTGCCGATGTCGTCGGCACGCGGCTCCTCGCCCGCGGCCAGGACGGTCAGCCGCGGCCCGTCACCGTCAAAGCGGTGAAGGACACCACGGTGGTGCTGGACCTCAATCATCCGCTGGCGGGCAAGACCCTCTTCTTCGACATCAAGGTCGTTTCCGTCGAGCCGCCGGGCAAGCCGGCCGCGAAGTAACCCGACTTCGTGAGCGTCCGCGCCACCGACCTGCCCCTCGACGCGGTTCATGCGCCCGTCGAGACCCTCGCCCTCAAGCGCACCGTCCTGTGGGCGCTCCTCGCATCTAAGGTCCTTGCGGGCTGGGGCGTTCAGTGGGACATACAGTGGCACGTGCTGATCGGCCGCGACTCGTTTTGGATCCCTCCGCATGTCATGACCTATGCCGGCGTGAGCGGAGCGGTCATCCTGTCGTTCGGTGTCCTCTTCTTCGAGACGTGGCGGGGCACGGGCGCCGTTCGCATTCTTGGTCTGTCGGGGAGCCGGGGGTTTCATCTGGCTGCCTGGGGCATGGCCGTCACCGTTCTCGCCGCGCCCATCGACGATCTCTGGCATCGCCTGTTCGGCATCGACGTCACGCTGTGGAGCCCGCCCCATCTCATGGGCATCCTCGGTGTGGTGATCAATGGCTGGGCCTGCTTCATCATCGCCCGCGAGGTCTTCCCTGACCGTCCGCGCGCGCGACTGGCCGCCATGATCGTCAGCGGAGCCGGGCTCTACGGCAGCCTGCATCTCACCGTGGACCCGACGTTTCGCCTTGCCTATCTCTACGGCGGGGTGAGCTTCTATAGCTTCGCCATTCTCGGATCCCTCCTGCTGCCTCTCGCCCTCGTGCCCACGGCTCGTGTCTCGGGAAGCCGGTGGGCACCGGTGGCCGCGCTGGTTTTCGTGGCCCTCGTGGGCATGGCGGGGCATCGCATCGCCCGCGCGGGCTTCGAGGTGATGCAGCCGGTGTCCGCGGTGGCCAACATCACCGCCCGGAAGAATGGCTTCCCCGCGGGGCGAGTGGGCGGCCTGCCCCTTCTCATCATGGGCTTCGTGCCCGTCCTCGCCCTGTCGCTGGTGGACGCCCGCCGCCGCCCCGAGGCCGCCACCCTCGCCTACGGACTTCTGCTCTTCCTCGTCGGTGGCTGGCGCATCGCCGGGCTATCCGCGCTGGCTCCCATGACGCCTCCCCTGGGCCCGACCGCGGTGGCGTTCGCCCTCACCGCGGTGGCCGCCCTCCTCGGCGGATGGGCGGCGCGGCACCTGTCGGACTCGCTCTGACATGGCCACCACAACGAAGTCCGTGGTCATCACCGGCGCCTCCACGGGAATTGGCGCGGCGTGCGCCCTTCATCTCGACAAGCTGGGGCTGCGCGTGTTCGCAGGCGTGCGGAGGCAGGCGGACGCCGAGGCGCTCAAGTCCAAAGCGTCTTCACGGCTCGTGGCCATCGCCCTCGACGTGGCGGACGCCCTGTCCGTATCGACGGCGGCCAGCGCGGTGGCGGGCGCGGTGGGCGAGGCCGGGCTCGACGGCCTCGTCAACAACGCAGGGGTCGTGGTCACCGGACCGGTGGAATTCCTGCCGCTCCCCGAGCTCCGGCGCCAGCTCGAAATCAATGTCGTGGGTCAGGTCGCGGTGACCCAGGCTTTCCTGCCCCTCATCCGCGCGGCGCGCGGCCGCATCGTCAACATGGGGTCGATATCGGGGCGCCTCGCCACGCCCTTTTCGAGCGCCTATGGCGCCTCCAAGTTCGCCCTGGAAGCCTTGACGGACGCGCTCAGGCTCGAGCTGGCTCCCTGGGGTATCTCCGTGTCCATCATCGAGCCAGGCGCGGTGGCCACGCCCATCTGGGACAAGGGCATGAAGAACGGTGCGGCCATGCTGGCCGCGGCCCCGCCGGAAGCGCTCGTGCTGTACGGGGAGGCCCTCGAGGCGTTCAAGAAGACGTCGGAGCAGGCGGCGAAGAACGCCGCCGATCCCATGGACGTGGCGCGGGCCGTCGAGCATGCGCTCACCGCGGCCAAGCCCAAGACGCGTTACGTCGTCGGACGGCGGGCCAAGATCGGGGCGGCCATGGCCCTCCTCGTGCCCGATCGCATGCGGGACACCATGGTGGCCAAGGCCATGCGGCTGCCCAAGGATGCCCCCTCCGCTCCGCCCAAGGCCGGCGAAGGAGCCTGGGGCTAGCGTCTCAGCTCGGGCTTTGCAGCGCCTCCATCAGGTCGCTGGAGAAGATGCCCGCGTACACCTCCTCCACGGGACCTTTGAGCCTGATGGACCAGTCGGGCCGCACATCGATCTCGAGGGTGCCCCCCGGCATGCGCACCGTGACGAGCCCGTGATCGCACAGGCCGTTCTTCACGGCCGCACAGGCCACCGCCGAGGACGACGAGCCCGAGGCCAGCGTGTAGCCCGCGCCGCGCTCCCAGATGAGGATGTCCACCTGCGAGCGCCCGGCCACCCGCGCGAACTGGACGTTGGTGCGGTTCGGGAAGGCGGGATGCCGCTCGATCTGCGGACCCAGCACCTTGCAGCGCTCCTCGTCGAGCTTGTCCACGAAGACCACGCAGTGCGGATTGCCCACGGACACCGCGGTCACCAACAGCGTCTCTCCCCCCACTTCCAGGGGCACGCGGACCACCTCGCGCGCCGGGCCGTTCATGGGAATCTCCGGGGCGAGGAACGTGCAGCGACCCATCTCCACCGTGACCAGGTTCATCTTCCCGTCCACCACGTGGCACTGACACTGCACGCGCCCGCCCATGGTGTCCACGGTGAACACCGGCTCCTTGGTGTGCCCGTGGTCCCACAGGTACTTGGCGAAGATGCGCAGCCCGTTGCCCGACTTCTCGGCCTCGCTGCCGTCGGGGTTGAGGATGCGCAGGCCGAAATCGCCGCCCGCCCAGCCCGGCACCTTGAGGAGAATGCCGTCGGAGCCCGCACCCCAGTTGCGGTCGCAGATACGGACGGTCTGCTTCGCGGTGAGCGGCGAAGGCAGATCGTCGCCGTTGATGACGATGTAGTCGTTGCCGAGCCCGTGGCCCTTCACGAAGGGAATCATGCGTTCGCCCTCTCGCCTCGCTGGTCGAAGTAGTTGGTGATGCGCTCGCCGATCCCCCGCACGTCGCTGGGGAGCCGATGCCGCCACTTCACGCCGAATCGCGCGAGGGCCTCCCGTCGCTGCTCGAGATCCCGCGCCGCCGCCACGGGAGCCCGCTCGCCCGTGCGCGTTCCCCCGCCCCGGTGCACGAACGGCGTGCCCACCACCACGCAGTGAAGCCCTCGCTCGCGCACCGCGAACGAGAGATCGCGGTCATAGCCGTGGAAGAAGCCGTAGCCCTCGTCGAAGCCGCCGATGGCCTCGAGGAGGGAGCGGCGCAGGCAGAGGCACACCCCGTCCACCGCTGCCACCTCCATCACGGGGGCGGGCAGGCCCGGTCCGCCCTCGAGGCTGTGCACGATGGTGCGTCCCACGTAGCGGCCGTCGCGTCGGAGGCGCCGTGCGCCGTAGAGTCCGGCGAGCCCGACGTGCGCGCCGTCCCCCAGGGCGGCCATCAGCCGCTCGAGCCAGGCGGGCTCGCGCATCTCGGTGTCGTTGTGAAGGAAGCAGAGGACGTCGCCGCTGGCCAGCCGCGCTCCCTGATTGAGCGCGATGATCAGCCCCGCGTTCGTGGGATTGCGATGGTAGCGCAGGGGAAACGGCAGGCCGAGGGAGCGGATGGCCGCCTCGGTTTCGTCCGTCGAGCCATTGTCTACCACGCACAGCTCGAAGGGCGGGATGGTGGCGCGGAGGCTCTCCAGGCAGGCCCGCGTCAGCGCCTCCTGGTTGTGGACGACCAGGACGACGCTGGCGGTGGGGCTAGCGCTGGTCGAGCGGGACGTACTTCTCGTCCGTGAGGCCCGTGTAGTCGGAGCGCGGGCGGATCAGCCGGTTGTTGCCGTGCTGCTCCAGCACGTGCGCGGCCCAGCCGGCCACCCGGCTCATGGCGAAGATGGGCGTGAACTCGTCAGTGGCGATTCCCATCGACGCGTAGGCCGCCCCCGAGTAGAGATCCACGTTGGGGAAGATCTTCTTCTCCGCGGAGACCACCCGCGCCATGGTGTCGAGGATCTCCACGTTGGCGGTGCTCCCCGCCTGCTTTCCCAGCTCGAGGGCGAGGCGCTTGAGGTGCTTGGCCCGCGGGTCTTCCACCCGATACACGCGATGGCCGAAGCCCATGATGCGCGCCTTGTCGGCGAGCGCCTTGCGGATCCAGCTCTCCGCCTTGGCGGGATCCTTGATCTTCTCCACCATGAGCATGACCTGCTCGTTGGCGCCGCCATGGAGCGGCCCCTTGAGCGCGCCGATGCCCGACACCACCGCGGAATGGATGTCGCTCAGGGTGGCCGCGGTGACGCGGGCGGCGAAGGTCGACGCGTTGAACTCGTGATCGGCGTGCAGGATGAGGGCGACGTCGAAGGTCTTGGTGGCGAGCGGCGTGGGCTTCTTGCCGCTCATCATGTAGAGGAAGTTGCCGGCGAGGGACAGGCGCGGGTTGGGAGCGACCGGCGGCTTGCCTCGTCGGATGCGATCCCACGCCGCGACCAGCGTCGGCATCTGCGCGGTGAGCCGGATCGTCTTCCGCAGCGTCGCTTCCCGCGAATTGTCCGCGGCATCGGGATCGAAGGCGGACAGCGCGGAGATGCCGGTGCGCAGCACCTCCATCGGCGTGGTCTTCTTGGGCAGCAGCTTCAGCATCGCGATGAGCTTGGGGGGCAGCTTCCGGTTGGCGGTGGAGGAGAGGGCCTTGACGTGCGTGTCCAGCTCCTTGCGCGTGGGCAGCTTCCCGTACCAGAGGAGGTACGTCACCTCTTCGAAGCTCGACTGGGCGACGAGCTCGTCCACATCGAAGCCCCGGTAGACCAGGCGGCCCTTGTGGCCGTCGATGAAGCAGATCTCCGAGGGAGACACTACGACGTCTTCGAGGCCGGCTTTCATGGGATTGACTGCGGCGTCGCTCATGGCTCCACCCACTCTCCTGAGTACACGGGATGACAGCGGGTGACTTGTACCACAGGGTCGGATTTGGGGCAAGGCGGCGCGGGACCTATACTCTGCCCCATGTCGCGGCCGGTGGCGCCCGTGGTGGATTTCTACAGCCGTCATCCCATCAGCGAGAGCCAGATCATCGACGCCCTTCGCCGTCAGGGCAAAGATCTCAAGCGGCTGGCCCCCGAAGACCTCTACGCGTTCGATCAGGATCACTACGGCGGCCTGGAAGCGGTGGAAGCGCTCGGGCGGCGGGCCGGTATCGACGCGTCGAGCCGCGTCCTCGACGTCTGCGCCGGGCTGGCCGGCCCCGCTCGATTCATGGCGCGTCGCTGGGGCGCGCGGGTCACCGGCGTCGATCTCAATCCCGATCGCGCGGCGGGCGCGCGCCGTCTCTCCGCTGCGGTGGGACTGGACGCCCTCGTGCGCATGGTTCGCGGCGATGCTCAGGTGCTTCCGTTCCGGGGCCAGGCGTTCACGGCGGTGGTGAGCCAGGAAGGATTGCTCCACGTTCCCGACAAAGCCACTACCCTCGCCGAGTGTCGCCGTGTCCTCCTGCCGGGCGGGCGCATCGCTTTCAGCGACTGGATCGCCACCGCGCGTCTCGGCGACGGGGAGCGACGGCGTCTCGACGAATGGATGGCCGCGGTGACCCTCCAGAGCATGGAGAGCTACAGGGCCCTGATCGCGGGAGCGGGATTCGTGGCTATCGGAGCCGAAGATCTCTCGAGCGACTGGATGGTCATCCTCCGGAAGCGGCTCGAGATGTTTCGCGGGCTCAAGGCGGACACCGTGTCGCGGCTCGGGCCGGCGCGCTACGACGAGTACGACCAGCTCTACGCCTTCTTCGTGGGCCTCGTGGAAGCGGGCAAGCTGGGGGGAGCCCGCTTCAGCGCAACAGCCGGTCCAGGAGCTTTTTGACCTCGGCCGGCTCCTTGACGTTCACGACGGTGGGCACCACGCGCAGCGAGCCGCCGCTGCCCGTGACCTGGGCGCGGAGCTGGTTGCTCCCCTGGGTGGCGATCACCTTCATGTCCGTGCGGCCATCCGCGAGCGCGTAGGTCCCCGCCACCGCCACCTTGAGGTCCTTGCCCTGGTAGACGACGTCGTCGGTGCGGGCCACCCCGTTGACGATCTTGTACGAGCCGGTGATCGAGTCGAAATCGAGCGCGGTCTTGCCCGGGCCGGCGAGCTTGCCCCGGAGGGCCATGTCGAAGACGTTGCCCGCGGCGAGCACGTCGCGCACGATCTTGAGGGCGCCCTCGCCGATCACCTTGCCTGCTCCGACCTTGAACTGTCCCGAGCCGTTCATGGTGCGCAGCACGTCGGCGGAGCGCATTGACATCTCGCCGGTGAGATCCAGCGGACCCGTCACCGCGAAGCCCTGGCAGAGATAGTCCTCGAGCACGGGCTGCAATTGCACGCCGGCGATCTTGACGTCGGACAGCGTGATCATGGGTGAGGCGTCGAGGCCCGCGACCAGGTTGAACCCGATGCTCCCCTTGGCCAGCTTGGCGCTCATGGGGAAGCTCTCGAACGACGCGGGCTTGAGTTGGACGGGCACGTGCACCTGGTCCAGGACGAGCTGGCGGCGCACGGGCGGTGGGCAGCCCCTCCGCTCTTCCGTCATGGTGAGGTGAGTCAGATCCACGGCGCCGGTACCCGCGAGACGCGACGGAGTTCCCGAGAGCTGCATCTTCCCCTTGATCGGACCGGACAGCGCCGGCGTCGGGAGGAAGCTTCGCACGAGAGGGGCGATGTCCGCCCCGTCGATTTCGAAGGACGCCTTGATCGGCGTCTCCGCCGCTCCGCGCATGCCCACGCTGGCCTCGACGTTGCGCAGGCGCAGGTCGCCCGGCTGGAGCCGCCCGTCCCCTCGAAGGCCGAGCTCGGATCCGCCCACTCCCGACAGGGTCGCGTCGAGGCCTTCGAGGCGCAGGTCGCCGTTCTTCACGTCGGGCCGTCGCACGTTCACCACCGCGTTCTTGAGGCCCACCCGCGAGACGAACACGCTGCCCATGGCCGCGCTGCCGGGAATGCCCGGAACGGTCCGGGCGGCCGGTTTCGCCGGAGCGGGAGCGGCGGACAGCGCGGCGAAATTCCAGCGCCCGCCCCGCTCGACCAGCTCGACCTGGGCGTCCTGCAGGGTGACGCTGCCCACCTCGATGCGCAGGGAGAGGAGCGGTTTCACGCGCACTCCCACCCGCACCTCGCCCACGCGGAGGAGGGGCGTGGTGCCGAAGCGCGGATCGTCGGCGATCTCGAGGCCCTTGAGGTTGACGTGGGGAAGCGGGAGCAGGGACACGGAGACGGATGTGAACTTCACGGGCCGGCCCACGGCATGGCTCGCCGTCTGCGCGATATATCCCTGCATGGTCGGCGTGTCGAGGAGCTGGGGAAGAAGGGCGAGCGTCCCCACCACGAGCACGAGGAAAACGGCAACGGCGATGAGCAGCCACCGCAGCCAGCTCATCGCCGGCGACCGAAAAGAACGACGGTCCGCGCCGCATGCTGGCGCGCGGACCGTTCGAGGCTCTGCTCGATGCTCACGCCGTTGGCTACGGGATGAGCAGGATCTTGCCGGTCGTCTTGCGGCCCTCCAGGGCCTTGTGCGCTTCCCCCGCCTGAGCGAGGGGGAACTGGTGCTCGATCCGCAGCTTGACCTTGCCGTCACGGATCCACCCGAGCAGCTCCTGGGAGCGCTGGAGCAGCTCCTCGCGCGTGGCGATGTGGTGGTTGAGGCTCGGCCGCTGAAGGAAGAGGGAGCCGCCCACGTTGAGCTTCTGGAGATCGAGGGGCGGCACCGGTCCGCTCGCCGCGCCGAAGAGGATCATGAAGCCGCGCGGGCGGAGACAGTTGAGACTCTTGTCGAAGGTGGTGGCGCCCACCCCGTCATACACCACGTCCACCCCGCGCCCACCGGTGATCCGCTTCACCTCGGGCTCGAAGTCCTGCTGGCTGTAGAGAATCACGTGCTCGGCGCCCGCCCCCTTGGCGAGGGCCGCCTTCTCCTCCGTGGACACGGTGCCGATCACCGTGGCTCCCAGCATCTTGCCCATCTGACAGAGCAGGAGACCCATGCCGCCCGCCGCGGCGTGCACCAGGCAGGTATCGCCCTTCTTGAGGGGATAGCTCGACTTGACGAGGTAGTGGGCGGTGAGGCCCTGGAGCATGGACGCCGCCCCGTCCTTCGGCGCCATTCCCGCGGGCAGCTTGACGAGCCGGTCCGCGGGGACGGCCGCCATCTGAGCGTAGGAGCCGGGCACGCCGGTCCACGCGACATTGTCACCGGCCTTGACGTCGGTCACCCCTTGCCCCACCGCGGAGACAGTGCCCGCGCCCTCGAGGCCGATGGTGAGGGGAAGCGGGGCCTTGTAGGCGCCGGTGCGGAAGTAAACATCGACGTAGTTGACGCCGGCCGCGGCCAGCTTGACCACGGCCTGCCCCGCTCCCGGGGTGGGCTCGGGGACCTCGTCGAGGGTGAGCGCTTCCGGTCCGCCCGGTGAATGGATGCGAATCGCTTTCATGGCCGCCTCACACTTTCAGGAGCGTGCGGACTTCGTTCACTACGTCCTGCCGCCACGGCTCGACCTTCTCGGCCCGGAGGGCTTTTCTCGCCTCGAGCATGCGCGCTTCGATCTCTTCCGTGAGCTTCTGCGGCCGTTCGAGCAGGCGGGCGATCTCGTGCAGATTCTCGTCGAGGAACGCGAAGACGGGGATGGAGCGAAAAGTGCCCTTGTTGAGGTACTGGTCCATGAGATCGGGGTTCTTGTCGCGCAGGAACACCCGCAGCTCGACATCCGGATTGCCTTCGACGAGCTTGAAGAGCACGGGGACGTTGTAGAGCGCGTCCCCGCACCAGTCTTCGGTGATGACCATCACCTTGAGCTTCTTCCCCATCTTGGCGAGGGCCGCCTTGTCCTCGGGCTTGATCTTGATCTCGGACAGGAACTTCATGAACGTCTCTTTGTTGGTGCCCATCTGCTCCAGGTATTGCGGCACGGTCATGCCCTGCGCAAACCGCTCCTTCGTCAGCATCGGTTCTCCCTGTGTGCCGCCTATCGCATCGCGGCCAGGTCAACGGTGAACTTCGCCACTTCCTTCTCGTCGGCATCCCGGATCACCAGCACCACGCGTCCTTTCGGATCGACGTTCTCGGCGGGGAAAGCGTACACGCATTGCGCGGCGTACCGCCCGTCGCTTTCCCGGAGCGCGGTGCGCTCGTTCTGGACGAAGCTCGGCCTCACCGTCTGGGAGCCCGCGAGCATCTCCGGCGTGTAGAAGCGGGCGAAGTCGGCCTTGCCCCCGCGGAGGGTGACCCAGAAGGCGAGCGTGCCTTCGGAGCCCTTGAGCACGCTCTCCACGTCCTTCGGCTTGAGCTCCTTGCTCTGGAAGGCGGAGTTCCGGGCGGCGAGGGCGAGACGGTGGAACGGCGTCATCACGGTCAGCGTCTGCCCCGTCGCGTCCTTCACCCGCCACTCCCCGCCGAATTCCTCCGCCACGATGCTTTTTTTGCCAGTCCCGCCGCGAGCACCAGGAAAGGAAGACACCGGTACCAGGAAGTTCTCCGGCTCATGCGGAATCGTATTCTAACATACGGGTCGGGGGCGATTGCGGGGGCCGCCGCGCCGCAGTAAGGTCTTGCGCATGCGTGCGCCGCTCGCGGTGATGGCTGCGCTCCTCGTCACGGGCTGCGCCTCCTCGCCGTTCCCGGAGGCGTTGACCCGATCCGTGGATCGCTCGCTGAGCGTGGCCCAGATCCGCGCCGATCCTCAGGTGCACCGGGGCGCGCGGGTCATCCTGGGCGGCGAGATCCTCGCTACCGCACCCAAGGCCGGAGAGACGGAGATCGAAGTCCTCTCCCGTCGCCTCGACAGCGGCGACGCTCCCGAGCGGAGCGACGCCTCACCCGGTCGCTTCCTCGCCCGCATGCCCGGCTTTCTCGATCCGGCCGTCTACGCTCGCGGCCGACGCGTCACCGTGCTCGGCGCGGTGGCGGGCGTTGAAGAGCGTCCGGTGGGCGAGCTACCGTATGTCTATCCGATCATCGCTGCGGAGCGCATCAAGCTCTGGCCGAAGGAAGGCGCCTGGGTCGGTGCGGGCCTACTTGCCCACGCTGACCGACGAGAACGTGGCGGGGTCCATGTAGAGGGCGCCGACGCGCTTGACGTCGGCCAGGGTTACGCGCGAGACGCCCGCCTTGAAGCGGTCGGGCCAGTCGAGGCCGAGGTCATTTTCTTCGATAGCCACGAGCAGCCCCGCCATCTTCCCCGACGTGTCGGTGCGGAGGGGATAGCTCCCGATGAGATACGACTTGGCGAGGGCGAGCTCGCGCGCAGAGACCTCCTCGCGTCCCATACGCGCCATCTCTTCCTTGGCCAGGCGCACCGCCTCGTCGACCGCGTCGAGGCGGGTCTGCAGCCCCACGAAGTACGAGGCGCCGTACCGGCCGGGCCCGAGCGCGCTGTATACCGAGTACGCGAGCCCGCGCTCCTCGCGCACTCGCGTGTAGAGGCGGGACGCGGAGCCGCCGCCCAGGACATAGTTGGCGACCACGAGCGGGAAATAGTCCGGGTGGTCCTGCCGGATGCCGGGACGCGCCAGCGAGACCGTGGCCTGGGTCAGGTCCCGGTGGATCACGCGCGACTCGACGGGGGGCGTCGCGGGGGCCAGCGGAATCACGGGACGCGGAGATGCCGCCGGCGACCACGAGCCTAGCCGCGCCAGGAGCTCGCGCCGCAACTCGTCGCGCGTGACATCGCCCACCACCGCCACCACGGCCGTGTCGGGCCGATAGTTCTCGCGGTAGAACCCGGCGATCTGCGCGCGCGTTATCTTCTTCACCGACTCGACGGTGCCCGCCACCGGCCGGCTGTACGGATGTCCCGGATAGAGGAGAAGCGCCATCTCGCGCGCCGCCACCGTGCCCGGATCCTGCTCGGAGCGCTCGATGGCCGCGGCGATCTCCTCGCTCCGCCGCTTGAGCTCGGGCTCGGGAAAGGCCGGAGTGAGCAGCACCTCGGCGAGGAGATCCAGCCCCATCTTCAAGTCTTTCTTCAGCACAGACAGCGAGAGGGCGGCGCCGTCCCGCCCCGCGTCGCCTTCGAGGCTGCCCCCCACGAACTCGATGGCCTGGTCGAGCTCGGGGCCCGAGCGCTTGGCCGTGCCCCGCGTGAGCATATCGGCGGTGAGGTTTGCGAGCCCGCCCGCCTCCGGCGGATCGTAGACGGAGCCCGCGTGCAGGTACACCCGCACCACCACGATGGGGATGGCCGGGCGCTCGGCGACGAGCAGGACCATTCCGTTCGGCAGCACCTCGCGATGAGCGAGGGGCGCCGCGGCGGCCGGGATGACCAGGACCGTCGCCAACAGACACATCGTGAGCCCGAGACGTCGCATGGGGGTCTCCTCAGTCCAAGGTCTTTCTGAACTTCAACACGGCAAGGGAGAAAATGACAATACCGAACACGAGCAGGGGCACGAGGCTCGGCCAGAGATAGCTGAAGCCCACGCCCTTGAGCACGATGCCGCGCACGATGCGCAGGAAGTATGTGAGGGGAATGATGGCGGACAAATACTGGGCGAGCGTGGGCATGCCTTCGATGGGGAAGAGCAGTCCGGAGAGGTAGATCGAGGGCAGGAAGGTAAGAAAGGTCAGCTGCATGGCCTGGGGCACGGTGCGCGAGACAGCGGAGAGGAAGATGCCGATGCCGAGCGTGCCCAGCATGAAGGCGGCGGCGAGCACATAGAGCAAGGTCAGGCTGCCCCGCACCGGCACGTCGAAGACGTAGTGGGCAACGAGCAGCGTCATCGTCATCTGACCGTAGGCGACCACCAGGTTGGGGATGATCTTGCCGAGGAGCAGCTCCCAGCGCCGGATGGGGCTCACGATGAGCGCCTCCAGCGTGCCCTTCTCGCGCTCCCGCACCACGGACACCGCCATGGCGGTGATGGTGGTCTGCATGAGGAGCGCCCCGATGAGCCCGGGCACGATGAAGATGGCGGAGACGAGGTCAGGGTTGTACCAGGCGCGCACGCGAACGTCGAGAGGCGCTCTCCCCCTCGGCCCACCGCGATGCCTTCGAGGGTCCGCGTGATCATCTGGAGCGAGCGCTGGGCCCCGAGAGCGGCCGCTGCGTTCACCGCGGAGGTGGCCACCAGCGGGTCCGAGGCGTCCACGATGACCTGGACGTCGGCGGCCTGCCGCGACAGGCGCTGACCGAAGTCCGGGGGAATGATCACCCCGACCTTGGCCGTGCCGTCGTCGATGAGCCGGGTCAGCTCCCGATGGCTTCCCACCCAGTACAGCACGTCGAAATACTGGCTGTTCCCCATGGCTTCGAGGAAGCTCCGGGCCTCCGCGCTGCCCGATTGATCAAAGACGGCCGTGCGCACGTGCTTGACGTCGGTGTTGATGGCCCAGCCGAAGATGAAGAGCATGGCCACGGGGACGACGAGAGCCAGGACGAGGGCGAGCATGTCTCGCTTGAGGTGAATGAACTCCTTCACGATGATGCCGACGAGGCGCGAGCCCACTTCGCTAAGAGCCCCTCATCCTTGACCGCCCCTCACCCTGCCCTCTCCCCTGAGGGGAGAGGGGTGTCGGAGGTGAGCGCCCGGAGCTGCTCGCGAAGTCGCGCCTTGCGCTCCTTGTCCACGAAGGAGACGAAGAGATCTTCCACCGAGGGCTCCACGTCGTGGACCCAGCGCGGGGGCATCCCGGCCCGAGTGAGGAACGCGCCTACTTCGGTCGCGCCGGCGCGCTCCGGCCCCAGCACCACGCGGAGCCGGGTGCCGATGCGCACCACCTCTTCCACCGCGTCCCAGTCCGCGAGCACGTCGGAGGCGCGGCGCAGGTCGGCCACCTCCACCTCGATCACCGGCCGCCGGAAGGTCTCGCTCTTGATGACGGCGGGCGAGCCCTGGGCGATGAGCTTGCCCTGGTAGATGAAGCCCAGGCTGTCGCAGAGCTCGGCCTCGTCCATGTAGTGGGTGGTGACCACGATGGTCGTGCCCTGGTCGGCGAGGCGCCGGATCAGCCCCCAGAAGTTTCGCCGCGAGACGGGGTCAACGCCCGCCGTGGGCTCATCCAGAAAGATGAGGCGCGGCGAATGGACGAGGGCGCAGGCGAGGGCGAGGCGCTGGCGGTAGCCACCGGACAGGGTGCCCGCGAGCTGACTCTCGCGCCCCGCGAGGTCGGCAAGCTGGATCATCCGCGCCATGCGGTTGGACCGCTGGGTTCCCGACACCTCGTAGACGCGGGCGTAGAAGGTCAGGTTCTCCACCACGGTCAGGTCGTCGTAGAGGGAGAACTTCTGCGACATGTACCCGATCATGGACTTGATGCGCTCGGGATCGCGGGTGAGATCGATGCCGAGCACCGTACCTCCGCCCTCGCTCGGCTCGAGGATGCCGCACAGCATGCGGAGGGTGGTGGACTTGCCCGCTCCGTTGGGCCCGAGAAAGCCGTAGAGCTCACCGGCGCGGACGTGAAGATTCAGGTGGTCGACGGCGACACGCTTGCCGAATCGCCGGGTGAGGTCCCGCGTCTCGACCGCGTACGGCTCATCCGACATCGGCGTCGGCGGGCAGTCCGGGCTTGAGTATCCCCTCGGGGTTGTCGATCTGGATCTTGATGCGGAAGACGAGGTTGACCCGCTCCTTCTTGGTCTGCACGTTGCGCGGCGTGTACTCGGCCTCCGAGCCGATCTCGATCAAGCGGCCCGCGAAGACACGGTTCGGGAAGGCGTCGACACGGAGGGTCGCGGCATCTCCCACCTTGAGCCGTCCCACTTCCGTCTCCGGCACGTAGGCGCGCAGCCACACGGGATTGGCGGTCTCCCCCGCTTCCAGGTTCTTCCGGAGCACCACCCCGTCGATTGGCGAGATCACCTGCGCCTCGCGGAGGCGGCTCTGAGCCTGGGCCAGCGCAGACTCGGCCTGGGTCACCTGCCAGCGGGCGGCGTCGATCTGATCGGGGCGGGAGCCCTCGAGAATGAGGGCGAGCTTCTCCCGTGCGCTCCGCTCTTGCGCTCTCGCCACCTCGTAGACCTGCCGGGCGCGGTCGACGTCCTGGGCGGCGATGAGGCTCTGCTTGAAGAGCTGGTCGTTCCGCTGGAACTCGCGCTCGGTCATGCTCCGCGTCGCCTCCGCGCTCGACACGGCGGCCCGCGCGTCCTCGATCTCCTGCTGGCGCGCCCCCTTCTCGAGATGGCGGAGGGTCGCCTGAGCCGAGCGGAGAGCCGCCTCCTGCCGCTTCATGTCGGCCGCCAGCTCCGAGTCATCGAGGCGCACGAGGACCTGCCCGCGCGACACCTTGTCCCCTTCCTTGACGAGCCGCTCGAGAATGCGCCCGGTGATTTTCACGCTCACATCCACCTGGGTCGCCTCGATGGTACCCGTGACCGATACGGGCGTCGGGGTTCCGCCGCTCAGGTGACGTCCGGCCCACGCCGCGGCCACGGAGAGGGCGGCAATGACGAGGAGGGCGAGAACGCCCCGGCTCCAGCCAAGTCGCATCGCGCTCACTGGCCCGCGGAGGCGGGCGGGGCGCCGGGGAGCAGGGTGCCCACGGTGCGGCCCTGGGCCTGGAAGTACGTCCGCGCGACACGCTGCAGGTCGGCCG
>WNFK01178584.1_pt1 | contig 18008 bp, 15 predicted proteins | sample 5400281 | NCBI WGS metagenome assembly WNFK01 (sample SAMN13153350, study PRJNA577476) | soil metagenome | isolation source: 20 cm soil on Douglas fir-dominated hillslope | place: USA:California | collected 2013-09-17 | reverse complement strand
CACCGCCGCTTCCTGCCAATTGTCCGAGGCGATCCGCACCGCCAAGTCGGACGCCAGGAGGTGGTGGTTCACGACGACGACATCGGCCTCGGCCGCGCGGCGCCGCGCCTGGAACAGGAAGCAGCGGTCGAAGTGGGGACACTTGAGTCGCGTGCACAGGTCCGACTCCGCGGCCACCGCGTCCCACACGTCGGGGGACGGCTCCTCGGCCAGATCCGCGAGACTGCCGTCCGCGGTGCGCGCGGCCCATGCCGCGAGGGATTCGATTTCCGCCCCGCGCCCGTCGTCGAACAACGAGTCCTGCCCCGCGCGCGCTTGATCCAATCGCGCCAGGCACAGGTAGTTCCGCCACCCCTTGAGCAGCGAGAAGGTGACGGGCCGGTCTCCCGCCGAGAGCGCCCGGGCGAGGATCGGCAGATCCTTGCCGACGAGCTGCTCCTGCAGGTTGATCGTGTTCGTGGAGACAATGGTGCGCTCGCCGTTGGTGCGCGCCCACTCGAGCGCGGGCACGAGGTAGGCGAACGACTTGCCCACGCCCGTCCCCGCCTCGAGCAACGCGATGCCGCCGTCGTTGTAGACGTCCGCCGTGTAGGCCGCCATATCGCGCTGGCCGGGGCGATCCTCGAAGGTCGTGCCGCCCAGCGCGCGGGCGACGGGGCCTGTCTCCGAGAGGAGATCCGCGATGGCGATCGAGTCGAGGCGCGACACGCTGCGCGCCCGCGGGCACTCGACCACCACATAGAGGGCCGTCACGGCATTGTCGACGATGCCGAACCCCACGCCACCGTCGTGCAGGCGCGCCGCGACGGCGAGGTCGGCGCCGGAGGGATCGAGCACGCCGCTGGGGTGATTGTGCAGCAGCATATCGCCGCGCTCGGCGACGCCGGGGAGGGCGAGCACGGCGTCCACCGTGCCGCGCGCCACGACGCGCGCCTGGGTGATCATCCCGTTCGGGTCGGGGCGGACGACGAACGACACCTCGCGGCCGTGCGCGGCCGCGATCTCTGTTCGAAGCAACTCCCGCACCGACGCGGCGAGGCGCTCCGCGCTCACGTCTTGAGCTCGCGCTTCTTGGCGGCCGGAAACAGCACGTTATTGAGGATGAGCCGATAGCCGGGCGAGTGCGGGTGCAACGACAGATCGGTCGGAGGGTCGCCGATCTGATGCTGCGGGTCCTCCGGGTCGTGGCCGCCGAAGAAGGTCCAGGTCCCCTTCCCCAAGTCGCCGTGGACGTACTTGACCCAGGGCGCGCCCTCCTCGTCGGCGAGCACGGTGACGCCCGGCTTCAGCCGGGCGCGCAGGAACGAGGTCGTCAACCCGTAGAAATCGGCGACGACCTGGCGGTGATCCTGCACCAGCATCGCCGGGACGGGATCGATCTTGGCGCTGAAGTTGAAGAGCTTGAACGCGCCGAGCGGCTGGCGCCGCGGTCCCGCGTTCACCTGGTGGCCGTCGATGTCGGAGAACGTCGCGACCAGGGGGTTCGGCTCGAGCTTCGCCCCGGTGAAGGCAAAGGTCTGCGTCCAGTCGAGCTTTGCGTCGGCCTGAGGATCCATCGGCGTGCCGTCGGCAAACGTCGCCGCGATGTCCACGCCATGCGCGGCGAGCGCCAGATCGATCGTCTCGGTCGCCGTGCACATCGCGAACAGGAAGCCGCCGTTGGCCACGTAGTCGTGGATGCCGCGCGCCACGGCCTTCTTCAAGTCCGGCACCGTGGCGAAGCCGAGGCGCCGCGCCGTGTCGGCGTTGTGCTGCACCATGTCCGCCAGCCAGGGCATCCCCGAGTAAATGAGGAAGAACTTCGAGTACTGCCCGGTGAAGTCCTCATGGTGCAGGTGCAGCCAGTCGAAGTCCTTCAACCGTCCCGACAACACTTCGGGGTCCCAGATCTTCGTGAACGGAATCCCGGCATACTGCAGCGCCATCGTGACCGCGTCGTCCCATGGCGCCGCGTTGGGCGGGGCGTACACGGCGACCTTGGGCGCCTTCTCGAGCGGGATGGCGTCCATGTTGTTCGCCTCGATCTCTCCGCGAATCGCGGTGACGCGGCCGCCGTCCACCGGATCCGCGCGCACGCCGCTCAAAGCCGCATCGCGCCGGATCGACTCGGCGTCGGGCAGCAGGAACGCGCCGCCTTGATAGTTGAGGAGCCACTCCGCCTTGAGGCCGGCGCCGATAACGCGATAGGCGACACCGTAGGCCTTGAGGTGATCGGACTGGGAGTCGTCCATGGGAACAAGGAGGGATGGAACGATGGAACGATGGAACGATGGAAAGAAAGCGCCCATCATCCCGGCACCAGTCACCCGGACGAACGCCCGCCGCTTCATGATCTCGGCACCGCGCCCCGCGCCCGCTCCAACTGGCGCCGCGCTTCCGGCACGACCGCGCTGCCCGGATACGTGAGGATGAGGTGCTCGAGCCGTTGCACCGCGTCGGCCGGGCGACCCTGGCGGACGAGGAGCCGGGCCCATTCGAGCTCGGCCGTCGGCGGGGCCGCCCCGGTGTCGCCCGCGCTGACGATCTCGCCGAACAGCGCGATCGCCGTCGCTTCCTGGGGCGTGCCCCCGAGCCGAGCCGCGACCTGACCCGCGAGGAGGAGGATCGGGAGTCGTCCACCGCCTCGGGGGAGCTGACCCGCGACGCGCCGCAGCGCGGGCACGGCGGCCAGGGAGTCGCCTTGCGCGAGCGTCAAGAGCGCTGCGCCGAGCTCCCGGTTCGCGTCGCCCTCCACCGCCATCACGAGCGCGACCATGGCCGTCCGCTCCGTCGCCTCCTCGCGGGTCCCGGCAAAGGGGCCGGCGAGGCGGAACGCCGAGATCGCGCCCGCGAGGTCGCCCCGGTACAACGCAATCCAGCCGCGCTGTGCGATCACCGCGACGCTCGAGTCGCTCTCCAGCGCCGCGTCGGCGCGGTCGAGCTCGCCGCGTCTCACCCGCGCCCGCGCGAGCTGCAGCCGCAGCGATTCCCGATCGTCGCCGCTCAGGACGTTCGATTGGGCCGCAATGCGCCGTTCGGCCGCGTCGAGCTGCCCATCGGCGATGAGGATCTCGAGCAGCGCCGCTTCGGCCATCGATTTGGCGTCGGCGGGCGCCAGGGAGTCGGCTGCGAGCCGCTCGAGCGCCGCGCGCGCGGCGACGCGATCCCCGCCGTCGAGCAGCTCGCGCACCGCCTCGGCGCGTGCCCGCTCCGCCAGCGGCGACGGCACGAGATCGGCCCAGCGTGACAGCGCCAGGCCGCGGACGCGGTGGCCGGCGGGCGTCGCCACCGCGCCCGCGAGGTCGGCGAAACGGCGCAGCGCCGCCGCCGTCTCAACCGAGGGAGGACCGGTGCCGAGCGATTGCTCCAGTAATCGCCATCCCTCGGCCGCCTGTCCCCACCCGAGCAACAACTCGGCCCCGAGTCGTTGGGCGCGTGGCGCCGCGTCGGGCGACGTCAGGGCGGCCAGGACGCGCGGGCGCTGCGCCGCCGGCGTCTCCGACAGCTGGCTCGAAGCCTGGGGAAGCATCTCGGCGGTTGCGGCCACGGCGTGCCCCCACTCCCGCGCCGCTCCCTCCCAGTTGTCGACGCGCTGCTCCAGCTCCGCCAGCTCGATCGCCAAGGTCGTCGCTCCGCCACCCAGGGACCGACGCCCGAGCAGCAGCACGCGGCGTGCGTCGTCGAACATGCGGCGGTCGGCGAGCGCGAGCGACCATTCGCGGTACGGCGCGTCGCTGCGGGGTGAAACCGCGGCCCAGCGGCGCGCCGCGGCCTCCAGCGAGTCGGGTTCGTTTATCTGAGCCCACACGCGCAGCTCGAGCGCGCGCAGCGTCCCATTCTCGGGGACCCGCTCGCGCGCTCGCTGGACGAGGGGCAAGAGCTCGGGAAGCCGGCCGAGCATCGGGAGCACGCGCTCGAGGCCGAGCAGCGCGGGCAGGTTGGCGGGATCGGTCCGCAGCGTCGTCGCGTACACCGCGGCGGCATCGGCGAAACGCCCCCCACGCTCTAGCTCGAAGCCCTGGCCGATCGCCTGACCGAACGCCGGCGCCCCTCGCAGAGCGAAAGCGATCGCGAGCGCCCCGCTGCCGGCCCTAAGGCTTCGCAGCATTCAGGAGTCGGAAATACTCTAGGACGATGCGGCGCTGCTCCGGCGTCAGTCGCGCCAGCTCTTCCCACGTGGGGTAGCGCACGCGCGGCGCCGCGCCCGTCGCGCCGGGAGCCAAGAGACCCGGCAGGTGCACGCTGTCGCCCGTGGCCGCGCGGCTCACGCGGTCCTTTTGCTCGTCGGGTTCCTGGCCCGACAGCGTGCGGCCGGCGTCGAGCAGCCGCCGGTAGAGCCGCTCCTGGCGCTCGACGGTGCGGCGATCGAGCCGGCCCGCGTCGAGTTGCCGCGCCAGCTCGCGCGCCTCCGCCGCCAACGCGCCCGCGGCACTCGACCCGCCCTCGGCCTGCATCCGCTCGAGCTGCTCGGCGAGCTGGCGCTGCCGCGCGGCGAGGGCGCGCAACTGCTGTAGCATCGCTTGCCCCGCCGACCCCATCATCGGGAGCCGTCCTTGCGCGTCACCCAGCATGCCCTGTTGCTGCGCCGCCATCCGGGCCAACTGCTCCATCGCCTCCTCGAACCCCGACCCGGACTTGGCGCCGGCGACCTGCCGCGAGGTCTGCAGGAGCGCGAGCGCCAACGCGTTCAGCGCGTCGAGCGACTGCTCGGCATAGGCCGCCGCGTTCGCCGCGTTGGGATCTCCTTGCTCCAGCTGCTCACGCGCCAGCCGCATCTGGTTCTGCGCCAGGCCGAGCGCGGCCTCGAGCTGAGGCGGCACGAGTGCGTGGCGTCCCGCGACTTTCGCGATCTCGGTCCCGACGACCCGCGTGCCCTCCTCCACAGCCCCCTGACCGCCGCGGACCGCGGCGCCCGTCTGTCCGCTGCGCAGCGCCTCGGCGAGGTCTCGCTGCCCCGCGGCGAGCCACGCGGTCTCCCCCAACGCCCGATCGAGCGCCTGTAGGGCCTCCTCTCTCCACGCCGCCGCAAGCGAATCGCGTTTGCCCCGCAGCTGTTTGGGAACCTCGCCCAGGGAGTCCGCAGCTTCCCTCCCGCCGCGCCGTGCGCCCCGGGCATCGCGCTGCTGAGCCGCGTCGGCCGCCTCCTGCATCGCCGCGCGCGCCCGGCGCGCCGCGCCCTGCGGCTGGTCCAAGGGGGTCTCCTGCCCCGCCCGATCGAGGCCCTTGGCGAGGGAATCCACGCGCTCGGCGAGCTCTCGCTCTCGAGCCGCGGCACTCGAGTCGGCCCGCGGCGCCTCATCCTTGGTCCATTCGGTCTGGCGGCGCGCCAAGTCTTCCGCATCCTGCGCGAGCGATGCGAGCTCGCCTTCGATCGCGGCGCGCCGGAACAGCTCCTCGCTGCGTTCGAGCTCCTGCTTGAGCTGCTGCTGCGCCTCCGCCAGCCGCTGCAGCGCCTGGCGCGTCGCCTCGGGGTCGAGCCGCGCCAGCGCCTCTTGCAGCTCGCGGAGCCGCTGTTCCAGCTCCGGCGTGAGGGCGCGCTCCAACATGTCCTGCACCTCGCGCAGGCGGTGCTGGAATGCGGTGTCGTTCACGCCCGCCGCTTCCGCCGCGCGGGCGATCTCGTCCACGGCCCGCGCCAGCTCTGCCACGCGCTCCGACATGGCAGCCTGCTGGCGCGCGATCTCCTCGGCGCGCTCCGTCGCCTGGAACGGCAGCGTGCCCGGTTGGCCGCCGGTCTGGCGCGTGGCACCGCCGCTCGCGTCGCGGTTCCGCTCCTGAGCGAGATCGCGCGTCCGATCGCTCAGGTCCTGCTGCGCCGCGGAGAGCGACTCCGCCGCCCCGGCGACGCTGCGCGCCGCCTCGCGTGCGGCGGCGCGCAGCTCCTCCATGCTCGGCAACCGCAGCGCCAGCTCGGGGCTGCGCCCGCGGTGCGTCCCAGGCGCGGGGGCGTTGTCCCACGCCTCGACGTAGACGCGCAGCGTGTCGCCGGGCAGGAGACCACGCTGCTGCGCGTCGAGCTGTCCTTGCACGATCGCGCGGTCACCCGCGCCGCTCACGTCGAGCGACTCCCGCACCACGTCCCCCACGCGCCCAGTGCGGCTGACGCGCCAGCTCACGACCGCGACGCGCGAGATGCCGTGGTCATCGCGCACGTCCACGACGAGCGGCTGGCGCAGCGAGAGCGGCAGCGTCGTATCGCGTCCCGGCACGGGAAGGGCCACGACCGGCGCGGAGTCGGGCACGACGACGAGGTGCAGCTCGGGGGTGCCGCTCCCCCAATCGAACGGCGCGCCGTCCCGCGATTCCGCCGCGAACCGCCACGTACCGCTCGCCCGAGGCGTGAAACGCCCGTCGAGCCGCGTGCCATCCACCCGCAACGCCGCCGCTCGGCTTCCTCCGCTCTCCATCCAGGCGGCGCGGGCGAGCGGCACGCTCGCCGCGCCGCTCGTGATGATCTCCGTGCCCGCCGGGAGCAACACCGGATCGGAGCCCGCGAGGAGGGGCTCGTCGGCGCGACCGATGTACGCGGGGAAGCGCGCGGTGAGGGCGAGCTCCGCGAGGAAGGCGGGGAGCGCCACATCGATCTTGAGCTCGGCGCTCGAGCGGCCTCCGCTCGCCGCGCGCAAGAACAGGTCGGTCTCGAGCGGGCCCAGGCGCCGCTCGGCGCGGCCCGCGCCGTCGAGCGCGAGCAGCGCGGGTCGCCAGCGCTCGCCGGGCCCGCGCGTCCACAAGGTGGCGTGGGTCGCCCCGGGGACCGTGACGCTCACCGTCACGCTGTCACCACGCCGCACGCGGCGGCGGTCCACCGCGAGCCGCACGGGGGCGCGCGCATCCCACCACGCCCGCACCGGATTCCAGAACGCGGCGGCGCGCCCGGAGGTCGGAGACGCTATGACGAACAGCACGGCACCGGCGAACGCCGCTACGGCGCCAAGGGCGACGCGGCGGCGCGTCGTGCGACCGAGGAGACCGTCCACCGCCGGCGCCGCGCGCTCCACGACGCGGGCGGCCCGCGCGTCGGCGGCCGCGAGCAGATCGGGACTCGTCCCTCCCGCCGCGGGGACGGCCGGGCTCACTACGCCGACGATGCTGCCGGCGCGGGTTTGCGCGGACGCCTCGACGAGGCGGCCCACCGCCGCGGCGGCGGCCTCGCGCAGCGAGCGGCGTACGGCCCCAACCGCGACGAGTGCGCTCGCGACGATGCACGCCCACGCAAGCGCGACACCCGGTAACCGCGGCGCGAGCGTGAGGCCCAGGGCGGCGGCGGCGAAGACCGCTCCCGCGCCGGCGAGCAACACGGCCAGGGCCCGGGCGCGAGCGTGCGGCCGCGCGAGCCGCCGCAGGCGCAGCGCGGTCTCGGTCACCGGCTCCTCACCGGACCGCGCTCACCGCGTAGGTGAACAGGTTCACGCCCATCCGCAACGCCGCCTCATGAAGCTCCGGGGGATCGTGGTGCACGTCGGGGTCTTCCCAGCCGTCGCCGAGATCGGACTGATATGAATAGTATACGACGAGGCGGTCTCCCAAGAACACACCGAACCCCTGCGCCGGCAGCCCATCGTGCTCGTGGATCTTGGGAATGCCCCGAGGGAAGTCGTAGACGAGCCGGTAAATCGGGTGCGACAGCGGCACCTCGACGAGTGGATGGTCGGGGAACACGCGCGCGATCTCGCGCCGGAACGACCGATCCATTCCGTAGTTGTCGTCGGCGTGGAGGAACCCGCCCTGTTCCAGATAGCGCCGCAGGTTGCGGATTTCAACGTCGGAAAAACGCACGTTGCCGTGCCCGGTCATATAGAGGTAAGGCACGTCCCACAGCTCGGGGCCGGCCAGCGTGACGACGCGCTCCCGCTCCGCCACGGGGAGCGTCGTGCGCTCCCGCAACGCGGCGAGGAGGTTCGGGAGGCTGGAGGGATTCGCGTACCAGTCGCCGCCTCCGTCGTAGTGCAGGCGGGCGATCGTGAGAGAGGCGGGAGAACGTTGGAAAGGTGGAACGATGGAACGAGGTGCGGGGCCGGCACCGATGATGCCGACGAGCATCATCGTTCCAACTTTCCATCTTTCCATCGTTCCATCTTTCACAGTTCGTTCACCAACCGATACGCCGTATTCCGCGAAATCCCCGTCTCCTCGGCCACCTGATCAGCGACATCCTTTCGGGTCATTCCCTGCGCCAGCAACGCGCGGGCCCGCGTCTCAGGATCGATGGGGGGCTCCACCGGCCGCGGCTTGCCCGTACCGGCGACGACGACGGTCACTTCGCCGCGCGGCGGGGCGTCGGCGTAGTAACCCGCCAGCTCGGCGAGGGTCCCGGTGCGCGTCTCCTCGAACACTTTGGTCATTTCGCGTGACAGGCTCGCCAGACGTTCGCCGCCGCCATCGCACGCCGCGGCAAGATCGCTCAGCAGCTCGGCCACCCGGTTCGGTGCCTCGAACAGCACGACGGTCCATTCACTCGACGCGATCGTCTCGAGGAGGCGCCGCCGGTCGGCCCCTTTGCGCGGGAGGAACCCCAAGAACACGTAGCGGTCCGCGTGCAGTCCCGAGACGGCAAGCGCTGCCGCGACCGCGGTGGGGCCTGGGATGGTGACCACCGGGATGCCTCGCTCGCGCGCCGCAGCGACCAGCTCCGCGCCCGGATCGCTCACCGTGGGCGTCCCGGCATCGGTCACGAGCGCGACGTCGGTGCCGGCGCCGAGCAGCCGGAGGACGCGCTCCAAGGCACGCTCCGTGGAATGCGCGTGGAAGCTCACCAAGTCGGCGTGCGAGCCGACGTGCGAGAGGAGGGGCTTGGTGTGTCGCGTGTCCTCGGCGGCGACGACCGCCGCGTTCTTCAGCGTGTCAGCGGCGCGCGGGGACAGGTCGCCGAGATTGCCGAGGGGCGTCGCGACGACGTAGAGAGTGCCCGCCACGTCACCACGTCACCTGCCAGGGGAGCCGCGCGTAGAACCCGGACGCTTGCAACACGTAGCGGTGCTCGCGCGTCGCATCCTTGAGGACCTTGGGCGCCGTGCCCGGCATCATCACTTCGGCGCCCTCGAGCAGCTGGACCGTCCAGTCGGTGAGCGCGGTCGAGAGTTCCTCGGGACGGACGACGGCGTCGGGCGTGTCGGCGCCCCGCGGCACGCTGAGCAGCGTGAGCGCCTGGTGCGTCCCGACGATCGCGGCGGTGACCTTCTGCGCGCGTTTCTTGGCCTCGCCGGGGAACTCGCGGTCGATGGCGTCGACGATGCGCCAATACAGCTCGCGGTAGGTGTTGACGAGGGCGGTCGGCGCCTGGGCCGGCAGGTCGGCGACGGCCGGGAACGCGCCGGCCGACATCGCCGGCGACGCGCCGTCCGCGCCGAGATCGAACAGCGACTCGAGGTAGCGCGCCGCGGGCGTCGCGTCGGGCTTGTCGCAAAAGTAGCCGCTCACGTAGCGCCCCTTGTCAAACTTGAGGTAGGAGACGCGTCCGTTCGATATCAACTCCAACACGCCGGTCACCTGCTCCTGTTGCAGCACGGGGAAGAACTTGTCGGGCTGGTTGACGTCGATGAGCCGGCTCTCGTAGGCGCCGGCGCACGACGCGTACATCCACGCGAGCTGCTCCATCGGGGCGGCGCAGTACGCCAGCTCGCCGCGCTCTACCTCGGCGCGCATCCGCTTCAAGGCCTCGGTGATCGTGATGACCTGGCGCCCCGCGGTGTGCAGCGACGCCGCGTTCACGGCTTCGCCCTTGCGGAAAAACAACAGCAGGCATTCGTCGGGCAGGTAGGCCGCGATGTACCCGTCCACGCGACCGTCGCGGTCGCGTTTGGCGAAGGCCAGCAAGTTGTCGAGGTGGATGAACGCCAGGCGGGTACGATGAATCTGCCGGTTCACCTGCGGAAACTGGAGATCCGCGAGGCGAACCGGCGAATTCGTCAGGCGAGCGGTGCTCGCGCGCATCGTCCTCCGGGGAGGTTAGCCCAGGTGCTGCTGGATCTTCTGCTCGAATGCCGGCTTCGGATAGGCGCCCACGATGGTGTCCACGTGGCGCCCGTCCTTGAAGAATAGAATACTCGGAATCGAACGGACGTTAAAGCGCATCGCCGTACCCGGATTTGCGTCCACGTCCACCTTGAGCACTTTGATCTTGCCGGCGTGCTCATTCGCCAGCTGCTCCATGATCGGGGCGACCCGGTGACATGGACCGCACCACGTAGCCCAGAAGTCCACGATCACGAGCCCTTTGTACTGTTCGACTTCCTGCGGAAAGGTGGCGTCGGTAACCGCCGCGGGGTGCGTCGCCTCCATGAACCCTCCACTCCTTCTGTGACAGTCGTTAAGTTGACCGCTGTATGAATGAGCCCCGAGTCGCACACGTCGGCGTCGCCGTCACGAGCCTCGCCGAGGCCCTGCCCTTCTATCGTGACGTCCTCGGCCTGGTTCCCGGCCGTCCCGAAACGGCGGACGGCGCGAATATCGTCAGTCTGCGATTCGGCGACGTGGACGTCGAACTCCTCGAACCGCTCGATCCCGCGAGTCCCGTCGCCAAGTTTCTCGCCCGGCGCGGACCGGGGATCCATCACATCTGTTATCGCGTCCCGGACCTCGAGGCGGCCCTCGCGCGCTGCCGCGCCGCTGGCTACCGCCTCGTCGATGAGACGCCGCGGCGCGGGGCCGGCGGCCGCCGCATCGCCTTCCTCCATCCCAAGGCGACCCACGGCATTCTGCTCGAGCTGACCGAGTAAGTGAAACGCCCTAGGCTACTGACGAGTTCCCGATCCCGGGACCTGGCATCGCCCACCAGGACTGCCCGCGGCCTCGAGATGCACGTCGTACACGAGCCAGCCGCCGCTGCGCGTCCGGACCACGTCGATCGGCACCGCTTGGCTGCACGCGCTCCGCTGCAAGTCGACGCGGTACGTGCGCAGGTCACCGCGGTTCGGGACCGCGAGGGGTCCCTCGATGATGCGGTAGCCGACGTGATCGAGGTATTTCTGGATGACGGTGAGACGCCGGCGCAGCTCTTCGAACTTCATCCATTGCGCCGCGGGGCCGCGCTCGGTACCCCAGAGGGCGCCCATGCGGCTCAGATCGTTGGCCTTGACCGCCGACAGGAACTGCTCGAGGGCGGCGTTCACCGACTGCGGCACCGCGGTCTGCGGACGTGACCCCCCGCCGCAGGCGGCGCCCAACACCAGCAGTATCACGGCGAGTCGTCGCATAAGGAGTCCAACCTAAGACGCCATGCGCCTCTACGTCAACATCGATCACGTCGCGACCCTGCGCGAAGCACGCCAGACCGACGAGCCCGACCCGGTGCAGGCTGCCGCGGCCGCCGAGCGCGGCGGTGCCGACGGCATCACCGTGCACCTGCGCGAGGACCGGCGGCACATCCAGGACGCCGACGTCGTCGCCCTCGCCCGCAGCGTCCGCACGGTGGTGAACCTCGAGCTCGGCGCGCATCCCGACATCGTGCGGCTCGCGCGCCGGCTCCGCCCGTTCCAGGCGACGCTGGTGCCGGAAAAGCGCCGGGAGATCACGACCGAAGGTGGGCTCGCCTTGCGGCGCGGCGACCGCCGCCTCGCCGCCGCCATTGGCGGCCTGAAAGACGCCGGCATCCGCGTCAGCCTGTTCATCGATCCGGTCCACAAGACGATCGACCAGGCTCGCGCGCTCGGCGTCCCGGCGATCGAGATCCATACAGGTACCTACGCAAATGCGTCGAACGGACTGCGTAGAAAAAGGGCGTTGAAGCAACTGCGTGAAGCAGCGGCGTACGCGAAGCAACTCGGATTGGCCGTCCATGCAGGACACGGTCTGACCTACCAGAACGTGCAACCGGTCGCCGCCATCCCCGAGATCGAGGAGCTGAACATTGGGCACTCGATCGTGAGCAACGCCGTGTTCTGGGGGCTGGAGGAAGCGGTGCGGCGCATGAAACAGTTGGTGCAAAACCCGAGGATGCCTATCTTGGTGTCGCAATGACCGCACCGACGCCGGGCCAACCGCTCGGCATGTCCGACTTCTTCGCCCTCGAGGCGGGCGAATATCTGGACCGACTCGACGCCGTCCTCCAGGGTGATGCGCCGCCCGCCGCCGACGAGTTCGTGCGGTTGTCGCGGGCGCTGCGCGGCAGCGCCCTGATGGCGAGCCAGCAGGCGATCGCCCGGGCTGCCACCGGGGTGGAAGCCCTGGCGCGCGCGGTGCGCGAGGGCCGGCGCGCCTGGGACCCGGGGACGAGGCAGGTCGCGATTCGCGCCGTCGACGACCTCAAGATCTTCGTCCGGCGCGCCGCCAGCTGGACCGAAGCCGACACGGCCAAGGCCGAAGCGCTGGCGGCCCAGCTGGAGCAGCTCGCCGGGCGGCCGTCGGCACAGGTGCGCGCCGCGGAAGCGATGGGACTCGACGCCGGAGCCCGGGCATTCGTGGCGCGTGAGGGTGCCGCGATTGCGAGCGCGCTCGATCGCGCTGCCAAGGCGCTCGGCGCGAACCCGTTGGCCCACGATCCGCTGCAGCACGTCCTCAAGGCCATTCAGCCGCTGCGCGGCCTCGCCGCCTTGAACGATCTGCCGCCCCTCCCCGACCTGCTCGAGGGAATCGAGCGCGCCATCGGGGAGTTGAGCCGCGCCAGCGCCGCTCCGCCGACGATGGTAGGCGAGTTGTTCCAGGCCGCCGCCAGCTCCATCGCGCACGCAGCTCGGGAGGTCGCCGAGCGCGGCCGGCCCGATCCCGAGGGCGCCGAGTTCCGGAAGTTCGCCGGCTTGCTGATGCGCTTCATGGAAAGCGAGCCCGACGTCGTTCCGATCGAAACCCTGTTTCACGCCGATGCCGGACCCCACGTGGTGCAGCGCGGGACGCCGCCGGCCCGGCCCGCGACGCTCGGCCGGCTGGAGCTCGTCAGCCACGGCGAGCATCTCCGCCAGGCGGCGGACTCGCTCGAGCGCGCGCCGAGCCCCACGCAACGCGAGCTGCGGGCACATACGCTGGCCGGCACGTTCCGCGCCCTGGGCGGCGCGGGGGGCGGGCCGGTGGCCGAACGCGTCGCCGAGTTCGCGCAGGTGGCGCGCGACGCCGTCACGCGCGGGATCGCCGTGAGCCAATCCGCGGTGTTCGCCGCGGAGTTACGGCGCGCCGGTGACATTCTGTCGCGCTCAGGCTCGGGGGACGAGGCTGCCCTCGCGATGGAGCTGGCAGCGGTCACCGCCGCCGTGCGCGCATTGGGTGGTGCGCCCGCCGCGGCCCCGGCGCCGGTCGTGCCGGTCGTGCCGGTCGTGCCGATCGAGTCGCTCGCGCCCAAACCCGCCGCGAGGGTCTCCGCGACACGTGTGTCCGCGCCCGTCCCCGCTCCGTCTGCGGAAGAAACGGTCCCTGAGTCGGCCGATCTCGTCGGGTCCTGGGCCACGTACCAGCGCATGGCCGCTGCGGGGTTCGGTGCCGCATCACTCGAGGCTCTTCTGCAGGGACCGTCGGCCGACACGACGCGTCCGGCGCCGACCGTCACCCCGGGCCACCGGCCCGGGGTCAGCCCCGCTCCTCGTGTCTCGGCTGCCCCCGGGGCGATGCCCCGGGGTGCTGGCGAACCCGCCGTGGTCGACATCCGCACTCTGCTCTATCGCGGCGCCCGGGCGCGCCAGCGCGCTCAGGAGCTGCGCGAAGCCGCGAAGCGCGTCAACGGCGACGACCTGCGCGCGATCATCGACGAAGTCTGCGATCTCGTTGTCCTCGCCATCGAACCCGACTAGCAGCCGGCCATCGCCCCCGTCGCACCGCTGGGCCTGGTTGATCGGGCTCGCGGTCAGCGTGGCGCTGCTCGCGTGGGTGCTGCACCGGATCAATCTCCGCGAAGTATGGGAGTACGCGCGGCATGCCAACCCCTGGTTGCTGCTCGCGACGGTAACGCTCGCCACCATCACCTTCCCGGTGCGCGCGATTCGCTGGCGCCTCATCCTGCGGGACGTCGACGGCCACCGCTTCCCGTTGCTACCGCTGTGGCACGCCACCGCCATCGGATTCATGGCGAACAACCTCTTGCCCGCGCGCGCCGGCGAGTTCGCGCGCGCCTACGTGGCGACGCGCCAGCTGCCGGTGCGCTTCACGACCGCGCTCGCGTCGATCGGGGTGGAGCGCGTGTTCGACGGGCTCGTCATGCTGGGACTGATGGCCGTGGCCATCGCGGCCCCGTCGTTCCCGGCGCACGCGCTCGTGGGTGGCCGGTCGTTCTCGGCGGTCGCCGCCGCTGGGGCGCTGGTGTTCGGCACGATCCTGGTGTTGGCCCTCCTGGTCGTGCATCGCCCCGCCCCCTGGCTCGCGTTTTTCGAACGGATCGCTCGGGCGTTGTTGCCCACGCGCGCGGCCGAGCGCGTGATGCAGGGGGCGGAGGGGATCGTGGCCGGTCTCACGGTGCTGAAGAGCCCGTCGCGCTTCGCGGGCGTCGTCCTGTGGTCGCTGGTGTTGTGGGTCAAGAATGCCGCCGCCTTCGCGGTCTGCTTTCGAGCCTTCGGCTTGGACGTGCCGCTCGAAGCGGCGCTGCTACTGCAGGGCATCATCGGCTTCGGCGTTGCGGTTCCCTCGACGCCCGGCTTTATCGGTGTCTTCGAGGCGGCGACGCTGCTGACGTTGCAGTTGTATGGGGTCGATTCGAGCCTGGCAGTGAGCTATGCGCTCACCTATCACGTGACGACGTTCATTCCCATCACGCTGCTCGGGTTCTGGTCCCTGTCCCGCCTTCACCTTGCCCTGCGCGACCTCAGTGCCGCGCGTGATGCCGCATGACCTCGGCCGTACGCATCGCGGCCCACGCGAAGATCAACCTCTTCCTGCGGATCCTGGCGCGCGACGGCTCCGGGTATCACCAGATCGAGACGGCGTTCGCGTTGGTCGACCTGGCGGATGACTTGGAGGTACGGCGGATTGATTCGGGTGTGACGCTGGAAGTCGAGGGACCGGACCTGGGGCCGGTGGCAGACAACCTTGCCGTGCGCGCGGCCCGGGCAGTGCTCGAGGCGACCGGCAACAAGTTCGGCGTGGCGCTGCAGCTGAGAAAGCGCATCCCCGTGCGCGCCGGATTGGGCGGCGGGTCGAGCGAGCTGCTGCTCCTCGCCGCCCGCCTCGGCGCCGCCGTCGCGTTCTGCGCGAGCGGCGCGCCACTCGCGCTCGCGTGGGGACGCGGCGAGCGTCTGTTCCGTCTGCCGGCGCCGCCCGCGTCCCCTGCGCTCATCGCCGTCCCGCCCATCGCGGTCGCCACGCCCGACGCCTACCGCTGGTGGGACGACGCGAATCCCGAGCCCGGCGCGCGCGGTCCCGTGTCCCTCGACGCCGAGGCGCTCGCGACGTGGGGGAGTATCGGCCGGCTCGGTGGCAATGACTTCGAGTCCCTCGTGTTCGCCAAGCATCCCGACCTGCGCGCGCTATACGAGCGCCTCGCGGGCACGGGGCCGGTCTGGGTACGGCTATGTGGATCGGGGAGCGCCGTGGCGGCGGTCTATAAGAAGGAGAGCGAGCGGGAAGACGCTGCCGTACGCCTCGGCGAGCGACAGCAGCAGCTGATTCGCACGGCGACGCGCGCGGATGTCGCGCCGGCGCCACAGCCCCTGGAGGATTGACAGACGCCGGACACCGCGCGCATCTCTACGGAGACCTCATCGCGCGGAGAACCCGATGCTCCGTTTTCGTCCGATCGTTGCTTCCGTACTCGCGTTGATCTTCGCAGCGTGCGCTGACCCCGCAGGACTCGATCACCTGGCGATCAATGTCGCCCTCGGCCGCAACAAGATGATGTCGGGTGACACCACCACGGTTGTCGTGCGGTTCACGAATACCGGTTCCGACGCGATCGACCTACAGCTCTTCTGCCAGAACCTGTTCGAGGTCGCGAACGCGGACGGAGAGATCGTCGCCGGGCACGAGGCGATGACCTGCGTCACCCTCGCGCTGGGGCCCGAGCGGCTCGGGCCGCGCGAGTCCATCGAGCGGCGCTTCCTGTGGGCCGCCCAATTCAGACAGCAGATCGGCGACACGCTGATCAGCGGACCCCTGCCGCCCGGGACGTATCAGGTTTACGGAAAGGTGGAGCAGCGGCGCTCGGCCCCGACCGTGCTGGAGTTGGAGCCTAGGGTCCCGCCGCAATAATCTTGAAGACGCCGATCAGACGCGGTTTAGTCATGCCCTAGGAATACTCCTCGCGCCTCAGCAAGGTTGCGTAGCACCACCGCCTGCTCCGCCGGAGTGTTCCAGGCCTTACTGGCCCGCGCCACCGCCTCGAGCCGCTCGATCCAGCGCAGGAAGAACGCGGCGTCCTCTGCGGAGCGGACCGGTTGGTCGCCGACGCGAACGTAGATGGGGCTCGTCGAAGCAAACGGATAGAGATCGAGGACAGGCATCGTGGCTCGGTCCGCGTACGCCCGCAGCACGTACCAGCCGCTCGTGGTCACGGGGATCGCGAGGCTGTCGTTGGCCGTCATGCGGTCGCCACGAAGCGGAATCGTGGCCACGACCTTGCCATTGCCAATGATTTCCAGATGATCGACGGGGACGTTCGACCGTAGCGCCACGCGCGCGACGAGCCGGCGCGTGCTCCCGGCGGCCAGCCGGATCTCATCCCCGATCGCGCGCCCCGCAAGCGAGAACTCGAGCAGGGGGGCGTTGGTCACGAAGGTCCGTCCCGCCTTGAGCCCCGCGAGCCAGCGGCGGTGATCGAGCACGGCCCCCGAGTGCACGAACACCCGCACCAAGCCGGGCGGCCCCCGCAGGCTGGCGAAGTTCGGAAACGCGTCGGTCCCCGCCCCCGCCGGGAGCCTAAAGCCACAGTTCAAGAGCCGGTACCAGATCTCCGACGTGATGAGATGATCCGAGTAGCCCATCACTTCGAGGTAGTCGACCTTGCCGAGGGCCACGTCGACCGGAAGCTCATAGTTGAGCGCCTCAGTCGTGTCGGCGGGATCGGGCTTCGTATCGAACGGGTGCACGTAGCCGACGAGTCCGCCCTGGGCGTGCGCCAGATCCGCGACCGCGGCGTTGTTCGGATAGAGGCTGGCCGCCGCCGTGTTTGGATAGCCCGCATAATCCGGAATCACGTAGTTCGAACGGAGACCGAGCAGCCCCATATGTCCCCAGACGCTGGTGTGAAACTCCTGCGCGTGCATGAGGACGAACCCCGGGCCTGATGCCGGGTCTGCATCCGTTCGGAAATAGGCGATGTCCGGAATCCGCTGCTCCTTGTTCACGATCAGATTCTCGACCACGTGCACATCCTCGGCGCGTGCCTGAAAGGCGAGATGCCGCGGCGTGTTCCGATAGGCGCCGCCGTAGTTCATGTGCACGTGCAGATCCCCGCTCCACCACCCGCGCCGCGGGAGGTTGTCGAGGCGATCGAGGATTAGACGTTGCACTCGTCGGCCCCCTGCCGGCACAGCGACGTCCACTCGCGCCACGCGGTACTCGGGCCCGCGCCACACCTCCACGTGCACTTGGCCCGCGGGTACGGTGACCTCCGCGCTACCGCTCGAATGGAAATACGAGTACTCGAATGCTCGCTCGGAGCGATCGAACGCTTCGTCGCCATGGCGCCACGCGTCGTCGGGCGCGTAAGCCCGCCCGTCGGGGCGCGTCACCGAGACTCGCGCGGGGACGGGCCGCCCCGTTGGGTCAACGATCAGCACACGCAGCGTGCCGACGGGCTCGCGGTAGCGACGATCGGCGGCCACGACCGCTTGCTTGCGACCGCCGAGTACATCAATCACCCATAGCGCCGTGTTACCGCTCTCGTTGGACACGTAGGCGATGCGCGTGCCGTCGCGCGACCAGCGCGGCGCCGTGGCGTCGAACTCACCGTAAGTGAGTGGAAGAGGATCGCCGCCCTCGCTCGGCATCAGCCACAGTTGATGCCACTGGCGCCCCAGGTACGAGCTGTACACGACGCGCGAGCCGTCCGGCGACCAGTCAGGCCGAGCCTTCCAGGTGGTCTCCTCGTAGCGCAGCTCGCGCAGCGAGGCACCGGGCCGCGCCTCCATGCGCCAGAAGCCACCACTGCCGTGGATGTGGCCTCGATTCGAGACGAGGAT